>Ga0182015_10000239_pt1 | contig 79614 bp, 77 predicted proteins | sample 712P3MmetaG_FD_120478 | JGI IMG/M metagenome (GOLD analysis project Ga0182015, IMG submission 120478) | Permafrost microbial communities from Stordalen Mire, Sweden - 712P3M metaG | ecosystem: Environmental > Terrestrial > Soil > Wetlands > Permafrost | place: Sweden: Stordalen | collected...
GTCAAGCTGGTTGCCAGCCCGACGGATGTCTCGTTGGTGTAAACGCCACTCGTCCCACCGTAATAAATGTCATAGCCCGCCACCACCGGGTCAGAGCTTGGATTCCACGCCAACGTGATGTTTGCAGATGCATATACTGACAATGGTATGATTGCAATCAATACGCCGAGTAAAAAAGAGCTAAAAACACCACGTCTTAACCAGCCAAAATCTTCCTTGTTATACATCCTTGCAAACCCCTCCGCATAAAGCTTGCCAATATCATTCCAACAGGTAGATTAATTGCCTGCCACATTTTTAGCCTGTCTGGCCACAGGCAAAGTGCCTGTCCAAACCTGTTATATTTTGATTGAAAATATGAAGTGTCTGGCTTGAAGCCTCAATTTTCGACAGTCCCTGCGATTTCTTAAAAATTATTTAAGACAGGCTCTGTCTTGAAAAAGAGCAGCGCTGAAACACCAACAGAAACTCGGTTCGCCCACCCGCCATGATGGCTGAAAAAGCCAGCAGGCAATGCGCACCATCCGTCACACAAATCTGGCCGTTTGAATTTCCTTTCGCGCCCCGCTTTGGTTTGTTACAACCATCGCGTGCGAAGAATCCTTTGGACAGTTTTCAATCTCTGGCTTTGCGGGCTGCTTATTTCCGCCCGCGCGGACACGTTCTCATTGGCTGACGGAACATCATTGACCGGCGACATCGTTTCGTTCGACGATGTAGGCGTCAAATTGCGCATGGCTGACGGCAGTTACTCCGACCGGGTGTCGTGGACAAAATTTTCGCAAAACGGCCTAAAGCAGCTGGCAACAAATCCAAAGATCAAACCGCTCGTCGATCCGTTCATTGAAATTCCGCCGTCGGAACGAACGCAAAAGCCGGAAGTTAAAATTCAGGACGTGACTCGGCTGGAAAGGCCGCCAAAACAATCGTTGCTTGGCGCGCTGTCTTCATCATCGGTCGGTTTGTTCGCGTTGTTGCTGATTTACGCGGCGAACATTTACGCCGGATTTGAAATCGCCGTTGTCCGCGCCCGGCCCAAGGCCTTGGTGATGGGCGTGGCAGCGGTGCTGCCAATTTTGGGGCCAATCATTTTTCTCGCCATGCCAATGCGTGTTGAAGCCGCTCCTGTCGAGGCCCAGACGGAAGACGATCCGGCAACCTTTGCCGTGCCGGGACAAACGCCCGTCCCGGAGGAAATTCACGCCAGCGCCGAGTCATGGCAGCCGCCGGCCACCGGACAAGCTGCCGGTCAAATTTTCCAGCGCGGCCAGTTCACCTTCAACCGTCGTTTTTTTGAGACAAAATTTTCCGGATTTTTTGGCCCGATCCGGCACGGTGCCGACAAAGACCTGTCATTGCTTGTGAAGACTGGCAGCGGACAATTTATCATCGAACGCATCACACGCATCGCGGCCAACGACGTGCATCTGGATGTCGTGCTGGGCGGAGTGCGGCAGGAAATCATGGTGCCGTTTGCCGACATCCAGGAAATCCAACTCAAACCCAAAGTCGAATGAAATACCGGACCATCCTCATGTTCGGCGCGCCCGGCACGGGCAAAGGCACGCATGGCAAAATTCTTGGCGCGGTTCCCGGCTTTATCCATTGCAGTTGCGGCGACGTGTTCCGCAACTTGAGTTCCGAAACGCCGCTCGGCAAGGTTTTTCTTCAATATTCCAGCCGCGGCCAGCTCGTGCCTGACGAGCCGACCATCGAGCTCTGGCAGAAATATATGCACGGCTTGACGAGCAGCGGACGCCTTCATCCCGAACGCGACACGCTTGTGCTCGACGGCATCCCACGCAACACGCATCAAGTCGAAATGCTCCAGGATTTTGTAAGGGTCGTCGCGGTCTTCTACATGTGCAGCGGAAATTTTGAAAATCTCGTCGCGCGGATGCAGCGCCGTGCCCTCAAAGACAACCGGCTGGACGACGCCAATCTGGACGTCATCCGACACCGGCTTAAAATCTACGAACAGGAAACCAAGCCTGTGCTGAAATTTTACGGCAAGAAACTCGTCCATCGCATCAACACGGATGGAACACCGGTGGAGACATTTTCAAAAATTCTCCGTTGCGTTGTCAAACTCTGATCGCGCGACTTTTTCCTTTCGTCCGCGCGTGATTTCGTCTTCGCTTAATCCGTGAGCGCGTTGAAAATCATTTTTATGGGCACGGCGGAATTGTCCTGTACCAGCCTTGAAGCGCTGACGCGTGATGAGAAATTTCGAGTCATTGCCGTTGTCACCCAGCCGGACAAACCCAAAGGCCGCGATCTCAAGCTCACGCCGTCACCGGTAAAAATTCTCGCGGAAAAGATGAAGCTGCCGGTGCTTCAGCCGCTCAAGGCACGTGATGAAAAATTTATAGGCGAACTGCGTAAATTGAAACCCGATCTGATCATTGTCGTGGCCTACGGACAAATTTTGCCGCAAACGATTTTGGATTTACCGCAGTTCGGGTGTCTGAATGTTCACACCTCGCTCCTGCCGAAATATCGCGGAGCCGCGCCGATTCAATGGGCGATTGCCGACGGCGAAACCGAAACCGGCGTCACCATCATGAAGATGGATGCCAGCCTGGACACCGGTCCGATTTTATCCATACGCCGCACGCCGGTTTTGCCGACGGACGATTCGCAAATTCTGCACGACCGCCTCGCGCAATTTGGCGCGGAACTGCTCGTTGAAGCGATCCCAAATTACATTGCCCGGAAAATTTCACCGCAGCCGCAACCAACCGAAGGCTCAAGTTACGCGGCGAAAATTAAAAAGGAGGATGGGAGAATTGATTGGAATATGTCGGCGGAAAAAATCTGGAACCGGCTGCGCGCGTTCACGCCATGGCCGGGTGCGTTCACTTTTTTGAAGACCGAACCGAAACCGCAGATGCTGAAAATCTTGAAAGCCGAAGTCGTCGAACGCTCCGGCAATGCCGGGGAGATTTTGTCAGCGGACAAAACTGGCATCGTTGTCGGCTGCGGACAAAAGGCGTTGCGGATTCTGGAATTGCAGCGCGAAGGTGGACGTCGGATGAACGTGCAGGAATTTTTGACTGGCTACAGACTTGAAACTAGCAAGAGATTAGAATTTTTTTATAAAAATCAAAATCTTCCACCCATGAAATGTTTTAATCACAATCAAGTTGATGCAATTGCATCGTGTGTATTTTGTGGTATTGCCCTTTGTCCATCGTGCATTACTAAATCCAGCACTGGCAGAGTAGTATGTTCGACGACTTGTACGGCGGGAGCTTCTTCAATTGAAACATCCTTGGCGATTTTAGGCCAAAAAACTGTCATTGGTTACAAATTGGTTGGATTTTTTACATTGGCCACAGGTCTTGTTTTTGCAGTTCTAGCTGTTTATGACATCATTCATGCATTTTCAACGGGCAGATGGAATCTAGCTTTTCTTACGTCCGCTTCGACGATTGTTTTTATCATTTTCGGAGTTGCCGTGCTACGATTGAGCAGAAAGAAATTAAATTAATGAAAGTGTTTGGTCACGCGCTCGCGGTCGGATTTTTTGCGCCGGTGTGACGGATGTCCTGCGCTTCGCACAGATAAATAATATTTTCGACGACGTTAGTTGCGGTTCACAGCCAACCCATCGCCCGCGCGATTTCCACAAGCACGTAAGCCATGCCGCCGCTGGCGGGAAGCGTCAAAATCCACGCCCAGATGATGCGTTCCACCACAATCAGTTTGAGTTGATTGAATCCTTTTGCACAACCGACACCCATGATGGACGTGGTGACGACATGGGTCGTGGACACGGGCATGCCAAAATGCGCGGCGGTCATCAAAACGGTAGCACCGGCCGTTTCCGCCGCGAAGCCATGAACGGGATGCAGCCGGATCATTTTATGGCCAAGCGTTTTGATGATGCGCCAGCCGCCCGCCGCTGTGCCGGCGCACATCGTCAACCCGCACAACACAACGATCCATCTGGCGATGGGCAGGGGGTTGCCGTCCGCCGGCTGTTCAGTGTGCAGAAAACTCAGCCAGCCCGGCAGGTTGTCAAATGCGCCGGAGGTTGTGCCCGTCAATAAAGCCAGCGCAATGATGCCCATGGTTTTTTGCGCGTCATTCATGCCGTGACTGACGCCCAAGTAAGCCGAACTGGCAAGCTGCAATTTGCCAAAAACTTTTCCGACGGTGGAAGGACGCCAGTTGCGCAGCAGAAAATACAACGCACCCATGACGAGAAAGCCCAGCACGAGTCCGCAAATGGGGGATGAAATCATCGGCATAACGACTTTCCACAACAGCCCTTTACCTTTCCACCAGTGTTCGATGTTGGGCACAGACCAGATGAGAACCTTCCAGTCGTTGTGAGCCGCCGCCAGGCACGCGCCGCACAAACCGCCGATGAGCGCGTGCGATGAACTGGATGGCAGGCCGAACCACCACGTCAGCAGATTCCAGGCGATGGCGGCGAGCAATGCGCAGATGAGCACCTGCGACGTGGCGACCCTGGGATCAACCAGACCGGACGCGATGGTGCTGGCGACCGCCGTGCCCATGAACGCACCGGCCAGATTGGTGACGGCGGCGAGTAATACGGCCTGGCGCGGCGTCAGAACTTTCGTGGCGATGACGGTGGCGATGGAATTGGCCGTGTCATGGAAGCCGTTGATATAGGTGAACACCAATGCGCAAACAATGACGGTTATGATGAGAAGCGTCACGCGGTGGGAGTTTTAGGAATTTTTCAGGACGATGTGCATAACCACGTTGCCAGCGTCGCGACAGCGGTCAATGACCTTTTCCATCAATTCATACAAATCGCGGATGACCATCGCGCGCAGCGGCTCGTAACGTCCGCCGTAAAGTTCCTTGAGCAGGCCGTGCATCAATTTGTCCGCCTCGCCTTCGAGATATTGGAGCTTGGCGTTAATTTCGTGCATCTTTTCCAGATGCTTCATGTCGCGCAATTGCTTCACCATCAAAAGCAGAACGTCGGTGGCTTCCTCCATGATCTCAATCTGACGCGTGAAATTCACGCCTTCGATTTGCTGGTGGCCGAGCGCGGTACGTTCCGCAAGTTTTTCGACAGTCTTGGGAATCTTGTAAAGCGCCAGCGCGAGCGCCTCGATGTCTTCGCGGTCAAGTCCGGTGACAAAAACCTTCACTAATTCGGCACTGATCTGTTGGGCGATTTTCTTTTCTTTGCGCCGTGTAAGCGCGAGGTCGTCGAGGCTTTTGGCCGAGTTGGGGGCTTTGATTAATTCGATGACGAGGCGGACGCTCTCGTGCGCTTCCCGCGCGGCGTCCTCGAGCAACTGATTGAAACGGTCGCCCCGTCCGAAAAGTATTTGCAGTGAAAACATACGCGCGGAGTCTTGCAATAATGCCCGCCGTACGCACGCAAAATCAACTTTTCAACGTGTGACGAATGTCCTGAGCTTCGCAAAGATAGACAACCTCCTCGGCGATGTTTTTCGCGTGGTCGGCGATGCGTTCGAGGCTCTTCGCGGCGACAATCCAATGAAGACAGCGGGCAATGGTGTCGGGGTTTTCCATCATGTGCTGCGCAAGCTGCTGGTGGATATGTTTGTTAAGCGCGTCCACTTCCTTGTCGCGCGGGATGATGTCACGGGCGGTGGCGGAATCGCGCTGCACAAACGAGTTGAGCGCATCTTTTACCATGGCGAGAGCGAGAGCGGCCATGCGTGGCAGGTCGAGGTTGATCTTGACTGGCGGTTCCTGCGAGAGATCGCGGGCGCGCTTGGCGATTTTCGTGGCTTCGTCGCCGATGCGTTCGAGGTTCTGGGAAATTTTCATGGCGACTGTGACAAGGCGCAGATTGGTGGCGAGCGGTGCCTTCGTCAAAAGCTGGATGGCCATCTCGTCAATCTCGATTTCAAACGTGTCAATCGCGTCGTCGTCCGCCTTGACGCGCAAGGCCAGGTCGTGGTTGCGCTGCATGAGTGACTGCACGGATTCGTTCACGGCAGTTTCGGCGTGGCTCGCCATCATCAGCAATTTTTGCTTCAGTGAGTCCAGTCCCGTTTCAAAATGGTTTTCCATAAATTGAAATCAAACTAGTTCACCCGAACCTGCCTGTCACATAATCTTCCGTTTGTTTTTTGGCCGGGTTGGTGAAAATTTTCGTGGTCGTGTCAAACTCGATTAGTTCGCCCAGGTAAAAAAACGCGGTCTGGTCGGAAATGCGCGCGGCCTGCTGCATGTTGTGTGTGACGATGACGATGGTGAAATCCTTTTTCAATTCCAAAATCAATTCCTCGATGCGGGTGGTGGCGATGGGGTCGAGCGCGGAAGCCGGTTCGTCCATCAAAACGATCTCCGGTTTGATGGCGATGGCGCGCGCGATGCACAGACGTTGCTGCTGGCCACCGGAAAGTCCGAGCGCGCTTGAATGCAGACGGTCTTTGACTTCGTCCCACAGGGCGGATTGTCGAAGGCTTTTCTCCACGGCTTCATCGAGACCCAACCTGTTTTTCACGCCATGCAGCCGCAGGCCGTAGGCGACGTTTTCGTAAATAGATTTCGGGAACGGATTGGATTTTTGAAACACCATGCCGACGCGCCTGCGGAGTTCAATCACGTCCACGTTCGCGTCATAAATGTCGTGTCCGCCGATCTTCAACGAGCCTTCGATGCGGACATTGTCAATGAGATCGTTCATGCGGTTGAGACAACGGAGCAGGGTGGACTTGCCGCAGCCGGACGGCCCGATGAATGCGGTGACAATTTTTTCTCCGAGCGTGAACGAAATGTTGTTCAGCGCCTTGGATGCGCCGTAAAAAAGCGCGAGATGTTCGATTTCAATGAGCGATGCACCGGTGGCATTCGTGCTGGCTTTCGCTTCCGGCAAATTAATTTTGGGCAGGATGAGTTCAGCCATAGATTTTTTAACCAAGCGCGCGGAGTTTTTTGCGGACACGTGCGCGGATGATGATGGCCACGATGTTGAGCGCAAACGTGAGCATAAGCAGCACGAGCACGGTGGCATAAAGAATGGGACGTGTCTGCTCAATGTTCGGTGATTGCGTGGACAGCACAAAAACATGATAACCCAGGTCCATGAACTGGTCGGTCAGATGGCTCGGCAGCGACGCCATATAATACGCGACGCCGGTGAAAAGAATCGGCGCGACCTCGCCCGCCGCGCGGCTCACGGCGAGAATTCCGCCGGTCAAAATGCCGGGCAGTGCCTGCGGCAGGACAACTTTCCAGATTGTCTCCAATTTTGTCGCGCCGAGCGCGAGGCTGGCTTCACGCAGGCCTGGCGGAATGGCTTTCAACGATTCCTCCGTGGCCACGATGACGACGGGCATGGTCATCACCGCCAGCGTGAGCGCCGCCCAGATGAGTGCAGGTTGCCCCCAAACCACGCCGGGGTAATGGAAAATCGCGTCGAGACCTTTTCCGACGAAATTGATGAAGAAGCCGAGGCCGAACAGTCCGAAAACAATGGACGGCACGCCTGCTAGATTGTTGACGGCAGCGCGGATGAAGCGGGTAACGATGGAAGTATTGGGCGCGTATTCCGTGAGATAAATCGCTGTGATGACGCCGACGGGCAGAACAAAAATCGTCATCACAAAAACGCGGATGGTTGTGCCGACAATCATCGGCAGAACGCCGGTGGTGTTCACATCGAAGAAATCTTTTTTCGGAATCGTCGAGACGAAATGCCACGAAAGACCTCGCCAGCCGTTGATGATGATGTTCAGTAAAATCACGGCAAGAATGCCGAGGATGAACAGCGTGGCGAGCCCCGTCAGGCCGCTGAAAAAGAATGACGTGAAGTCAAACTTCTCCGTGCGGAAATGGCGGCGATGGATTGGATTCATCGCCTGCCCTCCAGTTTAAGTTTAAACCGGTTGATGACCACTTCGCCAATCATGTTGGAAACAAACGTCGCGGCGAAGAGTAGCGCACCGAGCATGAAGAGGATGCGATAATGCGGCCCGCCGGAAACGGCTTCGGCCATTTCAGCGGCGATGGTGGTGGTGATGCTGCGTGCCGAATCAAAAATACTCCACGACATCACGCTGGCGGAACAGACCATCAACACAATCATGGTTTCACCGATGGCGCGGCCAAAGCCCAGCACCGTCGCGGCAAAAACTCCGGGCAACGCTGCGGGTAAAACGATTTGCCACGCCGTCTGCCAGCGCGAGGCACCGAGCGCAAGCGCGGCCTGTGTGTAACTCCGCGGCACGCTGGTCAAGGCATCCTCGGCGATGGAAAAAACAACCGGGATGACGGCAAAGCCGAGTGCGATGCCCGCGACGAAGGCATTGAGTCGCGTCTGGTAGCCAAAGATTTTTTGCAGCACCGTCGCCATGACCAGCAGCGCGAAGAAGCCGACAACGACCGAGGGAATTCCCGACAGCAGTTCAATGGTCGGTTTCACAATTTCACGCACACGCGGACGTGCCAGTTGCGAAACATAAATGGCCGCGCCGACCGCGAGCGGCACGGCGAAGAACAGGCCGATCAGGGTCACTTTCAAAGTGCCGACAAACAGCGGGATGATGTTGTATTTCTGAATCTCGCCAACGGGCTGCCAGATGTATTCCGGCTTGTTGTAGCCGCTCCATTGGTGCGGCAGCAGCAAGTAACGCCAGCCGGTCGTGTTGATGCGGGCATCGGGGTCGTTGCGGAAATTGACGGGGATTTCGTCCAGCGCCTCTTGTTTTACTTCCATAAGCGACTTGAGCGTTTCCTTGTCCATCGTGGCGAACTGCTGCGGTGTTAGTTCGAGATATTCCTGCAATTGCACGGGCGACAGCGTGTCCAATTCATCCGGCGGAATCACCTTTTGCACCAGCGCCGTGTTGGTTTTTCCAAAAAAAATCGGCAGGCCTTCGCGGGCGACGAAAAGAAAAATCAGGAACACCATCAGGATGGCCGAGAGTGAAACGAGAAAAATAAATTTTTCCGCGAGCCATTCCAGCGGGCGCGCCCGATGGCCACGCTGGATGCCCATCCAGCCCGGCGTGCGGTTCTTGTTTTCTTTGCTGTTCACAGATTCAAAAATTAAGCGGGCGGCACGGGAATCACAATTCGTAATCCTCGTGCGCCCGCAGGAATTTGATCGGAGGAACTGACGATCAAATTATTCGCGCAGATTTTTCGGCAGCGGATAATAACCCACGTCCTCAACGGTTTTTTGGCCGTCGTCGCTGCGAATCCAGTCCAGATAAGCGTTGATTTCACCTTTGTTCAACGCTGGATTTACGTAAACATAAAGATAACGCCAGATGGGGTAAGTCTGGTTTTCCACATTTTTTTCAGTCGGTTCAATGGCCTGGGAAGCATCATCCTTTTTGACTGAAAGATGTTTGGCCCCCGCGCCGTAGGCTGCACCACCATAGCCAATGCCATTATTGTCCTTGCTGACCGCCTGCAAAATGGCCGCCGTGCCGGGCATAGTTTGAGCGCTGGCCGCGAAGTCCTGGCCTTTCAAAATGTGTTCCTTGAAAAACTCATACGAGCCGGAACTGTTTTCGCGACTATAAATGGTGATAGGTGCGTCCGGCCCGCCGACCTCCTTCCAGTTTTTTATTTTGCCGGTGAAAATCCCCCCGATTTGATCAACGGTCAATTCCTTGATCGGATTCTCGGCATTGACGTAGACCGAAAGGCCGTCGAGCGCGACCTTGTATTCGGTTGGTCGCGCGCCGAAAGCCTTTATGCAATTGGCAATTTCTGCCGACTTGGCTTTGCGCGAGGCGTCACACAAGTCCGTGGTTTGATTTTGCAGCGCCGCGAAACCGATGCCGGAACCGCCGCCGCTGACCTGGATTTTCACGTCCGGGTGCTGACCCATATAAACTTCAGCCCACTTCTGGGCGAGAATCAGGAGCGTGTCCGAGCCTTTGACGGTGATGTTGCCCGCCCAAGCCGACGTGACCATGCCGGTCGCCAAGGCGACGATGCTGAATTGTTGGATGATGTGTTTCATGGTTCTATTTCCGCTAAACTTTGACCGATCTTTTGAGTAAGCGTTAGCTGCGTTTTTGTGACTTTTAGAATTTTCACATCACGTCGGCCATTGCATGGATCGCGCCGTTTTTTATCCGCCAGCGGCAATGTTCACATCAGCGCTGATCACAGGCTAAAATAAATACATGCAAGATTAAGCATTAAGGTTACAACTGCACGGCGGAATTGTTACGATTGTGTGACAAGGCTTTTTTGTAACATTCAAGAATCTGCGAACGAAATTTCTGCGGAAAGAAGCGCCGAAGCTATTCAATAATCAGTCGAATAGGAAAAGCGAATTTTGGTTACCTGCGACAACAACCAAACTAAAACCGCATGTAATTTTAGTCTGCATTTTCCAGTGGCTTCGCCGAAATTTCCAGCATCCGCTCAATGGGCAAGCGGGCGCGCTCCAAAATTTCCAGCGGCAATTCCACGCGCGGCGAAAGTTTTTTCATGCAGTCACGGACCTTTTCGAGCGTGTTCATCTTCATGTATTTGCACTCGCTGCAACGGCAATTATCCGTCGGCGCGCGCAGCGCGTCAAAAACCGGCGCGCAAATAAATTCCTTGCCCGGACATTCCTTCTGCATCCGATGAATGATTCCCGATTCGGTCACGATGATGAATTTTTTTGCCGAATCGTTTTTGCAGAACGTAATCATTTTTTCCGTCGAGCGAACCGCGTCCGCCAGATCGCGTACTTCGCGCAAACTTTCCGGGTGAACCACAACTTTCGCACCAGGAAATTGAGCTTTTAATTTCAACAGCGCATCGCGCCGAAACTCGACGTGCGCATAACAATTGCCTTTCCACAAAGTCATCGGTCTTCCGGTTTGTTCCATGACCCATTGTCCAAGGTTTTCGTCCGGCACGAACAAAATGTCTTTGTCTTTCGGTGCAGCATTGACGATGCGTTCCGCGTTGCCGCTCGTCACAATCACATCGCACAACGCTTTCACCGCCGCGCTGCAATTGATATAGGCGATCGTCCAGAAATTCGGATTGGTTTTTTGCAGTGCGGCCAGTTTTCCCGCCGGACAACTTTCTTCCAGCGAACAGCCCGCGTCCTTGTCCGGCAACAGGACGATTCTGTTCGGGTTCAAAATTTTCGCCGTCTCGGCCATGAAATGCACGCCACAGAAAACAATCACATCCGCCTCCGCCTTTGCCGCTTGCTGTGAAAGCCCGAGCGAGTCGCCGACGTAATCCGCCACGTCCTGAATTTCCGGCACCTGATAATTGTGCGCGAGAATGACGGCGTTCAATTGTTTTTTGAGCGCAAAAATTTCTTTCGCGAGCGGAATGAATTTCGCGCGCGGCAGCGGCGGGCGAAGTTTCAGTCGCTCCGCGTCAATCGGCTGAATGTCGGCAACAGCAGTCATTGGAAAAAGCTACCGTTGTATTTCTGCGGCGTCAATTGCAGCGGTTCATTGTGAACCATTGTCCATGAAACCCGAAGATTGCCAACTGTCCGAAACTTTCGCAGCCTTGTGGCGTTTAATTTACAGTTTCATTTGCATGAAGTTTTATTTCAGGTTCCGCATGTTCGCCGCGCTTGCGGCTGCATTGATGCTTGCCGGAACAAAAACTGAAGCGCAGGGCTTTGGTCTTGGCGTCACCAGTTCGGCCAGTTCCATTCTGGTGAGCAATTCCCTGACTTACACCATCACTGTCACCAACCTGACCGGACTTTTGCTGCTAGACGCACAGGTGTCCAACGCGCTGCCGGCTTCAGCGCAATTTGTGGCCGCGATCCCGGAACAGGGTTCTTTTACAAACTATGGCGGTATCACCGTGTTTGACCTTGGCGCGTTTGGAGCGGCAGAAATCCTCCAGATGACTCTGACCGTCCAACCAACGGCGGTTGGTTTCATCACAAACACGGTCACGGTCTACACCACCAACTTCTTGACCATTCCCGTTTCAACCAACATTGTTGTGACGCAAGTCACCAACATCGTGATACAAGCTGATCTCGGTGTGGCAATCACCGTTCCCACGACGGCCGTCATTGCGAACGATTTCATGACTTACGGAGTCAGCGTGACCAATTCGGGTCCGGATGACGCGCCGAATGTATTTCTTACCAATACGTTGCCTTCGGGCGTGATTTTGGAAGGCGTTTTGCCAACGAATCAAACTTATACCGTCGTTAGCAGTAATTTGATTTTTAATCTTGGCCTGCTGGCCAGTGACAGCGCCACAAATTTCCAATTCACGATTCAGCCCACCAATGCGGGCGTGTTGAATTTTTTCGCATCGGTTGGTGCGCCAGGCGTGCTCGACACCGACACCACCAATAACACAGCCAGCAACAGTATCATTATCACCAATTATCTTTCAGGCCCGCTCTTCGTCGTCACCAACTCCCCCCAGACGGTCAACCTGCAAAACGGCCTGCTGGAGCAGTCCCTTCTTTTGTCGAACAACATCGGCACGAATGTCCCGGCTGTGCGTATCGTGGTAACTGGTTTGACCAATCGGTTGTTCAATGCTGTCGGCACAAACAACGGCAATCCCTTCGTGGTCTATACGGCCCCGATTGCAACCCCGCTGGGGACAAACCAGACCGTCAATTTGCTGTTGCAATATTTTCCAAGAAATTTATTTGCGTTCACCAACGGCCAGTTGCAGGCGTTCGCCGTGCCGGTGCCCAATTTGGCTCCGCCGTTGGTTTCATCGGTCGGCACAAACCTGGTGATCACACGCATCGTCCCGTTGTCGAACGGCAACTTGCTCATTGAATTTCCCTCCACCCTGGGACAGAGCTACACTGTGGTTTACAGCGACAATGTTTTGTTTTCCAATGCCATGATTGCACCGCCGTCCATTGTGGCTCCGGCGGATGTGACCCAATGGATTGATTACGGACCGCCCACGACGGTGAGTGTGCCGACCAACAGCAGCGCACGTTTTTATCGCGTCATTTTGAACCCCTGATGTCATGCGTAATTTGTCATCCCATTTTATGAGAAGCACCTGCTTCCAGGCGAAATGCCTGGCCTGTGGTTTCACGGGACTGGCAATGTGCGCCTCGGCTCAATTGGATTTTTGGTCTTCAGGCTCGACGTCATCGGACACATTTGGCGGAGACCCGGACTCCTATGGTTTCATCCGAATCCCCTCGGACACAGATGACTGGACGACCCATTTTCGCATCGGTGCTTTGGTCGGGATGAATATCAGCGCCAATTTTAGCGAGCGGGGAAATTTAAACATTTCCGGCAATAATTCGGCGCCGGGAAATTTTGCCGACGGTTATGTGTTGCCGGACCAAAGTGGAGACACCAAATATACGAGTTATTGGGGCTACAACAACAACGCCAACCAATACAACCCGGTCGGTGGTTCGGATGGTCTGGGATCGTTGACCATGCTCAGTTCCACGTCTTTTTCCGCAAAAAGCAGTTCCAAGGATGATGGCGGTCCGTTTCCGGGATTCGACATGGCTTATGGCGATAACCTCTGGTATTGGAAGCACGCCCGCGTCGGCTGGGAACTTGGCTTTGGGATGCTGCCCATGACCATCAAGGACAACAGCTCCATGTCCGTGGCGGTCAACCAATCCAGCTACACGTTTAATACAGAAGGCATTGTCGTACCACAAACTCCTCAAGGTGGCTATCAAGGCGGCCCCAGCGGGCAAGGCCCGATCATCTCCCTTTCGCCTTCTGAAACTCCGACCAGCCAGCCTACCGCCGGAATTGTCACCGGCACGCGCCAACTAGACTTGATGCTCTATACCGTCCGGTTCGGACCTTCATTTTATTGGGATTTGACCGATGACTTCGGCATGTCTTTGGGAGCTGGGCCTGCGATTGGCATTGTGTCCGGCAATTACCAATACAACGAAACCATCACGGCCGGCGGCGTCAGTGTCGGCAATTCAGGGGAATTTGGAAAGACCGGCTTGACCTTCGGCGGTTACGTCAACGGCACCGTGCTGTATCACGTCATCAGTGACGCCGATCTTTATTTGAGCGCTCAATACATGCCGATGGGGGATGCCACCTTCAGCAGCGGCGGACGGCAGGCGCAGTTGAATCTGGGCGGCCAGGTTTATGTTTCCATCGGCGTCAACTGGGCATTTTGAGTTTTGAAATTTTATCCGGTCAACCGACGGCTTCGCGCATCGCGTCGAACAAACTTTTCCCAATTTCCTGGCTCACCGGTATTTTGTCCCTGGCTTCCACTTCTTCGACGAGTTCGGGCGGCAATTCCTTGAGAAAGCGCGATGGATGGCACGGTATCAACTGCCCGTATTTTTTCCGGCTCGCGCAATGGCTGATGGCCAGCGACTGCATCGCGCGCGTGACAGCGACGTAAAATAGCCGCCGTTCCTCGTCCAGCGTGCCTTCGGCGGCGGAACGCGAGTGCGGCAGCAAACCATCTTCCAATCCGACGATGAACACACGCGGAAACTCCAATCCCTTGCAACTGTGCATCGTGATGAGCGTGACGGCGTCGCCCTGATTTTCTTCCTCGTCTTCACGGTCGGAATCGAGCGTAATGTTTTCGAGAAATGTTTCCAAACGCTCGAAGGGCGCTTTGCCGGCAGGATTATTTCCGTCCAGCGTGGCGGTTAATTCACGCAGATTGCGGACGCGGGCTTCGCCGGTCTCGGCATTCTTTTCCTGACGGCGCAATTCATGCAGGTAACCTGATTCGTCGAGAAATTTGTCCGCCCACGTCTGCAACACATCTGGCGCGTGTTTCACCATCTCGTTGTGAAGCTGCATCCGCGTGCGTTCGATGAATTCAACGAGCATGGCAATACATTCCTGCGTTCGTTTTTGGAACGTCACGGCCACCAGCGGATTTTTCATCGCGGCAAACACGGAACATTTCCGTTCCTGGCTAGCGGCGAGCAGGCGTTCCATCGTCACGTCGCTCAAGCCGCGCGCGGGCGTGTTGGCGATGCGCAACAGGCTGATGTCGTCGTGCGGATTGAGAAACGTCTTGAGATAGGCGAGAAAATCGCGGATTTCGCGCCGGTCAAAAAAACTTTGCCCACCGATCAAATGATAGCGCACGCCGGCCTTGCGCAACGCCGTTTCAACCGGCCGCGATTGAATGTTCGTGCGGAATAAAATCGCGTTCTCCGACCACGGCACACGATGCGCGAGCCGTGCGAATTCGACCTGCCCCACCAGCTCGGTCGCCTCTTCATCCTCGTTGGCGCAGGCGCGTAAAAGGATTTTCTGCCCTTGCCCCTTTTGCGACCAAAGCTGTTTGGCGCGGCGACGCGTGTTGTTTTTGATGAGCGCGTTGGCGGCGGTCAAAATCGTATTGGTCGAACGGTAATTCTGTTCGAGCTTCACGATCTTGACCTCGGGAAAATACTTTTCCAGGTCGAGCAGGTTGGCGATTTCCGCGCCGCGCCAGCCGTAAATGCTCTGGTCGTCGTCACCCACCACGCAGAGGTTGCGATGCTTGACCGTCAATGCGTGGATGAGCTGAAACTGCGTGGCGTTTGTGTCCTGATATTCGTCTGCCATGACGTATCGATATTTTGCGCGGCAGGCTTCCAGCACGTCGGGAAATTCGTTGAACAGCCGCAACGTCAGCAAAATCAAATCATCGAAATCTACGGCATTGCAGGCGCGCAAGGCGGATTCGTAATGCGTGCGGATGTGCTCGGCCAGCGTGCGGACGCTCGGATCCGCGAATGCCGTCGAGCGTTCGCCGCCGTTCTTGAATTTGCTTAACAATGCAAGAATCGCCCCCGGATCAGTCTTTTCACCCCCAGCCGAAATGCTACACAAGATTTTTTTTACCGCGCCAAGTTGCTCCGATTCGTCGTAGATGACGAAGTTGCGCTTGTAGCCGAGCCTCTCAATTTGCTGGCGCAAAATGCGGACGCACAACGAATGAAACGTGCAGATCGTCGGACGTTTCAGCGGTTCGCCGTTTTGTGCCTTAAATTTCAGGTTGGGCAAAAGCTTGTTCACGCGCTCCTGCATTTCGCGCGCGGCCTTGTTCGTGAACGTGACGGCGAGGATATTTTCCGGCGCGACGCCTTTGGAGATCATGTGTGAGATACGGAACGTGATGACGCGCGTCTTGCCCGTGCCGGCACCCGCCAGGATCAAAACCGGGCCGTTGATGATTTCAACGGCCTCACGTTGCGGCGGGTTCAGTGAACCTAAGTTTGACATGGGCGCGCGGAGTTTAGTTTCCGAACCGCGCAATGCAAGCGCGCCCTCAATTTTTAATCACATGCGACCAGCTCGCGTTCCTCTGCTGAAAGAATTTTCCATTTCCCCGCAGCCAGATCTCCAAGTTTCAAGCCGCCAATCCGCACGCGCATCAAACGCAACGTCGGATGCCCGATGGCCGCCGTCATGCGCCGTACTTGACGGTTCTTGCCCTCGATCAATTCCAAACCAACCCAGCAATCAGGAACGCTCTTCCGAAATCGGATTGGCGGATTGCGCGGCGGCATTGCTGGCTGCGGCTCCAAAATCCGCGCGCGACAGGGCAAGGTTTTCCGGCCTTGAATCAAAATTCCGCGCTCCAGTTTTTTAATAGTTTCAGACGTCGGAATTTTTTCGACCTGCGCCCAATACTCACGTTCGTGCGCGTGGCGCGGATGCAGCAATTTTTCATTCCACTCCGGCTCGTCACTCAAAAGCAGCAATCCTTCGGAATCCGCGTCGAGCCGGCCAATTGGATAAACATTTTTTGGAAATCCAAATCCCGCCAGCGCGCGGTTCGGCGAGCCGTCACCGGTGAATTGTGAAAGCGCGCCGAACGGTTTGTTGAAGGCGATGAGCACAATGATTTTTAACCAACAAGACACCAGGAACACAAAGTTTTTTTGTTTATCTTTGTGACTTTGCGCCTTTGTGGTTAATTTTCCCGCGTGATTCGCAACATCATCTTCGATTGGTCAGGAACGCTTGTGGACGATCTGCCAGCCGTGTTGAAAGCTTCAAACTTTGTCCTCACGCAGGCCGGACAACCTGAAATGTCGCTGGAACAATTTCGTGCGGAGTTTAGCCTGCCGTTCACCAAGTTTTACGACCGTCACACGCCACACGTTCCGATGCCGCAGCTCGAAGACTGGTTTCACAGCAGCTTCAAACAGGCGCAGGCTTCGGTAGTCGAACTGCCGCACGCGCGTGATTTTCTCGAATTCTGCCGCGCGAAAAAATTCCGCACATTTCTTTTAAGCACCATCCACGCCGCCCATTTTGCCGTGCAATGCCGTGCGATTGGTTTCGACGCTTTTCTTGAGAAGCCTTACACGGACGTTTGGGACAAGCGCAAAAAAATCCACGGCATCCTCGCCGAAAATAATCTCAAGCCCGATGAAACGCTTTTCATCGGCGACATGGAACATGATGTTGAAACCGCCAGGCACGGCGGCATTCATTCGTGCGCCGTGCTAACCGGCTACAACACGCTCACGCAGCTCCGCGCGGCCAGGCCGGATTTGATCGTCGAACATCTTGGCGAATTGCGCCACGTACTGGAGCAAAATGATTTGCATCTCAAACCCGGCGCAAAAGGTGAAACCGGACATCCGCCGCTCGCCACCGTTGGAGCGCTGATTTTCAGCGGCGCAGGCAAGGTGCTGATGATTCGCACGCACAAATGGTCGAACAAGTGGGGCATTCCCGGCGGTAAAATCAAATGGGGCGAGACTTCCGAAAACGCCTTGCGCCGTGAAATCAAGGAGGAAACCGGCCTGAAAATTTCCGGCATAAAATTCGTGCTTGTTCAGGATTGCATCCACTCGAAGGAATTTTATCGCGACGCGCATTTCGTGCTGCTGAATTACATCTGCCGCGCCACCGGCAAACCGGATGTGAAACTCAATCACGAAGCGAAGGAATTCCACTGGGTCACGCTGGTCGAAGCAAAAAAGCTGAAGCTGAACAAGCCGACGAAAATTCTGATCGAAACCGTGATAATAAATCAGAAAGCTAAATCTAAAGTACGCCGTGGCTAAAATCTCCATTGTTGATCTCGAAGTATTTTACCGCGTCGGCGTGCCGGACACTGAACGCGCGCAGCCGCAGCGTTTGCTGCTGACGATTGAGATGGAATCTGATTTCTCCGCCGCCACCAGAAGCGACAGCATCGTGGACACGATTGATTACTACGCCGTTTCACAACGCTTGATAAAATTTGGCGACGGGCGCAGTTGGAGATTGATTGAAAAACTTGTTGCTGAAATTGCCGATTCAATTCTGGCCGAGTTCAAACCGGCGGGCGTCATGGTGGAAGTGAAAAAGTTTGTCATTCCGCAAGCGCGGCACGTTTCCGTCACTTTGACAAGGAAGCGGAGCTGAATTTTTGTCCGTCCATTGTTTGCAATTTCCAACCGTCCGGTCGGGCGATAATCGTCACCGCGTCCGAATTTCGCGTGTAAATCACCGGCACATTTCGTCCGGCCAAGCGTGCTTTCAATTCGCGGCTGGCGCGACGATTTGCCGGAAATTCTGAATCGGCGACGACAATGACTTTTGGCTGGATCGCATCAAGCAGCGCATTGCAGAGCGGCTCGCCTTCAGTCGGCAGACCGGCGACGACAATATCCGCGTGGAAATCATTCGTGCGTTCGAGCAATGCGCTTTGGCCATCGCGCCCCAAATCGGACAGCAGTAAAATTTTTGCGCCCTGAAAACTGCCCAGCAGCACGGTCGCATTGTCATCCGCGTGCGGAAAATTATTTGTCGCGGCCGGCGATAAAATCCGCCAGCAGCCGACGGTCTCGCCGCAATTCAAAATTTTGCGGCGCGTCGGCGGCTTTTCAAATGCTGAAATTGTTTCACGATATGTGTTGGAGCGAAATTTCGCGTTGCTCGTCCATAGCTCGCCGACGCCGAAAAGTTCGTTGAGCGATTGCGCGCCGCCGGTGTTGCGCGCGTCACCCTCGGTCAAAATGAGCCGCGGAATTTTGTTCGCGCCTTGTGCGCGCAAAAACGGTTTGAGCTCGAACTCGACGGCGTTTTTGTCGCCGCAGTTCACGAGCCAGTCGTTTTTTCGTCCCGCGGCATCCACGAAAACCGCATGACCACCGCTCAATGGCAACACGGTCAATTTGATTTCTCCGCGAGATTGTTCCCAACGCCAAAAGTAAGTTATGGCAATCAGAATTAAAATTGTCGCGCTCCAGATTCTCCGGGGCGGTGCAAACAGCCAGCCGCTCAACGCGCCGGCGAGCACGGCGTAGTAAATTGCAATCGTCCACCACGACGGCTCCGGGACATAGAAAAATGCACCGGGGATTTTTGTGAACCACTCGCTCACATCGGTCATCGCGGACATGAAAAACCACGCGCTGTGATTGAAGATTGCCGTCGCCCATGGAAACCATGCGCCACAAACCAGCGCGCCAAGGTTGCTCATGAGCGCGAGCGTGCCGAGCGGCACGGCGATGATGTTTGCGGGCGTCGAGATTGGGCTGAACAAATGGAAATATTTTGCGGAAAGTGGAATTGAGCCAACCCACGCGGCGAACGAAAGCGAACAATAACGCGCGAGTATTCGCAAAAATGAAGTCAATGCGCGCCGCCATTGCGGAAGAAGTTCGTTTGGCAGCAGCGGATCGTGTCGCAACAGTTGGTCGGAAATTTTGTTCAGCGTGGGCGTCAACAGTCCGATGACGAGCACGACAAAAAATGAAAGTTGGAAGCTCGCTTCAAAAAGCTGGCGCGGTTCCCACACCAAAATGATAAACGCGGCGGCGGCAAGGGAATTGATCAGATTGGCCGGACGTTTGAGCGCCCAGCCGCCGATGACGATGGTAATCATCACCGACGCGCGGATGGCGGATGATTCCCAACCCGTCGCGGCGGTGTAAAACCAGATCGCGGGAATCGCGACAATGCCGCACCACGCGCGCGAAATTTGCAGCACGCGCAGCAGCGCGACCAGCATTCCCGAAATCAACGCGATGCGCAGGCCGTCAATCGCAAAGAGGTGCATCGTGCCGGCGCGCAGGAACGGTTCGCTGATGTCGCCGGTGAACGCGGTGCGCCAGCCAAGCGTCATCGCCCAGAGCAAACGTAGTGGTTGGTCTTCTGTCGGCAAACCGAGCGCGAGGGTGTGTTTCGACCAGTTCAAAAATCGGTCGGTCAATGGCGGCGCGGCCAAAATCGGTTCGCGCAATTGCCAGTCGTTTGTCGAGTTGGTTTTAAGTTCGTAAAAAATGCCGCGCGTTTGCAGATAATTGCGGTAGTCGAAAAGCCCGTCGGCCAGCGGCAGCGGCGGCCGGGCGATGACGCCGGAAATTTCCACGGTCTGTCCGGCGAAGTAATTTCCGGCGATTGCGCCGGGTGTTGTGACGATGATTTCGCCGAGCGCGGGCTGCCAATTTTCACCGCGTTGTGATTCGGTTATGCTGACTTGCGCGAGCGAGTGTTCGGTTGGTTCGCCGTCGTGATCGGCAATTTTCAGGTGCGGCGCTTCGGTCAGGGTTCCGCGCACGGCGACCATGGCATCGGCAATGCCGATGGTGGCGCGCAAATCGTTCGGTGAAATGACGGCGGTGTGAAAAATCAAATTTGTCCAGCCGACAAGAGCGAGCAGCGGCCAGACCAGCAGTGGACGAATTTTTCGAAAAAGCAAAGTCAGCGCGAGCAGGCTGAATGCAGAAATGAAAAGTGCAGGCGGCGACGGTTGGGAAATTTCGGCGAGCAACAGGCCGGCGGTGTAGCAGGAAATGACGGCGACCAGCGGACTTTTCACTTTTGCCCTTGCCGCCGCCGGTTTCGGTGGTGACTAAAAAGCCAAAGCACGAGCAGACCGAGCGTGCCGCCGGCCGTGTCAATGAAAACGTCGGAGACCAGCGGCGTGCGCGTGGGCACAAACCTTTGATGGAATTCATCGCTTGCGGCGTAGAGAAAAACCAGCAGCAGCGTGCCGCCGATTTTCGGCCATGACCACGCCGGCGGATTGTCTTTTGACAGGCACAGCGCGCGCCAGAGCAGCACCGCGAACACGGCGTATTCGGCAAGGTGTGCGCATTTGCGAAGGACGTGATGAATTTTTTCAATGTTCATCTGCGACATTTTTGGAAAAAGCCAGTGTAAAAACGGTTCGACGAGGCGCGAAGAATGTTCGTAGGAATGCGAATCGCTGGACGCGGAAAAAATCACCGCCATCCACAGCAGCACCGGCAGCCAGAATTTGAGAAACATGCGCGGTTTGGGCATGGGCGGATGAAAGCTGAAATCACGGCGGCAGCGCAATCAGAATGTGATTGAATTTGCAAAACCACGCCGTTTTTGGCATCGAATTGTGTCCGATGGACAATTTATTTTTGTTTTATGCTCCAACTTGGCGTCAACATTGACCACGTCGCCACGCTGCGCGAGGCGCGGTATCGCGGGCGCGGATTCGGCGAACCGGATCCCGCCGGGGCCGCGCGGACTTGCGAGGCGGCGGGTGCGCACGGCATCACCGCGCATCTGCGCGAAGACCGGCGGCACATCCAGGATCGTGATGTTTGGGAGTTGCGCGGGAAAATCAAGACGCGCCTGAATCTGGAGATGGCCAACGCGCCGGAAATCATTGCCATCGCGTTGAAAGTAAGACCGGAAATCGTCTGCATCGTGCCGGAACGGCGGCTCGAAGTGACGACGGAAGGCGGACTCGAGGTGGTCGCCGCTGAAAAGTCTTTGACCGGGACGCGTAAAAAAATGAACGATGCGGGAATTGAAGTGAGTTTGTTCATCGCGCCGGACGAAAGGCAGATTGCGGCGGCGGCGCGCACCGGCAGCCAGTTCATCGAATTGCACACCGGTCAGTTCGCGGAAAGTTTTGGCGACGAGCGGAAATGTGAAGTGGAGTTGCAGCGGTTGATTTCCGGCGCGGAGCAGGCGCACGCGCTTGGTCTGAAGGTGAACGCCGGGCACGGATTGAATTATAAAAATCTGCCGGTGCTTTTCCGCGTGCCGTACCTGGTGGAATTGAACATCGGCCACAGCATCGTAAGCCGCGCGGTGACGGCAGGTCTCGAAATTGCCGTCAAGGAAATGGTGCGCCTGATGGAAAATTATCACGGGTGAAAAAGTTGGTAAATGACTTGCACCGATTCGAGATTGAACAGATCGGCGGCATCCCTGTCTCAATTGATGCAGGTTTTCATGTTTATTTGTTCGGGTTCTGGGTTTAAGAGCGTGGCTAAAGATTTGGCCAGGCTCTTTTCTTATGAATGTTTGCGGGGTTGTTGGGACCGGCAATGCTTGGAAATTTCCTTCGGTCTTGGGAGAAAAAATTTGGCAAACGGGGTGACATGGCAAAGGTTTTATTGGTTGTTACTGCCTGTCCTGCTGGTTTTGAGCACGGCGGGTTGCGGCACCTTCATGGCTCACCGGATGGTACAGTCACCGAATACATACCCCGATTGGTTTGCGCCCGAGGCCCCTGTGCTGTTGGGATTCAGCCCGAAGTTTCTCACGAACTTTCCCAAACAATTTGTGGCGGTGCGGCCACCGATGGCGCATCTGTGTTATCGCATCGTCGAGCCGGCGGATTACCACCTCAAAGTTTCCTCAACCAACTGGCTGGAACATGGCAGGAAACGGACCGAGTTCGATTTTCATGCCGACCTGCCAGGCCAATCGAACATCTGGACATCAGCCTCTCGCGGCACGGTGGTTTTGCTGCATGGCTATGGGCTGGCCCAGTTTTCGATGGCACCTTGGGCGTTGCGACTGGCGCAGGAGGGCTGGCAGTGTGTGTTGGTGGATCTGCGTGGACACGGCGAATCCACTGGCAGGCAGATTTATTACGGCATCCAAGAGGTGCATGACTTGAGCCAGTTGCTGGATGAACTGGCGCGAGACGGCAGGTTAAAAGAACCCGTGGCAGCGTTTGGGGAATCCTACGGTGCAGTGATGGCGTTGCGATGGAAGATGGTCGAACCGCGCGTTCGTTCAGTAGTGGCCATTGCGCCTTACGCTGGATTATCCAATGCTGTCATGAACCTCCGTCACGAATACGCTGTTTGGCTGCCAAAAACGTTCGTCAAGGCCGGGTTGAAACAACTGCCTTCCGTTTTAGACATCCCTGCGGATGAACTCGATACCACAACTGAACTGGCCAGGCATCCGGTGAGCGCGCTTTTTGTGGCTGGCACTGAGGACAAAATCACACCACTGGCTGATGTGGAACAATTGCGCGCGTTGGCAGCCCCTATAAGTGAACTGATAGTAGTGCCTGATGCCACGCACGAAACGGTGACGTATTATATGGCTGACCTGGCACCACCAGTGTTGGCCTGGCTACCGAATAAAGTTGGACAGGGTGAATTCGTTGATTCATTTGTCGGCACCAATGCGCCCATCTCCTCCCAATGACCAATATGAGGAAACAGTGCTGTTCGGTTCTTCAAGGCAACGGCCAACAGGCGCGGTAGAAGTGATACGGGAAACTGGCGGCGTTGGTGTCTTGGAAGAGCAGCGAGCCGTTCGTGTCGGTGAAACCCCAGCCGATGTTCGTCCACGACATCAAATCCGTGGAGGCCAGCAGACCAAGGCCGGTGTTCGTCGGGGAAGTTTCTCTAAATGCAAAAAATATCTCTCCCATCTCTCGACTGCCTGCCAACGGCCTTTGATTTTTTCCTTGCCTGATGGCGCTACTGGCGGAATGCTCCGTTGCATAAAGCTGTTCCATTCGTGTTTTTCACTCAAACTTTGATGAGTTTAAGATTTTATATTCCGGTTCTAATGTGTCTCATCGCGGCGGCACCCCTCTGGTCCGCCTCGTTTTATACGCAGCGGTTGGACGATCCCAAGGCAGTCTATGTTGCCCCCTCCGGCAGCGGTAATGACACCACCACCTTGCAGCAAGCGGTGGATCGGGTTCAAGAAACCACCGGCCAGGGCATTGTTCTGCTCGCGCCGGGAAAATATCGCATCAGTGATACTATTTATATTTGGCCCGGTGTCCGGGTGATTGGTTACGGTGCCGAGCGACCGGTCATCGTCCTGCCCGCTGGCACGTCGGGCTTCGGGGATGCGTCGCATGAGAAAGTTATGATCTTCTTCGCCGGAAGGCGTCCGCAGAATCCACAGGCTGACAGAAGTTCCATCCCCGATGCGAATCCCGGCACCTTTTATTCCGCGCTGGCCAATGTTGACATCGAGGTTGAGGATGGCAATTCAGGGGCGGTAGGGGTCCGGGCACGTTACGCCCAACACTGTTTCCTCGCCCACATGGATTTCCGTCTCGGCTCCGCGCTGGCCGGCATCCACGAGGGCGGCAATGTGGTTGAAGACGTTCATTTCATCGGCGGCACCCACGCGATTTGGACGTCGAAACCTTCACCCGGCTGGCAATTCACACTCATTGACTGTTCATTTGAAGACCAGCGTGAGGCCGCCATTCTTGAACACGAAGCCGGACTCACGCTGATTCGCCCGCACTTTTTGCGGGTGCCCACAGCCGTTGAAATCGAACGTGAATGGGTGGACGAGCTTTGGGTCAAGGACGCCCGCCTCGAAGACATTTCCGGACCCGCGTTCATTTTTGGGATGGAAAAAAGTCCGCGCAATGAAATCAACATGGAAGGTGTTGACTGTCGCGAAGTGCCGGTCTTTGCCACGCTGCGTGAAAGCGGCAAAACATTTGCCGCCCCTGCGAAAATTTATGCGGTAACGAATTTTTCTCACGGACTCCATTATGCCGACATGGGAGCAGTGCCGGAAATCGAAACCCGCTTCGACGCCGCGCCGCTGGGTGCAATGCCGCCGGCAGTCGCCTCCGATGTGGCCCATCTGCCGGCGTGCGACACTTGGGTCAATCTGCATGACCTGGGTGCCAAAGGTGACGGCCAAACCGACGACACCGAAGTGCTGCAGAAAGCGATTGCGGAGCATCGTGCCATTTACCTGCCCTCGGGTTTTTATGTCGTGCATGACACATTGAAGCTGCGTCCCGACACGGTGTTGATCGGACTGCATCCGGGTGCAACGCAGATTGTTTTGCCGGATGGCACGCCCGCTTATCAGGGCATCGGTGCCCCCAAAGCTTTGCTGGAAGCGCCCAAAGGCGGCAGCAACATAGTGATTGGCATCGGGCTTGATACGTGCGGGAACAATCGTCGCGCGGTTGCGGCTCTTTGGAAAGCCGGCTCCGGTTCAATGATGAACGACGTTCGCTTCCTTGGTGGCCACGGCACGCCCCTGTCGGACGGTTCCCGTCAAAATCCATATAACAGCAATCACACCGCCGATCCCGACCCAAGTCACCATTGGGACAGCCAATATCCCAGCCTCTGGATTACTGATGGCGGTGGCGGCACGTTCCTCGATATTTGGACTCCCTCAACCTTCGCCCAAGCCGGCATGCTCGTCTCCGACACCGAGACTGAAGGTCGTGCTTATCAGATTTCAAGCGAGCATCATGTCCGCAACGAAATTCAGGTGCGCAATGCCGCCCACTGGAGCTTTTATGCGTTGCAGACCGAAGAGGAGCGGGGCGAAAGCGGTTTTGCTCTGCCGATTGAAATTGATTCGTCCCACGACATCACTTTTGCCAACTTCCACAGCTACCGGGTCATCAGTTCTTTCCAGCCTTTTCCGTGGGCTGTCAAAATATCCAGCTCGCACGACATCCATTTCCGCAATCTCCACTGTGACAGCAACAGCAAGGCAAGTTTCGACGCTGCCGTTTATGACCAGACGCATGACATTGAGATACGCCAGCATGAGTTCGCCTGGCTGGACATCTCCGATCCAGTGTCGCGTCCCGCGCCCGTTACATCTTCGCGTGTTGTTGCGCGCGGCGCAAAGGTGCAGAAACTCGCGGGCGGCTTTTTTAATATCTCCGGCGGCGCGGTCGGGCCGCACGGCGATTTATATTTCGTGGACGCGCACTGGCAGCGAATTTATCGTTGGGATCCATCGTCGCGGCAACTCTCCACCGTCAGCGATTTTCCGCTGGATCCCGTCAACCTGGCCGTGGATCAAGCGGGCAATTTGATGGTCGTTTCCTATGCGGGCGATGGCGTGGTTTATGCCTTGAGTCCGGGTGGCGACATCGTGCCGCTGAAGCCCGAAGCCGTCACTGATCAGGCCGGGGGAAATTTATTCCTGCCTGTCAGCGACTGGCACCTGAATCTTGATTCGCTTTCTCATCCGTCTACGCATTTTATTTCACCAGACAAGACGACCGTTGTGCCCGCTGGTGAGGATTTTCTCGACGGGGAAACCAGTTGGGGTGTCAAATCAAGTCCGCAAATCCGTTCCTTCGGCCTGAATCGTGCCGTGCCAGGTGAACCTTTTTATGTCACCGACGAATCCGAATTGAGGACGTGGGCCGCTGACGTGAACCCGGACGGGAGCCTGAAAGATTTCCGGCTGTTCGCCGAACAAGGTGGCGAAAGTGTGACGACGGATTCGCGCGGCAACGTGTATATCGCCGCCGGACAGATTTACGTCTATGACCCGACCGGCAAACTGATTGATACCATCGAAGTTCCCGAACGCCCGATACAATTGATATTTGGCGGCGAGGATCACAAGACGCTTTTCATTGCCGCCCGGACGTCGCTTTATTCAGTGCGCACGCACTATTCTGGAAGATGAGCACTCGTTTGAACGGGCTTCTCCAATGCTCCATTTAGAAAGTCAACAACCTTGGACTCGATTTTCGGTGTTGAAAAAAGCGGGCCATCGTGTCCGGCGGCATCCACCACAATGAGCTGATTTTTGACTCCGGCCTGATTCAACGCTTCATGTAAACGCAGGCTTTGGGCAGCGGGCACTTGATCATCCTTGCCACCCTGAAGAATCAGCACCGGCGGACTGCCGGCACTTACATAGGTAATGGGGCTGGCCAGCTTTGCCTTATCAGAAGGTTGCTCCACCGGTGCTCCCAGCAACTTCCTTTCGGCATCTTTGAAAGACTCCAGGCCTTTCTCGGAATGGATCATCTCAAGGTCATCCTTCATTCGATTAAAGTCAGCGGGGCCGAAGAAATCGAGTATGGCGAGAGGTCTATTTGACGGATCCGCCCCGAAATCCCGTTCCTCGCGCGCCAATCCCAGGAGCAGTGCCAGATGTCCGCCGGCGGAACCGCCACCCACGACAAACCGCCTTGGACTGACTCCGTAATGGGTGGCATGGGCCAGGATGAAATTTAGCGCCGTGTTGCAATCCTGTATCTGGGTGGGAAATGGAGCCTCCGTGCTGAAACGATAATCAATGCTGGCGATCGCATAACCGTGCCGGACGAGATACTTGACGTTGTCCCATTCCTTGATGCCCAGCATCCACGCGCCGCCGTGGATCCAGACGACGAGCGGGAACGGCTGGTTGCCCTTGTTCGTCGGAAGGATAAGATCAAAGTTCTGTCGTGGGGTCGGGTGGGTGACATAGGGAATGTTCCTGATGGCCGTGGCCTCGCCGTAAGGACTCGAAGCGGGCAGGACTTCGACAGTGCCCGGATCATTGGTCAACGCCGGCTGCGCGAAGACTTCAAAAGCCGTCAGGGACGTCACGGCCACGAGCAGACGAAGGAAAGCGATGGTCTTCATGGGAATTGATTCATGGGTTCGCCATCTGCCACAGCCGCGACAGCGGAACGGCCAGCGCCAACCGGCGTTGGCTCCGGCGACTGATTAGGCATCATGTTGCGCTTTCTCTTTGGCTGCTGCTGCAACCTTTCTTTTATGGTCTATGACAAGCCCGACGAATGTGAATATCGCAAGAGCAATCATCAATACACAACTAGACATAAAAAATCCTACATGTACCCAAAATGCTATCGGCGAACTACTCCTGTAAATCTTTGTGGTATTATCAAAAACTACACCTAAAGAATAAGTCCAGCCTGACCTGACTTCATCCATGAGAAATGAAAACGTGTAAATACTCAATCCCAACATGGTCAAAGCCGCCAAAATCGGCACCACCGGAGAACCTCTCGAAATAATGGGGCGATTGATTTGCTGTTTCATGTGGATGATACCTAACGAAAAAAGCTGAGCCACGCGGGAACTGCGATGTGAAACAGCCGACGGCTTCTCGGACAACCCGAAGGCGTAATCCGCGTTGGCTCCGGCGACTTGTTTAGGGGGCTGGTCAATTACAAACATAATCTAACTCGGTGTCGAGGCCATCTTGCGTATCTGTCCTCGGAGTGTCTTGCTGGTGCCAGTAAATCTCTTGCCGCAGGCAGTGTCAGCATAAGCCCTGTGGACTTTGGCAAAATTTGGGTGCTCATATGCAGCCGCACTCACAAATGCTGTAATCTGCGTCCGAGGTTCCATGCGCTGCGGAAACCTTCCGCCTCCAAAGACGCCATCTAAAATCGGCATATGCTCATCACTACCGCGAACAGTGAACCCGACGTGACTGACGGTGACTGGCATAAAGCTGAGATTGGTAATCTCGATGCCCATGCCTTCAATGCCATGCTGGGAGAAAATCCAAACGGGAAGGATGCCAATCTTAATCCGGTCGCGGCTGATAGCCCGACAGGTGTTGATGACACCAAGCACTGCACCAAGGAAACCAAAAACCAACCCGGCAATAGCTGTGATGAGCGTAATATGTTCCATAACGTGAAGCCACCTAACAAGATATTCTATTGAACTTTTACGGTTAAGCTCGGCTTCATTTTACCCTTTTATTTTATGTTTCTTATTTATCAAGAATGGCTTATTTAGATTTTCAGCATGTTTTCAATGTAAACAAAAACCGCACTTCCTCTTGAAGTTTTTTTGCCCAATCCAAAGGCGCGCATATTCGTTTTTAATTTCATTTCAATCACCCAGACAAGTCCCGACGTGCCGGGCGGTTTCAATCCATGAATGGTCGGGCGGCACGGCGCGGCGTTTGCCGGCGACTTTTTCCAGCGGCACGGGTTCCGTCCGGTCTCCGCGCGCAGCGACCATCACGCCAAAAACACCTTCGTTGATCAAATCCGCGCACGCTCCGCCCAGCCGCGTGGCGAGCAGGCGATCCATCGGCGAGGGCGTGCCGCCGCGCTGGACGTAGCCGAGAATTGTCACGCGCGATTCGAGGTGGGTGAGTTCTTCCAGTTGCCGGGCAAGCCGGATGGTGTTGCCGGTGTGCCGGGATTCGAGCGCGGCGAGTTCGATCTTCGCCTCTTTTTTGTCGTGCAAGGTGCGGGCGCGTTCGCGCTTGGCTTCGGCGGCGGCAAAGGCGCACGCGTCGTCCACGCTCATCGCGCCCTCGGCTACGGCCACGATGCTGAAGTTGGCCGAGTGCCGGCTGCGGATGCGGATGGCGTCCGCAATTTTTTCAACGCGGTAGGGGATTTCGGGAATCAAAATCACGTCTGCGCCGCCCGCGATGCCCGCGCCCAGCGTCAGCCAGCCCGCGCGATGCCCCATGATTTCGGCGATGATGATGCGATGGTGGCTGTGCGCCGTGCTGTGCAAACGGTCTATCGCCTCGGTCGCGATGTCGAGCGCGGTGGCAAAACCGAAAGTTGAATCCGTCATCGCCACGTCGTTGTCAATCGTCTTGGGCAGCGTGATGACGTTGAGTCCGGCCTGGTGAAGGCGCAACGCGCTTTTTTGCGTGCCGCCGCCGCCGAGACAAACCAGGCATTCAAGATTGTATTTGTGATAATTTTTGACGATGACGTCGGTCATGTCGCGCGCGCGCCCGTCAATCAACATCCGGTGCGGCTTGTCGCGGCTGGTGCCGAGGATCGTCCCGCCGACGGTGAGGATTCCCGCGAGCGCGGCCTTGTCAAGTTTCAGCCGCCGGTCTTCCACGAGGCCGCGAAAGCCGTCGCGAAAGCCGACAATCTCCATGCCGTAAAAACCGAGCGCGGTCTTGCCGACACCGCGAATGGCGGCATTCAGGCCGGGGCTGTCGCCGCCTGCCGTTAAAATCCCGATGCGTTTGATTTTCTTGTCGGCCATAACTTTGTCTATTTGAATTCGGAAATTTATTTTGTCGAGAACAAGTTTTGAAAATCTCAATTATTTTTGCCACGCGGCAACCGGATCAGGCAAAGCAGACTGCCCAGCCACGCGGCAATTGAAATCGCCGCGCCGGTTTCAAACGCGCGGTCTTCGTAGGCTAGATGGATTTTGTGTCTGCCCGCCGGGATTTGGACGGCTTGAAACGCGACGTTCGCGCGAAGCAGCGGCGTTGGCTGGCCGTCCACGGTCGCGCGCCAGTTGTGATAAAAAGTTTGAGCCACAACAACGAGTGACGTTCCGGCGGCTTCGGCTTCAATGTCCGCGGTTTGCGTGCCGAATTTTGAATTGAGAATCTTGGCGGAACTTTGGTTCGAGACGATCACAGACGATTCCGTTTCCGGCGGCAGGAAAACAACCTTGCCCCCGTCAAAATCATTTTGCGTCAATGCCCGCAGCGTTTTTGCGTCGGCGAGGAAAATCGGTTTTTGCCCGGCGGTCACGAGCGGCAGAAAGTTGGTGCGCGCCTGCCATTTGAACATTTCGTCCGGCGCGGTGATTTGCGAGACGCCCATGAAATCTTCCAGACCGGGAAAATCAGCATCGGTTGTGCGGTAAAACAATGAGAGCACGTCGTCGCTTTCACGCGGCGTGAGCGAGAAGAAGCCGTCCACTTTCGGCACGGCATCAAGGACGTTGCAGTTCGCGCAATAGCCGAGACGTTTGACAAGAAAATTATTCTTCGGATTGGCCGCCGCGAACGTGACAAATGCGTTCGCCGCCATCGGCGAGACCATCGCGCGCGAACCGCCGAGCGCGGGTTGCGGATTTAGTGCGAGCTTTTCACGCGCAAGCCCCGGCTGATAAATCCACGGCGGCACGCCCGGGTTTTGCGCCGGCTCGTGCGTGAACACGTCCAGCGACGCGGTCAGAATCAAAAGCAGCGGCGCGGCCTGAATCAGTTTGGATTTTGCTTCGCGGGTGAGGGCGAAAAGGATTGCACCGGTCAAAAACAGGAAAACTACGCGAGACAAGCCGTTCAGCAACGTCGCGTGCGGGTCGTCGCCCGGCAGCGGCGCGAGTTGTGTCCAAAACAAAATTCCGACAAGCAACGTGAATAGAACTACGCCAAACGGAAGCAGTCGTTTCTGGATTTTTTGAAAATTTGCCAGTGCAAATGCCGCGAGCAGCGGCGCGGTGAAGATGACGACGGAAACATATTTGATCGGATAGGTGATGAAGCTCAATTGCGGAATGATTTTTCCCAACGCGGGCAGGACCGGCGTATTTTCGCCAAAAGCGAAAATCAGTCCAGTAACTGCGATTCCACCAAGCAACCAGACGTGCCGCTCACGAACAGAGGTTAACGCCAGTAGTGCGAGCCAGAACACGCCCAAGCCGGGGTAATACGACGATGTCCAGTATTGGCCGTGCTGAAAAAAGATACCTTCCGTGTGCGTGGAGCCGAACGCCATCGGCACGAGGAAGTTCACCCAGCCGCGGCCCGGCATGGACCAGCGCAAATCAGCAAAGCCGGACGCACGCTGCGCATGGGCGACGAGATCAAGGAACGGCAGCAGTTGTGCGGCAGAAAGCGAAACGAACAGCGCGATGACGAGCGGAAGCCGCCAGAGCATCAGGACGCGCGGAGATTCATTCCTGATGAATTGTTGCAACCATAACGCGAACACGATGAGCCAGGTCAGAAGAATTGTTTCCGGGCCGCCCGCAAGCATTTGCAGCGCGCCGGTGATTCCGGCGAGGAAAAAATTTCGTCCGCCTTCGCGCCACGCGAGTTCGGCGGCAAGCACGACCCACGGCATCCAACTAAACGTGGCCATGTGGCCCGGCCACATGAGCAGGTTGAGGGTGAAGCCGTTGAATGAAAATGCGACGCCGGCGAATGCGGCGGCAAAAGAATTTCCGGTCCATTTTCGGGCGAGGAAAAACATTCCCAGGCCGGCGAACCACAAGTGCAGCAGACAAAAAAAACTCAACGACCATTCGAGCGGCAGCGTTAGATAAATCAGCGCCGGCGGATAAAGCGGCATCGTGTTCCATTGCGCAAGAAAAGGAATGCCGCAGTCGTTGTAGGGATTCCAGAACGGCAGTTCACCGTGCCAGAAACATTCGCGTTGAAAATGGGCGAGCGGATAGGCGAAGAAGCCGTAGTCGCGGACGACAAATGTTTGCAGCCCGAGCAAGACTTGCGGGAATGCGGAAAAAATCAGCAGCGCGAGCAAGACCCCGAAGCGGAAAGGTGTGAACCAGTTTGGCGCACGGGGTTGGATTGTTTCGCTCATGAATTTCGCGCGGATTCTATTCACGAATTGAAACCGGCGGCAAGTATTCGCCGGCGAATTCGCGTTTCCACCACGCGCCGGTCGCGCGGTGCTCGGCGAAATTGGTGAAGTGATAATCGTAAAATTCAGCGCGGATGAACCGCGGCGGTTTTTCGGGAAACGGATTCTTTTGCAGGAATGCCAAAACTTCCGGCGAGCCTTGCAACAACCGCTCGCAAAAATTCTCGAACCACGGGTTTTGCTGGTAATTTCCCAGTGCGGCGAACCACATCTGCCAGTCAAGTCGCGGCTGGAACGGCGCGACGAAGCGTGGCCGCTGGTTCACGTCGCCGGGTTTGTATTTGAATTCATAGGGCAGCCAGTTCATGCCGTCGTCGCTCCCTTCGACGATGATTTCATTGCGCGTGGTCGTCATCACGGCGAACAGGCCGTAACTGTTCACCATGCGTAAGGGCGCGAGTTGCGTGTCCAGAAAAGCCGCCGGATACCACAAACCGGAACGTGTGCCGAACATTGAAACGATTTGGAAAAATGAAACGGTGGAAATGACGATTGCGAGCGGAATGGTAATGGCGCGCGCCCAGCGCAATTGGCGCTTTTGATTTTTGAAAAGCCCGCAGAATTTTCGCGGGATAAATTTTTCCAAAACAAAATCGTCGAGCAGCAACAGACACAGCGCGATCGTCAGGAAATTGAAAAATGTGTAATTGCCGGTCAACAAAATCAAAATTTGCAAAAACACAATGGCCGCGCCGCCGAAAAAACGGATCCGGCGAGGCGCGAAAATCAGGAATGGCGCGCCGAGTTCGATCCCAAACATCACCGCGCAGGAGAATTTTTGAATCGCCGGCGGCAGTTGATTCGCATACCAGCCGATCCACGTCGGCAGCGGCTGCGTTTGGTAATGAAACGTGAGCGCGGTAAGATTGCGCCAGTTCGGGTCGCCGCTCAAAAGTTTCACACAGCCGGAGGAAAATATGACTTTGAACAGCACCAGTCGCAACAGCCAGAGGACGACCCGTGACGGTGGAGCTCCCTGCAAAATTTTTGGCAGCAATTGCAGTGGCGCAAAAAAGATCGCAAGAAATCCGGCTTCGAGCAGCAGATTATCCCATTGGAAGCCGAGAAAATCGCGGCCAATGGTGGCCAGCGACAGGTAAAACAGCCAAAGCAGCGCAAGACACGGCGCGGGCGCGATTCCTAAAATCAGCAGAACGGCCAGAACCGTTCCGGCGGCGCATTGAAAATTCAAAAAGTTGTCGGATGAATCAAACCAGCACAACGTCGGCAGCAAATGGAATCGTTCCAGGCCGATGCCCTGTGCGTCGAATTGTTGTTTGGCGGCGGACATGAATTGAGCGGCCGGCAAAATGCCGTTGTGGCCGATGAGTCCGCTGATTTGCGTCCAGAACGAAACAAAGGCGACAAGATAAATCGCGCCGAGCGAGCGCAGAAAAATCCAGCGCGTGAGATAATAATTTGGTTGCTCAACGTGTCGTCCCCAGAACCAGCGCGTGAGCCGGGAGAAAAAAATTCTGTGACCGGCGACAAATTTGTAGGCAAACTCCGTGATTCGGGCGAAAGCCGGCGCTTCTTCATAAGCGCCCAGGAGCCATTGCCACTTTGGGGTTTTTGTCAGCGCCCGGAAAACCGCTTCCGCACCGGAATAAACGACACCGTCTGGTTCAATGAGTTGAACAGCGGTTTCAAACCGCTCACGCGGAATTTCGGGGAATTGTGCGGCGATGCCGGCATCTTGCGACGGCAAATAATCCACGGTGTCGCCGGTCATTTGTTGCCAGCGGCGGATCCACAGCGTGCAGAAATTGCAGTCGCCGTCGAAAACCATCAGCGGCTTTGGCGGCGGTGTGGCGACGCGGATGTCGCTTTTCATGATTCGACGTTAAACCAGCCGTGAAGAGAAAAGCAACTGCGCTGCTGTTGGTGTTGACCGCCATGTTGCGGGAGTTCGTCAGTTCGGCGTAAAATTTCCTCTTGCCTGCGTCGTCTGGCAGCGCCCAGAACGTAAATCCGGCAATTTTTACGTCGTTTGCCGGTCGCAACGACGTAAAATCATGGTGGACTTGGGTAGTGTATCAGCTTGAAATCTTTTTTGGGGGTGCCCTGATTGGAGTGTGAAAAACTACAGGCATGAGCACCAAATCGGTGCTGAACCTCTCTTCTCAAAAATTTCTAAGCCGCCAAATCGCTGGCCGGAGCGTGCCGATGGTCAGCGACCACGCAATGCAGCCACAATGGTGAGGATGACAATGAACGCAGCCCCGCTTGAGGCAGTGTCCATGGCAAGAATCGGCGTGAATAATATGAGATGCATAATTTACCTTTCTTTTTTGATGGCAATTCGTTTGCCGTCAATTTGCGGACAACATGAAAGTTATGACTCTAACCCGGAAGATAAGCAAGCCAAATATGCGGTGAGTGTATCAGTCAACATTGGCAATACCGCCGGAACGGCGCGCCCTCGTCCGTTCGGCGTAAAATTTTCTCTTGCCTGCGTCGTCCGGTAGCACCCACGACGTAATCCGGTTCCTCTTTTGCGTCGTCCCACGCGTGCAACGGCGTAAATCTGGCAATTTCTTACGTCGTTTGCCGGTCGCAACGACGTAAAGTCATGGCGGATTTGCGTTGTTTCGGTGCCGAACCGGCGCAAACTCAAAACTGGCTTTCTGGATGGAAAGCAGGTTGAATGACCATCACAACAAACTTGGTATTGAATGACAAATAGGGTCGCCAGCAATGGCATGATCGTGCGATTGCTCTGAAAATATGCGGGATAATTGAACCGCCCGGCCCGAGGCGGTTGAACCGGGTAGTTGTCCGCATAGGCAAACCGCTGGAAAGGCTGCCGGGCGTTAAAAATGTCATTGCCGGGGCCGGTTCCGTTATGCCCAATCAAACCGAATCAAAGTAGATCAAAGTGAATCAAGCCAAATCAAGGCTTATCCGCCCCCGGCCATTGCCGCGCCGGTTGACGCTGTTGTGCCCAAGCCTTACGCTGGAAACGAATTTATGAGCCAATTGCAAGATTCCCTGGTCGAACTGATCCGCCGCACGTCGGCGGAAATTCCCGACGATGTGAACCAATCCATCATCACGTCGCTGGAACAGGAGAAAAAGGGAACGCTGGCCGAGAGCGCGCTGAAAATCATTGACCAGAACATCCAACTCGCCAAACGCAAGTCGCAGCCGATTTGCCAGGACACCGGCAGTGTTTTGTTTTACTTGGATTGTCCGGTCGGCTTCGACCAGATCATATTTGAAGAAACAGCCAGGGAAGCCGTGAAGCTGGCGACGAAAAAAGGTTTTCTGCGGCAGAACTCCGTGGATTCGCTCACTGGAAAAAACGACGGCACGAACGTCGGGCCGGGCACGCCCGCATTTCATTTTCATCAGCATCGCTCACCGGAAATCAGCGTGAAGCTCGTGCTCAAGGGCGGCGGCTGCGAAAATGTCGGCGCGCAATACTCCTTGCCAAACGAAAAGCTCAACGCGAATCGCGACCTCGACGGCTGCCGCAAGGCGATTCTCGACGCGGTGTTACAGGCGCAGGGCAAAGGCTGCGGGCCGGGCATACTCGGCGTGTGTATCGGCGGCGACCGCGCGACGGGTTACGAACTGAGCAAGACTCAATTTCTGCGGCTGATCCCCGACCGCAATCCGGTTCCCGAACTCGACGCGCTGGAGCAGGACATTTTGAAGACGGCGAACGAACTCGGCATCGGCCCGATGGGATTCGGCGGCAGGACGACGTTGCTGGGCGTGAAGATTTGCGCGGCGAACCGCCTGCCCGCGTCCTATTTCGTGAGCATCAGCTATATGTGCTGGGCGTATCGGCGTCAGGGCGTGAAGCTGGATGCGGAGGGGAAAATTGGGAAATGGTTATACTGACGAATCATCATATGAATCCGATTGCGAAAACGACGGAACAGGGAAGTTTGAATTCATCACTTTCCAGTCTTGCAATGCTTTCTCTACGACTGCAAGACGGCAAGGACTACTTGGATTATCTTCATGGTTTTGTCATTGAGGCATTGAGGAAAATGGAAGGTCAAGCTATTGATGCGGTGTTTGTTCAGCAGATGGTTGAATCAGAATTCGGGCTGAAAATTCCTGCTGCCACGTTCGCAATTTATTTGAAGCGTTTAGTTAAGGCCGGGACGATTTCTGCGACCGGAGCAGGAGTGCAGTTTCAAGTGACTAAACTCCCAAACACTACCGTGAGCAACGACAGGGCGGCAGCCCGTGTAAAAATTGAGGAAGTGACAGATCACCTTGCAGGTTTTGCCCACGCGAAATATTCACTGAAATGGGATGAGCGAATAAGTTCTGGCGCTCTTGCAGATTTCTTGCGGCGATATTCCATTGATTTCCTGCGCTTTTCAGAATCCAAAAGTCCTCTTCCAGAATCGGCATCAGATAAGGAGGGCACGGCTTACGTCGTCGCTGCTTTCATCCAAACTTCCGCAAAAGAACAACCGGGCTTGTTTGAGAGCATCAAAGTCCTTGTGCAAAGCCACATTCTAGCAAATGCGCTGATGTGTCCGGATCTTGAGAAAACAACCCTAGGATTCAAGGGCGTGCATTTCTTGGCGGACACAAGATTCTTAATCAAGGCACTCGATCTTGAATCTCAATACGATACTGATAATGCTCGATCGCTTCTTGCGGCAATCCGAACGCTTAAGGGTGTGGTATGTGTATTCTCCGAAACCAAGGACGAGTTGCGTTCCGTTCTGAAGGCAAACAGCAGAGGGATGCAGCAAGGTGAGGGTCGCGGTCCAGTGTATCGTGAATTGCTCAAAAGACGCCGTGGAGTGGCCGATGTGATTCTTGCCGAGAGCAATCTCGACGCAAAGCTTGCATCGCTTTCAATCTCTTTGCTGCATAGCCCAAATTACGGAGAAGACACGTACCAGTTCCAAATAGGCGAAAGCGATCTGCGGGATGAAATTGAAAACGAAGTTGAGCCAGTTCATGAACTGAACTTGAACCGTTTTTATGATTAAACTCTCTTTTCCTTTCGCCGAAGAAAAAATCCGCGCGCTGAAAGTCGGCGACGAGGTGTTGATTTCCGGCATCGTGTTCACCGGGCGCGACGCGGTTCACAAGTATTTACACGAAGGCGGCAAGCTGCCGCCGGAAGTGAAGTTGCGCGATGGAATTCTTTATCATTGCGGCCCGGTGATGATGAAGCAGGACGACGGTTCGTGGAAATGCACCGCCGCCGGCCCGACCACCTCCATCCGCGAGGAGCCGTATCAGGCGCAAATCATCCGTGATTTTGGGATTCGCGGCATCATCGGCAAGGGCGGCATGGGCGACAAGACGCTCGCGGCGTGCCGCGATTACAGTTGCGTGTATCTGCACGCGGTCGGCGGCGCGGCGCAGGTGCTGGCCGAATGCATCAAGCAGGTGCGCAATGTCTATATGATGGAACAATTCGGCGTGCCGGAAGCAATCTGGGAATTGGAGATCGTGGACTTTCCTGCCGTGGTGACAATTGACGCGCACGGCAATTCGTTGCACAAGGAGATTTTCGCCAGGAGTCAGGCGGCATTGGCGGAGCGGCTTTGATTAGCCGGCTTCGTCGTCATTCTCCGACAGGCGGGCGAAATAAAAACAGCCGGAAGCGATGATCACTGAAATGGCGGCGATGATGATCGCCTGCGTGCCGGGCTGTTTCAGGTCGTTCGACCAGTCCTCAATGAGTTCACCCTGTTTGCCGTAAAGAGTTCCCATTTGCTGCGTTTCAGCCCGGTCATATCCCAACATGGAAGGATCATCACTCAAATCCGCCGAATGCATTCCCAGCCAGTAAACCAATCCCGCGCCGGCAATGCCCAGCAGCAACACGATAACGCCAGCAATCCGAAATTTTCCTGCCCGCCGGCTGGCGGTTGAAGCGGGAGCGGTTGCCTGATTGTTCTCCATCGGCATCACATTCCCTTCATCAACTGCCTGAAGCCGGTGGCGGCAATCTGGAGTCCCACGCAAAAGACCAGAAACGCGCTCAAGCGGTTGACGATTTGTTCGCCACGCGCGCCAAGCCTGCCCAGCACCGCAGGCGTAAAAGCGTAACAGACATAAATCAGGACGCTCATGATGATGATGGCCAGAAAAATGGCGGAAAGATTGATGAGTTGCGGCCCCCACGCATCCGCGCTGCTGTGCGCGCTCAAGGTGAGCAGGACGGAAATTGTTCCTGCGCCCGTGGTCATCGGAAAAGCCAGTGGGTAAAAAAGAATGTCCTCCACCTCCTTGTTATGGCCGGGACTGGAAGTTTCGGCGGAATTTTTTTCGTTATTGGACGAAAGCAATTGCCAGCCCGTCCGGCAGATCAGGATTCCCCCGGCGATTTGCACCACGGGCAGGGAAATGCCAAACAGCTTGAACAGCCAGCTTCCCACGAATAACGTCACCGTGCAGATGAGAAAACAATAAAGCGCTATTTTTGCAGCGGCCAGCTTGCGTTCCACCCGTGTCAGATGATGCAGAAAGGGATCGAGCACCAACGCCGTGCCCAATGGATTCACCGGCGGAAACAGCGCCACAAAGCCCACAAAGGCCAGATTCAAAAAAGTTGAAACTGTTTCCATGTCCCAAAATAGATGGGTATCTGGCAAAATCCAATTCAAAACCCCGGGGATGCTCAACGCTTCTTTGTCCGCCTGACCGATTTTTTGGAACTGGCCGCCAGTTGGATCGCCCGCCGCGCCCAAATGGTGAGTTCCGGCGCATTTTCCAGCACGTCCGGCGGCACTTCGTGATACGCCATCGTCATCACCTTGCCCTTCGACTCGTAAGTGAACGGCCCCATGCCGCGCGCCTGGTAATCCGCCTGCGACTGCGCGTCCGTTTTGAAAAACAACCGTCCCTCGTCCAGAATCCCGAAGAATTTTTCGCCGGAATAAAGACCATGTGCTCCGAACATCGCCCGCGCGCTCAACTCCGGCAACGCGCCCAACTGGTCGAGCACAAATTCTTTGAAGGAGTTGTCAGGCACCGTTTTCATCTAGTCTGGTTTTGGCGCTCTTCGTGGCCAGTTGGCACAATCGGTATATTCGCCTTTACGCGCTTCCTTCGCCCAAGTGTCTTTCAATGAATCATGGCGTTTCATCCAAACCATAGACCAGAATTTTGAATGTGCCGGGAATCACTTTTGGCCGTCTGGGGGTCGTGTTGGGCGGCTGGTTCGCGGGCGCTTCAAATTCAGCCGTCGCCAGATAAATTTTGTGCGTCTTCGGGTCAAGCGCCATTGTCCGCGCGCCGCGTTCAGTCTTCAGAGTCTGAACCACGGTCAGTTTGTCGGCCGTTTCTTCCTTCGCAATCGTCACGGTGCCGTCGCCGCAGGAACTGAAGGCCAGTTTGTTTTTGACGTCAAAGGCATTCGCGTCCACCCCGTCGCCGATGGGCGCGGTCGCAATGATTTTGCCGTCCTGGGTGTTCAGCATCAGCATCAATTGATTGTCGCAACCGAGAAAAAGCCGGTGATGTTTCGTGTCAATCGCCATGCCGGACGCGCTTTCACCGGGAGCAATCGGCCACGTCGCCGCAATTTGATGCGTGGCCGTATCAATGACGACAACTTCATTCTGATCTTCGATGTTGTTGTAGATGCGCCCGGCTTTTGGATCAGCAACGGCGAATTCCGGTTTGCCGGGCAGGGGAATGGTGGCGACGACTTTGCCGGAACTGGCGTCAAACACGCTGGCTGAATGGCTGCGCCCGTTGAAGGCGTAGATTTCCCGGTGTTCCGGCTCAAACAAAATGCAGTCGGGGTTTTCACCCGCGTTGAGTTTGTAAATGGTCTGCAATGTGGGCAGGTCAACGACACTTACCGTGCCTTCCCGGCCATTGCTGGCAAAGCCGCGTTGCAGTTTCGGCGCGATGGCAAAACCGTGAACGCCGGAAGTGTTGGTGATTTCGCCGACGATGGTTTCCTTGTCCAAATCAATGACGACAATTTTGGCGGCGTGCGTGACGTAAAGGCGGCGCGCGTCGGCGTCAATCGAAAGATAATCCCAGCCGCCGTCGCCGCCGACGGGAATTTCCTTGAGAAAATGATATTGGCCGTCGGCGCGGCAGGTTTGAATCGTGCAAAAACTGAAGATGCCCAAGGCGATTAAACCCAAAAGTTGGACAAATTTAATTTTCATGAAACCAGTTTGTTTCTTTCGTTTCCTTCGCGCAAGCGCCGAAAATCGACCGCGCGCTACTCCGGCAACCCGCCCAAACGGGTCGAGCACAAATTCTTTGAACGTGTCGTCAGGCAAGAATATAAAATAATCCAATCCAGAATAATTTTGCCGCACTATCTCTTATGCGCTTCCTTTGCCCAGGTGTCTTTCAAAGTAATTGTCCGGTTAAAAACTAATTTGCCGGGCGTGCTATCCTTATCTAGTGCAAAGTAGGCAAGGCGCTCAAATTGATAACGAAGTTCCGGTTTGGCATTTTTTAGCGATAGCTCCAGCTTCGCGGTGATGACTTCGAGCGAGTGTGGGTTGAGGACGGATTTGAAATCGCGTCCGTCTTTTTCTGGCTCGGCTTCGGTGAAGAGGCGGTCGTAAAGGCGCACTTCGGCGTCAAGCGCGTGCGCGGCGCTCACCCAATGGATCGTGCCCTTGACCTTGCGCGCGGAAGTCGCGCCGCCGGTCTTGCTGTCGAGATCGGCGGTGCAGCGGAGTTCGGTGAGGTTGCCGTTCGCGTCCTTGATGACTTCGTCGCACTTGATGATATAGGCGTATTTCAGGCGCACTTCGCCGCCGGGCTTGAGGCGGAAAAATTTCGGCACGGCAACTTCCATGAAATCATCGCGCTCGATGAACAATTCGCGGCTGAACGGAATCTTCCGTTTACCCGCGTTTTCGTCTTCGGGATTGTTGACGGCGTCGAGTTCCTCAACCTTGCCTTCAGGAAAATTCGCAATGACGACTTTGATCGGGCGCAACACGGCGAGCCGGCGCAATGCATGTTGGTTCAAGTCCTCGCGGATGGCGTGTTCCAAAACCGCAACGTCCGTGAGTCCGTTGTATTTCGTGATGCCGATGTTGTAGGCAAACGACCTGAGGGCGACCGGGGTTACTCCTCGACGCCTTATTCCGCTTATTGTCGGCATCCGAGGATCGTCCCAGCCGGTGACAAGTTTTTCAGCGACGAGTTGCATCAGCTTGCGCTTGCTCATCACGGTGTAATTCAGATTGAGGCGGGCGAACTCGTATTGCTTGGGCGGCGCGCCCGGCAAATCAAGATTTTCAAGAATCCAATCGTAGAGCGGGCGGTGCACCTCGAACTCCAGTGTGCAGATGCTGTGCGTGACACCCTCAATGTAATCACTTAGGCAATGCGCGAAGTCATACATCGGGTAGATGCACCATTTCACGCCGGTATGGTGATGTTCGGCATGGCGGATGCGATAGAGAATCGGGTCACGCAACCAGATGTTGGACGACGCCATGTCAATCTTCGCGCGGAGCGTGCGAGCGCCGTCGGGAAATTCGCCCGCTTTCATGCGCTGGAACAAATCCAGATTTTCTTCCGGCGTGCGATTGCGGAACGGCGAATCTTTTCCCGGACGATCCGGCGCGCCGCGATATAATTCCATGTCAGCGGGCGACAAATCACAGATGAAAGCTTTCCTTTTTTTGATGAGCGCGCCGGCGAATTCGTAAATCTGGTCGAAATAATCGCTGGCGTAAAACGGTTCGTTCGCAGATTTCATCCCAAGTTGTTTGTCCGCCCAGCCATTGATGAGCCAGTTCGCGTCTTCTTGGATGGACTCGACGTATTCGACGTCTTCCTTGGCCGGATTTGTGTCGTCCATTCGCAAATTACAAACTCCGTCGAACTCGCGCGCGATGCCAAAGTTCAGGCAAATGGATTTGGCATGGCCGATGTGCAGGTAACCATTCGGTTCCGGCGGAAAGCGCGTGTGGATTTTCAGATATTTCTTTTCTGCAACGTGCCGGGCAACGATGTCGCGGATGAAATCGGACGGCGCGGGCGGCGTTTCTTTTTTTTCAAAACTCATAAAATCGTGCGCAGATTAACAGACGAAAGCACGATTGTCCAAACGAAGGTCGGCCTATTCCTTGTCCGAAACCAGCGGCAAGAACTGCCGCGTCTCCGGATCGTAGGCGAACAACTCGGCAGTGGCGATCTTGAAAAACCAGCCATGCAATCGCAGCGTGCCGTCGGCCAGTCGTTCCTGCACGCAGTGATAGCCGTGCAAATTTTCCAGCGCGAACAAAACATTTTCCTCGGCGGCGGTGTTCATGCGGTCGGCTTCATCGCGGAGATGGACGTATCGCGAGCGGATGATTTCGCGGACGGGCGCGGCGAGATTCAGCCATTCGCGCAAGTGCGGCATGGAGTCGTTCACGCGCGAGCCATCGAGCAACGCGGAAATCGCGCCGCATTGCGAATGGCCGCAGACGACGATGTCGTTCACGCGCAACGTTTCCACGGCAAATTCAATCGCGGCGGCGGTGGAATTTGTACTGCCCGTCGCGCTCGCCGGCGGAACGATGTTCCCGATGTTTTTCACGACGAACAAATCGCCCGGCTTGCTCTGCGTGATGAGTTCCGCCAGCACGCGCGAGTCGGAACAGGTGATGAAAAGCGTATGCGGATTTTGCCCTTCCTGCGACAGCTTGCGGAACAGCTTCCGGTAATTTCCAAACTGGTCGGTCTGGAATTTGTGGACGCCTTCGATGAGCCGTTGCATGGAAAATTATTGCGCGAGCGCCTTGTTCTTGGCGCGCGATTCTTCCATCAGGCGCACTTTGAATTTCTTCAATTCCTCCTGCAAACGCGCGTCGCCCACGGCCAAAATTTGCACCGCGAGAATTCCCGCGTTGCGTCCGCCGCCAACCGCGACCGTCGCGACCGGCACACCCGGCGGCATCTGCACAATCGCGAGCAGCGAGTCATAGCCGTCAAACGCTTTGCCCAAAATCGGCACGCCGATGACCGGCAAAATCGTGAACGCCGCCGTGACGCCGGGCAGATGTGCCGCGCCGCCCGCGCCGGCAATGATGACTTTTAGTCCGCGCTGAATTGCGGTGGAAACGTATTCTTCGAGACCATGCGGATCGCGGTGCGCGGAAATGACTTTGGCTTCGCTCGCGACGCCGAATTCGGTCAACGCATCGGCGGCGGCTTTCATGGTCGGCCAGTCGGAATCGCTGCCCATCAAGATGCCGACGAGTGGTTTGTCAGATGAATTTTTCATTGGCGGGAAAATTGAGCGGTCGGAAAAGTTATTTGAAATAGATGCCGCCAACCATGTCATCTTTCAAGCTCATCGTGCCGAGAATGTCGTCGCCGCCGTCCTTGAAACGCAGCCGGTAGAGGAAAACCTGATAGCCGTGTTGATTGAGTTCGCCGAGAAACGTTGTGTCATAACCTCCGCTTGTTCGCTTGTTCATGAAGTTTGACGCGGCATCAAATTGAGTCTTGGTTAGCGCGGCTTTCAAATTGTCGTCGGCATCGGCGACAAAGGCGTCATAATCTTTCGCGGTTTGCGCCGCGATAAGACCTTTGAAAATTTTTTCCGCCTGGGTGCTGTCCGCCGCGTGGAGCGCGAATGTACACAGTGAAAATGTCACCATAAGCAGCGCAATTCGGAGTGGATTATTTTTCATGCCTTCAACGCTAAAATTTCATTTCCAAATTGTCCAGAATTCATTCGTGCCAATTCGTGAAAATCGTGTCAGATTTTTTTGCCGATGAGTTTGAAGAACATTTCCGAATTTCTCGCGCTGCGGCGCAACACCTCGCTGCTGCTCGTCGCGCTGCTGCTCGCGGGCACGGGCGAAAAACTTTGGCTCGGCTTCGTACCCAAATATATCGAGACGCTCGGCGGCGGAATTTTCATCATCGGACTTTTCGACGCGCTGCAAACTTTTCTCGGCGCGATTTACGCATATCCCGGCGGCCGGCTCACCGATCATTGGGGACAAAGAAAATCGCTGCTGCTCTTTAGTCTGATTTCCATCGCGGGTTACGTTTTGGTTTTGGTCTGGCAAAGCTGGCTGGCGCTGCTGCTCGGCTCGTTTTTATTTCTCGCGTGGAGTGCGTTGTCATTGCCCGCGACATTTTCCGTCATTGCCACTTCGCTGCAAAGCCATCGCCACACGATGGGCGTCGGCGTGCAATCCATGATCCGCCGCGTGCCGATGATGCTCGGTCCGCTTATCGGCGGCTGGATGCTCACGCGCTTCGGCTGGACGGACGGCGTGCGTTACGCGCTCGCACTGTGCATCATGATGAGCTTGCTTACAATGGGGTTCCAATGGTTCATGTTCGAGCCTGATGCTGATAGGGCTGACCGGCAGGTCAGCCCAAACATTGGTGACACGCAGCAACGCGGCCCCACCTTTCTAACCGTCGTAAAATCCTTCACGCCTGCGCTATGCGAATTGCTTGTGAGCGACATCCTCATCCGCTTCTGCGAACGGATTCCGTATGCGTTCGTAATTTTGTGGGCGATGGATTCCGGCGGTGTCACGGCGCAGCAATTCGGTTATCTCGTCGCGTTTGAAATGGTCACGGCGATGTTCTGCTACATTCCTGTCGCGCACCTCGCGGACAAATACGGACGCCGCCCGTTCGTGCTCATCACGTTCGTCTTTTTCACGCTGTTTCCGGTAACGCTGCTGTGGGCGCACAGTTTCGCGTGGCTGGCGCTGGCGTTCGTCGTGCGCGGGCTGAAGGAATTCGGCGAACCAGCGCGCAAGGCGCTCATCATCGGCGAGGCCGCGCCGGAACTCCGCGCACGGACTTACGGCGCTTATTATCTCATCCGCGACTGCACGGTGACAGGCGGCTCGTTTCTCGGCGCGTGGCTATGGAGCGTGAGTCCGCAGGCGAATTTTATCGGCGCGGCCATCTGCGGCGCGCTGGGAACGGTCTGGTTCTGGTGGTTCATTTATCGGAAGAAAAATAATTAAGAACGAAATCACCAAATGCTTTGGCGGTTTGTTGCCAAATCAAGCAACAAATTTTCCTTTGAAGCATAAATCCGATAAAGTCCAAAGTCTGCCAACGGCAAGGAACGAGTGTTAATTTGAGATGGAGTGAGACTGGCAAGATAACTTGAAACTTCTTGCAACTCCACATAATTCGGTAAACGAACAAATGCCTTTGTTTCTATTACTACATTCGTAGCTCTTCGTGCCAACTGTGCTCTAAGTTGATCGTCCGATGGCCACTTGTGAGAATTTGGCGCATTTGTAGCCGAGGCACTAAAATCCACAACAAAAACTAAAGTATCTACGTCATCGTCGTAATCACAAAGGAATCGTTTTCCATCAGCAAATGGATAAATGAACATTGGGAAATCCCACAAATCTGCCCATAAACTGAAAGCCTTTGATTTGCCGACGTAAACGCCGAATTTATTATCATTCCACGGCAATGCAAGAGGCCGTGTCGTCACGGCAACCGTCTTGTCGTTGGACAAAAGCGGCACATGATATTTTCTAAATAAAATCGGACTCAATAAAATGAGAACAACAAGCGCAAAAATGATTGGCCATTTTTGTTTCATTTGTCGCACGTTAAATTTTCATTTTCCAATTGTCCAGAATTCATTCGTGCCAATCCGCGCAATCCGTGTCAAAATTTTCCACCAATGACGACGGCGAACAAAATCACCATCCTGCGAATCCTGCTGATTCCGTTTTTCGTCGTCGAACTGATTTATTACGTCCGCTCCGGCAACGAGGCGCACCGGCTGGCGGCGTTGTTGTCGTTTGCCATCGCGGCGGTTCTGGACGGCGTGGACGGCTACATCGCGCGCCGTTACAACCAGATCAGCGAACTGGGAAAAATCCTCGATCCGCTCGCCGACAAATTATTACTCGTCTCCGGCATCGTCGCGTTAAGTTTTAATCACGGAAATTTTCTCGGCCAGATTCCGCTCTGGCTCACGGGCATAATCATCGGGCGCGATTTTTTGATATTGATCGGCATGATTGTCATCCAAATCACTGTCGGAAAAGTCGTCGTGTGCCCGCACTTCATCGGCAAGTGCGCGACCGTACTGCAAATGAGTGTCGTCATCTGGATTTTGCTCAAGTGGGATGCGGGCCGCGGCGCGTTGTGGTTGAAATATCTGACGCTGGGAGCGGCGATTTCCACCGGCGTGTCGGGGTTGCTTTACGTTTTTGACGGCATCAAACAGCTCGGCACGCACCCAGCCAGTTCGCCGACAGAAAAAGGACACGAATGACACTAATTTTCAAGAGTTCAATTTTTTGCATTCATGTGAATTTGTGAAATTCGTGTCCAAATTTTGTTTCCTATCTGTGTCATCCGCGTAATCTGCAGGCAAAACTATGGCAAAGGAACTGAAACTCAAATTGAAGGAAGACGACAAAGCCCCGGAATTTTCCGTGAACACAAACGGCGGCGGGAAAATTTCTCTGGCCGATTACAAGGGCAGGAACGTCATCCTGTATTTTTATCCGAAGGACGACACACCCGGCTGTACGAAGGAAGCCTGCGCGTTCCGCGACAATTTTGCCGAATTTAATAAACGCGGCGCAGTCGTCCTCGGTGTCAGTCCCGATTCCGTGAAATCGCACGATAAATTTGTGGTGAAATTCAAGCTGCCGTTCACGTTGCTGGCGGATGAGGACAAAAAGATTGTGGAGGCTTACGGCGTTTGGGGCGAGAAAAGTTTCATGGGCCGCAAATACATGGGCATACATCGCGTGACATTTCTCATCGGGCCGGACGGCAGGATCAAAAAAATCTGGCCGGAAGTGAAGCCGGATGAACACGCGGCGGAAGTGCTGGCGGCTTTGGAACAATAATCGGAGAGTCGGGTGCTGCGAGACTTTGCGGTTTGGATTGTTGAGGAAATTCAGGGCGCGGGCATATCTCTCCGAATCAGATTTTATGAGCGAAATCTTTGTCATCGGTCATCGCAATCCCGACACCGACGCGATTTGCTCGGCCATCGGTTACGCGGAATTCAAGCGTCGCACGGGGATGCCCGAAGCAGTCGCCGCACGTTGCGGCGACACGAACGACCGCATCAATTTTGTTTTGGAAACTTTCAGCGTGCCTGCGCCGCGATTCGTGGCAGACGTTTCGCCGAAGGTTCTTGACGTGATGCAGTCGGAAGTCTTGAGCGTGACGCGTGACGCGACCGCTGCCGAGGCGCTTGGCCTGATGGATGAACACGACATCCGCGTCCTGCTTGTGCTGGATGAGGAGCGGCGCTGTCGCGGGCTGCTCTCGTTGTTCAAGTTGAGCAAGTTTCTTTTTCCGGCGGCGAACCGTTTGATTGATTCACGGCGCGTGTTGTCGTCCCTCGATAATCTCACCAGGACGCTCGGCGGAAAATTACTCATTGGTCACGAAGCCGGGCGCGAGGAGGATTTGATTTTGATGATCGGCGCGATGAAGCTGGAGTCGTTCGCGCAACGGCTGGAAAAGTTGCAACCGGAAAAACTCGCGGTGGTCGTCGGGGACCGTTCGGACATTCAGGAACTGGCAATCCGCGAAGGTGTCCGCGTTTTGATTGTGACCGGCGGGCTGGCGGTCGAGCCGCATGTTCTTGAAGCTGCAAAAAAAAATCACGTTAGTCTCGTCGCGTCGCCGCATGACACGTCCACAACGGCGTCGTTGTGCCGCTCGGCAGTCGCCATCCGGCACATGTTAAACGAGGAATTTCTCTGCTTTCGGGAAGACGCTTCGTTGAACGCCGTGAAAGCCGAGGCTGCTTCGTCAGGATTTGCCGCGTTTCCGGTGGTTGATGAAGACGGGCGCACGGTCGGCGTGCTGTCGAAGACGGATTTTCTCAAGCCGGTTGATCGCAAGTTGATTCTCGTGGATCACAATGAACTGTCGCAGGCGGTGTCGGGCGCGGACGAAGTGGAGATTCTCGAAATCATTGACCATCACCGGCTTGGCGCGCTGACGACGCAGCAGCCGATTTTGTTCCGCAACGAACCCGTCGGCTCGACCAGCACGATTGTCGCGGACTGTTTCTTTCGCGAGAACGTGGAACTACCCAAACCAATCGCCGGTTTGCTTTTGGCTGGATTGGTTTCTGACACGCTTAATCTGACTTCGCCCACGACGACGGCGCGCGACAAGGAAGTTCTCGCGCGACTGGAAAAAATTGCCGGCGTCAACGCGCGGGAATTCACAGAAAAACTTTTCGCGTCCGGTTCGCTGCTCACGCTCAAGCCCGCGCCGCAGGCCATCACGACCGATTGCAAAGAATATCGTGAAGGCAGTGCGACGTTCAGCGTGGCGCAGATCGAGGAGGTTGGCTTCGATCAGTTTTGGAAACGCAAGGACGAGCTGCTCGTGGCGCTGGAAGATTATCGGCGCGGTCGGAATTATTTTTTCTCGGCGCTGCTGGTGACGGACGTTGCGAGCCAGCAATCGCTGATGCTGGTCGCGGGAAAAAAGGAATTCATCGCTAAAATTGATTATCCTGAACTGGAGCAGGGCGTCTTTGAATTGCGCGACGTGGTTTCGCGCAAAAAACAACTGCTGCCTTATCTCACGCATTGTTTGCAGCGGATGAAGGTGGGCTGAAATTTTATTGCGAACGGATTGCGTGGTCAAAATTGCCAGAACGTAAAAACTGAATCGTCTGCCGGATGACTTCGCGATTCTGCATGATGAAAGGATGCGTCGCGTGGATGACAATGTGGTCGCTCATGCCCGCCAGCTTGGTTCGTTCAACGGAAACTTTTCCATCATCGCGGCCGGGAATGAGCAAACTGTTGATCCAATTGATTGAGCGGTCGCCGGCGATGATGCCGACGGGAAAATTTGCCGGGCCAAGTTTGTTTGGCGTGGAATTTTTGTCCGTGCCCAGTTCATTTCCAGCCGGGCCGTTGATCCATTTGAAAAGAAACAACCACCCGAGTTTGTCCACGACTTCGCTGCCTTGATTTGGCGGCGCGAGCATCACCACGCGGCCAGGCGAAGTAATGAAATGACGTGCAAGGTAACTGCGAACCAGAATTCCGCCGAGCGAATGTGTGACAAAATCAATTTTTGTCGCACCGTCCTGTTGACAATCGCTAACGGCTTTACCAATCGCATCATCGGCAAGTTTTTGAACAGACGCGGTGCGCGAAGGATAATCCACATTGCGCACTTTGTAACCGGCTTCGGTCAGCGCGCGTTCCGTTTTCAACATCGAACGGCTCGTGCGGCACAGGCCGTGCAACAAAATCACTTCCTCTTGCGCGCCGAAAGCCGGAGAGGAAATTGCGACGATTGCCATGAGAATTAAAATTCGTGAAAACATTCAAGCTGTGAGTCCAGTCTGGCCAAACGCATTGACAAATGCGAAATGAATTTTACAATTTCACAGCGAATTTAAAAATCAACTCAAAAATCAATTATGCCAATTCCCGCAGGGTCAAAAGCTCCCGACTTCACACTGAAATCCAAAACCGCGTCCGGCCTGGTGGACGTGAAGTTGAGCAACAACTTCGGCCAGAAAAACACCGTGCTCCTGTTTTTTCCGCTCGCTTACACGAGCGTTTGCACCACGGAGATGTGTGACGTTTCCGCCGGCCTGAATTCGTTTACCGGCGCGGACGTCATCGCCATCAGCGTGGACAGTCCGTTTGCGCAGGAAGCGTGGGCCAAGGCGAGCAATATTAAGATCACGCTCGCCAGCGATTTGAACAAGGTGGTCATCAAGCAATACGACGTGGTGTTCCCGATGCTCGCGGGTGTGGGCGACACGGCGGCGCGCGCGGCGTTCGTGATTGATAAAAGCGGCGTGGTACAATACAGCGAACAAACGCCGACGCCGAAAGATTTGCCGAACTTCGAGGCAGTCAAGGCGGTGCTGGCGAAGTTAAAATAGCCAAAAGAAATTCGCTGGTGCAGATGTTACTATGAGACACTGCCCACATTGTCGAACAAAAGTCTGTTCATGCGATTGCTTCGCGTGACGCGATGGACTCCGTATCAATGTCCGGGCTGCTCCGCAAAATTTCATCGGCGCGAATTACACTCGCTTGTTGTTGTAGGCATGGGGTTATTTATTTGCTATGTATTTTTAATTGCGGCATTCATTTTTGGTTCGATTTGGATTGGAGTTCTCGGACTGATTACTTCTTTTACATTCGTGTTTTGGGCAGATTGGTTTTTAGTTCCATTCAGGGAAGCGGGAAAGCAATCATATACTTTAGTAGATTGTTTAACATTGACAGAAGCCTTGCGGCTATTAAAAATTGCACAATAATTTCATTCGTCGCGCTTGCCGTTTGTTTTGGGTTTTGGGCGAAAACATATTGGGAGATTTACAGTTTCACTGGCTGGAAGGAGCAGGTTTTTACTTTTGCAACCGAAAGCGGATCAAGGCAAGCCTTGAGCGATTTTCAAAAAGGGAAGCTGCAACTTTATGAACTAAATGGTGAAAGAGAAAAATCTGAATTTTCTGGTCGGCATGACGGTCAGTTTGAAATCTGGTATAAATGGTATTATCCGACTTTAGGCGCAGCGAGTCGTTATGGTGACGCAGAATATGTGGAGTATTACAACGACAAGATGAAGTATATGTATGCTCATCCAGAAAAATTTCGCCAAGAGTCGAACGCAGTCACAAACATTTTGGCGAAACCTTCGGCACATTAAGTTTTTTCCGTTTTCATTTCGTCACCTCACTTTAACCTCGCTGTCATTGTGGTTGGCGCGACTCCGGCTAACTTAGCAGCATGGCGTTCCGGATTTTGCTGGTGGATGACGAGAACGATTTCATCGAGTTGCTGCAACACAAACTCGCAGGGCAGGGCTACGACTTAATCGTGGCCAACGACGGCGTGCAGGCCTTGAGCCAGGCACGGCAGTTCAAGCCTGATTTGATCCTGCTCGACATCCTGCTGCCCGACCTTGACGGCCTGTCGGTCTGCGAAATCCTGCGCCGCCAGCCGTCCACGAAAAAAATCCCCGTGATTTTCATGAGCGCGCTCACGAGTGAAGTCACGAAGCGCACGGTGGCGATGCAGGCGGAGGATTTTTTCACCAAGCCGCTCAATTTGCCGCGCCTTGTGCGCCGCATCACGGATTTGTTGCATTGTGAATCGTTGAATCGTTAAGCCGGTAGTATAACGGTTCAACGCCCTTCACTTGACACGCCCGCGCGCAACCTTCATTTTCACGGTCGTTTAGGGAACGACATGAGCACACTGCATAATTTATTCAGCACGTTGCAAAAATTTGATCTCGGCAACGACAAACAAGGAAACTTTTATTCGCTGCCCGCGCTGGAAAAAGCCGGCGTCGGCGCGATTTCCAAACTGCCCGTTTCGATCCGCCTCGTGCTGGAATCCGTCCTGCGCAATTGCGACGGCAAAAAAGTCAGCGAAGCGAACGTGAAAGAACTCGCGAACTGGAAGCCGGATGAAACGCGCACGGCGGAAATTCCCTTCGTTGTCGCGCGCATCGTCTTGCAGGATTTCACCGGCGTGCCCTTGCTCGTGGACCTGGCGGCGATGCGCTCGGCGGTGCAAAAGCTTGGCAAGAATCCAAAAATCATCGAACCGCTCGTGCCGGTGGATTTGGTCGTGGATCACTCGGTGCAGGTGGATTTCGCGGGCAGTGCGGAGGCGATGCAGAAAAATCTGGAACTGGAATTTTTGCGCAACCGCGAACGTTACCAGTTTCTTAAATGGGGGATGCAGGCGTTCGACACGTTCAAGGTTGTTCCGCCCGGCATCGGCATTGTGCATCAGGTCAATTTGGAATATCTCGCCAAGGGAGTTCTTGATGCGGACGGTGTCTATTATCCCGACACGCTCGTCGGCACGGATTCGCACACGACGATGATCAACGGCCTCGGCATCGTCGGCTGGGGTGTTGGCGGCATCGAGGCCGAAGCCGGAATGCTCGGCCAGCCGGTTTATTTTCTTACTCCCGACGTCGTCGGCGTTCATCTCACCGGCGCGTTGCGCGAAGGCGTCACCGCTACCGATCTCGCGCTGACCGTCACGCAAATGTTACGCAAGGCGAAGGTCGTCGGCAAGTTCGTCGAATTTTTTGGCCCCGGCGCATCCGCGTTGCCGGTGGTGGATCGCGCGACGATTGCGAACATGGCACCCGAATACGGCGCGACGATGGGCTTTTTCCCGATTGACGCCGAGTGCGTGAATTATCTTCGCGCGACCGGTCGCAGCGAGGAGGCCGTCAAGACCTACGAAAATTATTACAAGGCGCAAGGACTTTGGGGCATTCCGAAAAAAGGCGAGATTCAATATTCGCAGGAACTCGAATTGGATCTGAATCTGGTTGTGCCAAGCGTGGCCGGGCCGAAACGTCCGCAGGACAAAATTGAATTGCCCAACATGAAACGCGATTTCATTTCGGCATTTTCAAAGCCCGTCACGGAAAGCGGCTTCGGCATGAAGACCGAAGAACTGTCGCGCACCGTGCATGTGTCGGCGGGCGGCGAGATTCATCCGGGCGGCGGCAGCCAGAAGAACGGAAGTGGCCGGCGCAGCGAACGCGAGATGGCCAACGAACATCCGACGGCCGACCCGATTCACGCAAACGCGCCGCAACTTGATGGCGACGTTCGCAACGGTTCCGTACTCATCGCGGCCATCACGAGTTGCACGAACACGAGCAATCCATCCGTCATGCTCGCCGCCGGACTGCTGGCGAAGAAAGCTGTCGAACGTGGTCTCACCGTCAACAGCACGGTGAAATCCTCGCTCGCGCCCGGCAGCCGTGTCGTCACGGATTACCTGAACAAGACCGGTCTCGCGCCGTATCTTGACAAGCTTGGCTTCCAGACCGTCGGTTATGGTTGCACAACCTGCATCGGAAATTCCGGCCCGTTGCATCCGGCCATTGAAGACGCAATTACGAAACATAATCTGGTCGCCGCGTCGGTATTGTCCGGCAATCGAAATTTCGAGGCGCGTGTCCACCAGAACATCAAGGCGAATTTTCTCATGTCGCCGCCGCTCGTCGTCGCGTTCGCGCTCGCGGGCCGCGTGGATATTGACATGAATCAGGAACCGCTTGGCAAAGATAAAAACGGCGCGGATGTTTTCCTGAAAGATCTGTGGCCGACGTTGCGCGAAGTCCGCGACCTGATGCAAGCCGCGTTGCAGCCGGAAGTGTTCCGCAAACTTTACAAGGATTTCGCCGGACAAAATCCGAAATGGAACGAAATTCCGGCCAGTACCGGCAACGTGTATGAATGGGACCGCAAATCCACTTACATCCAGGAACCGCCGTTCTTCACGAACTTTTCGTTGTCGCCCGGTGGCATCGCGGAAATCAAGAACGCCCGCGCGCTCGCCATTTTCGGCGACAGCGTGACGACCGACCACATTTCGCCCGCCGGTTCCATTAAGAAAACCTCGCCCGCCGGAAAATATCTCATCGGGAACGGAGTGACGGCGGAAGATTTCAACAGCTACGGCTCGCGTCGCGGCAACGATCGCGTAATGACGCGCGGCACGTTTGCGAACGTCCGCATAAAAAATCTTATGCTTGCCGGTGAGGAGGGTGGAAATACATTGCTTCAGCCCGAAGGCGAGAAACTTTCAATCTACGACGCCTCGATTGAATATCAAAAACGCGGCACGCCGCTCGTCGTTCTCGCCGGACAGGAATACGGCACTGGTTCATCGCGCGACTGGGCGGCAAAAGGCACGAATCTGCTCGGCGTGAAAGCCGTTGTCGCGCAAAGCTTCGAGCGCATCCATCGCAGCAATCTCGTCGGCATGGGCGTGTTGCCGTTGCAATTCAAGGAAGGCACGACCGCGCAGACTCTAAAATTGGATGGCACGGAGACTTATGACATCGCCGGCCTCGACGCAAATCTCAAGCCACAGCAAGATCTTACGCTGAAAATCACACGCAAGAGCAGTTCGGTGGAAAATGTCGCCGTCCGTTGTCGCATTGATACGCCGGTTGAAATTGATTACTATCAGCACGGTGGCATTTTGCCTTTCGTATTGCGGCAATTGCTGGCGAAAGCTTAAATTGAAACGGTGCCGCAAGCAATAAGACCCCAAACCAAAAACAAATAGACCGAACGAGGACGTGAAAAAAACCTCGCGCGCGTGGCCGTAGTTTTTCGCATCGGAATGAAGATGCCTGGCGGTTTGCGCCGCGCAATTCAACTCACAACTTTAAATTCCATTCGTCAGTTGAATACTTCTGCGCGGCGAGCTTTTGAATTTCTCGTTTGGGAATGGCTTTTGATTCCTCCGTTGCATTCCAAATCTTTTGCAACGCGGTTTTGACCTGGCCGGCAGTAAGATTTAGGTTCACAAGGAAATCATCGTGACTGCGGTGCGCGCGGTAATCAGGCTGAAACGACGGCATCCGCAGGAATTCGCCCACCAGTGCGAGATCAAAGTTCAAAAGAAAAGTTCCATGAAACAACAGGAAGTTCTTTTTGCGGCGCTGTGAATTGCCGGAAAATTTCAGGCCGTCCAGCGCAAGGTCGGTATGGCCGCGAACGGAAATTGCGGACTGTAGATTGTGAATTGCAGATTCTATTGCCGCACGGTTCCTTTTCATGATGAATTGGTTCGCGCTGGAAATGTTGGCGAGCGGGGAATTTTCGACTATTCGCAGGACGAGCGCGTAGCTCAAACAGCCTGCGCCTTGCAAAACCGTGCCGCCGCCGGAGCAGCGGCGAAAAATCGGGATGCCACGCTTTTGACAAGCCGCGACATTTACTTCGGTCGCAATTTTATTCGCGCGGCCGACGACGACGAAAGTTTCCAGCGATTCCCAAAAGCGCAGAATTTCTTCACCGCCGTTTTCTTCCAATGCATCAAGCAGGGCTTCATCGCAGGCGAGATTTTCAGCAGGCGAGGGCAGGGCGAGGTCAAGATGTCTCATCGGATTTTGCTGGCGTTTGCGGTTAAGTTGGTCTTTATTATCTACGCGGCTTTTTGCGTGCAGGAATCAAGTGAGTAACACAGTGAAAGATGATACAAAAGAAATTTACGGTTCGCGCTCCAGTTCGCGCTCCACGGTTTCGTCCGCCAGCAACGGCAACGGCGACAAGCTGGATGAATCCTTGCAATCGGTCTTGGAGCTGGCTTTGGAAAGCCATGGACCGGAACGCACGGCGCAATTGCTCGAAAAATTCGCGAGCCAGTTGCGTTTCACGCCGCGTCCGATGGGCGGCGCGACGACGCCTTATCTGAACACGATTCCGGCGGAAGCGCAGACGCCATATCCAGGCGATTGGAAAGTCGAACGCCGCATCAAAAGTCTCATGCGCTGGAACGCGATGGCGATGGTTGTCAAAGCCAACTCGACCACAAATGTTGGCGGACACATTTCCAGTTACGCTTCGGCGGCGACACTTTACGAAATCGGATTCAATCATTTTTTTCGCGGCGCGACGGAAAATTTCCCGGGCGATTTGGTTTATTTTCAAGGTCACGCGGCACCGGGAATTTATGCGCGGGCGTTTCTCGAAGGCCGTTTGAGCGAAACGCACCTGCAAAATTTTCGTCAGGAACTCGCGGAAGGCGGCGGTTTGTCGTCGTATCCGCATCCGTATTTGATGCCGGAATTCTGGCAATTCCCGACCGTCTCGATGGGACTCGGACCGATTGGTTCGTTGTATCAGGCGCGGTTCAATCGTTATTTGAAGGCGCGCGGTCTGGTGAATTGGAAAGAAGAGCCGAAAGTCTGGTGTTTCGTCGGCGACGGTGAATCAGACGAGCCGGAATCGCTCGGTGCCATCACGCTCGGCGCGCGCGAAGGCCTCGACAATTTGATCTGGGTTATCAATTGCAATTTGCAGCGGCTTGATGGCCCGGTTCGTGGCAACGGAAAGATCATTCAGGAACTCGAAGGACTTTTCCGCGGCGCGGGCTGGAATGTCATCAAAGTCATTTGGGGCAGCGAATGGGACGACATGATCAAGCGTGACAAATCCGGCCTGCTGCTCAAGCGTATGGAAGAATGCGTAGACGGCGATTACCAGAAATATTGCGTCGAACCGGGCAGTTACACGCGCAAACATTTCTTCGGCAAATATCCGCAATTGCTCGAACTGGTAAATCATTTGAGCGACGAGCAGATTCACAAATTATTGCGCGGCGGCCATGACACAAAAAAAGTTTATACAGCCTACAAAGCGGCCGTTGAACACAAAGGCCAGCCAACGGTGATCCTGGCAAAAACGGTGAAAGGTTACGGCCTCGGTGAAGCAGGCGAAGGCCGCAACATTACGCACAACCAGAAAAAGATGAATGAAAAGGAACTCCGGGAGTTTCGCGGACGCTTTGACATTCCCATCAGCGATGACGTGATCGCGGAAACGCCGTTCTATCGTCCGCCGCCCGACAGCGTCGAGATAAAGTATTTGCTTGAACGCCGCAAAAAACTCGGCGGTTTTCTGCCAGCGCGCAAATTCAAGCCCGTCACGCTCGACGTGCCGAAGCTGGATTATTTTGCCGATTTTTTTAAACCGTCCACGACGGAAATTTCGACCACGACCGCATTCGTGAGCACGATCAGAATTTTGCTGCGGCACAAAGGCATCGGTAAAAATATCGTGCCGATCATTCCTGACGAAGCGCGCACGTTCGGCCTCGACGCGCTGTTCCGTGACTTCGGCATTTACTCGTCCAAAGGCCAGCTTTACGAGCCGGTGGACAAGGAATCTTTGCTTTATTATCACGAGGCGAAGGACGGCCAGATTTTGGAAGAAGGCATCAGTGAAGCCGGTTCAATGGCATCGTTCATCGCGGCCGGCACGAGCTACGCAACGCATGGTGTGCCGACGATTCCATTTTATATTTATTATTCGATGTTCGGTTTGCAGCGCGTTGGCGATCAATTCTGGCTCGCTGGCGACATTCGCGCAAAAGGTTTTTTGCTTGGCGCAACGGCTGGCCGCACGACGCTCAACGGCGAAGGGTTGCAACATCAGGACGGCCACAGCTTGCTGCACGCGAGCACGATTCCGACCTGTCTGCCTTACGATCCGGCGTTCAGCTATGAACTCGCCGTCATCGTCGCCGACGGTTTGCGCCGGATGTATGTGGAAGGCGAGGAAATTTTCTATTATCTCTCGCTCTACAACGAAAATTATGCCATGCCACCGATGCCGCCGGGTGTCGAAGACGGCATCTTGAAAGGCTTGTATAAATTCAGACCGGGCACGGCCGGCAAAAAAATCAAAGCGCACATTTTCGGCAGCGGAACGATTTTGCAATCCGCGATCAAAGCGCAGGAAATTCTCGCGGAACATTACAATGTTAGCGCTGATGTCTGGAGCGCGACGAGTTACAAACTGCTGCGCACAGATGCAATCCGTTGCCAGCGTTGGAACATGCTGCACCCGACCGAGCCGCCGAGGGAAAATTACGTCGAAACATTGCTCGCGAAAGAGCAGGGGACGTTCGTGGCCGTTTCCGACAACGTCCGCACCGTACCCGACCAGATTGCACCGTGGATTCCGGGTGGATTATTCACGCTTGGCACGGATGGTTTTGGTCGCAGCGATACGCGCGCGAGATTGCGCCGGTTTTTTGCCGTCGACGCCGAGTCCACCGTCATCGGCACGCTTTACGCACTGGTGGAAAAAAATCTCATCGGCCGCGAAGTGGTGGCACAGGCGATCAAAGATTTGGACGTTGACCCGGAAAAAATCCAGCCGCAACTGGTTTAGAACAATTCCTGGCTGAATTCAGATTATCAGCATTGTGCAGTTGATTTGTTTTCTGTCTGAAAGAGTTAAGCTCAAATCTTCTTTAAACACTGGCGAAAATCATTGCGTTTCGTTCCGCAGAAAACTGCTGTGAGGCGTGTTGTTTCCCCGGTTGAGATCAGGCACCCGCCTGGGTTGCGACCCATCCTTTTCATTTTTTGCTTGGGGTTGCCCGATTTGTTGTCGGCCTTGCGTTGCCTTTCGGCGGACACATTTGCTGCAAACTTTGGGAATGGAGCCACCGGCATGGAGGATTTTTTGTTCAGGATTTTGGCGTTGCTGCGCGGTCGGCAAGCACCAGCGCATTCTCACGGCGGATTCGACCGGCGGGAATCGAAACATCACCGCCGCGCAGACGCGCGAGCATTTCAACTTTCTCACTACCGATAACCACCCACAACACGCGCCGCGAACGATTGAGCAACGGATATGTCAACGTCATGCGTCGCCGCTTCTGGTAAATGCCGGTAAGCGCAACGTCGGCGTCGGTGACATTCAGGACGGAATCGTTCGGAACGAGCGAGGCGGTGTGACCGTCAGGGCCAAGCCCCAAATGCGTAAGATCCAGCACCGGCGGCAAACCGGCAATCTGCTGGAGCGTCGCGGCATAGCTTGCGGCGGCGGTTTCCAAATCTTTTTCTTCCACCGGCATGGCGTAAATTTGTTCAGGGCGCAGCAGCGCATGCGACAATAAACTTTCGCGCAGATGCGTGAAGTTGCGATCTGGATCGCCCGCAGGCGCGATGCGTTCATCCACTTGGAACACATGAACATTCGCCCACGGAACATCTTCGCCAGCCAGATCGCGGAGCATTTGCCACGGCGTACGACCGCCACTGACAGCCATGATGAATCGTCCACGCGCCGCCACCGCCGCCCGCGCTTCTGTGGCGATAATTTTTGCCGCCTCGACGGCCACGACATCGGCATCGGGGAACACTTGAATTTTCATTTTACTTCTGGGGTGGTTACGACTGGATTATGCCAGCCGCCTTTGGGTGTTACTCTTTGTTCAACCATGGCTGGCCCCCAAGAGTTTTGTTCGTAATCAAAAACCGGCGTGCCCGTCTTCAACACCGGGTCAACAATCCGCCAGGCCTCCTCCACATAATCTTCGCGCGCGAACAATGTGGCGTCACCCGTCATCGCGTCACCCAGCACGCGTTCGTAGGCATCCATCTCCCCGGCCTGCGGACAGCGGCCCCCCAAGATTTCCACGGGGATGCTCGTCGTTTCATCGTCCGGAGCAACAGTGTTCAGGCTGATTGCAAACGCAATGTCCGGGCTGATTCGCAATCGGCAATAATTCGATTTCAAATTGTAACCTTCATACATCGTCGGCGGCTGACGCAAACGAACAAGGATTTCCGTGCAGGTGACGGGCAGACATTTCCCGGCACGGAGGTAAAACGGAACGCCGCGCCAGCGCCACGAATCAATCTCCAGCTTGAACGCCGCGAAGGTTTCCGTCGTGGATTCGGGCGCAACACCCGGCTCCTTGTGGTAGCCACGGAATTGTCCGCGCACGAGATTCTTCGCTTCCAGCGGAGGAATGGCCTTCAGCACCTTGACCTTCTCATCACGAAGCGATTCGCTGTCCGTGCGGACGGGCGGCTCCATCGCCAGATTGGCCATGACCTGAAACAGATGATTCTGCATTACGTCGCGGATGGTGCCCGTCTGATCATAAAACGCGCCGCGTCCCTGAACGCCAAAATCTTCCGCCATCGTGATCTGCACGCTCTCGATATTGTGCCGGTTCCAGAACGGTTCCAGCAGCGCGTTGGCGAACCGGAAAAACAGCATGTTATGTACGGGCTTTTTCCCGAGGTAATGATCGATGCGAAAAACCCTTTTTTCGTCGAAGGCACCGAGCAGAATCCTGTTGAGCTTCTGCGCGGAGGCGAGGTCGGTGCCGAACGGCTTTTCCACGATGACGCGCGCGTCTTCCTCGGCACAGCCCGCTTTTCCAAGTTGCTCCACAACTGTTCCGAACAACACCGGCGGAATGGCAACGTAATGCGCAGGTCGCTGCGCGGAGCCGAGTTCCTTGCGAATGGCTTGAAACGTCGCGGCATCTTTGTAATCACCGTCCACATAACGCAGCAGGCCGCTCAATTTCTCGAACGCCGCCGCGTCCAGTCCGCCGTGCTTTTTGAGACTGTCCTTCGCGCGATCCTTGAGCTGCTCCAAGTTCCAACCCGCCTTCGCCACGCCGATGACCGGCACGTTGAGGTGGCCGCGTCTAATCATCGCCTGCAACGCCGGGAAGATTTTCTTGTAAGCCAGATCGCCCGTGGCCCCAAAAAACACCAACGTGTCTGAATGATTTGTGTTCATGGGTTTTCCTTATTTCGCGGATTTTTCCAAGTGACCGCCGAATTCATAGCGCATGGCCGAAAGCAGCTTGTCTTGAAAATCTGCACTGCCGCGCGAACTGAAGCGTTCATAGAGTGCCGTGGTCAGCACCGGCGCGGGCACGCCTTCGTCAATGGCAGCCTTGATTGTCCAACGGCCTTCGCCCGAATCGGAGACGCGTCCGGCAAATTTCGCGAGTGCCGGATCCTTGACCAACGCATCTGCCGTCAAATCGAGCAGCCACGATGCGATCACGCTGCCGCGTCGCCAAACTTCCGCGATGTCGGTGAGATTGAGGTCGTATTGATAGTGTTCGGGATCACGCAACGGCGTCGTCTCGGCGTCATTTTCACTTTGCTTTTTGCCAATGTTGGCGTCGCGCAAAATACCCAGTCCTTCCGCATACGCCGCCATGATTCCATACTCGATGCCATTATGGATCATCTTGACGAAATGCCCGGCACCATTCGAACCGCAATGCAGATAACCCTGCTCCGACGTGCCGTCAAGCGTTTCGCGTCCCGGCGTGCGTGCGATGTCGCCGATGCCCGGAGCCAGCGTGGCGAGAATGGAATCAATACGTTTGACCACTGCCGTTTCGCCGCCGATCATCATGCAATAACCTCGCTCCAAGCCCCACACACCGCCGCTTGTTCCCACGTCTACATAATGAATTCCTTTCGGCGCGAGTTCCTTCGCGCGGCGGATGTCGTCAACGTAATAAGAATTGCCACCGTCAATGAGCGTATCGCCCGCTTCCAGAAGAGGCAGGATGTCGGCGATGGTCTTGTCCACGACCGCCGCTGGAACCATTAACCAGATGGCGCGCGGCTTTTCGAGTTTCTTCACGAAGTCCGCGAGCGAAGAAGCGCCAGTGGCTCCTTCTTTCGCCAGATCCTCGACCGCTTTCGGAAACATGTCGAATACGGTGCAGTGGTGTCCCGCCTGAATGAGCCGGCGAACCATGTTCGCGCCCATGCGGCCCAGCCCCACCATTCCCAGTTGCATCGGTGAATTTGTTTTCATGCGAGAATTTTCTGTGATTGTTATGATTATTTGTTGGCTTGGGATTGTTTGCCTTTAACAGAATGGGGTTGGGGACGAACAAGGTTTTGCCTCCAGAGCCGAAATCCTCCCAGAAATGCATTGGCATTGCCACCGGCACGGCAATGCGGAGGAAACTTTTTCAGTTTCTTTACATTCCCGCCGCCGAGAACTACTTCGTCGGGTTCGAGCGCGGCGATCAAGAGTTTTACCACATCCGCAACGTGACGCCGCCACTTTTTCTTGCCATGCTTCTCCAATCCTCGAAGCCCGACGTAATCCTCGTAAGTTGCCTTTTTGTAGGGCAGGTGTCCCAGTTCCATCGGCTCAACGATGCCACCAACAATCAAGGTTGAACCCAGCCCGGTTCCCAGTCCGAGAAAAAGCATTTTGCCGCGCTTGTAACTTCCCAAGGCTTGCATGGCGGCGTCATTCACGACCTTGACGGGCCGATTGAAAGCGGCTTCAAAATTAAATCCGACCCATCCTTTCGCAAGGTTGTGCGGTTCTGAAACGGGACGATTTCGAAGGACTGGCCCCGGATAGCCGATGGATACAACGTCATACTTCCAATCCTTGGCAAGTTGTTTGATTTGGGTGGCCATCAGCCTGGCAGTCAGTTTTGGGCCGGATGAAAATTCTCGGTGGGTATTCTGTCCGGTCGCGAGAATTTTGACATGAGTCCCTCCGACATCAACCGCAAGCACGTTCATAATTAAATTCTCCCGATTTCAAGCAGCTTTCTTGCAAATTGATCCAATGGTTGCATGATTCATGACATTGAGTTTTTATCCGTGTCATGTGTTTGGAGCAATCTTTTAATCCATTGGAAAATTTCCCCAAGGATTGAACTGGCGGAGAGAGTGGGATTTGAACCCACGGTAGTGTTACCTACGCACGCTTTCCAGGCGTGTGCCTTAAGCCACTCAGCCATCTCTCCATGCCGTTTATTTTCAACTACTTGTGAATCGAAAACCGATTCAAATCTGATGCTGCAGATACCATAATATGATACTGGTTTTTATGAAAGAGAGTAAAAAAGTATCAAATAATATCTGGCAAAAACGCCAGTTCCAAACCTAACCATGCTTCATTTCATCGGGCATATTATTCGCCCGAATCCGCGTTGGGAGCAAGCTGATTCGTCGTTCACTTTGTTTATTAAATCTTAATAAGGTGGTCACCGACTAGAGGGCGGTGCAATTTAGTGATTGCGCTTTTCTGCGGATTATTTTTTGCCGGCGGCAAGGTGGACAATTTCGAATGGTTCGAGCCGGGCAGCCTGCGTCGTTCACTTGTTCGCCTCGCCGGTGGTGTGGTCGCTGGATTCGACCGGCTTCGATTCAGCCGAGTCCTGCTGACGCAGAAAGATGCTGAGCACGACAAAGACCGCGATGGCCAGATATTCCGCCTGCCAGGTTTGCAGGGTGGACGACCAGAATTTGGCTGAAAGCAAAAAAGCCGCGATGGAGATCGGCGGCTGGCCCGCGAGTGCGCGTTCCTCGTTGTAGGCCTTGCCGCCCACGACGACATGCAGCGCCAGCGAGAGGGCAAACAGCAGTAGAAACGCCAGAAACAATGAATGACGGTAGCACCAGGTAAAACGACCGGCTTCTTCGCGTTGGTTTTGTCTGCTTTTCAGCTTGAGCGGATCACGGGAATGCGGCGCGCCCCGTTGATAGAGGAAGCCGCTGAAAACAATCAGCGAGGCAAGTTGCAGAAACGCGGCCTGCCAATTGGTGGCGAGGCCCTCCAGAAAGGTGCCGGTGGACAGGTTGTGCCAATAACCGGTCAACGCCTGTCCGTGCGCCGCCAGCGTCACGTTTTGCAGCCGCCAGCCGGCAAAGGTTTGCGCGAAAAAGCAGACGACGAAAAGCGCGAACAGGACAATCGTGAGGGAATTGTCCATGATCGCATGGGTCAGCCTTTGCCTCCGGGATTGCTTTTCACGTTCCAAGTGGGAATCGTCGCGAGGCCGCGCCAGTTTCCCGGACCGGGTGACGGAAGCCGCCCGACCATGCTGCCTTTTACGGTCGGTTAAATCGGGCATACTTTAATCTGCGTCGGCATGGGCGGTTCTGCTATGGGGCGTTTCCCTCATGTCCGGCTTGATGCGATAATGAGCATTATTCTGCTGAAAAAGGAAAATCGTTGGCGGCCCGGTTATTGACTGGCAGCAGATTTTGCTCCTTGCTTGCGGCTAAAAGCCAGAACACACCAGCCACAGAGAACCAGGATCATCGTCACAAAAGGAATATATTGGAGCCATGCCGAATAGGTCATGGCGTTATCGTGCCCGGCGCGCAATAACGAGGAAAACATCATGTCCATGACGTCTCGGAAAACAGCCAAAAATGCCGCCGCCACCAAAATCCACAAACCGGTCAGCTTATATCGGCGAGCGGCGATCACCGCCGCCACCAGAATGGCCGCCTGGATTAGCAGCCTGAATCCAACCGGCACGAGATAACTTGCAGCTAAAATATGCATAACATTATTCAAGTGGTTAATTCTGCTTTTCGGTTTGAGGGCTCTTTAGCCATCGGTTCATCCACCCAATATCCTTGGCGATTGTAATGTCCATGCAGGCCAATCTCGTAATCCCGCGTCAACAAAGATTCCTCCGTGTATTCCGGCGACTCCTTGATGGTCTCGCGGGAAAGATTGATAAAGACTGTCTTGTCATCCCAACTGACGCGATCAATCCATTGCGGTGATACCAGCACTTTTTTACCGGCCCACCAATTACTGGTGTTAACGATGAGATAACGAATCGCCCACGTTTCATCATCAATTACAAAATCCTCAACATGGCCAAGCTCGCCGTCGTTGGCATGGATGTGATAGCCGCAGACCGCGTGAGTGCTGCGCAAATGGTGATCCCATGCTTTCTCAGGCGGTGCGGGTTCTTGCCACTGTTCACGGTCGTGCCTTTCACGGTTGTGAATGAAATAAGGATAAGCGCCCCAACTGTAGGGGCCGCCCCAATAAGTTGGGTAGCCATAATAGCCGTAGTAGGCCTGCTCAAACTGACGGGAGACAGGCTTGTCGTCGTCCAGGAATGGACTGTCCTTGATCTGCTTTTTGGTCAAATCAATGGTGATGTTTTGTTCTTCTTTATTAACGGCGACCAGCGCATACGGAGAAATTAACGCGTGCCTGCCCGTGAACCAGTTTCCAGTGGTGGCGACCAGATAGCGGATGGTCCAGTGCCGATCATCGAAGTAGAACTCTTTGACCTTCCCGATTTCCCCGTCGAGACTGTCCAATTTATAACCCACCATGGTTTTGACTTTGCTTAACATAATAATTCTTTCGTTTTTGTTCGCTGCTGGCGTCTGGCCGACAGCGTAATTGAAAAATCGGCTGCACCGCGATAGGCATGGATGCCTAAACTCAAATCTGCGCCGGTGCGAGCGGCTTCGCTATGGGGTGTAACCCTACCGTGGAGGCTGCGGGACAGCACCGGGGAACGCCGATTAGTTTTTCATTAACTTTTCGAGCCAGCTCGTCATGGGTCGCGGCATCGGCGTGAAACGGCATCGCGACGATGATGTATTCAATGGAAGTTTTCATGATCGTTTGCGTCTCGGTTTCTTTTCCCTTTTCTCGCACCGCGTCACCAATTCAGTCGACAGCGGCGAGCGATGTCCGGGGGTTCAAGAACTGCGTTTAGCGCCGAAGCAGAAGCACCACAATGACAATGACCAGCAGCAGGCCAACACCGCCGCCGCCGATCCAGATGGCGCTGGCAAAAATCGGAGAGAGTAAAAGATTCATATTTGGAAGTTAACCTTGTCCCGCCTGCGGATGCTATGGGGTGTTCACCCCATGGCACAGTGTCGGTTCCTGAACTATTCTCATCGCATGAACAAACAACATTATTTCCAAAGTCAAAAAACCGAAGATTCAGCACACTTGGGGTCAATTCATGACCACGCGCCGGTTAGAACACCAAAAAACAACCAACGCCATGCCGCCATCAAACCTTCCCATGATGAAATCGCCGAGCGGGCTTACAATCTGTTTTCCGCGAGTGGATACATTCCCGGACACGATGTGGAGTATTGGCTCCAAGCTGAAGCCCAGATAACCGCTGCGTAAGACATCGCATTCGGGCCGCACGGGTGAATCTTTTCAGCACTTTGCACCGGTCAAGGTCATAGCATCCGGTTTGACGACATTGACTTTAATCCGAGCCTGCTCCCATGAAGAACGCTGCGCATTGAATCCACCCGCCAACGGCTAATCAACTCAGCGCGGGACAAATCCTAAATCATCGCAACCATGGCCTAGACATCGGAGGACACCACCACCACTGAGGCAGGTTTTTTACGAGGATAGGAAAATATCATGAGGAGCAAGCCTCCGGCCAAAGCAAACACGATCAGCGCGGCAACGGTGGCAAAATCAACCACGAAACCTGAAAATTTCCAGTTCGGGAGAATTTTAGCGAACGGCGCCACCAGCGGTGCCGAGACCCCGTAAAGCCACGCAACGAACGGCGTTTCTGGATTAACTGCCAAAAACTTGAATATCAGCCTGAAAGTTAAAACCAGTTCGATGATGCCCACCACAATATTAATCAAAGCCCTTAAAATTCTGATCATAAATATATTTTGATTTTGTTTTGCTTAAGCTGTTTTTTTGTCTTGCTGTGTCGCTCTTACCACTGGAGACACGCTACGCACTCTGGCACCTCTTCGCCATGGGGTGAAACCCGACCGTGGGTTATGGGAGACAACGTCCGGTGACAGAAATGCTGGTCCTCGCTCCAACGGCGAAAACGTTCGCAAATCAAAGACTACGATTTCTTAATCGCGGTGATGAGCTTCAAATGCTCCTCCAAAACCGGAATGGATTTGTCCGCGAAGCTTTTGACATCGGCATCTGTCGTTTCGGCGGATTCGGCTTTGAATGCCTTGATCGCCTTTTTATGGCCGTTATACATTCCGGCAATGTAAGCTTTGTCAAATTCCGAACCCGTCAACGCCATCAATTTATCCGCCATCTTCTGATGTGCTGCATCCAGGCTGTCGGGCAACGTCACGTCCTTTTGCGCCGCCAACGCCTTGAGGTCGTCATTGATGGCCGTATGATCCTTCACCATTCTTTGTCCGAATGTCTTCACATCGTCGCGCTTCCCGTTTTGAGCTGCGTATTCGCCCAGTTTGATCTCTGTCAGGTTTATCTGGCCGGCCGCCAGCATGAAATCCTGATCCGCCGCAGAGACCGTCGTGGCCGCGTTTGCGCGGGGAACCGCCATGAGAAATGTCGCCGCCAGCAGCAGCATACCCAGCGTGGCGGCGGCTGATCTGACGATGCATTTTGAAAATCGAGAATGGTCTTGTTCCAGTGTGTGCTTTGATTCGGCATTGGTATTCATAAGTAATTGCTTGGTTAATGTTGATTTGGTTTTGGCTGGGAATCGGCGTTGATCACGATTTTGAAAACTTGGAGAAGACCTCGTCGCATTGTTTGGCGAGCGAGAAATCTTTTTCAGTGATGCCGCCTTCATCATGTGTGGTGAACGTCAATGTCACCTGGTTAAAACGAATATCCATATCCGGGTGGTGATTCATTTTCTGGGCTTTCCTGGCAACCTGATTGACAAAATCAATGCCCTTTAGAAATCCCTCAAACTTGAATGTCCGAAGAATGGTTTGCGCGCGTTTCGACCAGTTCGGGACGGCCTGCAAGTGCAGCTTGATTTCTTTGGAATGTAAGGCTGGCATAATTTCAAATTAATTCTGGCTCCGACTGGAGCCGCTTTTTTTGCCGCCGCCGGAGAGTTTGTTGACCGTGGCCCAAGCGCGGGCTTCGGCGGTTTTCGTGCCGACACCTTTTTTCTCGTAACCGGCTTCGATGTGTCCGGCCTGACGCTTTTGTTTGTCAGTGTAACTGGATTTATCGCCTTGTGGCATGGTGGTTCTTTACTTGGTTTCGGTTGTTTTTTTGGCGGCCGGCTTGATGGCGGCCGGCACGTTGATGCCGAGCGCGGCGCTCAAATCAATTTCATGATCCTGCTCCTGCACGATGATGCCGCGCAAAGTCTCACTTAATCCAAATTCGCCCAGCGCCTCGGCCTGGCGGATGCGTTCGCGATAGCGGCCGACCGTGGTGCGTTCATTCTCCAAATCCGCGCGTAACATTTCAACCGGGTCACTTGAAGTTTTGACCGGCTTGGGCGTCACGCCCGGCATGCCACCCAAATAATCAATCTGTTTGGCAATTTTTATGGCGTGCTGCAATTCTTCAGCCGCATGGAGTTCCAATTCCCGCGCGATGTCCGTGTAAGCGGCGCCCTTCAGCACCTGGCTATAAACCGTGTAAGCAATGATCGCCTGATATTCCCCGGCCAGATCCTCGTTCAACAATTTGATCAACTGTTCGCGAGTGATGTTCAATGTCGGCGCTTTAGTCATAGGCTCTTAAAATTGATCGGCGACTTTCATCTTCTGCTGGCGTTCAGTCATACGCGGCGACCGGAGGCGGATTTCTTGACGGCTTCACGGATTCCGTTGGTGTGTTTCTGAATCCGCCCCAGCAATTCCTCGGACTTGCCTTCAACGTATTGAAGTTTGTCGTCCGTGAGTTTGGCCCGCTTCTGTTTCAGCTTGCCTTTGATGATGTTGCAGTCGCCTTTGATTTCGAGTTTGTTCACAGGTATTTTTAGTTTAGTTACTTCTTGTTCTGTTTGACGGCGTTTCCAAACGTCGGAACTTATTTTTTGGAAATTAAGAGATTAATTCATCATCGAACTGCTGGTCATTGAATTAGTCGCCGAGCCATCCCAATCCTGCTTGACGGAATTCTTCACGTCGTCGTAGGAATTTTCGAAAGCGGTCTTCGCATCATTCCAATTGTCTTGCGTGGCATTTTTCACATCAGTCAATTTCTGATCGAGCGCGGCGCGTTTGTCATGCAGACTGGCATCCGCGTTGCCAGAGAGGGCTTGTATCTTCTGATCCAGCGCATTCAAGTCCGCCTGAGCGCCGGTCACAAATTCATCTTTCTTGTCGTAAGTGTAATCTTCAGTTGAACCAAGTGACTCCTTGATATTGGTCCAGGCGTTCGTGGCCGCATATTTTGTATTTGCCCAGGCATTCGTCGTTCCTTCCTTCACGTCCGCCAAGGCGTTGGTGGTGACTTCTTTCGTATTTGCCCAGGCATTGGTGACACCATCCTTGATATTTTCAGCCGTTGACGTGACGTTGGTGCCGCCGGTCGTATTTTCATCTGCGGTATTGGATTGTTTGCACCCGGTCGCCAGGATCGCACCGGCCAGAGCCGCAAGAATCACTGATTTGCTTTTCATAATTTGTCTTTCAGTTTTAGATTTTTTGCTTTTAATTTTTTGAGCCGTGAAATCCGCCCATGAAATAGATGACGAGGCAGATTAGCAAAATCAGGCCAAGGCCGCCGCCGATGATAGGACCACCAAAGTAAAATCCGCCGCCACCGAATAGCAGAAGTAGGACAACTATGAGTAATAATATATTCATTGCCTTAAGATAACACGCCGCTGCCCGGTGCCTATGGGGTCTTTACCCCACTGCGCACGTTTGACTGCATATCGCGCGATAACGTCGCAGCAGATGGATTGCTTTTCGTGCGGAATCCGCCCGTGAGATGGAGGAAAAAGCCAATCAACAGAATTAGGCCAATCACGCCGCCGACTGGACCTCCCAAACAAAATCCACCCCCGCCGAATAAAAGAAGAGGAACAAGTAAAACGAGCAACAGACTCATGGTTTTAAGATGACACACCGCCGCAATGGTTTCTATGGGGTCTTCTTCCCATGAAGAAGGTGAACCGTTCGCCATTCCCTTGAAAATTCGCGCGATTAAATAAGTCAGGGGCGTTGGGTCTTACGCGATTGCAGGAACGCCACGAGGGCATCCATATCCGCCGGCGCGAGATTCCCGGCAAGGTTCCAATAGGTGTGTTGCGTTTCTGGCCGACGACGGAACCATTACAGGTGCGAAATGCCCGCCGCCTCCGGCGAGAAGGTTTGGAAAACCGTGAATTCGCCACTATTCATGCTTCATCCTGATGAAGGAATTCTGTTGTTAACCTTGGGTCGTGTTTGCAGCCGCAAGCAGCCACGTTCGCGCCCCGGCCAAATCGACGTGATCAAAATATCGGATCTCCGCTTTTGCGAACGGCTTGCCCAATGTTGCCATGACGTGCTGCCATTGTTTATCTCCGACCATCGCCATCCGTCCAATATCGCCGAAGTGTTTGGTGTCGAACTTTATTTCCTCCCACATCGCGGCAGGTTTCCACCCATGAAAACCGGTCATGTCAAACAGCACGCGGAATGTTTCATGTTGCCGGAGTGCCCGGTCAAATTCCGGCCCGAAATGCTCAAAATCTGTTTTGGTTAAAACGCCGCTGACGTGAATGGTAAAAAATTCACCGCCGCTGTCCTCGTTCATTTGAATGGGCATGGCAGGCTCCTTTGGTTCGGTAATCGGGTGTGTATCAATTTTAAGCGCACGCGGCTTCGTGACTCAACATTTCCGGCTCCGGCCCGTGGCTGGTTTTGGGAATCGTGCCTTCGGAAATGACCCAGCATTTGTGGCCCAGCGGCGCGAATTTTTTTTGGTTTGTGTTTTCATAAAGCGTGTTGTGAATGCGCGATGAGCAAAGCGACAATGGCCGCGACAATAATCAAAAGAATTGTTATCAGCCACGCGCGATTTTTTGTCAGCCACAATTGTGGGCTGCATTTTCGCGCGAGGTTGTCGAAAGTTCCGTGAGCGCCAAAATCATGTTCCACCGGCGAAAACAAATTATCCGGCTGGTCTGGATTTCTTGGTTCGTCGGTTTGCTGGCTTTTGTAACCGGCCAGATAATGATCCAAAATTCCGGGCGCAATTTTGTTTCCGATGATTGCTTCGACGGTCGGAAAACCGACGTAAATTTCCCGTCGCCTGTGCGTTGCCGCGAAAACAATCGCATCAGCGGCGACTTCCGGTTGAAAAATCGGCGGCACCGGCTGCGCTTTATTCGGCAATTTATTTTTTACCCAGCCGAATTGCGGCGTGTTGACGGCGGGCATTTCTACAATGCAAACGTGAATGTCCTTTTTGTCGTGAATCAATTCGCACCGCAGCGAATCAGTGAAGCCTTGAATCGCGTGTTTCGCCGCACAGTAAGCCGATTGCAACGGAATGCCGCGATACGCCAGCGCAGAGCCGACGTGAATAATCACGCCGCGATTGCGCGGTAGCATCCGGCGCAGCGCCGCCATCGTTCCCCAGACATAACCGAGATAAGTGACGTCCGTGACGCGCCGATATTCCTCCGGCGTCATTTCCATGATCGGCGCGAAAACCGAGGCCATCGCGTCATTGATCCAAATGTCAACCGGCCCAAATTCCTGTTCCAATTTTTCCGCCGCCGCTTCCACGGCTTTGTCATCGGCCACGTCCGCAACTAAAACCAATCCGCGTCCACCCAATTTTTCAACGTCCGCTTTCGCGCCTTCGAGACCGACGCGCCCGCGCGCGAGCAGGCCGATGTGCGCGCCGCGTTTGGCAAACGCCTGCGCCGTCGCGCGGCCAATGCCGGCGCCTGCGCCCGTGATCATCACAACTTCAGGATTTTTTTTCATAGATTTTCTTGTTTGAAGGCAGCCACGCCCCGGAAAAACCAGCGCGTTGCAAGCCTTTCACCAGCGGCCGGCAATTTCTCATCAACCGCCAGATCAAACCGGACCGAAAATTTTCAATCATTAAAACCAGCGGACCCTGATTCAAACCATAATTGAACTTTGACCGCCAGAAGTGTTCAGGCGATGAGTCTCGAAATGAAGGGTTGAAGGAGGCGACAAAGCCATAGTGTGTGCGCCTGTCAATTTTAGTTTTGTAAAACTGCTCAATCGTCGGCAGGACAATTTCCGGCGCAAAGGGCAGCGACGTGACCGCCGCCCACGGCGAAAGAGTTCCGTCGTCCGGGCCAAATGGCACGCCGCGCGCGCGATAGCCATAAAAATTTTGGCGGCGGCCTTTGATTTTTCGTGTCGCAGGCCCGGGCCCGTCGCTGGCCGTGATCCCCCAATTAACGTCGGAATATCCCTTGAAGCCCAGCGGATTTTGGCGGCAATACTCGTGTTGAATATAAGTGGCGCGGCGGCTGTTCTCAAAATAATCCAGGCTTTTTTTCCTCATGAAATCATCCTGCAACCCGCGAAAGTCGCACCAGACGTGCAAAAATTGATGAATAAATAATGGCCCGGCGTAAAGAAATTCGCGATCATAGATTTTTTGCCACTGATAGGTATGCGTCCAGGCATGATAACTTTTCGGCGTCAAAGGATGCGATGGCGAACCGAGTCCCAGCAGATACAACACCAAACCTTCGTTGTAGCCTTGCCAGCGATATTTCAAAAAACCGCCGCGCGGTTTGTATCCGTGACTTAAAGTCAGCGCGCCGTTACAGACCCAGTTCCAGTCCGTTCGATGGTAAAGTATGTCAACGCGTTCACGGATTTCGCGTTCTGATGCGTTATCTCCCGAAAAATATTCAGCGGCGGCCAGCATTCCCAGCAAGAGCAGCCCGGTGTCAATGGTTGACAATTCGCAAGCCCAGGTGCGCCGGCCGCTTTCCATGTCGAGAAAATGATAATAAAAACCTTGGTAGCCCGTTGCATCGGGAGCGGTGCTTTGCAAACTTTTGGAAAAAAACCTGACGACCGCCAGTGTGCATTTGACCGCGTCGTTGCGTTTCATAAAACCTCTTTCGATCGCAACAATATAACTTGCCAGGCCAAACCCAATGGCGGCGATGCTCGCCGGCGATTGGCCGTCTGATTTGTCGCGCACCAATCCTTTGTCGGGATTATATTCCTGCAAAAAGAAACCAAAGGCTTCCTTTTGCAGGTTGTCCAGCATTTTTTCAGTGTATCGGGACATGTTTATTTTTTGCCATTGGCCAGCTCAATGGTTATCGCCGCTACGCCATGAGGCGGCACATTCAAGTCGAATGCAATCACTCCATTTGAAAAAGTGAACGGCAGCTTTTGTCTCATCATTTTTGAAGCGGTTTCCAATTCTTCTATTTGTCCGGGCTTAAGGTATTCCGGTCGGCCCATTTCCTGCCAGGCGCGCCGTGGATTGGCGTTGTCTTCATCAATACGCTCGATGGTGACGCTCGAAGGCCGGCCGGCATTTTCCAATTTGATCTGCGCGCGCTCGGTTTTAATTTCATGTTCCGGCAGCGCGCTGTTCGTTAGCAGCACCGTAATTTTTTTAGATCCGCGCACAAACCAGACGTCCAATGTAGGATGCAGACCGTCTGAAATAAGCAGTTCTTCTCCCAATCCATGCAGCAGTTCAAATGCGCGATAGGACGGCTTCGGAACGCCATGCAGAGTCATCAAGCCGAAGCCACCGTGGAAAGGCCGGGACGCAAAACCGGTCTCGGCAAAAATATCGGTGAACACCCAGAAGCTGTATAAATCCACCAAGCCATTCGCCTCCAGAATGGTTTTGATGATGAATGCCGCCGCGTAGGATTGATCATGCAGCGGATCGCGATCATCCGACGATGTATTCCATTCCGTGTAAAAAAGCGGCAAAGCGCCGGCCTCGCGCCGGGCATCGCGCGCCTGCTCGCGCAGCCGGCTGCGACGGCAGTGCGCCAGCTGCCCGGAAGTAGTGGCCGCCATTTTGTCCAGCGGCGGATCATTCGGATAATGATGGGTGCTGACAAAATCCACCGGCAATTGATGACGGCGGCAATGATCCAAAAATTGCGGAATCCATTTATTTTGCGCCGTGGCCGGACCGCCCACGGAAAAATCCGCATCCACTTCTTTCACCGCTTCGGCGGTGTATTGATACAATTTGAAATAATCCGATTGTTTGCCCGACCAAAAGGTCGGCCCGTTCGGCTCGTTCCACACCTCAAAAAACCAGTCGCGCATTTTCTTCGCGCCATAAAAATCGCGCCAGTGGGCGAGCAATTTTTTAACAACGGTTTTCCATTGACGATAATTTTTCGGCGGCGTGATGTTCCCGCGATAACGGAACACGGTCTGACTGCCGGACGCCAGCGGTTCCGGCATGAAACTCAATTCCACCAGCGGCTGCATTTGGATCGAATCCAAAAAATCCACGATCCGGTCGGCGTTCAGAAAAGAATATTCAAGCTTTTTACCTTCCCCCAAGACCAGGCTCATTTCCTCCAAAAACCAGCCGTGGAAACGGACTTTTTGAAAACCGAGTTCCCGCGAGCATCTTTTAAGCTGCGCCTGATAATCCGCGCGCAAGGCCAGCGACGAATGTCCGCTGCCGACGCAACGTTCCCAAAAATGCGGCAGACGAATTCCGGATCCCGCGCAATTGCATAAAAAATCAGCCATAAACTTCAACTAATCTTCACGCGCATACGGGTGAACGGTTCCCGATGGATCCGCTTTCATTAAGAAGTAAAAATGGTCTCTCGGATGGCCGAAAGATGGCCACCCAAAAGATGAATTTACTGATGTCCGTCAAACCAAAGAACTCGCCCGATCCTCACGGAGTTCCTCTTTCTTGTCCGGGCATTGAGTATCTTTTTCAGAATCACAACCGGAGGCATTTTTACTTGAAACTTCCCGTCCCATACGCACTTCGCCGGTTTTCTTGGTTTTGTCCGAGCATTTATCGTCGTGTAATTTATTCATATTGTTAATTGTCTTGTTTGATGTTTGTTGTTCACTAACAATTGAAGATAACACTGCGCCGTACGGTTCCTATGGGGTCTTCACCCCACGGGAAAGGTGAACCATTCGCCATCGCTTGAAAATTCACGCGCTTAAAAAAGTCAGGGACGTTGGATTTTACGCGATTGCAGGAACGCCACGAAGGCATCCATTTCCGTCCGCGTGAGATTCCCGGCAAGATAGCCACATTGTGACCATATAGGGTGAAGACCCCATAGCAATCGTGCAGCGGTATGTTATTTTGCCGACATGAATATGTTATTACTCATAGTGGTTCTGCTTCTCTTATTCGGCGGCGGCGGATTTTACTTTGGGGGTCCCGTCATCGGCGGCAGCGGGCTTGGCCTGATTTTGCTGATCTGCCTTGTCATCTATTTTGCGGGCGGATTCCGCAGTTCGAAAAGCTGACGGGACATACAGCCGCATAAATTTCAAGGTGACCGCAGATAGTTCTCGTTCTCCATCCGCTCACGGCCAGTGATAACCCGGAAAGAAATCGGTTTTGATTCGTTTTTTTGGAACGCCGAGCTTTTTTAAGGTCTTCTCCAAAGATTCAACCATCGGTTCCGGTCCCGAAACATAAAACACCGATTTATCCCTGTCTGGCACAAGCTTCGGAATGGTTTTTTCATCAACCCGGTCCGGACTGACGACATAATCAATCCTGAATTCAGGATGGTGCTTCTTCAATGCCTCCAGTTCTTTGCGATACGGAAAGTCGTCGTTCCTATTGGCATAGAGCAGTTGCACGTTCAGCGGTTTCTTATTGCGATCCATATCCAGCAAAATAGCGCGGAAAGGCGTGATGCCAATTCCTCCGGCAATGAACACAAACATTTTCCTCCGGTGATCTAAAACGAAATCGCCGCCCTTGTCGCGGACTTCGATGACATCGCCCGGCTTGAGCTTTTTCAACACCTTCTTAAACGAACTTCCCTTCGGTGCGAAACGCGTCGTCAGCATCACCTGTTTTTCGTAAGGTGCTGATGCGATTGAGAAATAACGCTCCACGCCGCGATCATCCGGTTTCGGATGGTTCAGGATATAATGCAAATATTGTCCGGCCTGCCATCGTAATGGCCGCTCCGGCACAAAAATAAAGGAGAAGATGTCGCTGACTTCCTGTTTGGTTGCGCGAAGCGTAAGTTTCATGATGGAAAAGATACAAGATTCGGCGCTAAGTGCGAACGCTTTCACGATGAGATTGTGCGTCACGTCAAAACCGAATCAATTCAACTCGACGAACTTTGGGCAACGGTCGGGATTCGTCAAAGCCGCACAACGCCTGAAGATGAATTGCGCGGCGACTTCTGCACATTTTTTGGCATAGACCGCCGCACGAAGCTGATTATCTCGCATCTGACGGGCAAGCGTGATTACAGCAACACCAATGACTTCGTGGCTGACTTGGCCGGGCGGGTTGACGGCGTGGTTCAAATCATTTGTGACGGCTGGTCGCCTTATGTGCCGACACTCCTCGCTCATTTGCTTGGCCGCCTCAACCTTGCCGTGGTGCAAAAGATTTATGGAAAAAGCGACGGTGAAGCTGGCGGGCGCAGCATTGACTCCAATCATCGTTACAGCCAGCCGCGTTGCACTGGCATCAAACTCAAAACTGTCGCAGGACTTCCCGATGTAGATAAGATTTGCACCAGCCACATAGAACGCCTCAATTTGAGTGTCAGAACATTTGACAAACGCTTTACACGTCTTTGTCTTGGCTTTTCCCGCAAGTTGGAAAATCGTAGCCATTCTGTTGCCTTATTCACGGTGGCACACAACTTCTGCAAAGTCCATTCGACGCTCGGTTGCACGCTAGCTTTAGACGCAAGACTCACAGATGTGATTTTTCGCGAGTAAAATAGTGATTCGCTTAATGGAGTTCAAGACTTGGTTTCAAGCGGATGTTTTCTATTCTTTCCCGCGCCTTCGGTGCTGCCTGGAATCCGGGCGGTGACGGTGGTGCCATGACCGGGCGTGGATTTGATCGAGAATTTGCCGCCAACCATCTCCAACCGTTCCTTCATGCCGAGCAATCCCAATCGTCCGTTTCCTTTCGTGCGGAGCACACGCTTCACATCAAAGGATTTGCCGTCGTCCGTTATTGTCAGGCAAATCCAGTCCGGCAGTTTTTTAATTTCAACTTCCACCGCGCTGGCCTGCGCATGGATGGCCACGTTATTGAGGGCTTCCAGGGCGACGCGATAGAGGACGGCACTCTGGCCGAGGGGCAGTTGGTTTACCGCCGCGTAGGCGGTCAAACGCGCCCGCACGCCCGTCCGCTTCATGAAATCCTTCATAAAAGTATGCAGCGCGGGAATCAGTCCCAAATCGTCCAAAACCGTCGGGCGCAGTTCCACGGCGAACCGATGCACCATGGCCAGTGATTTTTCCACGAGTCGTTGCGTCTGCGAAATTTTCCGTCGGAGGCTCGTGGGATTGTCCGCCGGCTTCGGCGTCAAGGATGCCAGATGGACACTGATGCCCACCAGCGTTTGCAGGACCGTATCATGCAGTTCGCGGCTGATGCGCTTTCGTTCATCTTCCTGCGCGAGCAGAATTTCGTGGGACAAATGCCGTAATTGTTGCTCGCTGAATTTGAGGGCCTGCTCCAGCGTTTTACGCCGGATTATTTCCTGCTCCAATTTCCGGTTCGAGGCGGTCATTACGTCCAGGCGGTGCTGGGCCGCCTCCGCAAACTTGCGTGCGGTGATGTCCACCACCGTGGCGCGACATTCCTGCCGGTTGAGCAAGCATTGGGCTTCGATGTTCACAAACCGGGGCGGCCGGCCTTGTCCAGCAAGCTCAAAATCACCGGATTGCTTGGCCTCGCCTGCAAAAACTTGTTCGAGAAAAGTGCTGAAAGCCCGACGAAACTCGGCGGAAATCAGTTGCCCAAAAGACTGGCCCACCAAACGGGAACGTTCAATCCCGAGCAGCGTTGCCCCGGTCAGATTGGCCTGCAGGATGGCACCCGTTGCGGCGAAGGAAAAATATCCGCTCGGCGCGAAATCGTAGAGGTCGGTGTAATTCTCCAGCGCCACCTCCAGTTCATCCCGGGCTTGCCGCAACTCGGCGTTCTGCATCTCCAATTCAATCTGATGGACCTGCAATTCGTGGAGCAGCCGCCGGGAATCCGCTCCGGTCTTCACCACGCCAGCTTTCAATTTCTTCTGCTCCCGCAACTGGGCTTCGGCCCGACTGCGCAGTTGGGCGGCCTTGGCTGATAATGGCGGCTTGTTTTGCATGATGCGGACGCTTCACTGTTTGCGCGTGCGCCGCGCTTTGTCAGCCGTTGCTGATGCCGCCCGTTCCGCAGAATCTTCTGCGACGCGCTTTTCCAAAGCCGTATGCTTGCCGCGCAATTTTCCCTCCAGCTTCTTGGCCACGGTGATGTTCGCGAAAGTGATCACGACGCCGTCAATCCGGTCGTCCATCGTGCGGTAGGGCATGATGCGCACGGTGAACCAGCGGCCATCGCGCGCGCTGATGGATTTTTCCACGGCGGCCAGTTTCTGCAACACCGCGCGGGCATCATCGGCCAGTTCCGGGTAGTGCAGGTCCGAGGACAAGTCAGTGATGGGCCGGCCCGCGTCCGCCGCGATGAGCTTGATGATTTTCGTCGCCTGCGGGGTTGAACCGCCGCACGTTGAGTTCCTTGTCCAAAAACAGGGTCGCGATGTCCGTGCTGTCGAGCAGGTTCTTCATGTCGTTGCTGGCGTGCGAAAGCTCGTCCACCTTGACCTGCAACTCCGTGTTGACCGTCTGCAATTCCTCGTTCATGGATTGCATCTCTTCTTTCGAGGTGGTGAGTTCCTCGTTGGTGGATTGCATTTCTTCATTCGTGGATTGCAATTCCTCGTTGGCGGAACGGAGTTCTTCCTGCGAAGTCTGCATCTCTTCGTGGGTGGCCCGCGACTCGCCGCGAACCTGCAAAAGTTCCTGCTCCAATTCCGCCACACGCGGGCTGCGGGCGTCAGGCTTCGTGGGCCGGCCGGCCGCCTTGGCCGTCACGGGCGCGGCCACGTCGCTGAAAACAATCATCATCAAACCCTGCAACGGCCCGGATTCATCCAGCCGCCGGACGGTCACATCCACGCACTGCGTGCCGCCATTCGTCCCGACCTTTAGTCCGTGCAGGGTCACGCCTTCTTTTTTCCGCAACGCTTCCTTGAAGGCGTTCGCCAGTTCATAACGCAACCCTTCGCGGGCCATGGCAAAAATATTCCAGTTAGCCTTGCCGGCGGCGGGTTCCAGATATTTGCCGGTCCGGCCGCTGACGTAAAAAATATCGCCCGTGTCATTGGTGAGCACGGCGGGCGGGGCGTAACTTTGCAGCACCAACTGATCCGCCAAAGCCTGGAGACTGGCCGGCGGATTGGTCACTGGCCGCGCCTCGGAAATGACCGGCGGGCCGGCGGTAAAAGACGAGGGAAAAACAATCTGCTCCGGTCGCAGCACGGATTCCGTCCGCCGGAAGAGCCACGATTTGGCATTTAACGGGGTGAAAAGATTGGTGAAATCCCCGACCGTTTCCGCGCTGCCTTGGAACAAAATGCCGCCGGGCAAAAGGCTGTAGTGAAACAGCGGAATCAATTTCTTCTGCACCTCAGTGGTCAGATAGATCAGCAAATTGCGGCAGCTCAAAATGTCCAGCTTGGTGAACGGCGGGTCCATGATGAGATTCTGCGGCGCAAAGATCACCATCTCGCGAATCTCTTTGCGCACCCGGTAGCCGTGAACTTCCTTGGTGAAGAATCGCTTCAGCCGAGCTTCTGAAATGTCGGCGGCGATATTGGCTGAAAAAATTCCCGACCGCGCTTTTTCAATCGCGTCCCGGTCCAGGTCGGTGGCGAAGATTTGAATCGAAAACTTCCCCCGGGGCTTGACCTCTTCGAGCGCCTCTTTGAACACGATGGCCAGGGAATAGGCTTCTTCCCCCGTCGAGCAGCCGGGCACCCACGCGCGCAGCGCCTTGCCGGGCGGACGGCTCGCGAGCAAAGCGGGAATGGCCTCGGCGGACAATTGCTCCCAAGCGGCGGGGTCGCGGAAAAAATTCGTCACGCCGATCAACAACTCTTTGAACAGCAGATCCAGCTCCTGCGAGTTCTCCTGCAAGTAGCGGACATAAGCCGTCATCTTTTTGATCTGGTGAATGCCCATGCGGCGCTCGATCCGGCGATAGAGCGTGTTCCGTTTGTAAAAAGAAAAGTCGTTACCCGTGTGGGCGCGCAACAGGATGACCACTTTTTCCAGCGCACTCTGCGCCTTGTCTTCCAGCACTTCTTCCGTCCGGGCCAGAAGCGGGGTGCGTTGCAGATAGGCGAGGATTTTTCCCGGCAATTCCTCCGCCGGTGCCACGATGTCCGCCAGTCCGGCGTCAATCGCGCTGCGCGGCATGGAATCGAATTTGGCCGTCGCCGGTTCTTGCACCAACACGACGCCCGCCTTTTCCTTGATGGCGCGCAGGCCCATCGTGCCGTCCGAGCCCATGCCGGAAAGAATCACGCCGACGCTGTGCTCCTGCTGATCCTGCGCCAGCGAGCGGAGGAAAAAATCAATCGGCAGCCGCATCCCGCGCGTCGCGGTCGGCTTGAGCAGGTGCAGGACTCCGTGCAGGATGGACATGTCCTTGTTCGGCGGAATCACATA
>Ga0182015_10000240_pt1 | contig 79603 bp, 71 predicted proteins | sample 712P3MmetaG_FD_120478 | JGI IMG/M metagenome (GOLD analysis project Ga0182015, IMG submission 120478) | Permafrost microbial communities from Stordalen Mire, Sweden - 712P3M metaG | ecosystem: Environmental > Terrestrial > Soil > Wetlands > Permafrost | place: Sweden: Stordalen | collected...
GCGCCGGAATTTTGATCTTCGCTTCGCCCCATTGATTAATCCGCACGGCACCCGTCTCTCCCAGAGCGTAACTCCGATAGCTGCTCCACAGCCACTGCTCCGGTTCTTGGACCAGTCCACGTTTCACCGGATTCTGATGCATGTAGCGCAGCTTCTCGATCCGCTTGCGAGCCGTGAATACGTTGAAATCGTAGAAACGTTTTTGCCAGACATGCTCCGCGCCCAGGACGAATAATTCCTGCTGCGCTGCTACTTTCTTGCGGCGCAGTGTTTTCAGAACCCGCCGAGCGAAGCCTTGTTTTACCGCCTGCATTACGCAGGACGGATTGCCCCGCTCCGGTTCGCTGATTAATAGGTGAATGTGCTCAGGCATGACGACGTATCCTACAACCACGAATCTATATCGCTGCCGTACTTGTTCCAAAACAGTGAGGAACAGATCGCGGCGCTGTCTGCTTGCAAGCCAGGGTTGACGGCGATAGCAACTGCAATTGATAAAATGCAGATCGTTGCTGCCGTAATAGCGCGTAGGATGATTCGCCACTCCGCGATCATACGAATGCGCAAAACAAAAAGCTGTGACATGTGACCTTACCGTTTCTATCCCCCCAACTTCGCCGTCCCCACCTTTACAAAAAACGTAAAGGTGGGCCACCCGTCCGTGAACGGATCCTGGGGGCAGATCAAGTTGGAGCATCACCTGATGCGACGATTTCAACTCGGAGGTTCGAGATAAAACAATTTAGATGAGAACGCAAAAAGACGGCCGTCCCAGGAGACTTTAGCCTAGACTCTTGTCTTGAGCGTTTTCCCGGAGGCTTGCTTGATGTCTTTCCCCGGAGGATGAACGACGACGGGGGTTATTTTTGCGTTTGCTCACGACTATACTTGTTTGAAAAGACCTTATGTAATTAACTGGCGGGCCTTCAGTCGTTTCATTTGTTTGCCGAATGCACCAACCGCGCACAACATCGCCCCAAACATACTAAGCGACGATGGTTCAGGAACAGCGGTGCCGATTACCTGATTCCCAGATTCAGGGGAGAAAATCGAAAGACGGCCATTTCCGCCGACATCGTTTGTTCCTATTGCCGATGCCGGATAATATACGGAACAGTTTGTGTAAGATGTAAGACAGAGTTGACCAGTAGCCCCGGAGAAGTCCCACGAACCAGCATCGCTGCCACTAAAATTAAAGAGTAGGCTAGTCGCTGTTGCAGTCAAATCAACATTGTCCAAATCACCTGTATTATCCCCAGAACTCACCGTAGAGTTCGACGGTGTAAGGGTAGTTGAGGACAGCGGCCAGCCGAAAAAAGCATTAGCCGTTAAAGTCAAGCTGTAAGAGGTAATGTTAGCGGGGGTGAGCACTCCATAAGTGCCGTCAGTTGAGATTGTGCCAACCACGCTACCTTCTCCATCTCCTGAACCGAGCGTTTGGTCGATGGCATAAGTATCTGCCCGCGACATTCCTGCGAGAGTGAGAAATAATACTGCGCTAAACATAATATTCAGGATGATCTTCATTTTGTGTCCTCGGCGTCCCAGTTGCCCCGCCACGTTAGTTAGAAAGTTTGGAATCCCTCCGTTCTCTTTCAGTTCCCGCAATGCTACCGTCGCTTTTTTGCGATTGCGGAAGCCGAAGCCTGAAATCACTATAAGTAAAGTGTTGAGATGTAAAACGTCCCTTCGCACTGTCTGATTGTTAGAAAGTCAGCGAGATTTACTTGCATTGTGCGCTCCTGTGTCCTATCCCGACGTTGCGTCGGTGTACCACCGTGGAGATTTATACAAAATCTCTCGGTTGGCGGGTGGCCCACCTTTACGTTTTTTGTAAAGGTGGGGATTCATGCTGCCTGCGCCGGAATTTTGATCTTTGCTTCGCCCCATTGATTAATCCGCACGGCACCTGCTTCTCCGAAAGCGTAACTCCGCTAGCTGCCAGCCATTGCTCCGGCTCCTCGACCAGTCCGCGCTTCACCGGATTCTGATGCATGTAGCGCAGCTTCTCGATCCGTTTGCCCGCCGTGGACACGTTGAAATCATAGAAACGTTTTTGCCAGACATGCAAACACGTGGCGGCGGCCAGCCTCGGTTCAGGCGGCGGCGATTTCAATTGGTGCGGGGTCTGCGGGTTTTCGGGCGGAGCGATTCGCGGGAAGTCCGGCGTCGCGAATTTTGTAGAGCAAGGCGCGATAGCTGATATTCAGGGCTTTGGCGGCTTTTTTTCTATTCCAGTGATGATTCTGCAAAACTTTCAGAATGATTTTGCGTTCGAGATCGCGGGTGGCCTGGCGGGTCACTTTCTTCAACGAAATGGGACCGTCCAGATCGAGTTCTGGAATCGAATGATCGACGGGGCGCGTCATTAAATCTCCGGTAATGACGTCTTCGCTGCCCAGAATCACGTAGCGCTTGATCAGGTTCTCGAGTTCGCGAATGTTTCCCGGCCAGTGATATTTCAGAAGAATCCCCAGCAAGTCGGCGGACAACGGCCGGGCGCGGCAGTTGTATTTGCGATTGTAGTATTCGAGAAAATAGCTGCTGAGATCTTCGATGTCGGCGCGGCGCTCGCGTAACGGCGGCATTTGCAGGTTCACTACATTGATGCGGTAGAAAAGATCCTGACGGAAGGTACCGTTTTCGATTTCCACTTCCAGCCTGCGGTTGGTGGCGCAGACCACTCGCACTTCGACTTTCTTATCTTCCTGGGCGCCGATGCGGCAGAATTGTCCATCCTGCAGGAGCTGTAGAAGCTTGGATTGAAGCGCCAGATCCAACTCGGAAATTTCGTCGAGAAATAAAGTGCCGCGATGGGCCATTTCGACGCGTCCTGGTTTGGCGCCATAGGCGCCGGTGAATGCCCCTTTCTCGTAGCCAAACAGTTCACTTTCCAAAAGCGTGCCGGGAATGGCTGGGCAATTGACTTTGACGTAGGGACCGGTTCGCCATGGGGAGCCGGTGTGAATCAGGCGGGCGACGATGTCTTTACCGGTGCCGCTTTCTCCCTCAATCAATATGGGAACGTTGGCGTTGGCCACTTTTTCGAGCCGGTGACGCAGGGTCTGCATTGCCTCAGACTTGCCGAAGATCACGGCGTCGGGTGGAACTTCCCCTAACGATTGAACCAGTGAATTTACCGACCTTGTGATCGCCATCTTTCGCCTGTGACTCCTTTTCCCTGCCCTGTTCTTAGCATCCCGATGCCCAAATGAATTTGGCATCTTATCGCTGACTAGGAAATCCGGGCCAAGACCTTTGAATTGATGGGGTTGTGGCCAGCTCGCCTGCATTTGCATTGTGGGCCAGTGGTGCGCAGAGAGACCCTGATTTTCCCACATTGGCATGGGTAAAGCCTTTTACTTGGAAGAACGGGACTTCCGTGGCTTGGGGGTGACCGAACGGGAATCCATGGGGAGAGGCGCGGAAAACTTGAAGCCTGTCAGGTAATAGTCGTCGACTCGCTCTACGCGGACAGTCTGGGCGGTAATGGTGCGCACGGCGGCGGTTGAGGATGCAACCGAGATCGGCGGAGCGCTGGGGATCTCCAGGAGAATCGAGGTCGAGGCCGATAGAGCGCGCGGCGTAGCGATAAGGGCGCCGCCGGCCGAGATATTCAGGACCGATGCGAGTTCAAGGAATGGTGCGCCAGTCTGATCTGTGCCGCGGAGAAAAATAGGAATAGGCAGCGGGAGACGTGACCATTTACGCCGTTCGGTTTCCAGTGTTGCAGGCTTCAAACAGGTCCTCGGGGGTTGGACACTCCCAGTTTAATCGCATTTGCGGTGCCAAACCCTTGGCAGGCGTCGCGTCCCAGGGGGAAACAAACCTGAAAGCGAGTCCTGGCAGCCATTTGGTGGGCGTAAAGATTAAATTTCGGTTAATTTACGTTGATTTACGGGAAAAACCCAATGGTCGCAGTAAGCACACGGTAAATATTGGGGAAAAACGCGGATTCTTTGAACCTCGAAGCCGGACGATTTGAGCATTCTTACGGTGACTTGCGGAAGGTTCAAGGAAATTGTTTTCCCTTTTGTGACCATCTATTTCCATTTTTCGTTGACACCCCTTATTAGGGTGACATAGCATTTTCCCAGCGCCACTTGCAGTAAATATAAAGCAGTTCCCTCCCCAGAGTAAGAAATCACTAGCTTAGATTCGCCATGCCTGCGACACCTGAAAATTCGTGTGTTCCGACTGGCTCAAGCGTCAAGAAAGCGACGGCGCCTCACTTGCCCTCGGGAAAGGCTTCGGCCGAGCCGTGTGTCCTTCCGGCTTGCGCTCAGTTACAACAAGAGCATCATCAACTTCAGGAGCGGTTCCTCCGAACGAATAACGCGTTGGCATCGGCGGCCCACGATTTGAAAACACCCCTGGCCATTCTTAACGGATACGTTGAATTGCTACAAAGCGAAAAGTTGGGAGAATTGAATGACCGGCAGCGGGAAGTGATCGGCGATATGCGGTCGAATGGACAGCGATTGCAGCATTTTATCGAAGACTTTCTGAGCTTCAGCGTGCTCGAAACCGGACAGATCAAATTGCGCTACGAAGCTGCCGACATGAATGCGTGCTTATCGGAAGTGTGCCGGCTGTGGTCGCCGCGATTTAACGAGCGGAAGCTGGCGCTCTACTTTTTGGCGAATGACAAGCTGACTGAATTTTCGTTCGACGTGCCCAAAGTTGAGCGGGTAGTTTCGAACCTTTTGGAAAACGCCTCGAAGTTTACCCCTTCAGGAGGAACCGTCTGGCTGCATGGGGAGCCGTATATGTGGGACCGCCGAGTGGAAAGAAGGTCGGAGGTAAAGGACGACCGCCGGCGCAAAAATAACCCGCTGCCGAACTCGGTGAAGGTGAGCGTATCCGATACCGGTCCGGGAATTCCCGCGGAATATCACATTGAAGTTTTCGACGATTTCTTCCGTCTGCCCCAAAACGCACGCCAGTCGGATGGCACGGGGTTGGGACTCGCAACGGCGAGAAGATTGGTGAACACCATGGGTGGCAAGATTTGGGTGGAAAGCGAGCCGGGAGCGGGATGCAAATTTTCATTCATCATCCCTATGACAGCGCTACACGCCGGCAAAGGATAAAGGAATGAAAGAGACAGCCAAGATTTTACTGGTCGACGATGAACCCGGAATGCAGCGCTACATTCGCACGCTGCTCGAAGTGGATAACTACAAGGTGGAAGTCGCGAATACCGGCGAAGAAGCTTTGGAGATGGTGCAGAAGGGCCTGCGTCCTGACCTGGTGCTGCTTGACCTGCTAATGCCCGGCATTGATGGCCTGCAAACTTTGGAGGAATTACGCAAGCTTCAACCGGCGCTCAAAGTGGTGATGCTTTCGTGCGTTAGCGACACCCGCAAAGTGGTGCAGGCGATACGGCTAGGCGCTCATGATTATCTGACCAAGCCCTTTCAAAAAGCGGAATTGAACCGGCTGATCGATCAGTGCCTGGAGACGAATCAGCAAAATTATCCCGGCGAGGTTGAGGAACTTGCGGAAGATGTATTTTTTGTCGCCGCCAGTCCCGTTATGCGCAAGCTGCGCTCGCAAGCCGCGCTGGTCGCGGTGGTGGATATCCCAGTGCTGATGTTGGGCGAAAGTGGGACCGGCAAGGAAGTTATGGCGCGGCTGATTCACAAGCTGTCGCCAAGAGCGCATCGCACTTTCCTGAAAGTGAATTGCGCGGCAGTGCCCGCAGATCTTCTCGAAAGCGAATTGTTCGGATATGAGCCCGGAGCGTTTACCGGAGCCACACATTCCAAGCCGGGCAAGTTCGAGCTTTGCAATAAGGGAACGATTCTGCTGGACGAAATCGGCGAGATGCCCCCGGGACTGCAAGCGAAATTGCTGCACGTGCTGCAAGATCAGACGTTTTCGCGGCTTGGCGGACGGTCGGTAATCAAAGTGGATGTGCGCATTCTGGCGGCCACTAATATCAATATTCCCGAGGCGCTGGCTAATAAACGGCTGCGCGAGGATCTTTATTACCGGCTGAACGCGTTCACTTTGCAGATTCCTCCGCTGCGTGAGCGCAAGGAAGAAATTCCCATCCTGTTGAAACATTTTATGTCACGCATGTCGGAGCAATATGCGCGCGCTCCGCTGCCGTTTACGCCGGATTTGATGCAGGCATGTCTGGCATATTCGTGGCCGGGAAATCTGCGTGAGCTGAATAATTTCATCAAGCGGTACCTGGTGTTGGGTGATGAGAAGTTGGCGATTCACGAGTTGCATCCTTCGGGCGGAGAGGTTGGGATGGGCATCCCGGACCCGGCGCATCGGAGCAATGGGGACGGCACCGGCGGCCTGAAATCGTTGTCTCGCACCGCGAAAGACGAAGCGGAAGCGGAAGCCATCGCGCGTGCTCTTGAGGAGACGAACTGGAACCGGAAGCAGGCGGCCGCCAAGTTGCAAATCAGTTACAAGGCGCTGCTGTATAAGATTCGGCAGTACGGAATTGCGCAAGCCACTACAACCCACCATAAGTTGTCAGCTGGAGCCTAAGAGATTTTGCCCAGTCCGAGCGCCACGGTGTGCCGGCCAGCCGTTCCCTTCTTGAATTCGCTTAACGGAAACGTCGTAATCTCAACTCCAGGGTCGCATTTCCCTACCCCCCGATATGAACCATGGTCCGGGACGCGGGCACGAAGTCTGGCTCACCTATGTGGTGGCGCTCTTCTTTTCGCATCACGATACCGCGAATGAACACGACCATGTCTTCATTCGAAGCACCGCGTTGCATCAGTCCGTGCAGATCGTGATCCCATGCCGAGAATAAGCAGGTGCGGATCTTTCCGTCGGATGTAATGCGGATGCGGCTGCAATGTCCGCAAAACGGATGCGTTACCGGAGCGATGATTCCGATTTCGCCAATGCCATCGTCGAAGACATAGCGGCGGGCGGTTTCACTGCGTTGATGAGGAATTTCGATGAGCGGCCTGAATTCGTTCATCCGGCTCACAATCTCATCGAGAGGAATAACCGTATTCGGAGCCCAGGCTCGATCTTCTTCCAACGGCATGAATTCGATGAAGCGCACGACGACGCCCTCGTCGCGAGCGAACAGGCCAAACGGGATAATCTGATCCTCGTTGAATCCTCGCATCAGGACGCAATTAACTTTTACTGGCCATAGCCCACAGTCGCGCGCTGCACGAATCCCTGCCAGCACATTCTCATATCCGTTAGACACACGAGTAATGCGAGCGAAGCGTTCGGGGTCAACGGCGTCCATGCTGACGGTGACGCGGCTGAGTCCCGCGTCTTTGAGCGGCTGCGCCATTTCGGCAAGAAGATGCCCGTTGGTGGTGATTGCGATGTCGAGAAGACTTCCCTCTTTAGTTCGCAGCTTCGCTAACTCGCGTACGAATTCTGCGACTCCTTTGCGCAAAAGCGGCTCGCCACCGGTGATACGAACCTTGCTGATGCCCATTCCAGCCAGCACGCGAGCCATTCGCAAGTAATCCGCAAATGGCAAATCGCCGTAGACCGCGCCTTCATTCCCCGTGCGGCAGTACACGCATTTGTAGTTGCAGCGATCGGTGATGGAGATGCGCAGATCGGTGATGGCGCGCCCGAATTTGTCGGTGAGCGGAAGAACGTCGTTGGCCGTCCGTCGTTGGTCGTTGATCGTTTGCAAAACAATCCTTGTCATCCCGAGCGAGTCAAGGGACCTGCTTCTCTAGAACAGCGCAACTCAACTGGAGGGACACGCAGGCGGGCAGATGCCCGCGACAGCGTTTCCTTTCCAATGGCTTCTTTCGAAGCCGGGAGGCGATGGCGTTTCCCCCGTCACCCTTGGGAAAGTGTGGCGCGGGCACCATTGCCCGCGTACTCTTTCCACTGCCGCCACAGCCAGGATATGCCCGCAGGCCAAGGCGGTCGGAAACTCAACCATTATAGATGCAGAGAAACGAGAAGGCGGATTCAAAGACTGCTCCCTTCGTATCCCGAAAGATTCGCGGGCGGGGGCGCCCGCGCCACACAAGCTAGCGCTTTATGGCCTTTCCGATAGGGTCTTCTGTATTGCAGAGTCCGCTAAAGGCGCCATAACTTTAAAACCCGCCGCATTGGGATGCAGGCCGTCATCGCTCAAATCTTTCTTCAGCATCCCTTTGTCGTCTACAACGGCGCCGAAGTAGTCGAGATAGACGTACCCATTGCTCGCGCAATACGCTTTCAACCACGTGTTCAGTTCCAGGATTTTCGGCGTGGGCCTCTGGGCATAAAAATCTGCTGCGCGCGGAGTGTAACTATTTACCGGCAGCAACGACGCGAAGATAACCCGAATGTCGTGCAGTCGGGCGAGTTCAGCCATAGTGGCGTAATTGGCTTCAATTTCCGTCAACAACATCGGCCCCGTGTTCCCAGCAATGTCATTGGTGCCAGCGAGAATGAGCACCACCTTCGGATGCAAATCGATCACATCTTCGCGGAAGCGGACGAGCATCTGCGGCGTGGTTTGGCCTCCGATGCCGCGATTGATATAGGGCTTGCCCGGAAAATAATCGGGTAGCTTCCATATGTCAGTGATCGAATCTCCGAAAAACACCACGCGAGACTCGTTCGCGGCCGGCGCCGGCAGGCTGGCGTTCGCATCGCGATAGCGTGCCAGTTGGCCGAAGTCGTTAGTGTAGACGGCTATGCGGGACGCCCGATACTGATCGAGGCCCGGAAAGCCAGTGGACGGCATCGTGACCTGCTGGGCGACGGCGGCGATAGAGAGAACGCTTATGGCGAGCGAAACGGTACCGATAGCTCGCGAAAAGGCGCGACGGTTCATGCTTAATTCCTCCGGCCGATAGGATAGCGCACTGTGGGCGCGCACAATTCTGATTTTTTCTCGCTTCCGTTCTACCCAAATGATAAATCGAACTATAATGTGTATACTTCATGTGTATACATTGGAGGGAGACCAATGGGAACAGCTCGCGTCTTTCGCTCGGGAAATAGCCAAGCTGTGCGATTGCCAAAAGAGTTTCGGCTCAAGAGCAAAGAAGTTGAGATTTATCGGCGGGGAAAAGAAATCGTCCTGCGCGAGAAAGACGGAGACATGACCCGCGCCTTCGATTTGCTGGCCGGTTTGCCCGACGATATTGATGCTTTTGACCGCCGCAGCGACAAACCACAAAAGCGCAAAGGCCTCTAGATGGGACCCCGCTATCTGTTGGATACCAATATCTGCATTTACATCCGCGAGGAGAAGCCAGAAGAAGTCCTGCGGCGATTTCGCAAGCTTCGCTTGGGCGAAGCGGCGATTTCCGTAATTACTTACGGCGAACTTCTCCACGGCGCGGCCAAGAGTAAGCACAGAGCCGACGCGCTTGCACTTTTGCGCGAAGTTCTCCATTGGATTCCTGCCCTGCCCCTGCCGGAAGCGGCGGCTGAAGCATATGGCATCGTCCGTGCGGATTTGGCGCTAAAAGGCGAGATGATCGGTAACAACGATCTTTGGATAGCCGCCCACGCGTTGGCGAGCGCATTGATTCTGGTCACGAATAATGAAAAAGAGTTCCGGCGCGTCCGCGGCCTCAAGATGCAAAACTGGGCGGCATAGAACACTTCTGCGAGTTACATTCCATCGTAGTTTGGGCCGCCGCCGCCTTCAGGTGGAACCCATGTAATGATCTGATACGGATCTTGAATATCGCACGTTTTGCAGTGTACGCAATTCGAGGGATTCAGGCTGATGCGTTTTCCATGCGGCTGTTGGGGATCATCAACTAATTCATAGACGTTCGCCGGACAGAAGTTTTGGCAGGGGCTGCCGAATTCTTTCACGCATCGACTATTGCAAATGTTTGTGTCGTGAATGATTAAGTGCGAAGGCTGATCTTCTTCGTGCCGCGTACCCGAATGATAAAGGTCGGTGAGCTTATCGAAGGTGAGTTTTCCGTCGCCCCGGGCTGGACCGAGCAAATGAGCCTCGCTGCCACCATCCGCTGGCAAGTCGGTGAGTTTTTTCATGCGCTCGTATCCGGGAGTCGCGGTATATCGGTCACGAAGCCCGCGGCCGCCGGTGAACTGTTGCAGGCCAGCATGAAACATGCCCCGCCAGAAGCCGTGCTCGAATCCTTGATGAAAGTTACGAACTTTCCACAGCTCTTCTTTGATCCAGCTTTTTTCTACGCGCTTCTGAAAGTCGCCAAGCCTCGCTGCTGAAAAGTCAGACACCTTCAGGGCCTCAAAAGCGGTTTCCGCGGCGAGCATCCCACTCTTGATCGCGAGATGAATTCCCTTCAGGCGCTGCGAATTTAGAAATCCTGCCGAGTCGCCGATGATCATCCAGCCATCGCCGGCGAGCGGTGGCATTGCCCACCATCCCCCATAGGGCAGCGACTTCGCCCCGTAACGAATCATCTTTCCGCCCGCGAGCAATTTTGCCACGAGCGGATGCTGCTTAAAATCCTGAAGCACGTGCTGCGGATCTAATCGCGGGTCGGGATAATCGAGGCCGGTAACGAATCCCAGCGAAACTGTGTTGTCTTTGCCGCCGTAAATCCAGGCGCCGCCGTATTCTTTGGAAGTCAGCGGCCAGCCCATCGTATAGATCACTTCCCCAGGCGAGATTCTTCCGGCAGGGACTTCCCACAATTCCTTTATGCCCTGCCCATAGGTTTGCGGATTACGATCTTTCGCTAGATCAAATTTCGCGACGAGCTGCTTGGTTAGCGATCCACGCGGGCCTTCGGCGAGGACGACAATCTTTGCGTTGATATCGTACCCGGGCTCGAAGTTCGACTTGGGCCGATTTTGCTTATCGAGTCCTTTATCGTCGGTGCGAACTCCCACAACTCTGTTGCCGTCGAATAATAACTCCGATCCGGCGAAGCCAGTGAAGATCGTAATCCCGGCCTCTTCAACTTTGCTGCCCAGCCACTTCACAAATCGATTGAGAGAGATGACGTAATTGCCATGATCGCGAAGCGGTGGCGGAGTGATGGGAAACTTAAATTGGCTTTTTTCGGTCAGGAAGTAAATCGATTCTTTGGCGACTTCAGCATCCAGCGGCGCTTCTTTCTCGAATCCGGGAAGCAATTCGCGCATGGAGCGTGGATCCAGCAGCGCGCCGGACAAACAATGCTGGCCGACCTCGCCCGCTTTTTCGAGCACGTAAATATTTTCTTTGCTCAACTGCAAGTTGGGATTCGCGGCATTATGTTGATCGATCAGTTGCGAAAGCCGCAGAGCGCAAGCCATACCGGCCGGTCCCCCGCCGACAATAACAACATCGGCCGGCATCTGGGGGCGGTCGATGTTTTCGGGCGGCTTGCGAAATACCAGCATTCAGCAGTCAGCTTTCAGCACTTAGCCAAACAACTTCGTTCTCAGGCGAAGTCGGCCCGTCGCATTGGCGCTGATTACCATGATATAGGGATGCCTGAATTCACCGAAGAGGATTAGGCACAGCAAGGTCTTTGCAGATGCGAACGGCTGTTGGATTCTTGATTTCGCGGTGGCGCGGGACAGTAGCAGTTCGTTGCGTGGCGGAATTTTAGTAGACACTATGCTTGGCCCCTTCGCGGTCAAGAGTGCAGCCATTCGCTTCCAAGTGACGAATTAAGTCGACACGCTTCAATCAAACCTTTGTTTCGGACTTCAAGGTTTGGGTTTCTTCCCGCATGAGGATCATTGCGTCCCTTCGGAATGGCATAAGCGATCTGCCCAGCAGGATTCTTCACTAAGCGACGGAAACCTTGATCTTTTCGCGCGTAATTCTCTTGCCAGAAATCCGCTTTTCGGCGAGGTCGCGGTTGGCTTCCAAAAGGAGTTCTACTGCATCGCGCAAATTTTCGCGAGCTTGTTCTAGAGTGTCTCCCTCCGAGATTGCACCGGGCAGTTCCTCGATATAGGCGAGATAACCATCGCCCTCACTCTCTGAAACCTGCGTAGACAGCGGTCAAAATCATGTCCATAACCCCTATATTAGAGCCTACGTAGGTTATGAGTACGGAAAAATTGATTACGAGCGGCTATGTACCGGCCGCGAACGCTCGGGGGTCTCACTACAAGCCATCGCCGTCTTCTGCTCGAACTTCCTCGTAGACCCAGCGAGAACCGCGCCCTGGAATCACTCTAAGCACGCATCGGTCCGTCGCCGTCTCTTAGCGGTTCGCCAGACTGGCTATCTCGCCCAAGCCTAGCAATCTCTGGTCCGCCGTCACCAAAGTTAACTTCAGAACCTTGGCGGTAGCCGCAAGGAATCGGTCCGCCGGATCAGCATGAGGCAGGGACAGCGCGAAGCCAGTGCGAACAATTTCCTGAGTCAACGGCGCTTCTCGTAGTTGATCGGCAGCGCGCTCGACCCAGGCCAGCGGATCGCCTACACGGATGCGGCCCTTTTGCATCAGCGCAAGAGCTTCCCAAACACTAACCGGAGACAGCCACAGATCGTTGTCGTTATTCGACAACTCTCGCGCTGCACTTTTTCCTATCCGCTTCGGATCCAATTTGCTCCAAATCCAGATATGAGTATCGAGAAGCAGGTTCAATTGCGGTAGGCCTCGATGTCGGCCAGATCGATGATGGGGGAAACTATATCGCCCACGATCTCGGCGGTCCCGACCATGTCTCCCAAAAACTTGCACTTGCGGTCGGGTCCGGCCGGAATGACTTCTGCAACTGGGCGGCCATGACGCGTAATTCGTAGAGGTTGCCGCGTCTTGTGCACTCGTTCAATCAGGCCAAGACACTTGGCTTTGAACTCGGAGATGGAAACATCATTCATGACCATTATTTTACCCATGGTCAATAAACCAGTCAAGGCGTAATTACTTGGTCGGAAACCCTGTTCAGGAATGAGCCGGCCTATGACGACGTTTTCGCCTTCTTCACTTCCTCGATCAGCGGGGGGACGACATCGAAGAGATTTCCGACCACGGCGAAATCTGCAATCTCAAAGATTGGCGCTTCGGAATCTTTGTTAATTGCGATGATCGAGCGCGCGCCCTTCATTCCCACAATGTGCTGAATTGCGCCACTGATCCCCAAAGCAAGATAAAGTTTGGGCGCGACCGTCTGGCCCGACGATCCGATCTGGCGATCCATCGGCAGCCATCCCGAATCGCATATAGGACGCGATGCCGCCAACTCCCCACCCAACGCCTCTGCTAGCTGCTTTGCGATCTCGATATTTTTCTGTTCTTTGATTCCGCGGCCAACCGAAACGATAATCTCTGCCTGGGTCAAGTCGACAGCTTGTTTGGCCTCTTTGAATATTTCTTGCGGTTTCGTGAGGACAGCATCATCAGAGATTTCGACGTTCATTGTCTCGACCGGAGCGGCGGCCTGCCCAGCTTCGACTTTATCTGCGCGAAACGCTCCGTTCTGAAATGTCACGAACCAGGGGGCGTCACAATTGAAGCTCACATCGGCCGCGAACTTACCCTGGAACATTTGCCGCGTAAACAAAAGCTTCTCGCCAATCTTTTTGTATCCGATGCAATCGCTGATGACGGTGCGTCCCATCGCCGTGGCAAGTTTGGGGATGAAGTCGCGAACCTGATAAGTGTGCGGCAAAATAACGAGTTTGGGATGAGACGCCTCTATCAACTGCTTTAACGCCGTAACGAAAGCGCCGGGAGTATAAGGTTCAAGCTTCGAAGACTGGACGGCGTAAACTTTAGAGACTTTTTTGTTCGCGATTTCTCCCGCAATATCGGCAATCGCGTTCCCCGCGATCGCCGCGGCCAGTGGCCATCCAGTTTCAGCTGACAAAGCCTGGCCGGCGGCGAGCGTCTCCCATGAAACGCGGTTCAGTTTGCCCTGGCGTTGTTCGAGGATGGCGAGAATCATTGGTATTTAAATGTGGCGCGGGCACTCCTGCCCGCGAAATGCGCCGTTCTTGATAAATTTGTGCGACTGACGAGGCCCGCGCGCGGGCAGGAGCGCCCGCGCCACACAAGCTAATCCGTCAAGCCTCCGCGCTTGTGTGCTCCTGCTATTAGCAAGGTCAGGCCGAGAATTCCCTGCCCCAGCACCCACCACATCCACATATGCGAGCCGCTGCGCAGTCCCACGTAGACGAACGAGCACAATATAAAAGCGAACCAGAGCAGAATTTTCCCGGCCGTCATCATGACCGAGCCGATGCGCTCTTCGCCCGCCATCCCCGCCTCTTCCATCCTCATTAAATCTTTTCCGCCCATATGTTTAATACTCTCCGATCCAATCAGAAATAATTACAGCACATGGATTTCATTGCGCAGTTTATCCACCAGTTTTTTGGCGATTTCTGAAGGCGTGCCTTCCAGATACTCCGTATTTTTCGTTTTCTCGGGAATGTACATTCGCTCGATCTTCTGCAAATTGCCGGCGACCACCGATTTCACATCATCCATTGAAACTTTCCGCATGGGTTTATTCTTAGCCTGTTTGATGCCAATGAGAGTCGCATAGCGAAGTTTGTTGATGCCGGATTGGATCGTCAGAACCGCCGGCAATGGCATATCGACGAATTGAAAATAGCCCGCTTCGAGTTCGCGCTTTACTCGGATGCCACTTTCGTTCTTTTCAATCTGCATGATGATGGTGGCGTGTGGCCAGCCGAGCAGTTCCGCGAGAATAACTCCGGTTTGCGCGTATCCGTAATCGTCGGATTGCAATCCGGTAAAAATCAGATCGAACTGCTCATCTTTAATAACTTCGGCGAACGCCCGCGCGGTGCTGAAGGCATCCAGTCCAACGAAAGCATTATCTTCCAGATGGATGGCCCGATCTGCACCCTTGGCCAGGGCTTCCCGCAATACTTGTTGTGAACGCGCCGGCCCGGCGGTTATAGCCACTACTTCCCCGCCATTTTTTTCCTTCTGCCGCAGCGCCTCTTCCAGGGCGTAAGCGTCGGGTTCGTTTACTTCGTAGGAAACGTCCTCGCGAATCCAGGTACCCGATTCATTCAGCTTGAGCGGAGCATCTTTTTGCGGCACCTGCTTTATACAAACCAGAATCTTCAATCGCAACTCCGAAATTTACCCAGGCTCTTGGATGCGCGAATTAGAAGTATAAACGACTCGTCCCTGCATCCGGTTCGGCGGTGCTCATTTCAATTTCACAAACAGCAAAACGAAAATCGCCCAGACGCCCACGGTCAGCGGGAACTGCACCAACGATTGCATCTCCGTCGCATTTTGTTTGGGCAGCGCAAAGGTTAGCGCGAACATCGCTAAAGCCGTGAGTACTCCCAGGACTAATTTAGATTTCCAACCCATTGTCGATTTCCTCCATGGATTCACCCGCGGCCTTCCGCGAGGCTCCTAATATCCAGCGCAAGAGTATACCTGCCATGCACTTGGCGCACGAATAATCGTGCAATCCGATCGTCGCTCCCCAGCGTACTTGCTATGAAAGCAACGAAAGGGAGGAACAACCTACATGACTAAGAAAATGACAGGCTTATTGTTGGGCATGATTGTACTGATGACGGCATTTGCCGTGGCCCAGAAGGACCCGATGGTCGGTGGCCAGGAGATGTATCCCACCAAGAACATCGTTGAGAACGCAATGAATTCGCCGGACCACACTACGCTGGTTGCCGCGGTAAAGGCGGCTGGGCTGGTCGAGACTTTGGAAGGCCCCGGACCATTCACCGTATTCGCGCCCACTAACGAAGCTTTCAACAAGCTGCCCGCAGGCACGGTTGATAATCTGCTGAAACCTGAAAACAAAGACATGCTGGTGAAAATACTCACCTACCATGTGGTTGCAGGAAAACTAAGCGCCGCGGATTTGAAGAAACAAATTAAGGAAGGCGGCGGCCAGGCATCGTTGAAGACCGTAAGTGGCGGAACTCTGACCGCAATGATGCAAGGCAAGAACATCGTATTGAAAGACGAGAAGGGCGACACTGCCAACATCACGATTGCGAACGTGTTTCAGTCCAACGGAGTGATCCACGTCATCGACACCGTGCTGATGCCAAATTAGGGTAACTATTTACTTGACTGACCGGATACTGCGGCATAGCCTGATTCCTGTATATCAGATAGGAGTGGCCAGTCGTGGTAACCAAGCAGCGCAACTTTGAAATGGAGTGGGCGAAGATTCACTTGGACACTCTCAATGCTCGCCTGTCCGCGCTCCTGCGCCAACCCGAAAATCTTTATCGAATCACGACAAATGAGGATTTGGAACGGCAACTCCTCACCATCAAAGGCGAGTCCATCGGAAGTCTCGAAGTTTTGACTATCGGTCTCATCGCCGGAGATTTCGTCTGTAACTTGCGCGGCGCCCTCGATCATCTCGCTTGGGCATTGTCTAAGATCGGCAAGAGCAATCCTTCCAGCGAGACCTGCTTCCCGATTTTCGGAGAAGATAATCCGCGCACACAAGCTAAGATCGCTGCTGCGGTTGCTGGTATGCCAAGCGGTGCAGTCGCCGCCGTGAAGTCGTTTCAGCCATACAACAGCGGGAAGTCGTACAAATCCCACCACCTCTGGCGGCTCAATTTCCTCTGGAATGCGAATAAACATCGGATAATCGGCCTTCACTCCATCAATTCCGGCACGCTCTTTGAAGTCGCTCGCGGTATTCCGATTCTTGAGGAAAGGAAATTCCAGGATCATGGCATAGTGACCATTCCTCTTTCCGCGAAGGACAAAGTGCGCCTCAATCCACGGCCTAACACCGAAATCTTCTTCGGAGACGAAGAGCGCGGAGTACAACTTACGATCCAAGATCTTCGAGACATATACGAGTTTGTCCGTCTCGAAGTGAATCCGGCCCTGTCTTGCTTTCTCCCGTAAATCAAAATGCCAAGGAAGTCCGTTGGGCATATAATTCCCCTTTCTTCGAGGTAGGAATGAGTCCGTCTGCACTGCCGTGGTGGGCATGGTTTGGTTTGGCATTCGTCTTTTGGTTCTTTCAGCTTGTGGCGAGTATCTACACTGACAAGGGCGGATTTGGAGCTTGGTTTTTTCGCGGCTCTTTGCTAGCCGGAATGGTGTTATCAGCATTCTTGGGCATTATTCGATTCGTCAAGTGGGCTTGGCAATGATGACGTATAATTCGCGGCATTATGGAACGCCATGCAGCGGTTCACTATTTTCTGGAATGTCCCCGTGCCTGCCTGATTCCCATCCCGCGTCCCATCCAATCAGGAATAAGTTCCAATCTTCCGGCGATAGCCACGGATGCCGCTCTCGAATTCGTTGCATGTCCGTCGTGTGGGCTTGTGTCCGCCTATTCAATCTCAAATATCCGAAAGTATCCCGCTGCAACTCCCGACCCATTCGAGGCTGAGATATGTGATTTCGTAGTCTTAACAATCGAATGCGATGGTACAAACTGCGACACTCCAGCAGCAGTCCATACAACAATTGGAACCGATAAGGGAATGTGGAAAGAGAAAGTGATTCCCATAAACTGGACGTTCTCCCCAGCGTGTAAGTGTGAAAATGGACATCACCTAATCGCTCACTGGAAAGACCATCCGTATATTGCATGGGGGCATAGGAAACTTTTTTAGGATTGACCATTGCGGTAAACTGATTGCATGAAGCAGCGAATTGCAGAGATGAACGAAGGCACAGAAGCGTTCAAGCGGTTCCGCAGTGCGGTAAAACAGATTCTTTCAGTTCCTAAGAGTTCGCTACCGCCCGACCCATTCAAGAAGCAAAAGCCCAAGAAGCACGGGAAGTAATTCACCGCTTCCCGCGCCCCTGCCGCTTCTTTTCCCTGTCAGTTAATTGTCGGTTCACTGCCATTGCGTCCGGTTACTTCGTTCCACGTCAGACGCTTGCCCACGATCTGCGAGGCCGCGAGTTTGAAGCGGTCGAAATCGTTTAGCTGATTGTCTTTCGTAGCGCGATTATTGAATCTGTACGCCTGTTCGTCGAGATAGCGGAATAGGTGGAATGGTTCCACTGAAACGTAGGTTCCCGAAATCCCACGCTTTAAGAGCGCCCAGAAATTCTCCAGTCCGTTCGTGTGAACTTGCCCATCGACATATTGCACGGCATGGTCTACCACTTGATGGGCGTAGAGACCTTCCATTCCGTTGTAGGACATTAGCGCGTCCGTGTAGAGCGCAGAACCCGCTTCAACGTGCTTTCTTACTTCCGTCTGTAGCGCGTGCTTCTTGCGGTTCGGTACCACTACGGTGCGGACCTTCCCGCCACGCTCAAGGATTCCCAGAACTGCGGTTTTATCTTTCGTGCCAGTTCCGGTAATCCGGCGGCGGCGCTGCGCTACATGCATGTTCCGCGCCTTGCCCCCGATAAAAGTCTCGTCAACTTCCACATGCCCGGATAATTTTTCAAACGATCCGTGATGCAATGCGAAGCGAATACGGTGCGCCATGTGCCATGCTGACTTTTGAGTGATTCCTAGATCGCGTGCAATTTCGCAAGAGGAAATGCCATTCTTGCAGTTCACGATAAGCCACATGGCAGTAAGCCATTTGTCGATTGGAAGGGCCGAATCTTCCATGATCGTTCCCACCTTGAGAGAAAACTTCGCCTTCGCGTGCTTCTCATAGCATTTCCAGAGGCTAGCATTCGCAAGGTAGGTAACTTTCTCGGAGCCGCAAGAGGGGCAGCGCACGTTGCCATCGGACCAGCGAAGGTCAATAATGAATCGCTGGCAGTTCTCGAAATCTGAGAAGTAAACAATCGCATCTTGAAGGGTCTTAGGTTCGGTTGCCATGACCAAACATTAACAGAATAGGCGTGGTCAGTCAAGTAAATAGTTACCCAAATTAGTAATTACGATTCTCCCCGGCAGGCCGTGAATTATCGAACGATTTGCCACCCACTCTCCGCCATTGTCGGAGAGTGGATTTTTTTACTGGCGATATTTCGACAGCACGCCTTCACTGGAAATCACTCCTTCGAGTTTTCCGAAATCGGCGCGGCTTACCACCGGCACTATAGGCGCTTGATTGACATAGCGCAGCGCCACATCCAGCGGAAGATCGGGATGCAAAATCGGCAATGGCGGTGTAGTGAGAATCGATCCCAGATTCATTTCCAGCTTCCCTTCCCCGACGGCCTTTTTCAGCACATCCTTCGTTAGAAATTTCCATCCCGTGGGGCTCAACCGCACCAGAAACGTATCGGCTGCCAATGCCTGAGTTCGCTCGTACGCGCCCTGAACGGTCTCACGCGAGTCGAGCACCGGACCTGCTGGGAGCTGCATCGCGTCTTCAATCCGCAAAATATTTTCTTCGCGCTGCTCTTCCATGGATGGCAGGTCCAATCCATCCTGGCGCGACAGCAAGTCAAAAATCGGAACTGGTTGCAGCCCGCGTGAGATCACATATGCCACTGTATTTGCGATGATGACGGGAACAATAATGGAATATTCGCCGCTGACTTCAAGCACCATGAAAACAGAAGTCATGGGAGCGCGTAGAAATCCAGCGAACAACACTCCCATTCCGACCAATGCATAAGTGCCGGTTGATCCGGTAAGATGCGCGCCCCAAAAATGACGTTCGATCCCTCCAACGGCGCCGCCTAGCATGGCGCCGATAAACAGCGTGGGCGCGAACATTCCGCCGGGCGTTCCGGTGGTAAATGAAAGTGTGGTCGCCAGGATTTTCAGTCCGGCGAGCCCGGCCAGCATTTGCCATTTGAACTGGTCGTGCATGGCTTGATCCATATATTCGTAGCCGGCGCCCATGACCTGCGGAGCGCCCAAATAGCCGATTAAACCGATGATCAGACCCGCGACGGCTGGCTGGAAGTATTGCGTCCAGCGGGGCAGAGCTCTAAGGCGAGGACGAAAATATGCGATGCCTTTAGCGAAAATTACGGACGCGATCCCGCCAACGAATCCCAGCAAAGCATAAGCGATGAGTTCCCAGGGACGCGCCAGCGTAATCGCCGGAATACGAAATAAAGGTTGCGATCCGAGAAACCAGCGCACTACCACCACGCTTGATATCGCGGCCAACACGACTGATCCGAGAATGCCGGCGCTCCAGCGGCCGATGACTTCTTCAATCACAAACAGAACCGCAGATATCGGCGCGTTGAAGGCGGCAGCTAATCCGGCGGCTGCGCCTACGGGAGCAAGCAATCGCAATTTTTCGCGCGAGAGTTCCATGCGGCGGCCTAACCCCGATGCGAGGGCGGCGCCGATCTGCAACGACGGATCTTCTGGCCCTAACGAATGTCCGGCGCCGATCGCCAGCGCGGCGGTCAGAAATTTTCCAATCGCAGTGCGGAAAGGAATGTAGCCATTAAAAATATATAGCGCGGATTTAGTTTGGTTGACTCCACTGCCGCGAACCAGCGGAAAAACATGGATAACCACCACTGCCAGCAGAAGGCTGACGGCGGCCGGGACGATCAAAACGCGCAAACTGTGCGCCTGAGGAACCGGCCCGAGTAGGGCGATGCGAGTCCAGTCAATGGCCAAGCGAAAACAGACAACAGCAAATCCGGAGAACAATCCGATGAATACGGCCAGCATCAGGAAAAAACGGTCTTCGCGAAAAGTTGCGTTCAACGAATTACGAACCCCTGAGCGGCTGGGAATTTCCACCGCTGATAGCTCGGCAACGGGAGTTGTAATAGAGATCGACGAATTACTCATCGGTCGGCACCGTCTCGGTCCTCCCCGATCAGGAGCAGCGCTTGATCAATATCCGTAAGCTCGCAGTCTTTCTGCGTCTGCTGTTCAACTTCGAATACCAGATTCATCATTTGCTCAGTTTTTTCAGATTCTGTGCTTGCGCTTCGTCGCGACGGCTTTGCGTTTAGGGCATTCCAACTCTGGCGGAGCGAGTTAACATCGACCGTGCCAGTGGATCCTGGGTTTGCTTCTGAAGTCCCATTGGCGCCGGCTTCGGGTAATTTTCCACACCGGTTCAGCCGTTCTCCGGCCGCCTTAAATGCCTCCTGAATGCGGCGGTCACGCTCCGAACCAGAGATCCAATGAATAAAGGGATCACTCTCAATGATCAACCTGGCTATCCGAAGTTCTTGTTCCAACTGAGGATCGAGATGGTCGGCTCTCGCGGCAGCACTGAGATATTTCTCCGCGGTAGCGTAGCGATGCAATTCGAATGCGCATTCCCCGGCGCCTTCTTCTGCCTCTACATTCTCCTTGTCGTGCTGAAGAATAGTTTGGTATTCGGATAGCGCATGTTCATAGTCGCCAAGTTTGGCAAATCTTTGCGCCACTTGAATTTCAAGCTCGGGATTGCGCGGAAGAGAAGCCGCGAGCGTGATCAATTCCGCCTGCGCCTGAGGCAAGGCATTTTGCCGCAGCAGAAAGTCGATGAGTTCAAATCGCGCGTCGCGGCGATGGGTTTCTGGATCTGAGTTCCAAACTCCATACGTGGCATTGTGATAATAGTGGATCGCTTCGGCAGTGTCGCCTTCCCGGACTGCAAGACGCCCGAGGGCCAGATTGACCGAGGCATCGTCGGGCGAGCTTTCCCATAATGCTAGTAAATAGGATTTGGCTTCCGGAATCCTTCCCGTATCCCGGAGCGCCCGAGCCAGGCTGAGCTGATAGCTGAAGTCGGCGGGATCGTAAGTTAGCGCGGCTCTAAAATATGCGATCGCATTATCCGGCTTGCCCGAGTTCAACTGCGCCTGCCCATCCCCATAGAGATGACGAGCCAGCGCCTTCTCTTCCTCTCGATAACGATGGACCAAATGACTCACAGCAATGAATGCGAGGACGGCCGCGAGCGAAAGAATTGATACGACCACGGGTGGACGACGCAGAACAGACTTCAGGCGCGCGGTGGTGAAGAGCCAAGGCACCTGAACATCCTAAATTAAGCTCGCCATCTTGTTCGGAAAACACGATGCCAACGTCAATGGGAACTCGCCGATAGCATGTAGGAACCGCTTCTCGCGGCTATAATGGCGGCACAGTGGCGCTCGCCCCCGGCAGCAAACTCGGTCCGTATGAAGTACTCTCGCCCCTCGGAGCGGGGGGTATGGGTGAAGTTTACCGGGCCCGCGATACCCGCTTGGACCGAATCGTCGCGGTGAAGATACTGCGGTCGCACTTATCGGATGACGCCGAAGCCAAAGAGCGTTTTGACCGCGAAGCCAAAGCCATCTCTTCGCTGAGTCATCCCAACATCTGCCATCTCTATGATGTCGGCGCCCATGAAGGAAACAATTACCTCGTAATGGAGCACCTGGAGGGTAAAACCCTCCTGGAGCGATTGTGCAAGGGACCGCTGCCGCTCGACCAATCTTTGAAGGCGGCGATTGAAATCTGCGAGGGGTTGGAGAAGGCGCATCGCAGCGGCGTCCTGCACCGCGATCTGAAACCCGGCAACATCATGCTGACCAAGACCGGCGCGAAACTGATGGATTTCGGCCTGGCCAAGCCAGTCCAGGCGCCCGCCACTCCTGCTTCCGGTCTGGCTATGACGATGAGCGCGACCGGGGCGAGCAATCCGCTGACTGCGCAGGGCAAGCTGCTGGGCACATTCCAGTACATGTCGCCGGAACAGGTGGAAGGCCAGGAGGCAGATATGCGCTCCGACATCTTTTCCCTCGGCGCAGTGCTCTACGAAATGCTGACCGGAAAGCGCGCGTTCGAAGGGAAGACAACCGCCAGCGTGATTGCCGCGGTACTGGAGCGCGATCCGGTTCCGGTCTCGACGATGCAGCCGACGCTTCCCGCAGCGCTGGATCGCGTTGTGAAAACCTGTCTGGCAAAGGATCCCGATGAACGCTTTCAGACCGTGCACGACCTCAAGCTGCAACTGAAATGGATCGAAGAAGGCTGGGTTTCATCGCCGACACGGGCGCGCGGCATATTCGGTAGAGAGAAATCTGAAAAATTAAGCTGGATCGCTTCCGCCACTCTCGCGTTGTGCCTGATTGTTCTCGCCGCGTGGATCTTCCGGTACACGCACGCAGCGCAACCCGCGGCTGCGCTCGCCTTCATTCCTCCTCCACCGGAAACCCATTACCTCGCCTTCGGATTCGGCGCCGGCCCGGTAGCGGTTTCTCCCGATGGAACCAATCTCGCCTTCTCCGCGATTGACCAAACTGGAGTTATTAAGCTCTGGATGCGGCCGCTGGGCGCGCATGACGCTGAAGCGTTGCCCGGCACGGAGAATGCATCCTGGCCGTTTTGGTCACCGGATAGCCGAACGCTCGGTTTCTTCGCCGGCGGCAAGTTGAAAACGTTTGACGTCGCCAGCGGAAACATCCAGGTATTGAGCGAAGTCTCGCCGCAGGATGGAGGCGCCGCCTGGAGTCCCAATGGCACCATACTTTTTACCAGCAATGCGGCATCGATGGGCTCGGGGTATGGTGGGCGCCCACTTTACAGCGTCTCCGCCACGGGAGGTAAGCCGCAGCCGGTTGGCGCTCTCAGTGCGGATGAAACGGCCGAGGGCTTCCCCGATTTTCTGCCCGACGGAAAGACCTTCTATGCCTCGCAGGATCAGCCTTTCCAATTTTACATCAAGATGGGATCGCTGGGTTCTTCCCAGCGAAAGCTGGTGCTGGACGACGCTTCCCGGCCGCATTATGCTGCCGGCTTTTTGCTTTTTGTCAGACAAGGCAAGCTCTTCGCCCAGCATTTTAATCCCGGTTCAGACACGCTCTCAGGCTCGGCGGTTCCGCTCGTGGATTGTTCCAGTTACTCTGTCGGCGGCCATTCGGTTCTCGCTTTTCAGGCGACCTCGCTCAAGACACGCCTGCAATGGTATGACCTGGAAGGCAAACCTTTAGGCTCCGTCGGACCAGTTTCAGAGTACGTCGACGCCAGAATATCGCCTGATGGCAAACAAATTCTGACCGTGATAAGTCCACAGGCGAATTTCCGCAAAGATGCTCCGGTGGGCGCCGATCTATGGTCCCTGCCGGTTGCTGGAGGCGTCAGCAGACGGTTGACTTTCGGCCCCGGCTGGAAAGGGTGGTCGGTGTGGTCCCCGGATGAAAAGTACATTGCGCATTCCGCCGAGCCCGATGGCAATGAGCGGTTCGTGCGGCTGCCCGCGAACGGGTCCGGTGCGGAAGAAACACTGTTGAAGCTGGCCCCCGAGTTTTCGGTCGCCGCGGTACAGGATTGGTCCCGCGACGGACGCTACATCGCTTACTACGCCTTTAACACTAAAGATGGCCGCGCGGAAAACTGGATACTTCCGCTATTCGGCGACCGCAAGCCATTCCTGGCCGCTGCATCGACGGCCGACCAATACGACGCGCAGTTTTCCCCAGATGGTCACTGGTTGGCTTATTTTTCGTATGAGACCGGACGGCCCGAGGTCTACGTTGTTCCCTTCCCTGGCTCGGGCGGAAAATATCAGATTTCACAAACCGGCGGTTGGAATTTGCGCTGGGGTAGAAAGGATCAGCTATTCTTTTCCACCACGGGAAATCAATTGATGGAGGCGGACCTGACACTTACTCCGCAGTCCCTCGAAGTGAAAGCGTTGCGTCCACTCTTTGCAATGAACCTGCCAGAGCTGACTGCGCCTCTGTTCGACGTGACCGCCGATGGCCGTCGCGTGCTGGCCGTCACCCCAGCCCGAGACGAGTCAAATTCAATCGGCCTGCTGCTCAACTGGACCACCGCGGCCAAACCGTGAGCAATCGCGGTTGTCTGTGATAGCTACGGTCTGATCGCTAATAGAGAAAACCTGTACCCGATGATCATTCCCAGCAAATACATTCCGAGCCTTATGTCGCGGTGCGAGTATCCGACGCACCGTGCCGCCTTTCGGCATGCCATTCGATGTCTAAGGCGGCACGTCTCGTGCGGTCATTAGTTATTGTTCGAGTTATTGCTCGCAGGTTACGTGGTTGTTCCAATCCACAAAAGCGCCCTGCGGATTATCCCGCCATGCCCAGACATGCAGCTCGAAAAAAGCGGGTATGTTGAAGCGATTTGGGGCGTCAACAAATTGTAAAACCTGGCCTTCAAGAGTCGGCGGCGTATTGCTGTGATTTGCCAGCCATGTCGCTTGATCAATGATGAACTCGACTCCCACTAGGCGCATCCTGCCACCCTCCAACGGTTCATAGATCAATGCTTGCGGATGTGACGCATCCAACTCGCCATCGAGCAGAGCGCCGTTGACGTAATGTACTCCCATGGCTCCGTGGTCGGGCCCGGTGACACAGCCAAGGAATGGCCCGTATCCGGCCGCGGTGGCAGCGTTCACGTCCAGATACTGTCGCGTGGCTTCGCGCACCTCTTGAACGAGCTTGGCTGGGGCATGGTCGTGTCCGGAATGGTCGCTGGCGTTATCTCCCGCAAAAAGCGGCGCCGCCGTAACTAGACTGCTGAGCAAAGCCAACCGCGCGGTGAGGATGGCTGATTTGTGAATGAGAGTGGCAATTCGATTCGTCATAATTCTCCTCTGGGATTTGTTTTGACTTCGCTCCTGAATTCGTTCTGCGCAAGTCAGGTGCGCAATCTAGCCGCAATGGGTCATGACAGCAATCCCTGGCATCCCCATTTACTCTCAAAGTTTTCTCCGAGGCTAAGCGAATGAAAGAGAGAGGCTTACGGAGGGGTCGCGTGCCGGGAACTGTGATAACCTTGCAGGCCTCTGGGGGTTGGTAATGTCCGCTTCGGCTCCTGTTGCCGCTCGCGTGCTGCGGTTCGACGCTTTTCAATTAGATTTGCACGCCGGAGAATTGCGGAAGCGCGGCGTGAAGCTTCGCCTGCAAGGCCAGCCCATACAACTGCTTGGAATGTTGGTGCAGAACGCCGGAACTCTCGTCACCCGCGAGGAAGTGAGAGACCGGCTCTGGCCCGCCGACACCTTCGTCGACTTCGACCACAGCTTGCATAATGCGATCGCCCGAATCCGCGAGGTGCTGGGCGATTCGGCGGAGAATCCCAAGTACATCGAGACCCTGCCTCGTCGCGGCTACAGATTTATCGTGCCAGTAGAGGAGGTTCAAGCGCCCCAGGCCGCTGCGGGAAACGGCAGACAGAAGCTGGAAGTGGTGCCACTCGCGCCGCCACTTCCTCCCAAGTCACGCGCGCCATTCGTTCTGGCTCTTTGCGTCGGCCTTTGCGCGGTGATCGGGCTGGCAACTTGGGTATGGCAAGCCCGTCATGGCAAGACCGGGGTTCCGGCATTGCGGTCAATCGCGGTGCTTCCATTGCAAAATCTTTCAGGAGACCCGTCGCAAGAGTATTTCGCGGACGGCATGACGGAGGAATTGATCACCGAGTTGTCGAGAATTAAGGCTTTAAAAGTCGTCTCGCACACCTCGGTCATGGAATACAAGAACACCAAGAAGCATTTACCTCAAATCGCGCATGAACTGGGAGTGGATGGCATCGTAGAAGGCTCGCTCATTCGCGAGGGAGATGAGGTGCGAGTCACCGTCCAGCTGCTCAACGGACCCAACGATCAACATCTGTGGAGCGAAGAGTACGAACGTCCATTGCGCGGGGTTCTGAACTTGCAGAGGGAAGTGGCCCAAGCCATCACGCAACAGATTCGCATCGAGTTGACTCCCCAGCAGCAGGCTCGGCTGGGTGCGGCGCGCCCGGTGAATCCACAAGCTTACGAGGATTATCTGCGGGGCCGTTATTACCTGACAAATCAATTCACGCTGGCAGCGCCCCTCAACAAAGCTAAGAGCTACTTCGAAGACGCCATCCAAAAGGACCCTGGCTTCGCTCCAGCTTATGCGGGCCTGGCGGATTCTTATCTCTATTTGACGATCTTTGGCGAAGGGCAATTGACAGTGGACGAGGGCTATCGCGCTGCCAAAGCGGCCGTGAGCAAAGCGCTCGACTTGGATGAAAGCATCGGCGAAGTTCACGATACCCTGGGAGTTTTGGGCTGGCAGTTCGAGCGGAATTGGGATGCTGCCGATCGAGAGTTCAATCGCGCCATTGCATTGGCACCGAGTTACAGTTGCGCCCATGAGGATCGCGCACTGTTCCTCAGTTATGTGGGCCGCCGGGATGAGGCTCTGGCTGAGGTCGCCAAGAGCCGGGAGATCGATCCTAGTCCCAGTTCAGTTCTCACCGAATCGGGAGCCTATTATTTGCTGCGGGATTATGACCGACTGGTTGAGTCGAGCGTGCGCGGTGTGGCTTCAAATCCTACGGAGTGGTTGGAACACCTTTATCTTGGCACCGGCTATGAAGCGACCGGGAAGCGGCTGGAAGCTATCTATGAGTATCAGAGGGCAATTGAGTTGTCGGACGGAGATCAGAGTGCGACCGCAGCATTGGCGCACGCCTACGTGGGCACGGGCAAACGAACCGAAGCGGAGAAAATTCTTCGGGATCTGGAGCAGAAGGCGAAGACTGGCCATGCTTCGGCGTACGCAATTGCAACTATATATGCGGGACTCGGGGAGAAAGACAAAGCGTTCGAATTCCTGGAAAAAGCCCACCGGGAGAGAAGCCTCGACCTTAACTGGTCGCTCAACGCTGACTTTCGACTCGACAATCTCCGCTCTGACCCGCGGTTCCAGGCATTAAAGCTGCGGGTCGGATCGCCTCAATGAGATACTGGTGCTAAGCGGTTGCTGTTCCGTACTTCCTCCGTTCTCACTCATACCCGATGAGTAATCGATTCAGATCTAAACAAGAAACGGCTGCGGGAAATCTTTCTCGCGATCGGATTTCACTCCGGCATACCAGGGCTCTTCCGCTGTTTTTAACTCTCTTTTTCGCGATCTTATTATGGGGCGGGCAGCAATCTGCCACGCTACCGGCTTCGACCCGAGCCGAACACGCTGACCAAAATGCGGCGACTCAAAGTCCCAATGAGCCGCTTCCGCAGGATGAAGGCGCTGCTGGCCTGAAACAAACTCTGCTTCGCTTGCAGACCACCGCTCGCCTGTTGCAAATCGACGCTCATCCCGATGACGAAGATGGCGGCATGTTGACGCTCGAGTCGCGGGGCAAAGGCGTCTCCACGACTCTGCTGACCTTGAACCGCGGCGAGGGCGGGCAGAATCGCGTTGGCAGCAATTTGTTCGACGTTCTCGGCGTATTGCGAACGCTGGAAGTCTTGGCGGCCGACCGCTATTACGGCGTGACTCAGCGATTCACGCGAGTGGCGGATTTCGGTTTTTCCAAAACTCCCGAGGAAACATTTCAAAAATGGGGAGGTCATGAGCCCGCGCTATCCGACATCGTTCGCGTGATCCGGACTTTCCGTCCCGATGTGATCGTTGCCCGCTTCAGCGGCACCGAGCGCGATGGACACGGACATCATCAGGCGTCCGCAATTTTGACCCGCGAAGCATTTCACGCTGCCGCCGATCCCAATCGCTTTCCGGAACAGATCAGCGACGGTCTTTTGCCCTGGCAGGCAAAGAAACTCTACATCGGCAATGTTTGCGGATTCGGTGCCAGCACATGTCCTGAAGAAAACTACACGCTGAGGCTCAACACCGGCGAAGTCGACCCTGCGCTAGGAATGTCTTACGTGCAATTTGCCATGGAAGGCTTGCGGCATCAGCTATCGCAAGGCGCGGGCGGATGGTCGATGCCGTCCGGTCCCCGATACACCTACTACAAGCTGGTCGAATCGGTCTTACCCAAAATCACCAGTGGTCACGAAAGCAGTTTTTTTGACGGCATCGACACTTCTTTGCCCGCACTCGCAAATCGCTTAGGCGACGACGCCAGAAAATTGCCATATTTTCGTTCGGACTTGCGCGACATTCAAACCGGGATTGAGGCTGCATCTCAACAGGGCTCGCACATTAACCGGGCGGCGCCTTCTTTGCTCGCCGCGCTGCATCATTTAGGAGCCTTGATCACCTCAGTAGCAAAAAGTTCTTTGGATTCGCGGCAGAAACTTGACCTCACAACTGTTCTCGAGGAAAAACATCAGCAGTGTGAAATCGCGGCCAACCTTGCCATGGACATCTCTCTCGACGCAACCGTCGCGCCCCCAAGCGGATCACCGTCGAAACTGCCGGCCGCAGCCGATGCTCTCACGACCGTCTCGCCCGGCCAGCGATTCACCGTATTAGTAAAGTTTCACAACGGCTCAAAATATCCCATCAGGATCGAGAAGTTATCCGTCGAATCGTCTCAAGATTGGGTTACCGGCAGCTACAAGGGCGACAATCGCGACTTCATAAAAGCTGGCGACGATTTCTATGCCAACTTTCGCTTAAAAGTACCCGATGATGCGCCGGCGACCCGCCCCTATTGGCATCGCGATGATCCCGAAACGCAAAGCCTCAACACCGTCGACGACGGGAACTACGCGACCTTGCCGCTGCCTCCGCCGCCATTGCGCGTACACGCCGACTATCGCATCACCGGTCGCGCGGATCTATCCATCCAGGGATTTCAAATTAAAGGAACCGACGGTCCCCGGGCTGCTATCTCCAGCACCGTGCGCGTTCCGTTCATCGAAAAAGACGGCGAGCAACGTGAGCCCACGCTGGCCGTGGCTCCGTCGTTCTCGGTCATGCTGGAACCGGGAACGCAAATAATTCGAACTGACGGTACTTCCGCCAAGGTGGTCAAAGTTGAAGTGCGAACCAACGTTTCCGAACCGGCAACAGGAAAGTTACGACTCGAGCCTCCGCCGGAATGGAAATTTGAGCCGGGCAATTTATCAGTTGAGTTTCATGGCCGCGGCGAAAAACAGGAATTCGAATTCAAGATATTTCCGGACAACTTAAAAGAAGGCAAAGCTAACGTTCGCGCAATTTTTGATGCTGGCGGCAAGCGTTTTACCGAAGGCTACACGCTGGTTACCCGTGACGATTTGGGCACAGCTTATTACTATCAGCCCGCGGTGCAGCATATCAGCATGGTCGATGTGAAAATTCCATCACAACTGATGGTCGGTTACATCATGGGAGCCGGCGATAATATTCCGACCGTTCTGACGCAGATTGGGATGAACGTTACGATGATCCCTCCGGAAACTATCGCCACGCAAGATTTGTCAAAGTATGGGACGATCGTGCTGGGGATTCGAGCGTACGACACGCAAAAAGATTTAGTCGAGAACAATGCGCGACTTTTGAAATATGTGTCCGACGGCGGCACGCTCATTGTGCAATACAACGCTGGCGTCGCCGATTTCAACAGTGAGCACCTGACGCCGTTCCTCGCCGAACTGAGTCGCGAGCGCGTCACCGTCGAGGAGGCTCCGGTCGATATTCTTCAACCGCAGGATAATATTTTTCATTATCCAAATCAGATTACGCCGCATGATTTTGACGGATGGGTACAGGAGCGCGGGCTCTACTTCATGGATAAATGGGATGGTCAGTTTCAGCCGCTGCTCTCCTGTCATGACCCGGGACAAGCGCCGCAAGAAGGCGGCCTTTTGCGCGCGCAATATGGAAAGGGAATTTACATCTATACCGGGTACGCGTTTTTCCGCCAATTGCCTTATGGGGTTCCGGGGGCAATTCGCTTGTTCGTGAATTTGTTGAATTCTGGTCATGAAGCCAGCGCTCCGAACGCCACTAGTCCACCGTCGCCTTGAACTATCGACAAATTAGTTTTTTCAGCTTGTGCGCGTTCTACAATGCCCGATTCACTTCATCCCGGCGATTCCCCGAAGTTGATTCGCGGCATTAGCCTCTCCAGCGCAATCGCACTCAACATGACCGACATGATTGGCGTCGGCCCGTTCATCACTTTGCCGCTGATCGTGGGCGCGATGGGCGGCCCGCAGGCCATGCTGGGATGGATTGCCGGCGCGATCTTCGCCATTTGCGACGGATTGGTGTGGGCGGAATTAGGCGCGGCGATGCCGGGGTCGGGCGGCTCATATCATTATTTGCGTGAAATATACGGTGCCAAGAACCTGGGAAAGTTAATCTCGTTTCTTTTTATCTGGCAGCTCTCTTTTAGCGCGCCCCTGTCGATAGCTTCCGGCTCCATCGGTCTCGCAGGCTACGCGTCTTATTATTGGCCCGGACTGCAAAACCAATATCTCGGGCACGATTGGAGCCGCCAAATCCCACTTGCAGGTCCGATCCATTTTCATTGGATAATCTCTGGCGCAACGCTGCTGGCAGTGGCTGTCGTCGCAATCGCAGCGGTTTTTCTCTATCGCAAAATAACCAGCATAGGATGGTTATCGAAAACGCTCTGGCTCGGCGTAGTCCTTACCATAGGATGGATTATTTTCGCTGGCCTCACGCACTTCAACCGCACTCAGGCATTCAGCTTCCCACCCGGCGCGTTCACCCTCTCGCGCAATTTTTTTCTCGGCCTGGGATCGGCGATGCTCATCGCCACCTATGACTATTGGGGTTATTACAATGTTTCGTTCCTCGGCGAAGAGGTAATAAGTCCAGAGAAAACAATTCCGCGGGCACTGCTGCTATCCATTCTGATTACCGCGTGTCTATACGTTGTGATGAACATCTGCATTCTCGCGGTAATTCCATGGCAGGAGATCGTCCGTTCAGCTCATGGCGATAGCGGACTATACGTAGTATCGCTCTTCATGCAGAAAATTTACGGACCATGGGCCGCCAATCTCGTGACTGCGTTGGTTATGTGGACGGCATTCGCCTCAGTGTTCTCGCTTCTTCTCGGATATTCTCGCGTGCCCTACGCCGCCGCTCTTGACGGAAATTATTTTCATATCTTTTCGAAATTACATCCCCTATACCGGTTTCCTCATATTTCTCTTTTAGCGCTGAGCGGCATGGCCATGCTATTTTGCTTTCTTCCGCTCGCCGATGTCATCTCTGCGTTGGTGGTTATCCGAATCACGCTGCAATTTCTTATGCAGGCGATTGGCGTAATCGTTCTGCGAATTCGGCAACCGAATTTGCCACGCCCATTCCGCATGTGGCTTTATCCGCTGCCGGCGCTCGCGGCAATTATTGGCTTCGTCTTTATTCTCATCTCTCGAACCGGATCACTCATTCAACTGCGCTACGCTCTGCTGATCCTGGTGACTGGCGGCGCGATCTTTCTAGCACGGGCGTGGCACGACAGGAATTGGCCCTTCGTACGCACGCTGTCGGCAGGTCTGAGCGATTAGCGATGGCAGATTCCTTGAACAGTCCATTGCCGGGAAATATTCCGCCCCACTTTTCTTCGGCACGCAATGAATCTCCGTGGTCCCCGCTGCAAGAACCACTCTTCCGATCATTATGGATCGCTGCCGTAATTTCTTATACCGGTACGTGGATGCAAAATGTCGGCGCGGGCTGGCTGATGACCCAGCTCACCATGTCGCCGCTGATGGTAGGACTGGTGCAGGCGGCTACTACTCTGCCCGTTTTTCTCGTCATTCTTCCCGCTGGAGCCTTGGCTGACATGGTGGACCGGCGTCGATTCCTGCTGATCACTCAGGGATGGATGGTGATGGCATCTGCGGCCCTGGGAGTGCTCAGCCTCATGCATTCCATCACGCCATGGGTTTTGCTCGGATTCACTTTTGTATTGGGCCTGGGCGCGGTGATGAACGATCCCGCATGGCAGGCGATTACGCCGGAAATTGTTTCCGGCGAACGTCACGCTTCCGCCGTGGCATTAAATTCGGTCGGCTTCAATGTTGCGCGAGCCGTCGGCCCGGCTCTCGGTGGAATCGTGATCGCCGCGACCAATTCCGGCGTCGCTTTCCTCTTGAATGCGCTCTCATTTTTCGGAGTGATTTTCTTTTTGTATCGTTGGCGTCGTCCCGCCGTCGAGCATGTCGAGTCGGGACACATGATGTCCGCCATTCGCGTGGGAATTCGCTTTGGCTTCGGCGCCCGCATCGTGCGCTGTGTTTTGATCCGCACCGGCGCCTTCAGCCTGGCCGCGAGTTCGCTACTGGCGCTGCTTCCAATTCTCGCGCGGCCTCATGGCGCTACCGGCTACGGGCTCCTGCTCGGTTCTTTCGGACTTGGCGCGCTGGCTGGTGCGGCGGTTTTGCCCCGGCTGCGAAATCGGCTTTCCGTCGACGGCGTGGTTGCGGTGGCTATTGTAGTATTTGCCCTGATGACGTTCGCCGCCGGACGCGTGCAATCATTCAGTTGGCTCTGCCTGGTATTGTTCGCCAGCGGCACCGCATGGATCGGAATTCTGGCGTGTCTCAACGTCGCGGCTCAAACCATGTCTCCGTCGCGAATGCGAGCGCGAGCATTGTCTTTATATCTGCTCGTGTTGCAGGGGGGAATGGCAATCGGCAGCGCGGCCTGGGGCGCGTTAGCGACGAAAATAGGAATCCCCCTGACGCTATTGTGCTCCGCCCTCGCGCTGATTGTGGGATTGGTAACTGTAAAGCGCTTCCCGCTTTCAGAGAGTGAAATGCTACTAGCGCCATCGGTCATCCGCGACTAATGCTATCTTTCGGGTGCGCTGGTAGAGACGCGGCTTGCCGCGTCTAAATTTTGTCAATGACAACTCAAGGAGAATCTATGAACATGTTGGGGCGTTGTAGCTTTCTGGTATTGCTGTTCGCAGCTTGTGGCTTCGCAACCGCGCAAATGACAAAATCAGATGTCCCTCATACCCCGAACCAGATTCTCGATCACGCTCTTACCAACGTCGAAAATGAATTCACGGCAGCCGCGGATGCCATGCCGGAAGATAAGTATTCATTTGCTCCAACCAACGGCGACTTCAAAGGCGTGCGCACCTTTGCCCAGCAGGTCAAACACGTAGCCGCCGTGAACTACATCCTCGCCGCAGCGATTCTCGAAGAAAAACCTCCAGTGGAGACTGGCGGAGAAAACGGACCCGATTCGATCAAATCAAAAGCTGACATCATAAAGTTTTTGAAAGATTCGTTCGTGTACCAGCACAAGGCGATGAATTCTCTCACCGGCCAAAATCTGACCAGCGCAGTGAAGAGTCCGTTTGGCGAGGGTATGACCAGCAGGCTCGGCCTCGCGACTTTCTCAATCGCCCATCCCTTCGATCACTATGGTCAGATGGTTGAGTATTTGCGCATGAATGGAATCATTCCACCCGCAAGCCGGGGACAATAGCGGGTGATCGCCGAGTTTTTATCTGCTGGGGCGCGGAGCGGAATTTCCTCCGCGCCCCGAGATAGTGGTTGAGACTAATTCTGCCGCTAGCTTTGCCGCTCGAAGGTGACTCTTTACTTTCGCCGCAACCTGGACAATCGAGGCGTTTGGATCGACGAACATTAGCACGGATGGTCCGGCGCCGCTCAGGGCTACTCCCAGAATTCCAGATGCTCCGCGCATTTTTTGCAGCGCGGGAAGCAGCGGGCACAACGGCGCACGATAAGGCTGATGCATGCGGTCATCCAGCGCCGCTGAAATTAATTCCGGACGTCCCTGCATTAAAGCCGCGAGCAGGAACATGGAGTTCTGGATGTTGATTACAGCATCCTCGCGGCTGTATTGCGCCGGGAGAGCGCGCCGCGCTTTTTCGGTCGACAAGCTTTCCCGCGGGATTGCAAGCAGCAAAGGCCACTTCCCTTTCGGGGTGATGCGCACTGTTTCCGCATCGGTATTTGATCCCATCCGCGCGATCGTTACTCCGCCGAGCCAGCACGCGGCGGCATTATCCGCGTGATGCTCGCGCCGCGAGGCCTCGCCAATGATGCGATCTTCTGTCCATCGCAGCTTCCCGAAGCGAACTGCTAAAGCAATTCCGGCTAAACGCGCGGCAGCGGATGATCCGCATCCCTTTCCGATTGGAATTTCGTTCGCGATTCGCAACGCGAGCGGTGGAACCGGCTTGCCTTCCTGGCCCAGAACTTCGCGATAGGTTGTCAGAATTAGATGGTTGTCAACACGGCCGCAGATGTCGGAATCACGGCCCATCGCGACAATTGAATAATCCGGGGAAACGCTGGCTTGAATTTTCAGAAACAATTTCAGCGCCAGCGCAGCCGCATCAAACGCCGGTCCCAGGTTCGCGGAAGTCGCAGGAAGAACAATCTCAAACGTGTTTGCAAGCCGCGATGGCCTCTTTATTTTTTTATTTGAGCTCATTGGGGGGTTGGCTTGTTACGCGCCGAGCCGGCTGTCGAATTTTCCCAGCACTTCCATTACGGCTTCGGCCTTGGGCTCGAGCACGATTGGCGCACGCTGCTGCGCAAGAATAGCATCGTAGGTATCGGAATTGGCGGGTGACAGAAGATCGCCGCGATGAAACTTTAACGTGAAGTCTGGATCTTTCAAGAGATGCCCGGTCAAAATCAGAACCACGCTTTCGGACCGCTTAACGAATCCCAGTTTCACTAATTTCTTCAGTCCGGCTAAGGTCACTGCCGATGCCGGCTCGCAGCCAATTCCTTCGGCTCCGATTTCCGCCTTGGCAAGGGCGATTTCAGCTTCGCTCACCTGCTCGACCGCGCCGCCCGTAGCTTCAAGCACTCGCACAGCTTTTCTCCACGACGCCGGGCTGCCGATCCGAATCGCCGTGGCCATAGTTTCCGCGCGAACTGAAATCAGCTTCTTTCCCGCGTTTTCGCGCATAGTACGAACTAGAGGATTCGCCCCTTCCGCCTGAATGATGGAAATTTTCGGAATGCGCGATATGAATCCCAGCTCTTGCATTTCGACGAAGGCCTTCCCCAACGCCGACGAATTCGCCAAATTTCCGCCGGGCACAATCACGTGGTTGGGAGACTGCCAATCCATTTGCTCCAACAATTCAATCGCCGCGGTTTTCTGTCCTTCCAGCCGATACGGATTGATGGAATTTAGCAAATAAATCGGAACCCGCATCGCGACTTCGTTCAACACTTTCATACATCCATCGAAATCGGTTTTCAACTGGCAGGTGACGGCGCCGTAATCCAATGCCTGCGATAATTTGCTCCATGAAATTTGCCCGTCCGGTATCAATACCAGGCTTCGCATCCCGCCGCGCGAAGCATATGCCGCCATTGACGCCGAAGTATTTCCCGTGGACGCGCACGCAACCCAGCGAAATCCTTCCTGCCGCGCGATCGAAGCCGCCATGGTCATTCCAGTATCTTTGAAAGATCCGGTGGGATTCATTCCCTGATGTTTGGCGAAGAGCGTCTCCACGCCGGCTTTGAGCGCGCATTGCGGCATCGCATACAACGGCGTATTCCCCTCGCGTAAAGTTACAGCGTCTTTTTCTTCGCGTAAATTGGGCAGCAACTCGCGGAATCGCCAAACACCGCTTTCATCCAGTGGCAGGCGCGAGGATCGCCGCTGTTTCCACAATGCCTTCAGCGTTGACGGACTAAATGCAGGCCCTCGCAGCTTCCATCCCGGATAAATCACCTCCAGCAAATCGCCGCAGCCTGCGCATCGCAAATTCTTGGTCGGCGCGCCCCCGATCTCGCCGCATCCGATACAACGCAGTTGGAACGGAACCGAATGCGCATCGCGCACCGTCTCGGCGGTTTCCAAATCTGGAGTAATTGGTTTAGACATTTAAGTTAAAAGTTTGGGAGAACTGGGGTACATCAGAATATCAGACTCACCGCCGGTCAGTGGGAGATGCCAGTGGTAACAGAATACTTTTAATGTCGGATGACCCGCGCAAACAGAGCTTGGACTGGGCACCCTCGAAATCCCTCCCTAAACTTGCTCTGGGGAGGAAGCTGGAATAGTCTTATTTGTCGTCAAGTTTTACGCAATTTGAGACCGCCGAACTCATCGGCGGGACAGGAACGAACATGAAACGGCATAAGCGACATCCAGAGACCGAAGCGGTTCGCGGCGGCACCAGCCTCGAAAAAAAGAATGGCCCCCTCGCCACTCCCATCTATCAAACTTCGACGTTTGAAGTCGTCGACAACGACGAGCAGCTTCGCGCCACCTCGACTGACATGTTTTACACGCGATACGGCAACCCCACAAACACCGTCGCGGAAAAGACAATCGCCGAGCTCGAAGGCGTTGACGCGGCTCTACTGTTCTCTTCAGGAATGAATGCGATCACAACTAGCATCATGTCGCTGGTGAAGAGCGGTGATCATATCGTCGCGCAGGAAGATGTTTACGGAGGCGTCGCGAAATTTCTGACCTCGTGGCTGCCCAACCTCGGAGTCGAAACAACTTTCGTGGAGACGGCGAATTACGAACAGCACGCGCGCGCGATTCGGCCCAATACGAAGCTGCTATATGTCGAGTCACCGACGAACCCGACGCTGAAAATTGTCGATCTGCGAAAGATCTCCGCTCTGGCCAGGCAACACGGATTGCTTTCGATGATCGACAGCACGTTTGCCACTCCGATCAACCAGCGGCCCTCTGAATTTGGAATCGATGTGGTAGCCCATTCCGCGACAAAATATTTTGCCGGACACTCCGACATCATCGCCGGCGCCGTAGCCGGCCCGCAGTCGTTGATCGATACGATTCACAGCACTCGCACCACTCTCGGCGGAAATATGGATCCGCACGCCGCGTTCCTGTTGCTTCGCGGTATAAAAACGCTCGCCGTGAGGGTGCAGCGCCAGAATGAAAATGCGTTGCAGATTGCGGAATACCTGGCGCGAAACAGCAAAGTAAAGCGAGTTTATTATCCTTTCGCCCAGAACCATCCGCAACGCGCTCTCGCTACGGAAATGATGCGAGGAGGCGGCGGCACTATGAGCTTCGAAGTCGATGGCACCGGCGATGACGCGCGCCGCGTCTCCGAATCCCTGAATCTTTTTACACTCGCTCCGAGTTTGGGCGGCGTCGACTCTCTGGTCAGCATTCCGGTGCTCACATCCCATGCCATGATTTCGGCGGAACATCGCCGGAAAATGGGAGTCACCGAGCAAATGATTCGCTTGTCGGTCGGCATCGAAAATGTCGACGACTTGATTGCCGATCTGGAGCAAGCGCTCGTGGCAGTTGGTTCGCGCGAACAGGTACAAGTAGGTTAAACCCGGCTTCCCTAGCCGAACGCTATTTCCCGGACCACTCATTGTCCGCCGCACTCATCCAAGAACCTCGCGTAGCTGCAAATTTCGGAGGACAACATGAGGGCGCTTAAAGTAGTCGGAATCGTGGTTGTGATTCTAGTGGTCGTCGTCGCAATTCTGCCTTTCGTGATTAACGTGAACGACTTCCGCCCTCGCATTGAAACTGAACTGTCCACTGCTCTCGGACGTCAAGTGAAAGTCGGCAATCTTAAGTTTTCGATTCTGACGGGAAGCGTTTCCGCCGACGATCTTTCCATCGCCGATGATCCCTCATTCAGCACGACGCCGTTCATCCGTGCAAAAGCGCTCGATGTCGGCGTGCATGTGATCCCACTCGTATTCTCGAAATCTCTGGAAATTACAAATATCGAACTCGATCAACCGCAAGCAGTTCTCCTGCATACAGCGGCGGGCAAATGGAATTTTTCCACGCTAGGGACAGCGAGTGCCAGGCAGTCACAGCCGTCTTCTTCGAATCCCAACTTATCCGTCGGAAAGCTTAGCGTGAAAGACGGGTCGCTATCCGTCGGACTTGCGAATTCTTCGGCTCCCCCAACCCAATATCAGAACGTAAACATTTCGGTTCAGGATTTTTCCCTTACCTCCCAATTCCCTTTCACCCTCTCCGCGACGCTCCCCGGTAACGGTTCAGTGAAACTCGATGGCAAGGCTGGCCCGATCGATTCCACCGACGCGTCTTTGACTCCAGTGCAAGCAAAAGTAAGCATTAAGAATTTAGATTTAGCAGCTTCCGGATTCGTTCCGCCAGCCTCGGGCTTTTCTGGCAACGCAAATTTCGACGGCGATCTGAATTCGGATGGTCACAACTTGCAGTCCACGGGAACGGTCGAGGCCAGCAATTTAAAGCTCTCGCCAAAAGGAAAACCCGCCTTGCGTCCCGTAGACGTGAAGTACTCCGCGAATTACGGATTGCAACAGCAGGCTGGACAAATTTCCTCGGCCGACGTTACCGTCGGCAAAGCCGTGGCGAAGCTCTCCGGCTCCTTCGAAATGAAAGGCGAGACCACCAGCATTAATATGAAGCTCAACGCCGACAACATGCCGGTGGATGACCTCGAAACCATGCTTCCCGCGCTCGGTGTGAGTCTTCCTACAGGTTCGTCTTTGCAAGGCGGAACTCTCACCGCCGACTTCACAATTGTTGGGCCGGTCGACAAACTGGTAATTGCCGGGCCCGTCCGGTTGGCTAATACCAAACTGGCGGGATTTAACTTTGCATCCAAACTTTCTGAAGTTTCAAAATTGAGCGGCGCTCCTCAAGGGCAGGACACGCTCATCCAAAACTTCAGCACCGACGTGCACATGGACCCGGCGGGCACGACGACGAACAATATCAATCTCAATGTTCCGTCCTTTGGCGTGATCACCGGCAACGGCACCGTCAGTCCATCGAATGCGCTCACTTACAAAATGAATGCGAACCTTTCCGGCGGCGTGGTCACGGGCTTAACTCAGCTCGCGGGCATGGGTAATAAAGGTGCAACACTTCCATTCACCATCGGCGGCACGACCTCCGATCCGAAATTCGTGCCCGACATACAGGGAATGCTCAGTGGTCAATTGAAGTCCAGCCTGGGCGGGTTAACTGGCCAATCCGCCGGAGGACAGAATGCCGGATCGGTAGTGAACGCGATCGGCGGATTGTTCGGAAAGAAAAAACCGCAATAACATTCTTACGGCGTCAATTTTAAAAACGCCACGCCGTAGCCGCCCAACGAAACGGTTATCGGCGATGCTGGACTAACCGAAGCAGCCGTCGGTCCGGTAGAAGCGCTGGTATTTTTGTCGATTACCAGAAGGCTCGCACTACTGAAAGAACCCAGAGCGCTGATATCGACGCCGACTGAGCGCGCAAGACCTGCGCCATTATTATCCGAGGGGTTAGCCACCGCATAGTCCGAGATCATAATCACGACGCTGCCATCCGCGTTGCGCGCCGGCAGCACCTCAATATCGGTATCATCGCTACTGGTAAACCCTAGTAGATTGGCACCCGCATTTGAAGGAAACATGCGCGCGAGGTAGTAATCCACCCAGTAACTTAACTGTAAATTTCCTGAGCTATCGTTGAACTCGCCATATTGCTGATCACCCTCAAACGACCAGTGATACAGCGCCTTTACTCCGGCTTTTCCCAGTTGCGAGAAAACGAATGGCCTCCATGCGGCAAAAAACGCGCTCGATCCCCGAAGATCGGTAACAAATGTATTTCCGTTGCACGCGCTAATCCCGCCACCTTTGTCGTAATCGGCATTCACGTTATTTTCCGTCACCCAGACAGGAACAGCCGTCAGCGCGGGGTTTGCTGCCAGCAGCGAATAAATGCTTTTCACTTCGGTGGCAAAACCGGGGACCGTGGCAAAAATCTTCGTATCAGAATCACTTTGATCGCAGGTGGAATAAAAGTGAGTCGCCAATAGATCCACATGCGCTGTAACCCCATCCACAAAAGCCGGAAGATAGGTTTGCGCCAGTCCTTCATAGTCTCCCAGTTCGACTGCGGCAAATTTAATTGTAGGATCCACCGCCTGCATCGCCGGAACCGCAGCGTTGTAGATCTGGGTATATTGCGTGGAATCAATATTGTTGAAATTCGGCTCGTTGAAAATCCCCCAGTATGTAATGGGCGTGAGCGGCGAATGGACATGCGTATTCCCCTGCGAGTCGCGAAAGCCATTGGAAGTGTTGTAATACGAAACCATTTCGGCTGAGTAGGTAGCGAAATCGGAGAAGTGAGCCGGTAGCAAAGAGCCGCCGCTGTCGTCCATCCACGCTGGAGCGGTCGCCAGTTGAAGTTCAGGGCTCTTGTCAGCCACGCCGATTACCGGATTCAAAATGTCGTCGAGCGTGGAAAAATCCCAAGTTTGATCGGCTTTTTGCGGCACGCCCTGCGATACGGGCTGCAAGCGGATGTGCTGCGGCAACAAATTATTCAGAGGTGTGGTGGCGGACGGAAAACTCGCAAAAAACTGATAATCCCATTCAGCCGGCTGAAATGAAGTGGACATCGCCACCGAGAATGGCCCCTGCGAGGTATCGCTGACCGTTACGGTAATACCCGGCGCTGGGGGCGGGGTCGCGGTCCCGGTGCTACCCATGCTTCCGCCGCCACAACCCAGCCCGGCAAGCATCAAGCACAGAATGGCCGAAATATTAATTCTTCTCAACAAGGAATCAGGCTAACTCAGGACGACGAAAGCCTTCAAATGACAAATGTGCACGTACCGATTACATTACCGGGCTTCCCGACGAAGATTTGCGATTTATTCAATTGATTTATTCAATTAACGATCGGCCCTGCATCGCATCCGGAACTTGATATCCAGCGAGGGCCATCAAGCTCGGCGCAATGTCGAGCAAGCGCGCGCCTTCGTACTCGCCTTTCAAGGGCAAATTGGGAGCTGTCAGGATAAACATCCCAAACTGCGCATGATTGCAGGCGTCCGGCCCAGTGTCATTTTCCTGGAGATGAAGTTTCCGGTGCCCAACAGTACCGATCGAACGCCAATAGAGTCCGCCAAAATGAACGATCAAATCGGGCGCCACATTTCGCACCTCACGATAAAGCTCGTTAGGCTTGAACACGAGTGACTTCATGGGCGCGCCTTTGTCGTCGGGCAAAGCCTCAAGTCGAGTCTTCATTTCATCTTGAAAACGTTCGTACTCGTCGCGTAGGACGACCCCTTGCGGCTCGCGTCCCTGAACATTAAAAAATATGCGCGCGTAATATCCCCCTTCGCTCCACACCCGTGTCTTGCTCCAGTTCACGCGCAGCTTTTCAAACGGAGTGGGCGTCGCCGGATATTCCTCGAGTACGAGCAGTCCCTGCTGAATCAACCATTCATTAATTGCAAATCCTCCGTCGAGGCGTTGCGCGCCATGATCTGATACCACGAGCAGAATCGTGTCGTTATCGAGCAAATTCATCACTTCGCCGATTTGTTCGTCGAGCCACAAATAATAATCAGGAATGGCATTCTGATATGGATTCCCCGGCTCAAATTGCACATGCGTGGGATCGAAATAGTTCCAAAAGCCGTGATGCATGCGATCGAGCCCGATATCCACGAAGTGAAAATAGTCCCACTCTTTTTCCTTTAACAACCAACGCACAACCTGCCACTGCTTACGGCTCATGCTGAAAATCTCGTCCTTGAGCCAATCTTTTTTGTCGGTGCGGAAATTCTTGACGTCTGTGGGATACTCGCCGACCAGCTCGTTGATTTGCGATTTGATATTGGGGGGATAAGTAAATTCGTTCTTCGTCGAATCAGGCGTAAGAAAACAGCCGATGCTGATCCCGTTCACCCGTCGCGGCGGATAATTTGGCGGAACTCCAACGATGATCGACTTCTTACCCTCCCGCGCCAAATAATCCCAGATCGCCGGCGCTTTGATTGATGCAGAGTTTGCGAAGTTTAGCTTGTCGTAAGAGTGGTCACTGCGATTGCGGAAACCATATACACCGAGAGATCCCGGATCCTGGCTCGTACTCATACACATCCACGCCGGAACCGTGATGGGAGGTATTACACTCTCTAACCGGCCATACGTGCCAGTATTCATGAGCCGCCGAAGGTTTACGAGCCTCTCATCGCCGAACACGATTTCAGGCGCGGCGCAATCCAAGCCAAGCACGCAGATTTTCATTACGAATAGTACCTGCCCGGTTAAGACTAATTCATTCGCCGCGACATGGATCCAAGCCGCTTAATTTGACACTGCGGGCGTTGCAGGATACCGTTGCGGCGAGCGATTCAGTTTCGCCGCTCTTTCGGATATCCGCATCTAAGTCGGACATCTGAAGTTTTCCAACCTTAATTATCTGTCAAATGAAAGGATCCCATTCCATGTACAAATTAGTGCTTTCGATTCTTGTTTTCGCTTTAGCGTTTACAGCCGTTAAGGCAACTGCGGCGCCGAAGATGCAATCGGATGCGGACGTTGCGGCCGCTATCACCCAACTGGAGCAGGACAACGTGAAAGCCGACCTGTCCGGAGATTCGTCTTTCATCGAAAAGAATTACGCCGACGACTTTACGATGGGCTTCAGCGGCGGCCGATGGGAAACCAAGCAAGAGATGCTGAACGATGCCAAAGATTCGGCCAACAACAAAATGAATAGCGAACAACTCAGCGACATTAAGGTGCGGGTTTACGGCGATACCGCCATCGCTACCTATAAAGACACCTACGACGGAATGGTGCGCGGCGAGCACCGGGTAAAGACCGTTCTTAGCACGGATACATGGGTCAAGCAGCACGGGCAATGGAAGATAGTTGCAAGCCACAGTTCCGTAGCAGCCGATTAGATTTTTGATCCAGCCTCCTCGCCCTTTGCCAGCCGTGCGAAGGACGGGGAGACTACAATCCCGATGTTTCACGGTGGAATTTTAAGTACAATCACCATCATGACGACGAAATCATTTGGCAATAGTGCGGCTACTCTGACGCTGGGCGATAAAGCTTCCGGCGGCGAACTGACGGTGAACCGAATTGGCTTTGGCGCGATGCGAGTTACCGGAGATGGAATCTGGGGGCCTCCCAAAGATCGCAATGGCGCCCTCGCCGTCCTCCGAAAAGCCGTCGAACTGGGCATGAATTTTATTGATACCGCCGATTCCTATGGGCCGAACGTCAGCGAGGAGTTGATTGCGGAGGCGTTGGCGCCCTATCCGAAAGGCGTGCTCATTGCCACCAAGGGCGGATGGGTGCGGCCCGGGCCAGGTTACTGGAGCCATGATGCGAGTCCCGCGCATTTACAAAAGGCGGTCGAAGGAAGCTTAAAGCGGCTGCGCTTGGACCGTATAGATCTCTACCAGTTACACACGCCGGATCCGGCGACATCTTTCGATAAATCCGTGGAGGCGCTGGCGGAGCTTCGCAACCAGGGAAAAATCCGGCTGATCGGCTTATCGAATGTCACGCGAGAGCACGTCGAACGGGCGCGGAAGATTACGCCAATTGTCTCGGTGCAGAATCGTTATAGTTTTGCGGATCGCGAGTGGGAAAATGTTCTGGAGTATTGTGAACAAAATCACATTGCTTTCATTCCGTGGTTTCCGTTGGGAGCCGGTAAAGTGGCGGGCGACGCCCTCACCCGAATTGCAAATTCGCACAATGCGAAGCCCATGCAGATTGCGCTGGCGTGGCTGCTGCAACGCTCCCCAATGATGTTGCCGATCCCGGGAACCTCGTCGGTCGAACATCTCGAAGAGAACATGGCTGCCGCGTCCGTGAAACTCGCCGATGCCGAGATGAGGGAGCTTGGAGCGGCATCTTTGCCGGGCTTAGGGGTCCGCGCCAGCTAACCATGTAGGGCGGACACTCTTGTCCGCCGCCTTTGCAGGGTGCCCCATCCTCGTCTCTCCGCACTTCGGAGAGACAGGGTGGGGGGGTTTTTTAACGGAGGCGGACAGGAATGTTCCGCCCTACATCAGCCCACATGCCAAAGGCACACGATCCCCGCGATTTCGGACATGACCGGGCGTAATCAGGTATCTATCCGATTGTTAGCATTAAGCCCTTTTCGGTACAAATGATTTGCGGGACAAAATCATTGGAGGAGGAATTCAATGTTCAACGACAGCACCACCCCCAAAGTCGCAACCTTCGTGGAGCGCTTCCAGCAGTTGAGCCAGCTTATGTGTGAGCTGCCAATTCCCTTTGCGCCTAGAAGCGCAGATCTGCCGAGCGTGTGGGATATTACCAACAACGTTTGCGACCGCCATCACATTGAGCATATGTGCTAGCGTCTGTTCGTCAGTCCATCACTTTGCCGCTGGCGTTTCGTCGGGAATCAATTGATAGCTGACGAAGGCCAGTTTGAGGCTGTCGGGCGACCAGGATGGGACGTTGATCGTGCCTTGACCACCAAACAATTTCGCCAGCACCGTGATCTTTTTCTCGCTAGCGTTCTTTTCGTCGAGCGACATGAGACGCAGCATCACATCTTTATTTTCCGGATGGCCGGTGACCGACTTGTCGTATGACAGAAACACCATCCACTTCCCATCCGGCGAAATGTGCGGAAACCAATTATTCATTTCGTCTGAAAACACCTGCTCCTGTCCGCTCCCATCCGGCCGCATACGCCAAATCTGCATGATTCCGGTACGCTCCGAATTGAAATAAATATATTTTCCGTCAGGAGAATATTCCGGACCATCATCGAGACCTTTCGCGGTCGTCAGGCGCGTCTCGGCCCCGCCTTCAGTGGATATCGTGTAAATATCAAAGTCCCCGTTGCGTTGGCCCACGAAAGCCAGCGTTTTTCCATCCGGCGACCAGCCGTGCCAATAAGAAGGCGAATTCTGCGTGATGCGTCGCGGCTTGCCTCCCTCGAAGGGCACGATATAAACAAGCGATTGGTGGTCGGCCTGCGAATTATCGCTCAACGCTATCCACTTCGAATCGGGTGAAATTCCGTGATCGTTATTGCAGTGATTCGCAACACCGGTGTCGATATTTTGTGGCTCGCCTCCGCTGACCGCGAGCCGTTGCAGCAATCCGTTTCGGTTGAAAATGAAAGATGCGCCATCGTGCGTCCAGTTCGGAGCCTCGAAGCGTTCCGGCGCTATATAAACAACTTGCCGGTCGGTTGATGCAATGACCACCGTTTCCAATGTGCTGTAAAGCTTAGGTGGACTTGCAGCGCTGGCAGGCGATAGGGATTCAACCATTACATTGGAGAACACCGCCTTCTCAACCACATCTTTATCGTGCGAGCACAGTCCAATCCCCACGTAGAATGTTCCCGTGTTTGGAATCGGTATCCATCCTCCGGCGATTTGCATATTGTCGTCGCTGCCCAGCGACATGTAAACGTAATCGCCGCGTTTGACAATACGCACGCGTTTCGGAGCGCTGATATTCGATTGAATTTCCTGGGTGGTAGCGCCCGTTTCCTCCCGATACTGAAGCGCCGTCAGTCCCACCCCATGCAGCGCGATGTCGGCATAAGCGGAATCGGGGTCGAGACTCTGCCGCACCATGACGACGGCTTTCCGATGGGGATTTCCTCCCTGTCCCACAAAAGAAATATCGGCGCTCACCGCGACATCGCCGGAAAGCTTCTTCCACACAAACTGGAAAGCGTCTGCCTTAAACCACATATTTTCGCCGCTGGCAGTCAGCGTGTAATGGCCATTGCCCGAATCGAATTCCGCGCTGCCGGCATGCAGCACTGTGCCCACATCTCCATGGCCCTCGAAAAGGCCGATTGATTCGTTCGGTTGAGCGATCACTCGCTTTGGGGACAGAGCAACAATTAGAACGCCGATAATCAAGATCAACCGCGACGCTGCGTTTCTGTTGTTCATTGGGGATGTCTCCACTTCAGAGCTAAAAACGCATCAGCTAATATTTTGCGCAGTCACTCTAACACAAGCAAATTGTTTTAAGAGGTAGATTCAGTTTCAGTTAATATGCACGCTATGAAAACACTGTTATTGATTGCAACCGCGATCCTTTGCGCGTCAGCCCTTGCCGGCCCAATGTTCGCCCAGGAAAACATTTTGGCCGCAACCCCTCCTATGGGCTGGAACAGTTGGAACAAATTCGGCTGCAATGTGAATGAGAATTTGCTGCGGCAGACCGCCGATGCCATGGTTTCTACCGGCATGAAGGACGCCGGCTTTCAATATGTCATCATTGATGACTGTTGGCAGACCAGCCGCGATCGCGACGGCAATATCGTTGCCGATCCGCAAAAATTCCCTTCCGGCATCAAAGCCCTGGCCGATTACATCCACGGCAAGGGGCTGAAGTTCGGCATCTATTCCGACGCCGGCACCAAAACCTGTGGTGGACGCCCCGGCAGCCGTGGCTACGAATTTCAAGATGCGCGCCAATATGCCGCGTGGGGCGTCGATTATCTGAAATATGACTGGTGCAGCACCACTACGCAAGACGCTCATGCCACATATGCGCTGATGCGTCAGGCGCTGGATGCCTCCGGCCGTCCCATCGTCTTCAGTCTTTGCGAGTGGGGAACCGCCAAGCCCTGGCTATGGGCGAAAGGCATTGGCAATCTCTGGCGGACTACCGGCGACATCATGGACAAATGGGATGGCCGAAAAAAATGGCCCGGCGGCGATTGTTGTGCCAATGGAATGCTCGTAATCCTCGATATGCAGGACGGCCTCGAGAGTTACGCAGGACCAGGCCACTGGAACGATCCCGACATGCTCGAGGTTGGCAATGGCGGCATGACAAATACCGAATACCAATCGCATTTCAGTCTTTGGTCCATCCTGGCCGCGCCGCTGATCGCGGGAAATGATTTGCGCAACATGACGCCCGAGATTCACGACATTTTGACTAACAAAGACGTAATTGCAGTCGATCAGGATTCTCTGGGAAGGGAGGGCCGTCGCGTCCACAAAGATGGCGACCTCGAGATTTGGGCAAAACAACTTGCAGGCGGAAATCGCGCTGCCGTTCTTTTTAATCGCAGCGCCGCCGACCAAGAAATAACCTTGAATTGGGAAGACCTTGACTATCCCAACCATGTTTCTGCAACAGTCCGCGATTTATGGGAGCATAAAGAACTCGGAAGATTCACCGGCAAATTTACGGCTATGGTTCCCTCCCACGGAGTAGTCACGGTCACAGTGAAACCATAGTCCTATTCCCACCGATGCCCCATCCTCGTCTCTCCGCACTTCGGAGAGACAGGGTGGGGATTCTCATCGCTTCCACCCGAATCTTGATTTCTCTTGATTTACCATGATTAGCGGATAGAATGGGGCTAGCACCATGGCGACAACAACCAAGAAATTTACCCCTGAGATCGACGCCCAACTCTACGACGAATTCGTCGCTATCGCCGAGCGAAACGGTCAAACCAAGCGCCATGTCCTCGAACAGGCGCTCAAATTTTATTTACGTAATGTCGTTCCATCGCAGCACCTCGTCCGACCCGAGGTAATGGAAGCCTTCGAGCAGTCCGTCACTCGCAACCGCGACCTGTTAAAACGCCTCGCCAAATAAATGCGGCAATACCTCACGGTAGCCGAAATCTACCGGATGCAGCATCGCCTGATCGATCTTTTCGGCGGCGCCCACGGTGTGCGCGATAAAGGCGATGTCGAGGCGGCTGTTTTTCGCCCGCAGATTGGGTACTACAATTCCATCGAAGAAGAAGCGGCCGCCTTAATGGAGTCGCTCGGTAACAATCACGGCTTCATCGACGGCAACAAGCGCATCGCATTCACCGCCGCCGACGTCTTCCTCCGCTGCAACGGCTTCCTCATCAAAGTCAGCGCTTCCGACGGCTACAAATTCATCTACGGCTCAATGAACCGCAAAGAATTCCGCTTCCCCAAAATCCTGGAATGGATAACAAAGCACATCAAGCCGCTACGGTCATCTTAATGTTTGAAGTATTGAAATCTATAACGTGAGCGGCAGGGCGGCTGCTGTCGAATCTTCACTACGCCGCCGGCTTCCCCACCCCATTCTTCGCCAGGAATCTCTCGATGAAAGTCGTATCCACATCCCCCGCCCGAAAATCCGGATCAGCCAGAATCCTCCGATGCAGCGGAATCGTCGTAAATATCCCCTCGACGATAAACATCTCCAACGCGCGCGACATTCTCGACACTGCCTCAGCCCGATCCCGTCCGCGCACAATTAACTTCGCAATCAGCGAGTCATAATAAGGAGGAATAGTCCCCTCGGCATAAGCCGCCGTGTCAACCCGAACCCCGGTGCCACCGGGCGGATTAAAGGCAGTTATCTTCCCCGCCGACGGCGTGAACTTTTCCGGATGCTCCGCATTAATACGGCATTCGATGGCATGTCCGCGATGCACGACCGGACCTTGCAGAATCGCATCCAGCCGCTCCCCGGCGGCAACCCGAATCTGGCTCTTCACCAGATCAACGTCCGTCACCATCTCCGTCACCGGATGCTCCACCTGTATCCGAGTGTTCATCTCGATGAAATAAAGTTTGCGGTCTTCATCCATCAGGAACTCAATCGTGCCCGCATTCACATATCCAATCTCGGATAAAGTCTTCGACAACATCTGGCCAATCTGGTCCCGCAACTCAGGACTGACCTGAGTAGACGGCGACTCTTCCAATAATTTCTGATGCCGTCGCTGAATGCTGCACTCCCGCTCACCCAAGCTCACCACGTTGCGGTATTCGTCGGCGAGAATCTGAAACTCAATATGCCTCGGTCGCTCGATGAATTTCTCCATGTACAAATCGCCGTTACCGAAAGCCGCCGAGGCCTCCGACTGCGCCGCCTTGAAAAGGGCCGGCAGATCGGTTTCGTTCCGAACGATTCGCATACCGCGCCCGCCGCCGCCGGCGGAGGCCTTAATAATGATGGGGAATCCCACCTGCCGCGCCCACTCCAGCGCCTCGCCATCGCTCGCCAGAATTCCCTCCGACCCAGGCAGAATCGGCACGCCAACTTTCTTCATGATGGCGCGCGCTTTTTCTTTTTCCCCCATCAGACGCGTGATCTCCGGCGGCGGTCCAATAAATTTGATGTTGCATGTCTCGGTCACTTCGGCGAAGTTGGCATTCTCAGCCAGCAATCCGTATCCTGGATGGATCGCGTCCACATTCGCGATCTCCGCAGCACTAATCACGGCAGGAATGTTGAGATAACTCTGCGCCAGCGGCGGAGGCCCAATGCAAATCGCCTCATCCGCAAACCGCACATGCAGCGAATTGCGATCGGCCTCGCTATAAATCGCAACCGTGCGGATTCCCAACTCCTTGCACGCGCAAATCACCCGCAGCGCAATCTCCCCGCGATTCGCAATCAGTATTTTGTTAAACATTAATTGGAATTTGGACTACGAAAGGGAAGGGCACGACTTCCAGTCGTGCCGTGACAGTTGAGATGTTGTTCGACGGCCCGACTGAAAGTCGGGCCCTCCCCTTTCTCAAATAACACTCTTCAATAACAGGCTCCCTACTTCCGCGGCCTTATCGCAAACAACTCCTGCCCATATTCAATCGGCTGCCCATTCGCGATCAGTTTCTTCACCACTTCTCCGGCCACGTCCGACTCGATTTCATTCATCAATTTCATCGCTTCCACGATGCAGAGAAGCTGCCCAACCTCGACCATGTCCCCATTCTTCACAAAAGGAGGCGATCCCGGCGACGGCGACTCATAAAACGTTCCGACAATCGGCGACCGCACCATATGCAACGGCTCTTCCGGAACTGGTTCAGGTTCTTTTGCCGCGGGCGGTTGGACGGGGGGCGCAGCCGCAATCTCCGGGGTCGCCGTCGGCACTGGATGCACCGCAAAATAAGAAGGAGTCGCCGGCGCTTGCGCCGGCTCGCTGGCACGCTTGATTCGCACCTTCACATCGCCGCGCTCCAACTCAAACTCAGCGATATCTTTTTCGATCAGGAATTCGATGAGCTCTTTTATTTCTTTTTGGTTCATGGGTCAGGTGGGATTCTTCTTTAGCTGTGTACAGCCTTTCACTTTGAGGTTGCGTTCGCGCAACAGGTGCGAACTATTGGACGCTTCATCCCCATCCCGAAGCGCAGGACACGGCTTTTGCCATGCCGAATAATCCTCGCTGACTTTCACGGCACGACTGAAAATCGTGCCCTTCCCAATCCGTCAGAACCCAACTCTAAATCGTTATCAATTCCTTCGTCGTAGGTGTCAAAACCTCGCACCCGGTTTCTGTGACAAGAACCATGTCTTCGATGCGGATTCCCCACATCCTGGGAATATAAACGCCGGGCTCAATCGTAATCACCATGCCCGGTTGCAACACCTCGGTTTGGCCGGCCGCAATTCGTGGCGCTTCGTGAATTTCCAGGCCCACGCCATGTCCAGTCGAGTGTGTAAAGTATTTCGCTAAGTTATGGCGCCTCAACACCTTACGGGCAGCATCATCGACCTTGCCGACCGTCGCGCCCGGCTTAACCGCGTTTATCGCCGCCTGCTGCGCCTCGCGCACCGCCTCGTAGGCGCGCCTCGCTTCCCTGCCGGGCTGACCCACATGCACCGTGCGAGTCATATCGGAACAGTAGCCCGCGAGTATAACACCGAAGTCGCAGACGACGAATCCCTTAGCGGGAATCTTCGCCGCCGACGCGACTCCATGCGGCAACGCCGACCGCTCTCCCGAAGCAATAATCGTCTGGAATGACATCTGTTCCGCGCCTGATTCACGCGCGTCATACTCGAGCTCCGTCGCCACGTCCCTCTCTCTAACACCAGCTCGTATTCTGTTTACGGTTATGTCAAACAGCCCCGCGCCCATCTGCACCGCCGCGCGAATAAGTTTTATCTCGTCAGAATCTTTGACCATCCTCATCTGCTCAACCAGCGCAGACGTTGCTTTCACTCTGAATCCCAATCCCAACATTTTCGCGAGCCTCGCCCGCGCCGCAACCGTGAAATATTCTCCCTCAATTCCAACCACAAAGCCGCGTCTCCTCGCTGCCCGCAAAGCCACCAACCATTCGGCCGCCGACACCAAAGCCGCCTTCCGTCCAATCACAACGCGAGCATTCCGCACCTCCTCTTTCGCCTGAGCAATGTACCGCCCATCGCTGAAAAAAACGCTTCGCTCCTCAGTAAGCAGCAACACGCCTGAGCTACCGGTAAATCCGCAAAGATACCGAACATTAGGAAGATGCGTAACCAGCAACCCCTCCATCCGAGGTAGCTTGATCGCACCCCTAAGTCGTAGCTGTCGACTCGCGTAATCCATGTCTAGAGTCTATCGAGGGTGCCCCATCCTCGTCTCTCCGCACTTCGGAGAGACAGGGTGGGGATTTTGTTACTTACTAGACGTTCAGTACGCACCCGCATCCAACCCATGGGAGCCAAATCATGAGCGATGCCTTAGCCACCTGCCTACACGATCGTCTAGCAGGCGCCGCCTACGCCATAGACCTGCTCGAAAACATTCGCGATCAACATAAAGACCCTGCGCCTGAAGCCAGCTTAGAACTTTTGTTCGACGTTAAGTAACTAATGGAAGGAGCTATCGTGCCATTATTATTGCTATGTTTTCTCATCGGCTGCGTGACCGGACTTCGTTCGCTGACTGGCCCCGCTGTCGTTTCCTGGGGAGCGCGCCTGGGATGGCTGAACTTTGCCGGTACTAAGCTCGCGTTCCTATCGTCTTCCGCAGCCGTCGTTATCTTTACCGTCCTGGCATTGGCGGAACTGGTCGCCGATAAACTGCCGAACACTCCACCTCGCACCGCACCTCTCGGACTTATTCCGCGTATTCTTCTAGGTTCCTGCTGCGCAATCGCCCTCGCCACCAGCGCTGGCGGAAGCGTCCTTATCGCCGCCCTTCTCGGCGTCGCAGGCGCGCTGGTCGGGACCTACGGCGGCTACAACCTTCGCCGCACACTCGTTTCTAAGAGTCATCTGCCAGGCTTAGTCGTGGCTTTTGCAGAGGACGCAGTTGCAATAGCCGCGGGATTGCTGATCGTCTCACACGTCTAGAAAATTTGGTGCCCCATTCAAGCCATCATTTGGCTTGAGTGGGAATCTTGAGTTCGTGTTTAAGCCGGAAATTTTTTATTTGGTTGGCGCAGCCGTTTCAACGCCGCGATCAGATTCGAAAGGTTTTGACCTCTGCCCGCACCATACGAAACGAGGTTGCCCCATCCTCCTCACGCACTTCGCGAGAGGGTGGGAACCATTAAACCCACATAGCCCCCCCGGAAGTTTTTGTTTCCCCCAAACAAACCCTATAATGTCTCCACCCATGCCCCTAAGCGCCGGAACCAAAATCGGTCCCTACGAAATTCTTTCTCCCATCGGCGCCGGTGGCATGGGCGAAGTCTACCGCGCCCGCGACTCCCGCCTGGGACGCGACGTCGCTCTCAAAATTCTTCCCGACTCTTTCGCTCGCGACAACGACCGCTTGCGCCGCTTCGAACAGGAATCCCGCGCCGTCGCCGCCCTCAATCATCCCAACATTCTCGCTATCCACGATGTTGGAGAACACAACGGCACGCCATTTCTAGTTTCAGAACTCCTCGAAGGCGAGACCCTCCGCGAAATACTCAGCGAAGGCGCACTCTCGCAGCGCAAGACCATCGACTACGGAGTTCAAGTCGCTCACGGCCTTGCCGCCGCCCACGAAAAAAATATCGTTCATCGCGACCTCAAGCCCGAAAACTTATTCGTCACCAGAGATGGACGCGTCAAAATCCTCGACTTCGGCCTAGCCAAGCTCACCGAAAAACTGCCCCCCATCGACGGCGTCACGCTAACCAGTTCCCCCACCGCCGTGGGCACCGTCATGGGGACAGCCAGCTATATGGCGCCCGAACAGGTACGAGGCCAGGCCGTCGACCCGCGCACAGACATCTTCGCGTTCGGAGCCGTGCTCTTCGAAATGTTGACGGGAAAACGCGCCTTTCTCCGCGATACTCCCGCCGAAACCATGACGGCAGTGTTGAAAGAAGACCCACCGGAGACGACAGCACCATCGCATCCAATTTCCCCCGCTCTCGACCGCATTGTCCGCCGCTGCCTCGAAAAAAATCCAGAACAGCGCTTCCATTCCGCGAAAGATCTCTCGTTCGCTCTCGCATCGCTCAGCGGCACCGAGAGCAGCACCACTCTCCGCACGCTGCCGCCAGAGACACGCCGAATCCCGTGGGCCTTGTGGGCCGCAATCGCGACCGCATCATTCGTTGTGGCGGTCGCAACCTGGTTTCTCGCCTCGCGTCAGCCAGCTAAACCGCGCATGCAATTCGCCATCGCCGTCTCCGGAGAAGTCAGCCACATGGCCCTATCCCGCGACGGTTCGATGCTGGCCTTCGTTTCTCCCGACGAAAATTCCGGACGCCCCGTTCTTTTCCTCCAGCACATCGGATCGCCCAATGCCACCCCGCTCCCCGGAACCGACGGAGCCAACTTCCCCTTCTGGTCGCCCGACGGCAACTACATCGCATTTTTCGCCAACGGCAAGCTACAAAAAATCGCCATCGCCGGAGGTCCCCCGCAGGTCCTGGCGAACGTCCAAGCCGCCCGCGGCGGAAGCTGGGGAACTCGCAACGTCATCATGTATGCCCCCGACGCCAGCAGCAATATCTGGCGTATAAACGCCGACGGTACCGGTCCCGCGTCAGTCACCGACCGCGTCAGAATCTCTGAGGATTCCACCCACCGCTGGCCCGTCTTTCTCCCCGATGGCAATCATTTTCTTTTCTTCGCCAGTAATTTCTCAAACCAGAAAGACGACCGGGTGAGCGGTATTTATCTCGCCGCTCTTGACGGAAAAGAGCGAAAACTTGTCACCCCGTGCCATTCGAGTTTCGGCTACGATTCCGGCCACCTCTTTTATGCGGACGATCAACGCCAACTGGTCAACATTGCTTTCGACACATCCACAGGCGCGGTTTCCGGAAGTCCCAGCGTGATTGCGGGCACGGTAGGCTTTCAGCCTTCCACCTATTGGACGGCGCTCACCGCCGCCGAAAACGGAACTCTCATCTATAGCGCCAGCGCCGAGGGCGCGCGCTCCGCACTCACATGGATTGACCGCAGCGGCAAGGAACTGGGACGAGTCGGCGATCCCGGAATCATGTATAACCCCACGCTTTCCCCCGACGGCAGCCGCGTCGCCGTCGATATCACCGACGAAAAAGCCAACAACATCGATGTCTGGATTGAAAATACCAACGCCCCCGGCAGTTCGCGTTTCACCTTCGATCCTGCCGAAGAAGTCGTAGGCGTATGGTCGCGCGACGGCAAGACGATCGCGTATCGCATTAATTTCGAGGGCGGGCCAATCCTTGAACTCAAGCCAGCCACGGGGCTCGAACGGGAACATCCGCTTTTAAAGGCAGCCCCGGAAGATGACACCATCCCAAATTCCTGGTCTCCCGGCGACCAGCAAATTCTCTGGACGCGCCAGACTCCATCAGGCTCCCATCTTGAATTAGCGCGCATGTCCGACGGAAAGACCACCCGATTTCTCTCCGGGCCAGGAAACCAAACCAACGGCCAAATTTCTCCCGACGGAAAATGGGTCGCTTACGCTTCCGACGAATCTGGAAACTGGGAAATTTATGTGACCACGTTCCCCGCCGCTGTGGGCAAATGGCAAGTCTCCACCGCAGGCGGATCCGAACCCCGCTGGCGCGGCGACAACAAGGAAATTTTTTATATCGGAACATCAGGCGTGCTCATGTCCGTACCAGTGAACGCCGATAGCACGTTTTCCCCCGGCGTCCCCGCCCCCCTCTTTCAGATTCACGGGCGCGCCCCCATCTCCTCCACCGACGTCTTCAGCTACGACGTCAGCAAAGACGGCCAGCGCTTCCTGGTCAATCGCTACGTAAAACCAGAAAAAATCGCCCCGCTAAACATAGTCCTGAACGCCTCCTCCTCTCTAAAGTAACGGGGTGCCCCATCCTCGTCTCTCCGCACTTTTGGAGGGTGGCCCATTCAAGTCATCTTTTGGCTTGAGTGGGGACTTTTTATATGTTGTATAGTTGCTCCGCATTTGACCTTAAGACCATTCTCGTCTGTATCACAAGGAAAGAGGAACAATGAAACTAAAACATTTGCTTTCGATTTTTGCGATCGTGTTGTTCGTAGCCGGCTCGCTGGCCGCGCAGGATAAACCCGGAAACATCGCCGCCCTGGAATTCCAAAAACTAAAAAGCGGCATGGCCCCGCAATACGAGGCGGGACGAAAACAGAAAGCCGCATGGCACAAACAACAAAACGACTCTCAACCTCTATACGTTTGGGAAATCCTAAGCGGCGACGACACCGGAACCTACATGGTCGCCCGCCTCGGTCAACACTGGGCCGACATGGACAAGCCCTCGATCCCAGACGCCGCTGACCTCTCCGAATTCCAGAAAGTTGTCGGCAACTACGTCGAATCGGTAACCACTCGCTACTACGAGTACATGCCCAAAATCAGCAATCCCACCGACGATAAAATGCCCGGCAAGTACTCCGAGATTCTTACGTTTTATGTGCGCTACTCGAAGCGTTCAGAATTCCGCTCCGCCATCGATCGCATCTATGACGCCTCAGTGAAAACCAAATGGGGAGTCAACTACGAGTGGTATGAGCTCGCGAACGGCGGCCTCGATGGCACATGGGTTCTCGTCATCCCCCACAATAATTGGGCCGACTTCGAAGACAAGCCCGCCGTCAAACCCTTCCGCGACATGCTCAAAGAAGCCTACGGACAAGCCGAAGCCGATTCCGTCGTCGATCGCATCGACGCCTCCGTCGAAAAAGAAACCAGCGAGATAATAGAATTCCATCCCGAGCTAAGCTACCTGCCAGGAAAATAAAACTGGACGCCCCGTCCCCGTCTCTCCGCTCTTTGGAGAGACAGGGTGGGGATTTTCAGGATGCAGGGTAAGGAATTCAGGCTGCCCCGTCCTAGTCTCTCTGCACTTCGGAGAGACAGGATGGGGAATTCGCTGGCCCAAAATAATTCCTCGTCGCGGGGCCGGGCAGCGAAAACCCGGGTTGCCGCCGGACCACGCAGCTTATAAAGACTCTGCGTAACGAAACGGGCGATGCGCGCTGCTCTTCCAAAAATACGCCAGGATGATCAGGCTCGCGAACGCCGCATACGCGCACCACAGCGACGTAAACGCGTACCGCTTGAACTGCATTACCACCACTAGGATCATCAGGTTTGCCGCACCGAAAATGATCATGTCGCGTATTTTCGAGAAAAACAGCGAGCCGCAAGTTGCAATTACGTATAGCAATGCCACCGCTGTATGGTTCGTCGCTTGATTGATGTAGACGATACTGTTGCCCTTGACATATACCTGCAATGAGTACGCCGTCAGCGCCCACAATATATACAGAGATGTTCCTCCACCTAAAATAAGGAACGGCAACATGCGCCTGCGACTCTTCGCATCGGGCTCGAATAGCAACACGCTTAACGGCAACAGGAAAGGAAGAAGTCCCTGAGCATAGAGCATAAATGCCGCGCCCATGTCATGCGCCACCGTGGGCGAGAGAATACCGTCCAATCCCAGCCAGACGAATCCTTCTATGAATTGATGAATGGCGAATAGCATGGGCAGCGCCGCAAACAGCAATTCCCGCCTGTGCTTCACCTTCGTCAGCGTCACCACGCCGATGGCGCCAAGTACTCCGCTGCCAACAAAGTTCGCTGTCGCAGAAAAACACAAGCCGGTTTTCTCCGCCTGCGAGGATTACATCTATCCCGCCAAAGCGCAAACATTTTTGTGAGAGTGCCCCAGCCTTTCGCGCAAATCCGCAAAAGTGACGACGATCACACGCGGGTGGCTGTAGATGATCAAGAGGTTGTACCTGGCGGGTGGCCCATTCAAACCATCTTTTGGCTTGAGTGGGGCAAGTCCCCACTGTTATCTGTGGCTCAGCCCCCCTTCGACCATCCTCCGGGCAAGTTCTGGAATATTTTAGGTCGCTCCGAGATTGCGGATTCGAGCGTAATAACACGTCCCCAGTCAAGCCGAGCTTGAACCGGCTGCCGGTTGTTAGGCCAGGATGTTCAGATACGTGCCACTGGAAAGAAACCCGCAGGGCGCCGCCGCAGTCGACCAGCGGCCAGCGGAATCTTGGCGTACCCGCCAGATATACGCCAACCCCACGACTCGCATCAAAGCGATGGTTTTAGGAGCCCATAATGACCCCCCAGAAAAGATCCTCGAAAATGACTTTTGCTTTCCTCGCGGCTGTGGCGATGCTCGCTGTAACCCAGTTCGCGCAGGCGCAGACCACTTCTACCTCTAGCAGCCTGCTTCCCAGTTCCCTAACTACCAATGCCTCAATCCAGAAAGCCTACAAGTTTCAAGACACCATGATGGACGCCTACGCTTCCGGCACCACCGTGCGTCTTACGCAGAGTTACTCTGACCAAGCCCTCGGGCCGACCGCGTTTACCTACGACAACGCAGTCACTATCGACGCATACCTGGTGCGCGGAAGTTCCGGTAATCTGGAGCGTGCCAAAGTGCTGGGCAACGGATTAATCTACGCTCAGGCCACAAATTTTCCGGTCAACGACGGTCGTTTCGCCCAAGGCTATTATGTAAACCAGCCGAACCCGGATGGTAGCGGCGCTTACATCACTCCCGCCGCCGCTCCGTTTTACTTCTACTCCAGCTCAACCGGAGACCAAGCCTGGGCTGGCATGGCCCTCACTCAACTCTACCGCCGTACCGGCGAAGAAAAATATCTTACGTCAGCTTTGAAGGTCGCCAACTGGATCGTCCTCAACACTTACAGCACCCTTGGCGCAGGAGGATATTCTTTCGGCACTAACATTAACCCGTCCAACCAGTCCGTCCCCTCGCCAAACGGCAAGTCAACCGAGCACAACATAGATACCTACGCCTTCTTCACCATGCTTGCCGATGTCACCCACAATGCCACCGCAGAGAACGGCAAATCCTGGACCAGCCTGGCGAACCATGCACTCCGCTTTGTTCGCGCTATGTATAATCCGGCGGGCGGTTACTTCTACACCGGAACGCTGGGTGACCAGATCACCATCAACCCCTCCCCAATACCGGAAGACTGCCAAACCTGGTCCTATCTGGCATTGCTCGACAATCGTTACAAGAAGACCATCGATTGGGTTTTAAATAATCTGGTAACCACCGACACCGCCGCATCGCCGCATTCGAGCCTCACCGGAAGCGAAACTATCACCGGGGTAGTTTTCGATACGGCCAGCCTGACGACTACCGCCGACGATCCCACCGCAGTATGGCTCGAAGGCACCTCGCATACCATCGCCGCTTTGATTGCTCGAATTATCGCCGGCAACGAAAGCCCCTTCTCCCGCTTCGCAGATCTGGGAACCGTCGAATACTTCGTGGAAAATTGCCAGAAGGCGCAGGCCGAGCTAGGCGTAGGACAAACCGTTAACGGCATGACCATCCCTCTCGGCGAAGGCCTGGTTGCTGCGACCAGCGTGATGGACACCGGTTTCGGCTACACTTACGGTCCATCGCTGCATATCGGCGCCACCGGCTGGTACCTGATCGCAGTCCAAGGAGGCAACCCATTCCAACTAGGCTACAAGACCCCAGGAGAATAGCGGGCGGGTGGCCCATTCAAGCCATCTTTTGGCTTGAGTGGGGAATTTCGTAGACCGCAGAAAAAATGTTCCGCAAAAACTCAAACCGCCGGACTCTGACAGGTTCTTCAGAGGCCGGCGGCGTTTTATCTCGACTTAAGTTTCTTTAAGTTTCGATAATTCGTGGAGTAATGAAGAAGATCAGCTCCTGGTTGGTGGTGCTGACCGTCGTATGTTTGAAGAGGTTGCCCAGGTAAGGAATGCTGCCCAGCAACGGCACTTGCGAGACGCTGATGGAGTTGTTGGTTTGGATAACGCCGCCAACCACCACCGTGCCGCCGTCCGTAACCAGCACCTGCGTGGTCGCCTGCTGTGTGATCAAGGTCGGGTTACCCTGAACTTCGTTTCCGAAATCTGGCGTGGTGTTTTCCACGTCCACGTTCAGGAAAATTGTGTTTTCAGACGTGATCTGCGGAATGACCGTCAGCCGCAGGAAAGCGTCCACGTAAGTCACGGTTGGCGGTCCGCCTAACTGCGCCTGAGTAACGATTGGAACCCGGACGCCCTGGCGTACCAGAGCCTGAATATTATTTTGCGTGACGACCCGCGGACGCGACAGAATCTTAAGCAAGCCGCGTGATTCCGCCATGGTCAGAAGCGCGTCCAGTTGAATGTGATTGCTAAAGTTGAGGAAGCTCAAACCGCTCGTCGGACTGGCGACGCCCAGGTTCGAGAATAAGGGAATCTGTGTCGGGCCGCCAGTCGTAGTGCTGCCGCCGGTCGACACCGTTTGGTACTGCGGAGTTATTCCATTCACGGTTATCGGCGAAGTTCCAACGCCTCCAACGCCTCCCACCGCATTGGCGGAGTTGCCCCAGCCAAATCCCAGCTGAGTTCCTATATCCCGCGCGAAGCTGCGGGTTGCGGCCACGACGCGAGCTTCGATTTCAACTTCCTGCGTCTTGCGATCAAGCTGCGTGAGCAGGCGATCGATCCCTGGCATCACGGTCGGGATATCCGAGATGATTACGGCATTGGTGCGATCATCCGAAATAACGTCGCCGCGCTGGCTCAAGAACTTCTTGATTGTGGGCACCACATCTTTAGAGTGAGCGTAGCTTAGGAATCGGGTGACCGTGACTTTATCCACCGCCAGAGCTTCTGATTCCTGCTCTTCGCGGCGTCCATCAGCTTCTTTCTTCAACGTGTCTACAGTCGCGATTCGCAGGACATTTCCATCCAACTGCCGCGACAGGTCGTTGTTCTTCAGAACGATATCCAAAGCCTGATCCCATGGAACGTCATCGAGGACGATAGTCAGCGTTCCGTGAACATTAGGATCGAGAACGACGTTGAGTCCGCTGATCTCGTGAATCAGGCGGAAGAAATCTTTCAGATCTACATCTTTCAAATTTACCGAGATCGGCTCGCCCGTGTACTTGGGTCCAATGACCGGAGCCTGCTGCTGCATTTGCGCCTTCTGTTCAGCCGCCAGATTATTGGCCGCCGGATTCTTGGCGCTTGGCATTCCGTTCTGCATGTCTGCGCTGGGCGCCGGCAGCAAGTCGGTTTCCGGACGCTCCACAAATTTGGCCGCGGCCAGCATCGCGCGAACCGGTGGCGCAGTCACAGTCGCGGAATCTACAGCCGCCGGCTTCGGCTTGTACGAAGGCTCGACGAATACGAAATTGCTGGCGGAAGCGGCGGGCGCCGTTTTTGCTTCCGGCGATGCCGTAATCGACGATGCCAGCTTGGCGGCAACGGTACTTGTCGCTGCCGGTGAAATCTTCGCCGGCGCAATCGCCTTCGCTATCGCGGCCCCCGAATGCACCCTGACCATGAACTTGCCGTCGGTGCTGGGCAGGATTTCGTAGCGGCATTTCTGCACCAGATCAACTACAACGCGGGTTGTGGGAGTCGCCAGATTGTCGCTGCCGATCCGCACATCCTTTACGCCGTTGGCGCTAACATCGATCTGGCTGACCGAAGTCGCCATGGCGGTATTAGGCAGATTGATGACCAGGCGTGCCGGGGTTTCGAGGGTCTCCACTTTGGGAGTCAGTTGCCCGCGGGCAACCACTTCCAGGATGATTCCATCTTCGCCCTGCACCACGTTGATCTTTTGCAGCGAGGCATGACTGCTTCCATTCACGCCCGTGCTCTGAGTTTCGGCCGTTGCCACGAGTACCATTGCCAGCAGCGGTAGAAAAATACCCAGCAGTTGCTTTCGCATTTCGCTTCTCCCTACGGGTTACGCTCTGTTAATCCCGTTACTTTCCGAAAGATTTTTAACTTCGCCGGATGACCGGCTCGTTGCCAGTGCCTATACTGCCGGCGTGAAAATTTTCTTGGTGACCTCGCGTGTGAACGGCTTGCCAAACTTGTCCTGCACGCTCTCTCTAAAAATGACCGAGTCTCCGGTGATTTTCACTACGTATCCGTTGAACACCGGATCGTTCTCGTGGAGGAAATACGCTTTGTCCAGGGCATTAACGACAACCGCGATCATGCCATCGTCAGATTTCACGACTCCACGCAAATTGATCTGGTCGATCGCCAGGCAGCGTTTGCCAGTGCTGCAACCGGAGCCGGTCATCGCCCGGCTGACTACCGGACTAATAAACGGATCCCGGCGTCCAGTGATATGGATGGCCTCTTCTTCCTGTGGCTGCGCGCTATCCGGCGATGTGGCGGCATTTTCAACTGCAACCTTTGGCCCGGATCGTTGACCTTTGTGCGCGGATGACTTGGTTGCGCTATAAGGCGACTTTGAAGGTTGCGTGTCCGCCCCCATGGCGGCATCCGAGTCAGCAGTTTTCTGCTGCTGCGCCGTATTCAGCGAATCCTTCGTATTGTTGATGATGTTTGGGTTCTGTCCTAAAACAGTTCCCATCGTCATTCCTGCAAACAGAACTGTGGCAATCAGCTTCATAGGCTCCCCTACTTCTTGGCCAGCTGAGTAGTTGCTGGCGCTGCTGCATCGTGGCTGAAAAACGTGGTTGCCGTGCATGTCGCAACAATACTTTCGCTCGCCGCATATTCGTAAGTATGTTTCGCTTTGGCGTCGGCGGGCTTTTTAGTGCTGGCAACCAGCAGGTTGGATATATCCACAATCCGTTCCAACTTGCTCACCCGGTCGAAGAAATTCAACACGGAGTAATAAGGGCCGTCCAGCTCCAGGTCAAACGGCATCTCCGTATAGAAATCTTTAGACACTACTGATTGGGCGGTGTAGCGCCGGATTTCGATTCCCGCCTTGAGCGCCTCCGAATCGAGCATCTTCATGAAGCCGTCCACTTCCTTTTCGTCGGGGACGATTCGCCGCTCGATCTCAAGTTGCTGTTTGAGGCTGGCAACTTGGCGCTCGATTTCGGCAAGCTTCGGCTTGTAAGCTTGCAGTTCGGCGTTTTCCCGCAGCTTGGAGTGCAGGTTCTGTTCCGCCGCGTCGTTGGCTGCCCGCTGGCTTTTGAAAACCGTGAAGTAAAGCGCGACGGTTATCAGTGCCGCTCCAGCGACCAGCGCCGCCCATTGTTTGATCCCCGATAATTCGCTAAAATTCTCCATTTTCTCCCGCCTTTAGGCTTTCAGCTTTTCGCAGGTCAAAGTAAATTGAAACGCCTGCATATCTTTGAGTGTGTCGTCTTGAAAAGTCTCTTTGATTTCGATGGTCTTAAAATAGCCGGTCTTTTGCAGATTCTGGATCAGGTTGGCGACCGCATCCGTGCTAAGAGCCATGCCTTCTATCGCCACGCTTCCACCCTGGTCTTTCATCGTGCTCAGCCAAACGGCCTCGGTCCCATTGACCGTTTCGCCGATCGTGTTCAGCAAGTTCACCGGTCCCATCTGCGCTGCGCGCAACTGGTCGATGACATCCACCCGCCGTTTGTAACTGTCGGCCTGGCGCTGGCGCTCAAGGTATTTCGCTTTTACATCCGCCAATTCCCGGTTGGTTTGTTCGGCCGATGCCATTTGAACGGCAATGCTTTTCCCTTGCTTGTCGATGTTGTACCAATAAGCGAAGTTAAGCGAGCCCACCAGCACCAGCACGATCAGCAGTTTGAATTTTGGGGATCCCGCTTCCCCCATCTCCATTACTGCCGCAGTCGATGCCGCTGCGCCGCCGCGTTTGTTTCTCGGTTTCGAAGCTCCCAGCAGATTGATTCGGATCATAATTCTTCAAAGCTCCTTAATGCCAAACCTACGGCGACCGCTAACTGGCCGGCATTCTGTTCAATCAGTCCTACTCCCGGTCCATCGATGGGAGGTGCAATCCTTTGGAACGGGTTGAAAATCTCCACTGGGAGCGAGAACTCCTGCCGCAACGCTTCCACCAATCCCGGCACCTTTGAGGATCCGCCCGCCAGATAAATCTTTTCGATATGTTCGCCCGCAGCACTCGCGCGGAAGAAGTCGAAAGTCTTTTGAATCTCCAGGACGATAATTTCCGTGACTTGTTGCAGAACCGGTGTCTTTGCGTCCTCGCTCACGGTGCCGACTTTATGTCCGAGTTTCAGAGATTCGGCATCTTCAAAACTAAGATCGAGTTCTTTCTGTAAAGAATCGGTGTACTGGTGTCCGCCGACGCTGACGTCGCGCGGGAATAAGGGCGTGGTGCCCTTGACGATGTTGATGTTCATGACGCTCGCGCCCAGGTTCAACAAGGCGACCACCTGGCCCGGAGCGGGCTCGTAGTTGTACTCGTAGCAATTTTGCAGCGCCAGCGCATCGATATCCACGATAGCTGGACTCTTGCCCGACATCGAGAGTACGTTGGTGTAGTTCAAAATCTTGTCCTTCTTGACGGCGACAAGCAGAACGTCCATCTGCGGATTACCAATATCTTCGGAAAGGATCTGGTAATCGAGGTTCACGTCGGCGAGATCGAACGGAATATGCTGCGCCGCTTCTTTCTGAATGGTCTCAGCCAATTCCTGATCGCTCATCGACGGCAGCGAAATCTTCTTCACGATGACGGAGTGGCCGCTCACCGCGGTGGCGACGCTCTTGGTCTTGATCTGGTTGTCGGCGAAAAGTTTGGTGATCGCGCTGGAAACCGTTCCCGAGTCCACGATCATCGAGTCCACAACGATATCTGGAGCCAGAGGTTCGAGGCCCAGATGAACCACTTCAATTCCGTTGCGTCCCTTTTTCAATTCCACTGCCTTGATGCTTGACGATCCCACATCGAGGCCAACAATCGTCTTCGTTCCTAATCCAAACATGTGTCCGCCTTTTACGATTGCCCGGCAGCTTTGGAAGCCGCCTTCGGTTTCTTTCCGCTCTTCACTTCCAGGTAACTCGACTTCTCTTCCATCCACTGATCCAATCGCGATTTCTTGAAGCGCCAGCGGTTGCCTAACTTGAACGCCGGAATTTTTTGCTCGCCTACATACTTGTAAAGCGTGTCCGGACTCACTCCCAGGTATTGCGACGCCTGGCGAATGTTCATAACCTCACGCGAATCAGCCATAATTCGAAAATCCTTCTTCTCAATCACGCCTGCCGAAGCAGCAACACTTAGCAGCAACTCGCTCGAAACATTTCATGCAGAATTGCGCTTCGAGTCCGTTAGGTGGACTGAGCATATATCAGCCCCTATTTGCAGAGGCTCAAAGCAAATTTCCGCGATTTGCTGGGTTTTATGGGTTTTTTCTGGAAAGTAACTTCGGAAGAGTTGCACACCACGCCTAGATGTTGTGGCTGTGACTCTGGAACCTACTATTACAGGGATGAAGTGCACTCCCGATTCATGCTTGAGTCGCGAACCGTAACTAAAGTACTAGGGACAGTACCAAAGGTCTCTGTACGAGCGCAGACGAAAACACCATTACGCGGTCTAACCCTATAGGTTATCTATAGCTTGCAACAATCCCTGTCATCTTCCTTATACAGAAGCCCCTCATGCGTTAATCTGTTTCTGCATAATGGAGGCGACTTTTGCGCGCTCTTGACCGACTTCAGCCGCTGGCTTTGCTTGTCTTGCGCCTTGTTCTCGGAATCATCATGGTGGCTCACGGATTTGGCAAAGTGTTCGGAGGAATGCACCACCACGTGCAAACCGTCATCAACCTGGGACTGCCGGGATGGCTCGCTTATTGTTCAGCGGCGGCGGAGTTTTTTGGCGGGATTCTGGTGATTGCCGGATTTTTGACCCGCTTCGCCGCCCTCGCGATTTGCATTAACATGGTTGTCGCAATTTGGAAAGTTCACTGGAAAAACGGACTCATGGGAGACCACGGATATCAGTTCCCTCTCAGCCTCGCCGCGATCGCGTTTGCTCTCATTTTTCTCGGCGCCGGCTCGATCGCCTTCGATAGTTTGCGCGGCGGCGGACGCCTATCGGGAAAGAAGTAGACGCGTATCGGTCCCCTGGCCAACGATTCCCCCAAAAAATTAATCGCGAACTGGGTGCCCGTCCTAGTCTCTTCGCACTTTGAAGAGACAGGGCGGAAATTTTGACTCCCCTCTCAATTCCAATGCCGAGGGTGCCCCATTTCCCGCCTCCTTTGCGAGAAGTGGGATCCGAACTGGTGGCCCACACAAGCCCTTCCTACTATTGACCTCATTTTCCAAATCCCACATAACTAGCACAGGACGCACCAGAAGGTGGCCCTTTCAAGCCATCTTCTGGCTTGAGTGGGCACTTCAGAAAGGCGGCAAAACTTGCCCCTGCCATACCTAACTTTAACCAAAAAACCCGCAACCCCTTTGCCGAGCGGATTTTACCCGCAACTCATTCATTCTAATAGATCGGAAATTTCCGCACCTCCTAAATCTATGATTCCAATATATCGACGAATGGAAAAAAATAGCCATGTCCTTCTACCACCCCAACATTCACCGCTGCGAGCACATCAAGGCTAACGGCACCCAGTGCGGATCGCCCTCCCTCCGCCAGAAAAAACTCTGCTTCTTCCACGAACGATGGCAACAGCAGCGCCTCGCCATCACCGACTCAGTCGACGCCATACCCAAAGGCATAAGCATCGCTCCCGCCCTCAACCTGCCCGTTCTCGAGGACGCCAACTCCATCCAGATCGCCATCATGCAGATCCTTCAGTTGCTCCTCACCGGACTACTCGAACACAAAACCGCCGCCCTCGCTCTCTACGGATTGCGTGCCGCCTCTCGCAACCTGCGCGACGCCAGCTTCGAGCCCAACCCCCAGAACGTCGTCATCAACCCCGCAACCGTAAATAAAACCCTGCTCGGCGAAGATATCTGGAAAAACTCCGACTTCAACGTCAAGAAAGAAGACAAACTAAAAGAAGACGGGCTTCAAGAAGACAGGCTTCAAAAAGAAAACGACGACCCGAAAATATCCCCGCAAGAAATCACCGTCCTCGCGCTGCCCGAACCTTCAGCAGTAAGAACGTCAGAACAAATGTCGGAAGAGCTCCCGCCGAACTGGAAAGAGGAACTCCGCACCAAAATAGCGGCTCGCGTCCGACACGCCGCTCGAGGAGCCGCTTGGATAAACCACATGGCTCGCACCACTAAATCGTCGGGCTGATCTCAGCGGGAGTGGGAACCCATTATCCCGATGGCCCCATTCAAGCCGTCTTCCTGGAAGGGGGACATTTCTAGAAGTGTTGCGGCCGGGGGATTGCACAACTTGTCAAATCCGCGGCTTCTTCGCCATCCGCCCCATCGCCGCATCCACGATGGCCGGAAAGAGCTGGTAAATCTTTACCACTGGATGCATCGTCCACGGCACGATGACTTCGCGTTTGTTTTTGAGGTATCCGCGGAAGACGGCGCGGGCAACGCGCTCGGCGGTGATTCCGCGAACTGATTCGGGGCGCACCTGCTTCAGTTCCCTCCCCTTGATCGCATTGGCGCCGAAATCGGTGCGCACGAAGCCGGGGCATACGGTCATTACGTTGATACCGAAATCTTTCAGCTCGACACGCGAGCCTTTGCCGACCGCGTTCAGAGCGAATTTAGTCGCGCTGTAGAGAGATAGAAATGGTACGGGAATGTGTCCCGCGACGCTTGAGATATTTATGATCGCGCCGGAGTTCTGATTCTTCATCACCGGAATGACGGCCTGCATGGCTTCGACGGCGCCAAAAAGATTCGTGTCGAAGGTTTCGCGAAGCGCGGCCATCTCCACGTCGGCGACCGAATCGAGCAGTCCGTGTCCGGCGTTGTTGATCCAGACATCGATGCGGCCGTGGTGATGCATGGTGAGTCCGATGACGCGGTCAATCTCCTCGCGATTGCGTACGTCGCAAGCCAGCGCCAGCGTTGTTTCGGGACGACCAATTCGGGCGCGGGCAGCTTCGGCGCGTCCCGCATCGCGAGAGAGCAGTGCGACGGTTGCGTTGTGGTCGACGAATATTTTGGCAATCGCTTCGCCGATGCCCATAGACGCTCCGGTAATGACGACAACTTTGCCGCTAAGGTCAGTCTGAGTAGAAGCCATGGACAGAGTGTAGTTTCAAAAGTGTTTGACGTCATCCTGAGGACTTTCAGTCCGAAGGATCTGGCGCATTGCGCGAGATCCCTCGACCGACTGAATTACTTCCTGCTCTTCGGGATGACTGTTCGAGAGGAACGACGTCGGATTAGCCAACGACCAAGGACGAACGACCAACGACGGTTCCCCGCCCGTCCAGCGTATAATCCACTCAACGCTGTTCTTTGTGGGGTTTTTTATTATGAGTCTCCCTCAGACACTTGGCGAGTTGCGCCAGAGTGCATTCTCCGAAGAAAATCTGCGTAATCGCCGGGTGAAAGATGAGCTCCGCGAAAATCTGATCTGCAAGATTCGCAAGAAGCAGACTATTTTCTCCGGAATTGTCGGCTACGACGACACAGTCGTCCCGCAGATTACGAATGCGATTCTTTCCCGTCATAATTTCATTTTGCTTGGGTTGCGCGGACAGGCGAAGAGCCGCATTCTGCGCGCCCTGACTACGTTGCTAGATCCGCAGATTCCTTACCTTGCAGGATGCGAGATTCACGATCATCCATATGCGCCAATCTGCCGCCGCTGCCACCAGGAAATTGCGCGGCTCGGCGACAGCACGCCGATTGCCTATTTGACCCCGGACCAACGCTATGTAGAGAAGCTGGCAACGCCCGACGTGACGATTGCTGATCTTATCGGCGACATCGATCCGATCAAGGCCGCACGCGGCGGACACGAGCTCAGCAGCGAGATGACTGTCCATTACGGACTGCTCCCGCGCGCTAATCGCGGCATCTTCGCTATTAATGAGCTTCCTGACCTCGCAGGGAAAATTCAGGTTGGACTGTTCAACATCATGCAGGAAGGGGATGTGCAGATTAAGGGATATCCCATCCGTCTGCCGCTCGATGTGGCGATGGTTTTCAGCGCTAATCCCGAAGACTACACCGCTCGCGGCAAAATCATCACGCCCCTGAAAGACCGCATCGGATCGGAGATTCGCACGCACTATCCTGCGTCGGTGGAAGAAGGAATCGCCATCACCGCGCAGGAAGCCTGGACGCAGCGCAATGGAAGCAAGGCTCACGTCCCAAAATATGTGCAGGAAGTGATTGAACGAATCGCTTTCTCCGCCCGCGAAGATAAGAAAATCGACAAGCGATCGGGAGTCAGCCAGCGTCTGCCGATTTCAACCATCGAGAATGTCATTTCAAACGCTGAACGGCGAGCGCTGCGGCACAACGAAAAGGCCGTCGTTCCCCGCATCGGTGATGTGTACGCAGCGATGCCTGCAATCACCGGCAAGCTCGAACTGGAATACGAGGGCGAAATGAAAGGCGCCGATCACGTGGGACGCGAGTTGATTCGCGCTGCGGTGGCGAAAACCTACGACTCGTATTTCAAGGGCGTCGACATGCAACAGATCGTGCAATGGTTTGACCTTGGCGGAGAAATTCAACTCTCCGACAATTCAAGCTCGACCGAAGCGTTACATTCGCTTCGCGGAATTCAAGGCCTGGTAGAAAAAACCACGAAATTAAACGTCGGGCCGAAAGACACCGCGGAATCGCAAGTCTCGGCGGCGGAGTTCGTGCTCGAAGGTCTGCACGCCCACAAGCGCATCGGAAGAAACGAAGAACGAGTATTCACCGCCGGAGAAAAACAACCGAAGCCGGCAGAAAAACCCTTCGAACGCGACGATATGCCGGTTCGAAGCAGAAGACCGTATAACTAGTCCTTGGTCGTTCGTCCTTGGTCGTTGGCAAGCCCGTAGACCTGAGTGGTCTAGATTTTGATCAGGCCACCGATCTACGACCCAGGACCAACGACAGATTTTCCCCATGCGCCGCATCCGCTATAGCAAATACGTTCCCGATCCCGCCGGCGAGATGAGCCTCGAAGACCTTCTGGGCGCATTATCCGACTACCTTCTTCAAAGCGGATATCAGGATTACATGTATGACGAGTTCATGGACAACGAGCAGACGCTTGACGATCTGCGTCGATCCATCGAACGGGCACTCCTCGAAAGCGATTTGCTCGACGAGCAGATGCGCCAGCAGCTCGAGCAAATGCAGATGGAAGGCAATCTCGACGAGCTGATCGATCAACTAATCGACCGGATGCAACAGGAAGATTACATCACCATCGACCAGCCGCACGATCCGTCCCGGCCTTCGACGGGCGGCGGAAAAACAGGGGAAGCACATCAGGCCAAGTTTGAAATCACCGACAAGAGTCTTGACTTCCTGGGATACAAAACCCTGCGCGACTTGATGGGCTCGCTGGGCAAATCGAATTTCGGACGCCACGATACCCGTGATCTCGCGACCGGCGTGGAAAGTAGTGGGGCCTCGCGCACTTACGAATTCGGCGACACATTGAACCTTGACATCACTGCGACACTTTCGAGCGCCATTCAACGCGAAGGGTTAAACCTGCCCTTGAATCTGGAATATTCGGACCTTCAAGTCCATCAATGCGAATACCAGTCGTCCTGTGCCACGGTGCTGATGCTCGATTGCTCGCACTCGATGATTCTTTACGGGGAAGACCGTTTTACTCCGGCAAAGAAAGTTGCGATGGCGCTATCGCATCTGATTCGCACGCAGTATCCCGGTGACTCGCTGTCGCTTATTTTATTTCACGATTCGGCGGAGGAAGTTCCGTTGTCGCAATTGGCGCGAGTGCAGGTCGGTCCTTATTACACCAACACGCGGGAAGGTTTGCGTCTCGCGCAGAGGGTTCTGCAACGTCAGCGGAAGGACATGAAGCAAATTGTTATGATCACCGATGGAAAGCCTTCGGCTCTCACGTTAGAAGACGGACGCATTTACAAAAACGCGTTCGGCCTCGATCCGCTGGTGGTAAGTCAGACGCTTGAGGAAGTTTCGAAGTGCAAGCGGGCCGGAGTCATGATCAACACCTTCATGCTTGCGTCCGATTACGGCTTGGTGCAGTTCGTCCAAAAAGTTACGGAGATGTGCCGCGGGAAAGCCTACTTCACGACGCCTTACACATTAGGCCAGTATTTGCTGATGGATTACATGTCGCGCAAGACCAAAACCATTCACTGAGAGTCCCTCTCGCCGACGCAAGGAATCTGAATGGAAGTAAGGATGCTTCGACTTTCTGACCTTCCGCAAGCGGAAGGTCAGACTGCGCTCAGTATGACGATGGATGGTTAAAATTTATTTTCAGGCGCTTGGGAATTTGGATTGGAACTCGGAGTTTCCCCGGCTTTCTTCACCGCTAACTCTGCCGCCTGGAATCCGAGCTTGCTATGGGTCCCGTCGCAGAAGGGCTTGTTGACGGAGGCGCCGCAACGGCATAGCGAAAACGCAGGCTTCCCCGTCAGGTCATATTTGTTCCCGTCGGCGTCGACTAACTCGATAGAACCTTCGGGAGCCTCGACGCGATAAGGACCGTTTCGCTTTATGGTGATTTTCACTGCGGACATGATTGCCTCCGTCTGATTTAGTAATAGGACAAGATAGCAGCTCGAGGGTTCGATAACCAGCGCGTGTTAAGTCGGTTCCGCTACGCCAGATCCTTCGCAGGCTCAGCATGACGTCAAGAAAAAGTCTTATGCGGCTGCGGCGGTTTTGCAGGTTGCTAGAACTCGATCATAGAGATTGAAGTATTCATCAATCATGCGTTTGCTGGTGAAGCATTCGTGAGCACGCTGAAAAGCGCGGTTCGTGTAGGTTCGACAAAGTTCACGATCTTCGCTGACTGACTGTAGTGTGTCGGCAAGGCTGGCGCTGTTGTTGCTGCGGAAATAGAGTGCTGCGGCTCCCCATAATTCGCGAAACAATGGAATGTCGTTGGCGACGATCGCGCAGCGGGAAAATGCTGCCTCCATTGTTCCGGCGCCGAATGGTTCGTAACGCGCCGTCGCCGCATAGATCGAACTTCGGCTGTACAGCGCTCGCATTTGCGTTTCGGTTTGTTGTCCTTTCACCGAGACTGCGGCTTCTTCGAGCGCGACTTTGACATCGGTGCGGATGAAAGATTTAGTCGCTTGTATCGCGCTCTCCGCGCCAACAATTGAAACTGGTACGCGATGATTGTGTTGAGTCAAGAGTTCCAATTGCTGGCTGGCGTCAAGCATGCGTCCGGCGGCCAGTACGGAGCCATCTTTTTTCCCGTAAGGATTGAAACACACAGGATTGCGTCCGTGATAAACGATCGCGCTTCGGGCCGGCATCACGTAGCTTGACCGCAGCGAATCCAACATCCAGACGCTGGGCGCAATCACCATGTCGGCGCCATTGTATCCTTCATTCAATCGCTGACGATACAAACGCAACCATTGAGTTGGCTTTGGTTCGCGCCCGTGAACCCCCTTTGACCAGCCAATCAAATCTCCGTGAGCAACCACGATTCGCGGCGTAGCGACTGACAGGTTCCCGTAACATGGATGATTCAAGTGCAAAAGATCGGGTCGCCGTTCTTTGACCAACGCACAGAGATACGCCGAAGAGTCATTAAAATCCTCCTGACCCTCTTGCATCCAATCGAGACGAAAAGCTGTCGGACGATACTCGAGGCCGCGCAGATTGTCCATCCACGCCGTGCGCTCTGAAGCGGCGGGAATCTCCCCGAAGCTTATAAGCGTGACCCGCGCGCCGCGGCCGGTCAGTCCGGTGACGAGATCTCGCGTGTAAGCCCAGACCGGGCTCAGCGTGTCGGTTGTGACGAGAACGTGCAACGCGGCTCCTTAATACTTTTGCAGGACACCTACGCGATGGTCCTGATTGTATTAGGATGCGATTGATCGTCACGAGTATTTTTCGCCAGTAGACGTGCAAACAATTGCACAATTTGCAGCATATCCAGCACGCTACAATCAGGCATGGCCAATCAACTTTCGTATCCTTCGCGGCGGCTGATGTGCATTACGGCGCATCCGGACGATGAGGCCGGCGGATTTGGCGGGTCCCTGCTGAAATACAGCGCCCTGGGAGTGAAAACTTGTGTGATCTGCCTGACTTCCGGGCAAGCGGCGACTCATCGCGGGTTAGCTAAAAGTGACCATGAACTAGGAGACGTCCGGCGTGAAGAATTTGCCGGGGCCTGTTCGATTTTGAAAGTGTCCGAGGGAAAGGTGCTGGATTATCCCGACGGACAACTCTATCGACAGGATTTGTATCGTGTGGTTTGCGATCTCACTCAGCACGTCCGACGTTTTCGTCCGCATGTGCTTCTTAGTTTCGGCCCGGAAGGCGGGTTGACGGGACATCCCGATCATTCCATGGCATCGGTCTTTGCGGCGTTGGCTTTTCACTGGGCGGGACGCGACAATCGTTATCCGGATCAACTCGTCGGCGAAGTCAAATCGCATCGCACGCAAAAACTTTATTTTGCGACGGCGGATTTCGCGATCCCGGGACGTCCCCCGATTACCATGCCGCCTGCAACGGCGGTCATCGACATTAGCGCCTTCCTCGAAACAAAAATTGCGGCATTTAAGGCTCACACCAGCCAGTCGCCGTTGTGGCCGCTATTCGAGAAGAATGTGCGCGGTCGCGGTGGCGTGGAGATGTATCATCTGGCGGCGTCGATTAAATATGGGATGGTGAATTCCGAATTAGATTTGTTTGAAGGCGTTGATGCGGAGTAGTTTTTGGAATGGCGCACGGCTGAAAGCCGTGCGGTTAAATCGCTGTAAGCTGGGACGGGCGTCGCCGAGGCCACGCCCCGCGCGAAAACTAAGTCCAGTCCATTGTGAAGAACTAAATTGCGGCCAGCGAATTTTCCAGGTCGGCGATTATGTCTTCCACGTTTTCTATTCCAACCGATATGCGAACTAATCCGTCGGTGATGCCGATCTCTTTTCTTCCCTGAGCGCCGAGGCCGGCATGAGTCATGGTTGCGGGATGCGAAATTAAAGTTTCAACCCCTCCCAGCGACTCTCCAAGCGAGCATAGCCGAACTTTCTTCAGCATCTTTTTGGCGTTGTTCAAAGATCCAGTTTCGAAGGCGATCATGGAACCGAATCCGGTCATCTGCCGCTGCGCCAGTTCATGTTGAGGATGATCGCGCAATCCAGGATAGAAGACTGTTTTTACTTTCTTATGGCGGTCGAGAAATTCTGCGACGATTCTGCCATTGCGATCGTGTTGATCCATACGCACAGCGAGCGTCTTTACGCCGCGCAGAATCAGCCAGCACTCGAACGGAGAAAGAATCGCGCCCGCGGCTTTCTGTACGAATCCTAGTTCCTCCATTTGCTCGGGCCGGGTGCAGACTACCGCACCGCCGAGACCGTCACTGTGTCCATTGAGAAATTTTGTCGTCGAGTGGACAACCATATCCGCGCCAAGGGGAATCGGCTGCTGGAAATATGGGGACATGAATGTGTTATCGACAACCAACTCCGCCCGCGTTTTACGGCATAGATCGCCAATGGCTTCGATATCACTGAGCGACATAAGCGGATTTGCCGGCGTCTCGATGTAGACCATGCGCGTGTTTTTGCGGAGCGCGCGCTGCACATTTTTTACATCGGAAGTATCGACGTAAGTAAACTCAAACCCGTAGCCAGATAGAATTTGGTTGAAGAGGCGCGGCACGCCTCCATACAAATTGTTGCCGCAGACCACGTGGTCACCTGATCTGTACATCGTGCAGATCGCGTTGATCGCGGCCATTCCACTGGCGAAAACTCTTGATCCGATACCACCCTCAAGCGCGGCCAAATTTTCTTCGAGGCGGTCGCGAGTTGGGTTCGACACGCGCGCGTATTCGTATCCTTTATGTTTGCCGATCTCCTGCTGCACATAAGTTGAAGTCGGGTAAATAGGAGGCGCGACAGCGCCGGTTTCGGCGTCGGGCTGCTGTCCGGCGTGGATGGCGCGAGTTGCGAATCCTTCGCTGTTCTTTTTAGTCATGTGTTATGGGTATGGCTTGAACAGAATAACCTATTGACGGTCCGGAAAAAGTCGGTGTTGAGCTTCGCTCAACATGGACAGCCGAGGGCGGCTGTCCCTACGTGGGCATTGCCAGGGACGTCTGTCCTCGCGTGGGCGCTTAAATTCCGCCTTCGAAGATTTTCTTGGAGAGATAGCGTTCAGCGGAATCGGGAATCATGGTCACGACGCGCTTCCCGCAGCCGAGCCGACGCGCGATTTGTAGAGCGGCATATACGTTTGCGCCGGAGCTTGAGCCGCCCAGGACCCCTTCTTGCGCGGCCAATTGTTTAACCGTCTCGAAGGCGTCAGCGTCGTTGACCATCATGATCTCGTCGCAGACTGAAGGATCGAAGTTTTTAGGAATGAAGCTCGCGCCAATTCCTTCGACTTTGTGTTTTCCTGGCTGCCCCCCGCCGAGCACTGACCCTTGCGTTTCGACCGCGCAGGTATGAATTCGCGGCAACCGTTCCTTCAAATATCGAGCGACACCGGTGAAAGTTCCAGCGGTGCCGGAGCCGATTACGACCGCATCGATTCGGCCTTCCATCTGATCGAAAATTTCTACGGCTGTGGTCTCGTAGTGGTAGTCGGGGTTTGCGGGATTTTCGAATTGTCCAGCCATGAATGAATTCGGTGTACGGGCGACGAAGGCTTTCGCTTGGGCGATGGCGCCTTGCATGCCATCCGCGTCAGGAGTGCGAGTGACTTGAGCGCCCAATGCCCGCATGATAATGACTTTTTCTTCCGAGAAATGTTCGGGCACAAATAGCACGACTTTGTAGCCGCGATTAACACCAATTAGCGCCAATCCAATGCCCGTATTCCCTGCCGTGGCTTCGACAATCGTTCCGCATGGCTTGAGTGTTCCATCTTCTTCGGCGCGGTGAATAATTCCGATTGCCGCGCGATCCTTCACACTTCCGCCGGGATTCAGGTATTCGAGCTTCGCGTAAACTTCAGCTGCGCCGCCGGGAACTATGCGACGAAAGCGCAACATCGGAGTCTCGCCGACCAACTGCGTAATATCGTCGGCAACGCGCAGGCGAGTATGTTCCAGGATGGACATGGCAGTCTACAGACTACGGAAGCGAAGAAGGCAGCGTCAATTCCTAAGGTTAGGGATGCGGTTACGAATGGGCCAGTTCCCAGATTTATGTTCCCAGACTATGGCGCACCGCCGGGGGCGTGTTCTTGTCCGGGATAGTAGCCCGTTCGGGTCCGAACCGTCAGCTTCTTGTATCCCTTGGCGTGAGCGTCAACGTGAATGGAGCGATATCCACCGGCGCTCTTGGGAGTCTTCGGTTTATACCCAATCGTATATTGGCTTCGTATGTCGTGCGCGACCGTCCGGCTGATTTCATCGACATCGTCTAATGTTTTCGGCAGGAATGCGATCCCTCCAGTTCGTTCGGCGATGGTTTCCAAAGCACGACGGGCGCGGCGGGCTCTCTCTTCGCCCAACAGGCCTATGGCATAAACGGTGGGACCGTTTTCTTGTTGAAGCTGATGAATTGCCTGCTCCAACGTATCGGTACTCGCATTGTCTTCTCCGTCGGTCACAACGAAGATTACTTTTTTCTCCAATTTAGAATTCTTCTTCATGTAATCCGCAGAGGCCACGAGGGCGTCGTAGAGCGCAGTCCCGCCGCGGGATTCCACCTTTTCGAGGGCATTGCTTAATTTCTTGATATCGCCCGTGAAATCCTGATCGAGATAATATTCGTCGTTAAAATTGACTACGAAAACCTGATCGTCCGGATTGCTGGCTCGGACCAAATTGAGTGCCGCTTTGTTTACTTTGTCGCGCTTCTCCCGCATCGATCCCGAATTATCAATCACGATCCCCATTGCCACGGGGACATCTTCGCGGCGAAACGAAGTAATAGTTTGCGGAACGTTATTTTCGAATACCGTGAATGCGTTCCGGTCAAGGGTTGTGACCAGCCGCATCCCTTCGTCCACAACCGTGGCGTGAAGGATGACCTCTTCCACCTCGGTTCTGAAAACGAAGACGCCATTGTCGCTGGATGCTGGCGCTTGCGATGAAGGCTGAGCTTGGTCAGGAGGCGGCACAGGCGTGGCCTGCCCCGGTTGTTGATCCGTGTTCGCGGGCGCTGTGGCGGGAGTTGCGGGGTTAGGATTGGCCCCGCTAGCCGGACTCGCCGGCGCGCTCTGCGCCGCTGAACTTTGCCCAGCCGAACCCTGCGCGCCCTTGGCCGAACCAGTTGGAAGAAAAGTTGTAAGAAAAAAAACGCACAGCAGAACTACTATTCGGCTATTCCGAAGGTGCATAGTATCCCGTTTTGGCATATACCCGCAGCGGCGGCAGACCTCTGGGCGCAAGAAGTTTCACTTTTATCTTACGCCATTTGCCATCGTGGCCAGGTTTGTTTGGACGGTATCCAAGCACATATTGGTTGCGTAGCTCAATTCCGATTTTTGTAGCGACATCCGCCAGATCATTCGGATTATCAATGGTAAAAGCGCGTCCGCCAGTCAACTCGGCAATATCGCTCAACAAGCCGGGCCCCAGACGCTCCTCTTCCGATGCAAAATAATGATCGTAGAGCCCGATCGCATAGATCAACAAATCGGACTCCTTCACTAGCGACTTTATTTCTCCTTCGGTATAGCGGCTGTGATTATCTCCGCCGTCAGAAATGATGAGAAGCGCCTTCTTCGTATATTTCGCCTGCCGCATCTTGCTCACGCCGAGATAAATTGCGTCCAGCAGCGCCGTTCGTCCTTTGGGAACCGTAAATACCAGCTTGCCCTGTATGTCCTCGACCGATTGCGTGAAGTCGGAAACTTCCTGCGGTTGATCGGAAAAAGTGATCATGAAAAATTCATCTTGAGGATTCGCGGTCTTGAAGAATTCGGAGACAGCTTCGCGCGCGCGATCAATTTTGCTGCTCATGCTGCCGCTCATGTCGAAAATCACGCCGATCGAGACCGGAGCATCTTCGCTCGAGAAATTCCTGATTTCCTGCTGATCCTTGCCTTCGAAAAGCTGGAAGTTGTCTTTGTCCAAACCTGTTACCAGCCGGTTCAGGGGATCGGTAATAGTGACGGGAACCAGAACCAGGTCGACATCCACTTTCATCGGCCGAACATGAGGAGAGTCTGGGTTCGGCACTATCGCCTTTGCTTCTGGAACCTCGACCCGGGAATGGATATGAACGTCGTCCACGTCGGCCGGACTCTGCGCCCATAAATGTGGAAGCAGAAGACAAGTCAGCAATGCTAGAAAAAAACCACGCATCGCGGGACGCAATTTTGGACTTCTCTGTTTCCAGGGCGATAAGGGGAGAAATCGAAACTTGGTCAGCGGGTGAAGGGAACCCGGCCCGTTATGAGGGGCCATAAAAAACCTCAACAATTAAGCCGATCCTACCATAGCTGAATGCACTGGGGACAAGCTTTCTATCAAAGTGGACGAGACGAGTGCGCAAAAGTTTGCTTCTTGCAGTTCCGAATCTGAGCGGGCTCAATTGAACCACCGATCCGCAGTCACAATTGTCAAATCCCCGTCAAATCGGCTGCGCGATGCCAACATCATGAGGATTAAAGGAATCTGGGTCGCTAACGCCGCACTATTCAGCTCTGCGTCTTGTACAATCTCTCTTTCCCTTTTAGACACATGGCTCATATCGCACCTTTTCGCGCTCTCCGTTACGACCCAGCCCGGGCTTCGCTTTCCCAGGTCGCAACTCAGCCTTACGACAAAATCACTCCTCAGATACAGCAGGGCTACTACGCGGCCAGCCCGTACAACCTGGTTCGCATCATCCTGGGAGAAAAGCTGCCCACGGATAATGACCGCGAAAATCCTTACACCCGCGCCGCAGCTTTCTTTCACGACTGGCGCCGGCAAGGCGTCTTTCTTCAGGATGCCCAACCCTCTCTTTATCTTTATATAGAGCGATTTACTGTCCCGGGCAGCAAGGCTGAAATGGAACGTCGAGGCTTCATTGCCCTTGGCAAAATCGAAGATTACTCGGCGGGCGTCGTTTTTCGACACGAACAGACCTTAGCCAAACCCAAGGCCGATCGCCTGGATCTGCTTCGGGCCACTCGCGCCCACTTCGGACAGATTTTCATGCTGTATACCGATCCCGCCGGCGAAATCGAAAACCTGCTCGCCTCCTCGAACGCTCCCGATATGGAAATGCGCGACGAATATGGCGTGCTCCATCAGGTTTGGAAAATTTCCGATGCATCCCTTATCGATCTGGTGCGCGGCAAAATGCGGGATAAAAAATTAATCATTGCCGACGGCCATCATCGCTACGAAACATCCCTGAACTATCGGAACGAGCGCCGCGGTTCCAATTCAACCGCGACCGGCGCCCCCCGCCAATATTCGCCTGAAAACAGCATGGTCCGCCCTCCATCCGAATTGGCCCCACATGATCTCACGATGATGACCTTCGTCAATATGGATAGCCCCGGTCTTTTAATTCTGCCTACCCATCGGGTTATCCATAGTCTTGCGGAATTTTCGGTGGACAGTTTCAAAGATAAAGCCAGAGCGTTTTTCAGCGTAGAAGAAGTTGATCCCTCGATTGACACGGTGCGGGCGAATGCCATTTTGCGCGAGGCCGGACAAAGTGGAACCGCTCTGCTCGCGATCACGAGAAACCACGCATTCTTGTTGGATACGCCTTCATCCATCGGGTCGCTCCTGTTCGCCGGCTTGTCGTTGCGGCAACAATCTCTCGACGTGGTTCAGTTGCACAAGTGTCTGCTCGAAGGCGTGCTTGGAATCTCGGAGGAAGCGATCCGCGACCAGCAAAACATCCGCTACATCAGGGATACAGGGGAAGCGCTGGAACAGGTTCACAGCGGCGCCGCGAATGTGGCATTTTTGATGAATCCCGTGCGCATGCAACAAGTTCGGGACATCGCGTTTGCCAGCGAGGTTTTGCCGCAAAAGTCCACCGATTTTTATCCCAAGCTATTGAGCGGACTGACGATTTATGCCCTGGAATAGATTGCGAACCAGATGGATATATAAGTTCCCGCGAGGTTGCTGTCCCGCGAGACCGGTCCAATTACGTTTTCCTTGTTGAAAATACCGAATTTAATCTGCAAAATGCTTTCTTCTTCGTCCGCAGTCAGCGCCGTTACAATCGGCATTTGTTGTTGCAGCCTTCTGCTTTCGGGCGCGGCCCCCGAAGACAAGCGAATTGCCATCTTTTCTAATGTCGCTACTTATTCTTTGCCGGTCAGCGATCTCAACGGCCAGGAGTATGCAGGCTTGCTCGAGGTTCTTGAGCCATTGGGAACCGTCACTGCCAAGGCCGATCAGAAACACTGGAAGCTGCGATACAACAGTGTTGAGCTCGAATTCAGCGTCGAAAAATCGAGAGTTCGGATGAAAGGCGGCGATTTCGACCTGGACGCTCCCTTCGTAATACAGAACGGGCGTGGCTTGGTGCCAATTTCATCCCTGGGACCGCTCTTATCTCGAATCCTCGGCGGACCGGTGACTTTTA
>Ga0182015_10000242_pt1 | contig 79051 bp, 63 predicted proteins | sample 712P3MmetaG_FD_120478 | JGI IMG/M metagenome (GOLD analysis project Ga0182015, IMG submission 120478) | Permafrost microbial communities from Stordalen Mire, Sweden - 712P3M metaG | ecosystem: Environmental > Terrestrial > Soil > Wetlands > Permafrost | place: Sweden: Stordalen | collected...
GCAATGTAGTCACAGACAATCCTCGGAAGCGGTTCGAGCCTGGCCTTCTCCGTATAGCTGGCCGGCAAGTTTCCCGGATGCTCCATCCAGAACTTGAACAACTCTCTGATCACGCGCTCCGCATCGCTCTTCTCCGGACTAAGCGTCTCGCTGAAATAAAGGTTCTTGTAGAGAAAATCCTTGGTCTCGCGCCGTTCCCGTTCGATCGGCATGCTCGACGTAACCAGCCGGCGGTTGCAGGAACGAACATTGTCGAGAGTGGCGATGCCTGCCTGACAGATTTGTTCTTTCGTATTCTCAATCAGATCCCCAACCCAACGATTGAGCATCCGCTTGAGCGCCTCATTGAATTTCAGCTTATTGATTGCTTTTGGATAAATAGTTTCGCTTTCGGCGTAAAGGCGCGCGAAGACCGGCAGTCCGGCACGGATTTGATCGAGCGTCAATAAATGCGATTCGTAGCCATCGTCGAGATCGGCCGTGCTGTAAGCAATCTCGTCTGCAACATCGATAAGCTGGGCCTCAAGCGGCGGACGAAGCTCGAGCAAATACTCAGCCAACTCCGGGTGCTGCTCCGCCAGATAATCGTGCGAGTGCTTGATAATGCCCTCGCGCACTTCGAACGTCAGGTTGAGCCCGCGAAAGGCTGCATAACGCAACTCAAAGTCTTCCACGATGCGCAGGGCATGCAGATTGTGGTCGAAAAAATACCCATGCTCACGCATGGCGGTGTCGAGAGCTTTTTCTCCGGCATGGCCGAACGGCGGATGGCCCACGTCATGCACCAAAGCAAGGGCTTCAACCAGATCGACATTCAAACCAAGCTGCGCCGCAATGGTTCGCGCGATTTGCGCAACTTCAATAGTATGAGTCAGCCGATTACGAAAATGATCAGAATGGCGGCGGGTAAAAACCTGGGTTTTTGCTTCAAGCCGGCGAAACGCTCTGGCATGAATGACGCGATCGCGGTCCCGCTGAAAGTCGTCGCGATAAGGATGCGGAGGCTCGGGATAACGGCGTCCGCGGGATTGCTCCACCCGCACCGCGTAATCGGCGAGCATGGAGAAAGTCTAACAGAAAAGCTCTGTCATCCTGAGGCGGTGGAATCGGTCGCTCAAGAGCGATTCCCAACGAAGGATCTTTGCATTTCGGGTGCGGACACGCTCTGGTTTGTAGAGTTACTACTTATTCCCCGGCTCTTCCTTAGCCAGCTTAACCTTCGCCGACTCCAGCTTCTGCGTCAGTTGGGCCACGTTGTCCGTGTCCACTTCCGCAGCGACGGTCTTGTTCCACTCATCGAGAGCCCGTTCCCAGTGCGCCGCAGCCAATTTCAGGCGGCCCGTCTTTTGATACAGATCGCCGAGGTGATCCTGTACCGTGGGGTCCATCCCCATATGCTGCGAGGCTTTCATCAGATTGTCTTCGGCCAGTTCGTACTTACCCATCTTGAAATAGGCCCAGCCGAGAGAATCAAGATAGGCGCCGTTGGCTGGTTCCAGCTCGACCGCCTTCTTGATCATGATTAGAGCTTCGTCCAGTTTGGCGCCACGATCCGCCAGCATGTATCCCAGATAGTTAAGCACAGCGGCATTCTGAGGATCCGTGGTTAGCACTTTGCGAAAAACCTCTTCCGCCTGGTCGTACTTCTTCTGGCGTTCGTAGGTCGATCCGCGTAAAAACTCTACATATTCCTTGTCTTCATCTTTGGTAGAAAGTTGCGCAGCCTTATCCAGCGCGGCTTCCGCCTCTGGCCAGCGCTTGAGGCGGCTGTTCATCTGCGCCAGGTTGATGTAAACCTCGCGATCCTGCGGGGTCCCATTCAGCAGAGATTTTACCTGGCCTAGGCCGGCATCCGGTTGACCCATGTCCGCGAGCTCAGCGGCATAAACCATTTTCAGGCCGCGATCATTCGGCAGTTTTTGAGTCGCTTCCTTGGCGACGTCGGCGGCCTTTTGCCATTGCTTGGCTTCCTGATAGGTATCGATAATCTGCTGGTAGCCACGCTCGGCATTGTCATCGCCCAAGGGCAGCATTTTGCGGAACGTTTCTAATGCCAGCTGCTGATTATTGTTGTCGCGATAAACAGTGCCCAGCCGCTCCAGAAACACAGCGCGGTTGTTCTTTTCGCTCTGGCTGTAGCTGTTATCCGGCTTGTCGGTTTTCTTGACTAAATCTTGCAGGACTTCCGCCGCTTCGTCATAACGGCCTTGTGCCTGATAGACCGCCGCAATGTTGTAGGGCACTTCCATGGAATCCTGCACCATGGATTCAGCCTTCTTCAAATTGTCCAATGCCAGATCAAACTTGCCATTCCTGCGATAGATCTCAGCCATGCGCAGGTAGGTCTGCGCATCTTCAGGATTCGATTCCGCAATAATTTTGTACTGCTCGAGAGCGGCGTCGGTTTGACCGTCATTCAAAAGGTTTTGCGCAAGACCCCGGATGGCGTCGAGGTTGTCGCGATCCAGTTCAATCGCTTTTCTATAGGCAGTGATGGCTTGCTTGTATTCCTTGCGCTGCTCGTAGGTGTAGCCCAGCGCCGAATACAGCTTCGCCGAACGGGCGGCGTCCGGAACCGCGCTCAAGGCTTCGGCAGCACGGGCGCTATCGCCTTCTTCGTTGTACAGGTAAGCCAGCGTGGTGACGGCTTCCTCGGAATCAGGCTGCAGCTTTACCGCAGTCTTGAATTCGCTTTCCGCCTTGCGCAGATCGTTGTTCAACCGGTAAAGCCGTCCGAGCAGCAGATGATCGTCCACATTGTCGGGCTCGATCTTGATGATTTCCTCGTATTGCTCGATAGCCAGTTTCAGCACGCTGTCAGAACCGCTGCCGCTCTGCACGTCTCCAAGCGACCGCAGGTAAATACGGCCCAGCAATTTGTGCGCTTCCAGATTGTCGGGATCTTTCTTGAGGATGTCCTGTGCTTCGAGCACGGCATCGCGGATGCGCCCAGTCTTGGCATAAAGTTCCGCCAACCCCGAGGTCAGATATTCAGACGTCGGATCCGCATCAATAGCTAGCCGGTACTCCTCGATGGCTTTGGTCGCCAGATCGCTGCGGTTGTAAACCGCAAACTGATCTTCGTACATGTGCGCTACGGTGTAGTGATAGTACGCGCTCGCCCGGTCGGTCTTTCGCGGAGCAGAAGCAGTGCTAGCCGGTTTTGAAGTCGAAGGCGCGGCTGAAGATGGCGCGGGAGTTTGCTGCGCGACGACGATACCTGCCGAGAAGAGTGCAAAAACAAAAATAGACCAGCGCATGCTTTTCATCGAATACCTTTGGAGTTCCAAACCCATAGCGGTTGGATGCCTAACCGTCCGACGTGGGTGCTCGTTTTATTGTAAACCTTCGTCAACGAGGATAGGGGAAATGTCCCCGCACGAACCACGCGAAAAACATTCGGAGGTACAGGGACGGATGGACTTAGGAGGCTTGATCTTTTCGTTGATCGGCTGATTGATTCTGTGGTCCCTGATCAATGGGTTTCCAACGGGCAACGTAGCACCCATCTGGATAAACTTTTGATTGATAGCGAATCGGAATGGGGCTGCCATCCTTGGCCAGAAGGCTGTAATTTCCTTCCATTTCCCCCTGCCTGACATATTTGCCAAAGGTTTCTGACACTTGGGCGCGCAGCTCAGGAGCGGCAATGTCGTCGATTGTCTTTGCCAGCAGTTCTTCCCGGCTGTAGCCCAGCAACCGGCAAACCCCATCGGTCACCTCGATGTACCGCCGGTTGGCATTGACGAAAACCACAAAGTCGCCATCGATCTCCGGATGCAAATGACGGACGTGCTCCGTGGTCGAACTTCGATGAGTCTCCATCTCTCTTTGCAAAACGCGCAGGTTCTGTCGCGCATCCTGAATATCAGACGTTTCATGGCGACTACCTGATGCCGCGAGTATTTGAAGCCGGGCTCCAATTGCATCCTCTGCGAGTTTGATACGTTCGGGAAGCCTTTCGTAATCAACCTCCAAAAGCGCAGCATGGTAAAGTTCAACCCATTCCGTTCGATGGTCATTCGACTTCAAGGCTTCATCTCCCATGCCACACATAGATGACAATACTTGTTACTTGGAATCAAGGGATCATAAACCATGTGTCTAACCCATGAAGTAGCGATTCTTTTCCCAAGCTACTTGAACGGTCGTCAGTGAGCAGCGCCGGTATCTTGCCCTCGTGGATTGGCTACATTGCCTCCATCCGATTGTCGAGACGCTAATGCCGGAAGTGCCTAACCCCCGTGAACGTCATCGCCAGCCCCAAACGGTCGGCAGCTTCAATGACCTCCGGATCGCGAACAGATCCACCCGGCTGAATAATCGCAGTCGCACCAGCCTTCGCGATTTCTTCAACCCCGTCCGGGAACGGAAAAAACGCATCCGACGCCGCCACCGTGCCCTGCAATGGCAGCACCGCTTTCATAGCTCCGATCCTGCAGGAATCCACGCGGCTCATCTGACCCGCCCCCACGCCCACAGTCTGCCCGTCGCGCGCATAGACGATTGCATTTGACTTCACATGCTTGCACACTTTCCAGGCGAACAATAAAGCGCGTTTTTCTTCCTGCGTGGGCGCGCGCTTAGTGACCACTTTAAGATCACCTTCGGCAAGCGGCCGCACATCAACGTCCTGGAGCAGCACTCCGCCAGAGACGTTTTTGATCACCCATTTCTGAGGGGCATCCGTGATCTCCATCAGCCGCAGATTTTTCTTCGCAGCGAATTTGGTCCCAGCTCCTTCGTCAAACGCCGGCGCTGCAATTACCTCAAGAAAAAGCTTGGCCATTTCCTCGGCCGCAGCTGCATCCACGGGACGATTGACGCCAATAACTCCTCCAAACGCCGAAACCGGATCGCATGCAAGCGCCTTCCGGTAAGCGTCCACCAAAGTCGCGCCCGTCGCAGCTCCGGCCGGGTTAGTGTGCTTGATAATCGCGCACGCCGGCTCGTCGAACTCCTGAGCCAAGTCCCACGCCGCTTGCAGATCGACAATATTGTTATAAGAAAGCTCTTTGCCTTGCAGTTGCCGTCCATTGGCCACGCCTCGGCCAGAGCCATCCGAATAGAGGGCTGCTTTCTGGTGCGGATTCTCTCCGTAGCGAAGATCCATTGTCCGGGTGAAAGACAATCGCAGATTCTGCGGAAAACCTGCAGCTTCATGAAATGCAAAACGCCCGTTGCTGCTCACCCGCTCCAGCGTGGAAGCGATGGCAGCGTCGTATGCTGCCGTAGTGGCAAAGGCTTTCTGCGCTAAACGCCACCTAGTGTCTAGTGACAACTCGCCGCCGGACCGGCTCAACTCTTCGGCAATTTCGTCGTAATCAGACGGAGAAGTAACAATAGCAACATCCTGAAAATTCTTAGCCGCAGAACGAATCATCGAAGGCCCACCAATATCGATATTCTCAATCAATTCATCGAAGTGAACATGGGGTTTGGCCGCAGTTTTCTCAAACGCATAAAGGTTGACCACCACCATATCAATCGGCAGGATTCCATGTTCGGCCACGGCGGAGACGTGGGATGGATTCTCGCGGCGATGCAGAATCCCTCCATGCACATTGGGATGCAGAGTCTTCACCCGGCCATCGAGCATTTCAGGAAACCCGGTTAGCTCGGAAATATCCTTCACGCTGATGCCGGATTGCCGCAGCAGTTGCGCTGTGCCCCCGGTCGAAATCAGTTCCACGCACAAATCAGACAACTTGCGCGCAAATTCGACAAGTCCAGTCTTGTCCGTGACACTCAGAATGGCGCGCTGGATTCTTGCTTGTTTTTGTGACATCGCAAGGCCTTCGCCGATAAACGATGGCGTAATAGAAAGTTTATCAGCACATGGCTTTGCGCAGCGGGTTAGGAGACAAAATACGACTCAGGCTTTCGCTTTAGCCTTCAGCCGCACCTGGCCGTTCTGCAGCTCGACGGAATATTCCACGGCCTGGCAGCCGTGTTGCTTCCGAATCTGATCGGTTTTCTTCTGCACGAAGGAAGTGAAACTATCAATGTTGCCAGTAACCGACTCGCCAGCTTTTTTCTTGGCTTCCGTCAGCGCCTGGTAAAGTTTTTCTACCTGAGCGCGTTCGGCGCGAGCATCGGAGCACTGCACTGTAAGCGGCCCGTCGCTCACTGCGGCCGCGACTGCGGCAGCCGCATGCCCCACTCCATAAACCGGATGATGTTGCGGCTGATGTTCCTCCGGACGCACGCCTTGAACTGAGAGCAACGCGTCCTGAGGACGGCGGTAGCCTTCCTCGCGAATGCGTGCCTTCTTGCGCCACAAGTCGCTGTAGATGGCGTAGCGCTGCGCCATTTCGTTATAGCGAAAGCGCTGCTGAAAGCTCATCCGTCCGCCATCACTGAACTTGCGCAGCAGACTCAGAACCTTCCACTCGATATCGGTGGGCGGCTTCTTGGTAGGATTGCTGAAATAAACTTCGTACTCGATCTTGAGCCGCCGCAATTGCGACTCAAGCAAGACGAGATCTTCGTCGATAGTCACTGGGAGTTCTCCAACTCACAGTGTAGGGCGTAGTAGGCCCGCGGACGAGGTACCCGTCGGTCACCAGAGGGATGGGACGGAAGTAACCGAAAGGCAGCTATTAGCTCTTAGCCTTTAGCTATTAGCTGAAGCACGTAGAACGAAGAAGTAGAGTTTTTGAGCTAAAGGCTAAAGGCTAAGAGCTAAAAGCTGCTTCTGCTTCACTTCGCATTCGACGCCATCTTCTTCACCATCGCCAGCACCAGCTTGCGGTCGCTGTCGTTGAGGCTTACCGAATAGCGCCGGATCTGGCTCAGGAAGCGGACTTCGTCATCAGAAAGCTGGGGCAAACCCTTGGCTCCGTTGCTGTGTCCCGATTCCGAGAAGAATTGCGACAGCGGCAACTCCATCGCGCCGGCAATCTTCGAAAGCGTGTCCAGAGATGGGATGGTGTGACCGTTCTCTACCCGCGAAAGGTAGCAGCGCAGCAACCCGGTGCGCTTTTCGATATCGCCCTGGGACATACCTTTCCCCAGCCGGTAGTTCCGAATGGTCTCGCCGATGTTCATAGAGAAGACGGCCAAGCTTGCTCTCCGCGATGGTGAATAGTAACCAGAGGATTATCGTCTGGCAAGTGGAAATTTCTGTGCACAACAACCGATGCATTTGCAATTCAACAGCAATTCTCACGCCGTTTTTCGCACAGGCAATTTTTACAGCCGCGACAACACGCGGATGGAGCTCAGAAAGCTCTGCTGCTTATTTTCCCAAAGTATCGGCCAGGAACTTAACTGTGCGCTTCCAGGCATCCGCCGCGTCATCCGGCCGGTAACCGTCTTTGTTGTTAGGATTTTCAAAGGCATGCCCGGCGTCAGGATAAATAACTATCTCAACTTTCTTGCCCATTTGCTTCAGCGTTTGTTCGAATTTCTTCACATCGTCCGCCGGGATGCCGCGGTCTTTGCCGCCAAAACTCCCGAGAATGGCGGCGTTAATTTTTTTCAGTGAGTCAGGGTCAGTCGCCAGATGGCCGTAGTTAATCACATCCGCCCTGAGTGTGGGTTCCTGCAGCGCCATATCCAGCGAAAAGCCGCCGCCCATGCACCAACCAATCGACGCGATCCGATCTTTCTTGACATTAGATTGCGATTGCAAAAATTCGTAAGCGGCATGCAAGTCGCGCTTGGCGCGGTCTTCGGGCAGCCCCCGCATTAATTCGTGAGCCTCGTCCGGCGTGGTAGCGACTTTGCCACGATACAGATCAATGGCGAGCGCAACATAACCCAGATCGGACAACTTCGAAGCCTGCTCCTTGACCCAGTCGTTAAGCCCCCACCATTCGTGGATGACCACGATCCCCGGAAACGGACCCTTTCCTTCAGGCGTATAAAGCAATGCCTGCACGGTTTCATCGCCGCTTTTGTAAGAAACATTCTTGGGAGTAGCAGCAAAAGCAGAAAGAGCGAAAAGCAAAGTAAGAACCAGGCAAAGTAATTTCAAAGCCATCCTCCGTAGCGCCGGCGTCCCGCCAACGCTACAACTGCAATTCCATATACATCGCTCCGGCAATCGGATTCGGGCGATAAGGCGCAATCTCTCGAAAACCCAGTTTGCGGTACATCTCTACCGCATCTTTCATGATCGGCTCAATTGTATCGAGGCGCATGCGTTGATAGCCAACCGCTCGAGCCTCCGCAATGATGCTTTCCGCCAGCACGCGCCCCAAACCTTTCCCGCGAAATGCCGGACGCAGGTAAAGCCGCTTCATCTCGCAAATGCCGTCCCCCCATTTATGCAGCGCAACGCATCCCGCCCACTGTCCTGCGTAGTCAACCAGCAATAAACGTCCGTCAGGAGGCGCGTAGTCTCCAGGAAGATCAGCAAGCTCCTGGTCGAAATTCTGAAAGCAAAGATTCATGCCAAGCGATTGTGCATACTCCGCAAAAAGCTCACGCGCCTGCGCAACTTGTGCTGCAGACTCCGCCTGCACAAGCAAAATCGTCGAGTTCGCCCGCGCTACCCCATAAGCATGCCGCCATTGATACTCAAAACATGCCCCGTAATATAAGACGCTTCGTCCGAAGCCAAAAAAGCCACGGCATTGGCCACATCCTCTGGCGTTCCTACTCGCCCCAGGGGAATCGCCTTGAGCGCATTCTGTTTAAAATCCTCCGAGAAGCCCGAGGTCATCGCGGTTTCGATGAAGCCAGGTGCGACCGCGTTGCAAGTGATGTTTCGCGACCCAACCTCACGCGCGATAGCCATGGTCAATCCAATCAAGCCGGCCTTCGACGCGGCATAGTTAGCCTGTCCCGCCTGCCCCATCTGTCCGAAGACAGAAGTCACATTGATGATCCGTCCCCACCGCTGTTTCAACATCGAACCAATCGCCTGCTGAGTACAAAGATACGCCGAGGTTAAATTGGTATTGAGAACAGAATCCCAATCGGCCCGCTTCATGCGCATGACCAGTTGATCGCGAGTGATTCCCGCGTTGTTGACAAGAATGTCGATCTTACCCAACTGTGCGATCGCGCTCTTGAATGTGCTCTTGACTTGTTCTTCGTCAGCAACATCGAGAGGAAACGCAAAAGCTTTCCCTCCGCTGCCTTCGATTTCCTTCACGAGTTCGGCCAGCTTTTCCTGACTACGCGCCGCGACCGCCACAGTCGCGCCTGACGCCGCCAGCTTGAGAGCACAGGCACGGCCAATACCCTGAGACGCACCAGTCACCAGCGCGACCCGTTCTGACAAGGTCATGAATCTCTCCACATGATGAATCGGAATTATAGTCGAGCCATTGGATATTGGGAGAAGTTGAATGGCTTGAAGACTCTCATTCCGATGGTTTTCCTTTGTGTACCTTCGTGCCCTTTGTGGTTGATGCTTTAAAAAGGCTCAACCACAGAGGGCACAAAGGTACACAAAGAGAAGCTGAATCCTGCGACCCGGTCATTGCGAAACGGGCCATCTTCGCGGTTGTTTTCTAAGAATGCGTATCTTTAAATTGCACATCTTCTAATCCGCCAGTAAGATTCAAGTCTCGGCCAAAATGACATCACCGACCAGCATGCCTGAGGTTACCAACGCCCCGTCGCCAAACGAAAAGACCACCTCCGCCGATGCGCCCGCAGTCGAGGTTTACGCCGTCTACGGCGTAGAGCCGGAAATTCAAGCCTATGCCATGGCCAAGTACTCGCGCTCCGCGCTGTCAATGAAGGAATCTCTCAAGGAGATCAGTCAGCAGAAGGCCGAAAAGTTTCTCAACACCTTTTACTTCCAATACGGCCACAGATCGATTGCCGATCTGGCCCATGTAGCATTGGCCATCGAACGGCTTTCGATTCTCGCAGCAATCGCGGTCGCCGACGAGCAACGCTGGGACGGGCAGGAGCGTTCCACTCGCTATCAGGATTTCAAAAAGGGCGGCTACTTCACCCCCGATTTTGGCGACGACCAACAGGCGCGAGATCTATATCGTGAAACGATCGAAAAGCTGTTCACGGAATATGAATCGCTCTCAGATCGCACCTTTCATTACCTGGTCGACATCACGCCTAAGCCGGCCGAGATGAAGCAAGAGGCTTACGAACGAACGCTGAAAGCCCGCGCTTTCGACATCTCACGCTACCTGCTTCCGTTAGCGACCATTACATCGCTCGGACAAATCGTCAACGCCCGCACGCTTGAGACGCAGGTTTCGCGCCTGCTATCGCACACCCACAAAGAAGTTCGAAATCTGGGAGAGTTGCTGAAGCGTGCCGCAGTTTCTCCCGCGTACAACGCCAGCCACGGCTCGTTGCGTGAATTGGTAGATCAGATCCGGTCGCTGTCGCCGGAACTCGGCGAGCGCGCCGAGCAGGAATTACTGCGCGAGGTACGAATGGCCCCCACGCTGGTGAAGTATGCGGATCCGAATCGGTACGAAATCGAAACCCGCCGCGAACTGAGGCAAGTAGCGACCGAACTGATGGGGAACCTACCAGTCGCCAATGTCCCTATAGTCGACCTGCTAGATGAAGAACCGCTGGAAGTCGAACTCGCGGCCACATTGATTTACGAACACAGCCATTATTCGTATCGACAAATCCGGCAAGCGATCCAAGGCGCGGGAGATTACATTCGGCGCGAGATCATCGACCTGGGCTTACGTCATCGCGGCAAGCACGACGAAATGCTTCGCCCGTTCTGCGCCGGCCAACAATTCCGCTTCGACATCCTGATGGACGTGGGCGGCTTCCGCGACATGCACCGCCACCGCCGCTGCATCCAGATCGGACAGGAACCGACCACCAGGCACGGCTACGATGTACCCAGCGAAGTAGATGCAGCCGGAGTGCGAAAAGGCTTTGACGCAATCATGCAGAGCACGGCCGGGGCAATCGAAAAACTCGGCGACCGGTCCGCACCCGAAGCCAAAGAAGATGCCCAGTACGCGATCCCCCTCGCATTCCGCAAGCGAACCCTGTTCAAAATGGATTTCTCCGAGGTAGTGTACATCTCCGAGCTCAGAACCGGTCCGGCCGGACACTTCTCCTATCGCAATGCCGCTTATGCGATGTACGAAGCGGTAGCGAAAAAGCATCCCGCGCTGGCAAAATATTTACGAGTAACCGACGTCAAAGAGCCGATTGATCTGCTGAAAAGATAATTACCACCCCATCCGTTTCCTCAACTCCGTAATGTGCGCCACGTGATGCTTGCCGTGCCATGCATACAGCGCAAGGTTTCTATCCAGCGAGACCAACCCCAACTCCGGATGCCGGAACGTACGCTTCCATTCCTCCGGCTTCATCGTGCGCAACACGCGAACCCATCGGTCGTGTAACGAATCAAGCATCGTTAACGAAACATCCAACGGTGTCGACTTAACATCTCCCGTGGCCGCCCACCGGTCTTCCATATAAGGTTTGACCGTCGGCTCCTCTTCGGTAAGCGCCAGCTTGAATCGAATGTAAGCATTCATATGGCTCTCTGGCACGTGGTGTACAACCTGCCGCACCGTCCAGCCTCCGTCGCGATAAGGCGTTTCGATTTGCTTTGCATCAAGATCCTTAATTGCTGAGCGTAATGCCGCCGGCGCCTGCTCAATGTCGTCGACGAATTGCTTACGCTGGGCGTCGCTTAGCGTGCCCTCAAACTTGAATTTTCCAATGGGATAACGCGGATCGCTCATGTTCACCTCCGAAGAAGTCGGACTTAGAACTCAGATGAGCGCCGAGAGGTGAAAGCTGCAATTTAGATTGACTGGCGCGGTGCGGAATTGATCAGCGCATCTTGATCACCGTACCAGTGCAAGCACACGAACCGGCCCAACAGAAGTGTCCTTCAGCATTGATGGGGCGACCACGACCGTGCCGCCATCCACCGGCGCGCGATCCAGGTTGGCTACGTTCTCCAGTTGATAAACGCTATGTGCCAGAGTGTACTGCCGCACCGGAAAGTCTTTCGACGGACCGTAATCAATGTTCAACGTATCAATGCCAAGCCCGATGACGTTACGCCCCGCGACCAGAAACTTCGCTGCGTCAGGAGAAAACCCGGGGAAGTGCATGGTCCCGCGCGCATCGGCATTGCGATAGTCCCGGATCGAGTTCCAGCGCGAATCCCATCCCGTGCGCGCGATCACCACCGATCCTAACGGAATCTGATTGTGACCCTGCTCCCACCGGGCAATGTCTTCCACCGAAATCTGATAATCAGGATGGGCTGCAGCGTTCGCTCTCACATCGAGCACCACCAGCGGCGCAATCAATCGTCCGCCAGGGATTTGGTCGATGGTCCAAAGCCCGCGAGCAAAATATGCCGGAGCTTCGATACGAGTTCCAAACTGAGCGGCCGATGCGGCCGATTTTTCAGCAGTCGCGTGCGTTAAATCCACAACCGCCCGGAATTCCGTCGCTGATGACGCAGCCGGATGCCGCTGCGCAAACAGAAACAGCGCCAGCGCTAGCACATAACCTGCGATGAGAGTTCGGGTCTTCATCTGCTCTGATAAAAAATTGGATGCAGGTAACTGTTACGGGATGCTGTTTACATTTTCTATTCACGAAGGGAAGCCATCAAGGAACTGCGGGACATGGCCTGTTGTTGTGGTATGCGCATTGGGAAACTATGGATTGTAGCGCCGCCGTCTCGGCGGCAAGATGCCGGCGCTACAGAAGTCCGCAGACCATTCAAACAATAAAAGCCAGACACGCTGCAACCAAAGTCCCAAGAAAGTTTACCGCGTCATTGCTCAAAATTTTCCGTTGCTCAAGCAAAGCTCCCAGAAAGCTGTCAGCGATCATGCCAGCCACAGCGCCGACAATGGAGATGCCGAGCCACTTGAAAGGTATAAGTCCGGTTATCACCGACACCAAACTGACAAACGCCGCCGCCGCAATACCCGCCACTGTCCCGGTCCAACTCACTCCCCCATTCGTGCCTGCAGGCACTACCTCCCAGTTGCTGATCAGCCGAGCATCTGCGTTCCGCGCTTGGCCCACTTCGCTCGAAACCGTATCCGCAGCCGCCTCCGACAGGGCCGCTGAAACTGCAAGGAGAAATACGGCTTTGGCGCTGACCGCTGACAATCCGGCGCAACCCGCAGCCACGGCCAAGTTGGCCAGCACCTGCAAAGCGGTTCTGCCATCCAGTCGTTCAGCAGTTCCCAGCTTTTCCTTTCGTCGATAACCAAACCGGGTGCCGAGCCAGGTAAGCGCAAACACCGAAACCAAAACCAGAAACGCGCCCAGTCCCGCTCCCAGGTACAACAAGCAACAGATTCCGGCACCAGCGATGGCTCCCCCAACCGTTACCCCCCGCACTAACCGCGCCAAGGCGGCGAATACCAGGCTGACAACCACGGCAGGCGCGAGTGGACGCAAGGCTTCCACCCCTGCCAAAGCCTGCATAGTTCGCGTCAGGTCAGCCATAAAAGTCTCAGCAAAAATCCGGCGCCGCGGGTATCCCGTCAGACACTACAATGTATGGGGCCACGCGCCGGTTCGCCACCCGGTATCGTGCTTGTACTCTGGGTTACCGCCCCGAGCTTTGTGCATCAAAGTATTGAATGTAGTTTAAACTCACGATCGCAAGGTTGTAGGTTGCGACGCTGATTCATTCGCCAGTAAGAGGAGAACTATGGCTGCTTCAGTTTGGTCGGGTTATCTAACCTTCGGTTTGATTTCAATGCCGGTGAAACTGTTCTCCGGAGCGCGTAGTTCGGGAATTTCCTTCAACATGCTGCACCGCGACGACCTTTCCCGCCTGAAACAGCAATACGTTTGCCTCGCCGACGGCAAGGTAGTGGATCGCAGCGACATCGTCAAAGGCTACGAGTACCGTAAGGACGAATACGTAGTCATCGAGCCGGAAGAAATCAAAAAGATCGAGCCCAAGACCGCCAAAACGATGGAGATTCTCGAATTCGTCAAAGCCGGCGAAGTCGACCCCGTTTTCTTCGAGTCGTCTTATTACATGGTTCCCGACGAGGCCGGCCGCCGCCCCTATGCGCTGCTGTCAAAAGCCATGACGGAAAGCCAGTACGTCGCCATCGCCAAATTAACCATGCATAACCGCGAGTACACGGTTTTCCTCCGCCCGCACGAGGGCGGAATGATGTTGCACACCATGTACTACGAAGAAGAGGTCCGCAAGGTCGAAGGTTTCGGCGCCCCTGACGTCGAACTCAAAGAGGCGGAAGTCAAAGTAGCGAACCAGTTAATCGACGCGCTCGCCGCCGATTTTGATCCCAAGAAATATCACGACACCTTTCAGGACAATCTCAAGAATTTAATTCAGACCAAACTCGAAGGCGGCACCATCGCCGAAGTTGAAAAACCGAAGAAGCTGGCTCCAGTCGTCGATCTAATGTCGGCATTGAAGCAAAGCCTCGCCGATATGGAAGGCAAGAAAAAGCCGGCAGCCACCGCCCCCCGCGAAGCTGCTCCAGCGAAAAAGAAATCCCGCGCCCGAGGGTAAAACAGAGCGGCCGTTCATTTTCGCCTTTGCTTTTTCTATAAGCCGCAGCGAACCAAGGGTGGGCAGCAATGCCCGCCGGCACAACCGCGTCAGCCAAAATCTTGTCAAGCCCCAAGAACCACCCAATTCCCCCTAAACTGCTACCTCCAAACAGAATATATTTTTGCAAAGTTGGCGGGTTTACCCTATGCAATCAGCTATGATGGAATTAGTAGGATAAACTTTGGTAGCGCCGGCGTCTCGCCGTCGCCGCAATATCCCCCTTACTAACTCCTTTAGAAGAAATATTTTAGAAGAATGCCACGAAAATGCAAATCTAAAGATCCAGGATCTCAACACTCCGGGCGGCACCGGAGTTCCTACTCCGCCGCCGCTCGCAACTCCCAATCAACAAAATCGTCAGAAAAAAATCAAAAAAGATTGTCGTCCTGAGGAAGCGGAGGCATTCGCGAAGCGAAGGCCTGCCAACGAAGGATCTATGCACTCGAAGCCCTCCCAACCATCGGAGCCAAACCGCGAAAACACCACGGGCGAAAAGACCACGGGCGAAAACACCCCACCACTAACCACTCACGACGCAGAACGCCGTGCGGAAATCGACAAGCTGGAAGCCTCAATCGAAGGCGCCATGCGCGGCAACTGGCGCGACCTGCGCACCGTCTTCAACGCCGTCGGCCTGACCCCGCGCAAGCCTGCAACCTCCAGCAATGCCGCTCGCAAGAGGGTTAAAGGACGATAAAAGAGCAGGAGCCAGGACACCTGTACCTACATTACGACCGTTTCTACGATTAAGTGCACTCAAAACGAGGAGCACACTTCCTCTTCAGTCATAAAGGACGCTGCCTTGACTGATTAGGAGACGCATCTATGCCCGCAGAAACCATACTCACATTGCTAAAAGGCGAAGAGCTCTTCTGGCGTGGACGCGACAGATGTGCTGCTGCCACTCTGGCGCGGATCGCACCCACCCGTTAGAATAGGAAACTCCTCCAGGATTCTATGCAGAAATCGGTTTTCACGTTGGGGTATCGATCTGCGTTTCATGCCGCAGTTATTCTTATTCTGATTACTTGTTGGGCGGGTTGCGGCGAAACCTATCGGCCGGTGGCAACGCCCATCGCGCCGAATCCGCCTAATCCCGGCTTTTCTCACCTCGCGCTGGTAATCAGCGTGAACGGTCCCAGCCATCCGGGCGCAAGCACGACGATTGATGTTTCTGGTGACACTGCTGTTTCGCAGTCGACCGTCGGGCTCATGCCTGCTTATGCTGCGTTGGTACAAAACGGCACACGAGTTTATGTGGCCGACAGCGGAGACGACACCGTCACCTCCTTTTCGCCGACCAGCCCTACTCCGGTCACCACGATAAGTTTGCCCACCGGCTCGGCGCCAAGTTTTGTGGCCACGGCGGAGAGTTCTACGCTTTATGTCGCTAACACGGGCAACAATACGGTCTCGGCGATTTCGATCATCAGTAATGTGCTCGAGTCGCCGCTGGGGGGGATTCCAGTTGGCATCAATCCGGTGTCGTTGGCGGAAACTCCGAATCAGCAATATCTGTATTCCGCCAACCGGGGTAGCGCCGGAACTGGCGGTTCCGTCACCAGCATTAATCCGGTCGACCGAAGCCTGAACCCGCCAATTGCGAATGCCACCTGGATTTCTCCAGTCTCAGTTGTGGCACGAACAGATAGCAATCGAGTTTATGTACTGGATCAGGGGAGCGGGATGGTTTCGGCGATCGATCCCGCCACGAACGCGGTAGTAACTAGCGTGTCGGTGGGCGTGGGGGCAAATTTCATGCTGTACGACACGACTCGAAATCGCCTCTACGTGGCGAACCCCGCCAATAACAATGTGACCTATCTCGATGCATCAAGCGATGCGCTCTCGGCTGTGGTGATTCCAATTGCGAATCCGGTCGCGGTGGCCGCTCTACCCGATGGAAGCCGGGCATATATCTCGACTGCGGCGATCACCACGTCAGCCGGCGGCACGTTTGTGACTTCTGCTGTTACAGTTATCAATGCTGCGGATGGAAGTGTCAGAACCACGATTCCGATGACTGCAGCCTCGAAAGTATGCACTTCGAGCCCGTTTGAGCTTCCGCTGGCCGCGGCCGCGGACAGTTCACGAGTTTACGTGGGAAATTGTGACGCGGAGAACGTAGCGATTATTCAAACCTTAAACGATACGCTTGTTCTGCAAATGCCTGCCCCACTAAGCGCTTCATTCAAGCCCGACGGAACTCCACTTCCGCAGAATCCAGTGTTCGTAGTAGCCGGGCCGTAGGAAAGTGGACCCCTCGCCGGTGCAGCTCTCGCGCGAGATTCACAGTGCAGGCGCGGGCGTCCTCGCCTGTGCGAGTGGACGCTCGGCCGCCCCTGGAACCAGTCTCATAAATATCTGAGGGCTGGAAATCGGGCATTCTATAGGCCGCTGTGTGCGCCTCCCGACTCACGCTGGCAGGACTGAATGCCGATCGACTATCCTCGGTTTCCCCTGTCTATAATCTTTGAGGATTTTGATGAAGCCTTTGCTCTTTGCTCTCTGTGTCGTGCTTGCGTTTGGCGGTCTGAGCGCGCAGCAGACTGCCTGGCAACCATCTCCCGGTCATACGCAAGTGCCGATATGGCCGGGAGCTGTGCCTGACCCGCAACCTGTCGCGGGGTCAGAGGTCGCTAAGACCACGGGGAAGGAGTTCCTGGTTGCCGGTAGGCCGGCGGTGGGAGTAAACAACGTCACGCGGCCTACGATGACGGTCTATTCGCCACAAGGAAAGAATACGGGCGCAGCCGTCGTCGTCTTCCCTGGTGGGGGCTATCAGGAGCTGGCCATCGATCTTGAAGGCACGGAGGTCTGTGATTGGCTGACGCCCAAGGGGATCACGTGTGTGTTATTGAAATACCGCGTGACGGATGTGGGCGCGTATCCGAAGTCAGGGCCGTATCCGGAATCACCGATGGCGTTGGAAGATGCGCAGAGGACGATGGGGCTGGTGCGCTTTCACGCGGCGGAGTGGCACATTGATCCACACAAGATTGGTGTGCTTGGGTTTTCGTCAGGCGGTCATCTGGTGGCAGCGATGAGCACACATTTTGCCAAGCGTTTATATCCGGCTGTCGATGCCGCCGACAAGGAGAGCTGCCGCCCGGATTTTGCAGTGGCTATTTATCCGGGCCATCTGTCTCTGTCCGCGGCGAAGTGGGATGCAACGCGCGGCGCCAAAAAGTTTGTGATTCATTATCCGGCGACTGCCGATAAAGATTTGGGGTTGAATCCTGATATTCCTGTCGCCCATCAGACTCCGCCTACGTTTTTGCTACAGGCGGAAGATGACCACGTGGACAATGTAAACGACTCGCTGGCTTATTACATTGCGCTGAAGAACGCTGGGGTTCCGGTGGAGATGCATCTGTATGCTCAGGGCGGGCATGCATTTGGATTGCGGCGCACGAAGCTCCCGATAACAGGATGGCCGCAGTTGGTGGAGACATGGCTGGGGACGATCGGGATGATTTCGGAATAGATGCGCCGGAATTGCGTACCCACCAGCGCTTATTGTTCGTCGGTCGCCTGGCATCAATAATCGGAGAACAGCCTCTCCAGAATGCCTTCAAAGCGAATTTATTCTGCTCACTGGCCCTAGTGTCCCACCGTGGCGGCGCGTTCGGAAGGCCTAGAACAGTTGTGGCGTAGGGCAATATTGAGGAAGACGTTTCCCATATCAGTTTCGAAGCAGATAACTAGCGCTTCCGTATCTTCGCTGCTTTTCGGCCCGTGTTCGGAAGTATGCACAACTGGCGGATGCACGCGAAAATGGAATCCCTGATCGTTGAGCGTTGTGACTGCGTTGCCGATTACCTGGTTGGCCAACTCGCAAACCGTTTCACGCACCAATTCGTCCGATTCTGGTAATTCCGTACCAGCGAAACCGTGGGCGACGCGGACTGCGGTGGCGGGATCGAGATCAATGACAATACGTCCTTCGATGTCGCCGGTCACCCAAATCAGCGCAGCCACTCCTTTGCGGCGGTAAGCTTCTTCTTCCATGCTGAGGTTGGCCACCGACGTGGGACTGTGCAATCCCTGTGCCAACACCGCGTCGGCCGCGTTGATGAACGGCTGTATCAAATCCATTCGCATTTAGGCCCCCGCGCCCGCGGCATGGGCCGCAGTGCCATCCTCGCCCATAACGTATTTGATCACTTCGTAAAGAACTTCCGGCTTCACCGGCTTCTGCACGAAATGACGCGCCCCGCGCTGCAACGCCGCCACGATGTTCTCCTGATATCCAACTGAGGAGACCATGACGATGCGTGCTTCGGGATGCTGCTGCACGATTTTCTCCGCAGCCTCGATCCCTTCCATCTGGGGCATGGTGATGTCCATCAGCACAATATCCGGCTTTAAGCGCTCGTATTCGCTTATCGCGGTTACGCCGTCTCCGGCCTCGCCAGCTACTTGGCCGCCGAATGTTTCGATCATTCGGGCCAGATTCTTACGTGCGAAGACCGAATCGTCCACTACCAGGTAGCGGACGGGTTGGCCGTCTTTGCTGCGTTTGACTGCTACGAACTGATCCATATATAACCTCCGCCTCTTCAACTTCCGGCATCGTGTTCTTGCCTGCCGGAGAAAATCAGTGCTTGCCAACTCCTGCAGCCTTGCCGCTTTCCTCGGACTCGCTCTGCTTCGAGGATTTCCGGTCCGGCATACACTGCGCCTGCAAAGTGTTAGCCAGCGCGTCGAGCGGCAACACGCGCAGTGCATAGCCACGCTCGATGGCCGCTTTGGGCATGCCAAAAACTACGCAGGATTCCTCGCTCTGCGCAATCGTCATTCCGCCCGCGGCTTTAACCATGCCGAGGCCGTGCGCGCCGTCCTCGCCCATTCCAGTCATGAGCGCGGCAATGCTTTTGTCTCCAAACTCTTCGGCAACGCTCTTGAACAGAACGTCCACCGATGGCCGATGTCCATTGACACGTGGTTCATCGTTGAGCACGGCCACGTCGCCCATCGGAAGCCGCTTAACTTTGAGGTGCCGGTTTCCTGGACAGATGAGGGCGCGGCCTGCCAGCAGCAGGTCGCCGGATTGCGCTTCTTTGACGGTGATGGAGCAAATATCTTCTAAGCGCCGGGAAAACATCTCGGTGAAGCCCACGGGCATGTGCTGCACAATCACGATACTGCCGGGAAAATTCTTGGGCAGTTGCGGCAACAAATATTGCAGCGCTTGTGGACCGCCCGTGGAAATTCCGATGGCCACGATTCGAGTGGCCTGGTTCTGAGCTTGAGGGGCCTTTTTCTGCAACTGTTTTTGCGCTTCGAGCGGCGAGGCCATGGTTACGCGCCGGCTTTGCGCTGCGGCTTTAATCTTTGCGATAAGTTCGCGCGCGATCTCCGGCATGTTGGCGGAAACGTCGATGGGCTTGGCAACAAAATCGAAGGCTCCCATGGACAGCGCCTGCAAACTTACCGACGCGCCTTGCGTGCTATGGGCGCTCACCACGATGACGGGTACGGGATGGCGCAACATGATTTCTTTCAGCATGTCCAGGCCGCCCATTCCCGGCATGTCGAGGTCGAGAGTCACGACCTGCGGGTTAACCTCTTCGATCTTTTTCAGGCCGAAGTTTCCATCCATGGCAGTGCCCACGACTTGAATCGAGGCGTCGCTTTCCAGGATTTGCGGAATCAGCTTGCGCATGAGCGCTGAATCGTCCACCACTAACACGCGGATCGGCGACGTCATAGCCGACCTCCGGCTGCGCTTTGCGCGACTCGCGCCCGCTCAGCTTGCGATAGCAATAGACCCATGCCATATCCCGCAGCGTCGGCTCGAGAATTGGCAAAACGCTCCACCAGTGCAGCTAGATTCAGAATCAGAACGACATGACCGTTGCCCAGGATCGACGCGCCACCAACCAGATCGGTCTCCGCAGTTTGTTCGTCGAGAGCCTTGATGACTAATTCTTCTTCGCCCTCGATGGCATTTACCAATAGCCCCAATTTGCGTTCACCCATGGCGATGACCAGCACGAAAACTCTTGCCGCCCGGCCTTCTAATCCATTGGGCGGGGGGCTTCCCAGGCGAGCGACTGGAAGCACGCGATCGCGCAACTGCAAAACTTCGCAGTTGTCGACGCGATGTATGTCCGATTCGTTGGCGCGCGCGATCTCCGCCACGGCGTTTAAAGGAATCGCGTACAGACGTTGTTCTACACGGAAAAGCAGAGCTTTAATGATGGCAAGGGTCAACGGCAGTTGCATACGGAACGTGGACCCCTGACCGGGATGGCTGACGACGTGTACCGTACCCTTCAATCGGTGCAATACGCTTTGGACAATATCCAGGCCAACGCCGCGTCCGGAGATTTCCGTGATTTCATCGGCAGTGCTGAATCCGGGGCGGAATATGAGGTCAAGGATGTCGGCTTCGCTCAGCCGGCTGGCTTCTTCACGCTTCAACAGGCCGCGTTCGATGGCCCGGTTCTTGACTTTCTGCGTATCAATTCCGCGGCCGTCGTCAATGATTTCGACGATGACTTGATTGCCTTGGTGATAGGCCTGCAGGCGAATCGTCCCGCGGGCGGGCTTCTCCATGCGGCTGCGTTCTTCTGCGCTTTCGATGCCATGTCCGATAGCGTTTCGCACCAGATGAGTTAAAGGTTCCGCGATGGCGTCGAGCAGGCTCTTATCCAGTGCGGTGTCTTGCCCGTTCATAACCAGGTCGACTTGCTTGTCACACTGTTTGGCCACATCTCGAACCATGCGGGGAAATCGGCGGAACAATTGTTCGACCGGAACCATGCGGACTTTCATCACCGAGCGCTGCAGATCGTTTAGCACACGCGATTGAAATGCCATGGCGTCGACGAAGCGTCCGCGCATGGCTTCTTTGGGATAGCGTGCGGCGAATTCGTTGAGCGCCTGCTGTAGCATCGATTTGCCGATGATGAGCTCACCTACGAGATTAAGGACGGTATCGATGCGCTCCGCATCCACGCGTAACACGTTTTCAGGGGCAGCGGAAATTGGTTTGGCTGCGAGTCCGCGATCCGCGGGAGATGGTGCGCTCGTAGCTCGTTTAGCGATGCTGTTGGCGACTGGTTCTTCCTGCAGAACTATTTCATCAAGTGGGTTGTCTTCATCGATTTCCGGCAGTAACGAAGGTTCGCGTTTGCCTTCCACTACTTGTTGGGCTGTCTTGTGCTCAGGGTTTCCGACAATCGCAATTTTTACTTGTGAAATGATGGTCGGGATGCGGCACTTTGCAGTCAACTCGTCTGTCGTCTGATCGCTGGCCACCAGGAACTGGAACTGCATGGCGTTCTTAGCTGATCCCGGTTCGGGCCGAGTCCCAAGCACTTCGCCGCTCTCTCCGAGCGCCTTAAGTATCAATTGCTGCGCCGCGATGGGCATGGCGCAGGCGGGATCAATCTGCGCAGTTACGTGGTACACGTGCTTGCCTTGCCGTAAAGCTGTTTGGCTAGCCAGCTTTTCGTACTCAGTCCACTGCACTGCGGCATCGAAGCCTGGGGCTTTCGGGCTGCGCGCTTTGCGGAGCGCAGGGTCGCCCGCCATTTTGCGGATCATCTCGCGCACCGGTTCCGCGGACGGCACCTTCGCGCCACTGCGATAAGAATTCAGCATGGCGCCGAATGTGTCGGCCGCGGCGAACGCAACTTCGGCCAAAGCGGTCGGTGCTCCGTCGGTTTCCATCGCCAGTGCATCTTCCAGTTCGTGGGCCAGTTCGCTGAGTTCGTGAAACCCGACTGCCGCGGAGTCGCCCTTGAGGGTATGAACAATTCTTCGGATGGTGCGCACGGTTTCTACATCGCCAGGCGTTTTTTCGAGCTTCAGAGTCTCTTCGTTGAGTGATTGCAGCAATTCCAATGCAGTCTCAAAGAACAGCTCTTTTAATTCGAGTGCGCGTTCGTCCGAGAAGTGACTCATGAAGTCACCTCGATTTGCTGGTACGCGGTCCCGGTCTCCCGGTAAACCATGTTGAATTTGTCAGTCAGGCCGAGCAGGCTCTCCGCATGGCCCACGAACAAATAGCCGCCCGGATTCAGGCAGCGGTAAAATTTTTCGATGAGGCGTTTCTGCTCGGCTTCGTCGAAATACATCATTACGTTGCGGCAGAAAATAACGTCGTTGCGCTGTGGCAGGTATTCGGTCTTCAGGTTATGGAAATCGAAATGGACCAGTTCCTTGAGCGCCTTCTTGACTGCATAACGCTCGCCAACCTTGTCGAAATGACGAAGCCGGTAACTGTAATCCACCGACGCCATTTGACTTTCCGAGTAGGTGCCTTCCTGGCCCGCGCGCAAAACCGAGTAACTGATGTCACTGGCTAGAATTTCCAGCTTCCATGGCGGAGGGATCAAAGGTTTGGGGAAAGGCGTGTCGTAGCTCCCGGCGTTGCGCAAAGCGTGGTAGGAAAGCGCGTCGGCGACTTGCATCGCCATGGTGTACGGTTCCTGCCCGGTCGAACAACCCGCGCTCCACAGGCGCAAAGAGAAATCCTTGCGTTCCTGCTTGCGGCGAATAATGTCATCGAGAATGTATTTGTGAAACAAATCCAATTGCGCCTTGTTGCGAAAGAAGCTGGTCTCGTTGACCGTGAGATTTTCCAGCAGGTTGCTTAATTCCGTTTTTCCTTCCTTACTGATCAGAAGGCGATAGTAGCTATAGAAAGACTCAAGCTTGCATTCTTTCAGGCGGCGCTGTAGACGGTCTTGCAGAAAATCGGCGCGCCGCGAGTCAAAATGCATTCCGCATTCCTGGTAAACCAGTGCCTGCAGGAGTTTCAGTTCGGGTTCGGTGATGTGCGTTGGTACGCCAGCTGTGCCCATGGGTTTTGTGCCACCTATCCTGACTGTTGCTTCGCCGCCGCCGCGACCTTCGCGTTTACCGTTGAAGCGGATTGACCGGTACTCTTCGGAGCCTCGCTCTTCAATCTGGTTCCGCTGAACTCGAGCACTTTTTCGATATCAAGCAAAACGATCAGGCGGCCCTGATATTTTCCCAGGCCGGTTACGCAGTTCAGCCCGCCTTCTACGAAGTCGGTGGGAGAAGGATCGATATCTTTGGCTGGGATTTTGAGCACGTCGGATGCGGAATCGACGATCAACCCGCACAGCCGGCCGCGGTGTTCCACCACCAAAATTCGATTGCGCTTGCTGGGTGCGACTGTGACCTCACCGAGCCGCTTGCGCAGATCAAGGACGGAAACAATCTTTCCTCGCAAGTTGATGACGCCTTCGACGTAGTCCGGCGCGTCAGGCACGGCGGTGATCTCGGGCACGCGCACAATCTCGCGCAATGCAGTGATGGGTACGCCATAAGTTTCACGTCCCACCTTGAATCCGACTATATGCAGTTCGCGATTCATGAGGTTAGCGGCTGGTCCCCGCGGCGGCCTTCTTTACGTTGGATTTTGCGCCAGTCTTTTCCTCGCGATACGAGGTCACTGCGTCGGTCTGCTCCAGCATGAATCGGCCCATGGAATCGAGCAGGTCGCGGGACATCTTGGACATCTGTTCTGCCGATGCGGCCAGTTCGGTCGAGCCCGAAGTGGTGTTCTGCACCAGCTCGCGCATTCGCTCCATAGCCTTGACCACTGCATGAGCTCCGGATGCCTGCTCTTCAACGGCGGAGTTTATTTCGTGAGTGATTTCATTCAATCGTGTGGTGGCGCGGGCGATTTGCGAAGAGCCATGCGATTGTTCGTTAGTAGCGGCTCCGATCTCCTGGGCGAACTTATAAACTTCAGTGACTACGTTGGAGATCTTGCGCAGCGCGGTGTTCAATTCTTCGCCGTGACCCAGTCCTTCGTTCACAATCGAAGTGCTCTGCTCCATGTTCTCGACGGCCTTGCGCGATTCCTTCTGAATGCTTTGGATGAGTTCGGAAATTTCCTTGGTGGACTGAGCCGACTTTTCCGCCAGCTTTCTGACTTCGTCGGCGACCACTGCGAAGCCTAATCCATGCTCCCCGGCGCGCGCCGCTTCGATGGCGGCATTCAGCGCCAGCAGGTTGGTCTGTTCCGCCAGATCATCGATTACCTCAATAATCTTGCCGATGTCATCGGCTCTCTGGCCGAGCACATCGATAATTTCGCCCGACGACTGGATGGTGGTGTTGATGCGATTCAGACCGTCCGTCGCTTTTTCCATGGTGACGATGCCGCTGTGAACTTCCTCCCGCGAACGGTTGGAGATATCGAGCAGCACCTTGGCGGTGTCGGCCACGCGCTGGATGGAGGCCACCATCTGATCGATGGAGGCGGAGGTTTCGCTCACGCTCGAAGCTTGCACCTTGGTGCTCTTCACCATGTTTTGCACGTTGACGCTCATTTCGTGCATGGTGCTGGTGACTTCATCGATGGCCGATGAAGTTTGCAGACTGATTTTTGCGGATTCGTCGGAGGCTCCCGCCACTTGGTTGGAGGCGCTGGCTACCTGCTGGGCGGCATCGCGTCCGTTGCGTACCAGTTTTCGCAGGCCTTCAATCATGCGCACGAAAGCTTTGCCCAGGGTGTCATTCTTCGAGCGCGGCTGAACGTCTACGCCTAGATTGCCTCCGGCGATGGCTTCTGAAACCGCAGCCATTTCCCTGAGGTAAGTGACCATCTTGGCGAAAGTGCGAGCCAGTTCGCCGATTTCATCGCTGCGTTGGATTTCGATTTCGTGGTCGAGATCGCCGGCGTCGGCGATCTGCCGGGCGATCCTCATGAGGTCGTTGAGTGACGAGGTAATGGATTTCGCTGTGCTGTAAGCGATCACGATTCCGAGGGTCAGCGCCACCAGCGTGCTGAATAAAGCAATTACGAAGGTCGCCGTTCCGGCAGTCTCGTCGGACTTTCTTCGGGCCTCGAGCACCTTGGTGTTTTCGAGGTCAGTCGCGTCCAGATATTCGCTGGCGTTTCTTACCCAGGCGGAAGCGTCTTTCTGCAAATAAAAAATCTGCAATTCGGCTACGGTGGCGTTGCCGCTATCTACTTCTTTGCGTTTGTCCATCAGCGGCGCGGCAAATTCTCGCGCCCAGTTCTGTTCGCTGGTTTGTACTTTTTCCAGCGCGTTGCGCTGTTGCTCGGAGGTGGTGAGGCTCTGTGCAACTTGCAGCTTGGCCTCGAGCGTCCGCATACCATCGCTCAGCCGATCGACTTCGCGAGTGTCGCCGCTGAGCAGGTAATTGCTGAGCGACAAGCGGTTTTGCATCATCTGAAAGCGGATTTTGTCGGTGGTTTCGGCCATTTGCAAGGCCTGCGAGGCAGCAGCTTTCGCGCTGTGCTCGCGTTGCACGGCGATGAGGTTGATCAGGAACAGCACTACGACCATCGCCAGGATGGCTCCGAAATTCAGATAGAGTTTTTTGCCAATCGTCATGCGCCGCTCCTCATTTCGCTTCCCGGCATGCGCCCCCTGCACACGGTTGAATCTGATGTAAAAGTCGGGTCGCGCCTTTCCAGTTCTGTCGATTCGGAACTTATTAGTCCTGCGGTTGGAACTTGAACTCCAGCGTGCCTGTACTTTCCGAGTCAGCCGGTTCAAATCTCCATTTTTTCAAGGCATCCATGGTCGCATTGACCAGGAGAGGATTTCCGCCAACCACTTTGGTGTCCTTTAGGCTGCCATTGGGTGAAACCACTACCAGGACCTTGACGGTGCCGGTGATGTTCATTTTTTTCGCTAAAACTGGGTAGGTGGGAGCGACTTTAGTTTTTGTTTTGCGGGTCAGTTCTCCTTGCGCCAAGGCGGGAATGGATGGGGAGATTGCCAAGGCCAAGAAACTAAATCCTGCCCAGCGCCGCAGCTTTTGGATAGACACTCCTCCTCCTCGTTAGCGATCCCATTTGCCCACAGCAAGGCCCATGCCACGTTGCGCGGAGCCGTAACCCTGGAGAGTCGTGCCCTCTAAGCTCCGCTTAGTCAATTGATTACAGCTAAATTGTTGGGTGTTTCCGATTGTGTGAGATTACCAAAATCGTCTCACGGAGCAGGGTTTCTCTCATCCTGAGACGGGATTTCCATTTCGGGCAAGATTTACAGTTGGGCACCCCCAGATGTTATTTCCCTTGACTCAAATTGAGATGCCGATCTATTTTTCCTTTAACTTCAATTATTTGTAGCGGTTCAATACGGAGGCGGTGACCTTTCTGATTTTGCATGCCCGAGATTCGACAGTGCTGGACAAACCCGGCCCTCGGGCAGAGGATCCTTTCCAAAAGCTGCTTCTACGATTGTCCCAGGCGGCTGCGCAGGGTACTCGGGCGTCGGGACTGATTCGGCTTTTCTGTCAAGCGACCCGGGCGTACTTTCGTGCGGACGGCGCCTACTTCTGGCGGTGCGAGTCCGGCGAAGAACTGGTTGGGGCGGAAGCGGACGGTGTTAGGGCAACCAATTTCATTGGCCGGCGCTTAAGGGCGTCGGACAGCGCAGTGGCTCTCGATGCCATCCGTCAGCGCAGAACGGTATATGTAAATGACCCGTCGCCCGGCCGATATTTGACGGCTGAGGAATTCGATGCCAAGTCCCTGATGGCGGCCCCGCTTTTGGTTTCGAATGAAGTGATCGGGGCGGCTGTCTTTCTCCGCACTTCGAGAGCAGATCATTTCAACGACGATCTCGCCGCTAAGGCGACCATTCTTGCTGGCCAATTAGGCAATTTGCTGGAAGCGAGTCGCCTGGTCCAGGCGTCGCGAGAGAGCTTTCAGTCGGCCGATGTATTGGCTGATGTGGGGCAAGCGATTCAGGCGATCGCGGAATCTCCCGCAGTGGGCGAGACTTTAGCGGATCGTTTGCGAATTCTGCTGCGAACCGAGCTAGTCTGCGTTTTCTTGCAGCAGGGAACTGTGGTTGAGTTGCATGGCATGGCCGCTGAATCCCCGCAGCTGGCGACATCCGTTGCCGCAGCCATGCAAGGCAAAGGGCTGCAGTTTGCATCCGAACTTACCATCCGCGCTCTCGCCGGAGTCGATCCGATTGCAGTGACGATTGATCCCGCAAGTTATCTTGGGGCCCTGGTACCGGCTGGAATGCTGCTGGCCGCCCCGCTTAGTGCGCCCGGAGTAAAGGGCGCGGTTTTGATCTATCCGCGGCGCGAGGGGCCGTTCAGCCGCGAGGAGAAGTATCTGCTCACCACCGTGGCTGGTTTTGGAGCGGTCATTCTCGCCAATGCCAAGCTCAACAAAACCGTACGCGGCGGGGTTGAGGAACTGCAGAAAATCGTCAACGTCTTAGCAGAATTGAGTTCCGCGGGAAACCTGGACGGATTGTTGCGGCAGTTCGTGGTCAGGGGGGCGGATTTCCTGGGTTTTAGACGAGCTTTCGTAGGTTTGCGGGAAGGGGACGAATTGCGGATTCGCTGGTTGAGCGAAAATGGCCAAGCTGGTGAGGTGGACGAGCTTTTTCCCTACGGAGCCGCCAATCGTGCCATCTTAAATAAGGAGGCTTTCTCGTCCGAGGACGTTAGCACGATCCCAGCCGCCGGCCTTGAAACTATTGCGAATTCAGGTGTGCGCCAGATGCTTGCAGTCCCGTTGCCGGGACTTGGCGAGGCAGTGTTGGGTGTTTTGGGTGTGCTCGACCGTCTTGACGGCGGCTCAATTTCGCAGGAGAACATAACCTCGGCGCAATTGCTGGCGGCACACGTTGGCATACTTCTGAGGGCGGCGCAGAGTGTTCACCTTGCCGTGCAGCAGCGGGCTCGCGCCGAGGCTGTAAAGTCTCTGGTGCAGGAGTTGAATTCCGAGCTTGGGCTTCCGCAGAGCGCACGTAAGTTCCTTACCCGCGTTGCAGACTTTATGCATGCGCCATCCGGCGCGTTAGCCGTCCAGCAAGTTACAGGTCTCGAAACTTTGGTATTGCAGGGAGTATGTGTTGAAGACCAATTGAAGCCCTTGCTTCGTCTCTTTGATCGCGCTCTGGTAGACGCATTAGCGCAGCACGCGCAGCCAATCGTTGCTGCGAAAGCGGTGGATTTATTCGGTTCGGAGCTGGCTTCTGTTCTCGGCTGGGAGGATTGCGAGTTGATCCGGCTCTTGAATTCGGGGGGGGGAATGGTTGGTGTGTTGTGCCTGGCGAATCGAGGGCAGGCTGTGCACGAGGAGGAAAGGGAACTGCTGCATGCGATCGCAGCGGAAACTTCGGTTGCCTTGGAGAATGCGCGACGCTTTACCCGCATGGATCAGGCGAACCGGCATTGGATCGAGATTTTCGATGCCATTACCGACTTCATTGTCGCCCACGATCAATCGGATCATGTTCTGCGGGTGAATCGTTCGCTGGCCGACTTCATCGGGGTTCAGCCCAATGCGTTGATCGGTGTGAACATGGGTGCGCTTCTGGCAATGGGTAATGATGTGCCCACGCACTCCTGTCCTTTCTGCCGCTCGACCACCGATGCCAGCACCGATGAATATGTACTCGCCGTTCTGGACCGGACGTATCTGGTATCGACCTCCCGCGTGCATGCGGCGAACAGCGAAGGCTTGCAGACCATCCATGTGCTTAAGGACATCACCGACCGGCGCGAGGCCGAGCGGCGGTATCGCGAGCTTTTTGACAATATTCAGGAAGGAGTATTTTTTTCCACGCCTGACGGACGCTTCATCGAAGTGAACAATGCGCTGGTCCGCATGCTGGGGTATCGCAGCCGAGAACATTTGCTTCAGGCCGACGTTCGTACACAGGTCTGTTTTTCCGTCGAACAGTACGAAGAACTCGCCGGCCAAATGCAGCAGTACGGCGCGGTACGTAATCACGAACAAACTCTGGTCCGTCAGGACGGAACGCCTGTCCACGTTTTGATCAACGCTTTTGCGGTGCGCGACGCCCAGCAGCGCATTGTGCAGTACCGCGGAGTCATGCTTGATATCAGCGGCTTGAAGACGTTTCAATCTGAACTGCAACGCGAGCGCGATTTCTCCGGCAAGATTCTGAACAACACCCAAAGCCTAATCCTCGTGGCGGATATTGCCGGACTTGTCAGTTATGCAAACCGGCGCTGGTATGACATGGGATATCAGCAGAATCAATTGCTCAGCCGGCCTCTTGAAGAACTCATCGTTCCCGCTCGGCGTCAGGCCCTGAATGAAGCGTTTGCCGCAACGCTGGCAGGGCAGCAAATCGATAATCTCGAAGTGCAGATTGTGCAAGGCGAAGGACGAGTTGGATATTTCTCCATGAACTTGAGCCCGATGCGCGACGATCAGGGCAATGTCGCAAGCATCGTGGTGGTGATGAGCGACATCACCGATGCCGCTACGCTGCAGGCCAAGCTGCTGCATGCGGAGAAAATGGCAGCTGTGGGACAACTCGTTTCCGGAGTCGCGCATGAGGTCAACAATCCCCTTACCGCGATTCTCGGTTTCGCCGACCTGCTGATGGAGAATCCTGAAATCCCGGAGAGCGCTCGTAAAGATTTGCGCGTGATTTTGGAGCAAGCAAATCGCACCAAACAAATCGTGCAAAACCTGTTGAGTTTTGCGCGTCAGATGCCGCCGCAACGGCGGTCGGTACAGCTCAACACAATTATCAGCCGTACCGTGCAATTGCGTGCCTACGACCTGCATAGCCGCGGCGCTGAAGTAGTAGAGCAACTTGATCCGGAATTGCCCGAGGCGATTGGTGACGCTCATCAGTTGCAGCAGGTTTTCCTGAACATTCTTAACAATGCTTATGATGCTGTTCGCGAGACCGGGCGACCCGCACGCATCGAAATCCGAACGACTAACCTGGGCAACTTTGTGGAAGTTCTATTCCGCGATAACGGTTACGGCATTTCCTTCCCCGAACGTATCTTCGACCCATTCTTCACCACCAAAGAAATTGGCAAGGGCACGGGCCTGGGCCTGAGCATCTGCTATGGCATTGTGCGCGAGCATGGTGGCGAAATTCTTTGTCACAATAACGCGGACGGGCAGGGAGCCACATTTATCGTGCGCTTGCCCTCAGTCTCAGCAACGGCCTCAGATGGAACCGACACAGGAGGGATCCAGCCATGACTACAAGCCAGCCGATCATTAAACCGGTAACTTTGCCTGTGTTGTTGATCGAGGATGAACCTGCGGTAATGGCGTACGTCCGTGCGGCTCTCGAACGAAGCGGATACGCAGTTGTGTCCACAGAATCTGGAGCTGAAGGTCTGCGGTTGCTTGAGTCAGAGGAGTTTCTCGGCGTGGTTTCAGATATGCGAACTCCGGGCGGTGTGGACGGTGCAGGCGTACACGCCTGGTTGAGCCGCAACCGCCCCGATCTGGCCGCACGCATTGTTTTTATTACCGGCGATATCGCCAACGAGGACACAGTTGCAACTTTGCGCAAAACCGGTGCGCCTTGTGTGGAGAAACCGTTCCGGGTTCAACAATTTATTTCAGTCATAGAAAAAACAATAGGGAAGGCACCGTGAGCGACGATTTACGAATAAGACTCTTGATTGTGGATGACGAACAGAGCATCCGCCGGTTGTGCATGACGGTGGGTGAGGCGCTGGGCTTTACCTGCATGGAAGCCAACAGTGGGGAAACGGCGTTAACGCTGCTCGAAGAGCAGCCCGCGCACATGATCCTCACCGATATGGTCATGCCCAACATGTCTGGGCTGGAGTTTCTGGAGAAAGTAAAGAAACTGCTGCCGCGCAGCGAAGTCGCGGTCATGACCGGACACGGCTCCATTGAAACCGCGGTGCAGGCCATGAAACTAGGCGCCTACGATTACATCAGCAAACCGTTTTCTCCTCTGGAAGAACTGCGTCTGTTTTTGCGACGCATGGCCGAAAAGGTTCAACTGGTGGAAGAGAATCAATTCTTGCGAGAGCGGGTTGACACTGAATCCGATCTGCACGGTATCGTGGGGTCATCAGCCAAGATTCAGGATGTGTTGCGCATGATCTCGCGGTTGAAGGACACGCGCACGCCTGTGCTCATTTCTGGTGAGAGTGGTACCGGAAAAGAATTGGTGGCGCGAGCCATTCACTTTCGCGGTTCATTTGCAAATCGTCCCTTCGTCGCCGTGGACTGTGGATCGCTGGTTCCCACACTGATTGAGAGCGAACTGTTCGGATATGAAAAAGGCGCATTCACTGGGGCTCTCAGATCGAAGACAGGATTGTTTCAGTCAGCCAATGGCGGCACAATTTTTCTTGATGAAATTGGCGAACTGCCGCTCGAAATGCAAGCCAAGCTGCTTCGAGTTTTGCAAGAGAAAGAGATTCGCCCGGTGGGAAGCAATCAGAAAGTGAAAGTAGATGTTCGCGTGGTGGCCGCGACCAATCGCGATCTGGAGACCGAATACCGTAACGGCACGTTCCGCAAGGATCTTTACTTTCGACTGAACGTGGTGACGGTGCACTTGCCGGCGTTGCGCGAGCGGCGCTCTGATATTCCCATGCTGGCGCACTGGTTTCTCGACCGTCACGCGCCGGACAGCGCGATGCAGGTTACGCACGCGGCCATGAAATGCCTGCTGCAATACGATTGGCCAGGAAATGTTCGCGAACTGGAAAACTGCATCGAACGCGCAGTCGCTTTAGGCGACGGCAAAATCATCGATCTAAGCGATCTTCCGCCCAGCATAGCTTCAGCGTCACCATCCGCGGATGTACCGGTAAGCGCAATCACCGGCCAGGTTTCCTCAACAGATTTGGAGGACATCGAACGCGCGACTATCGAACGCGTCTTCGAGCAGGTAAAGGGAGACAAAGCACTGGCGGGGAAGATGCTTGGGATTAGCCGCGCGACTCTGTATCGCAAGCTCAAGCGCTATAACATTGGCGGGCGTCCGGAAATGGGACCGAGCCAGGCGCTGCAGTAAATTCGACGGCCAGAGGGGGTGCCCTCGCATGGAGAGAAGATGCGAGAGCACCCAGTTTCAAACAAAAACTTTAATCGTTGACAACGATGTCGGCCTTTTTCGCCGTCGCGTGCTCTTGCCTCAGCGTACGGGCGATATCCCCGAGCGGTACGTGGTGCGCCAAAGGCTGCACCTCCCAAAGCGGTCTCTCGCCCTGAGCATAGTAGTAATTGGAATGCTCCAAAAGGCTCTGTTCTTGCGCCATGAATTGCTGCGAAGCGCGTTCGGGGTGGCTTGCCATTTGAACCGAACTGGCCAGCTCTGCGCCGCCTACGGAACCGCCGCCAATCGATTGTCCTAATGCGACCGTGGTACAGAAGAAACACAATACGAACACTGCAGTCTTCATCGGGTTTATCTCCAAGTTCATTCGGATCGTGCGTACGCAATCCTTAGAGCAAGCCCCTTACCAACCCTATAATCCCGTGGGACATGAATTTAGACCCGCTGCTGGCTAATGCCGATGTGCAAAGATTTGCACATTTGCGACTTGGTATCCATAGCCGATTTGCTGGGTTCCCGTAACCCAAAGCCTAGGCGCGAGTTAGCGCGTCCAACGCGAACGACACTCTTGTGACAGTCGATTCCTTGAAGCAACGGGTGAAAGGCCAACGCCGTCTTATAGCCCTTGTCATGGCGACCGAACCCATTCCAGCGACAACCTCCTTGCAACAGCAAACGGTCCAAATCCGATGTCTGATCGTAAACTAACAGCGCTTGCACGGCAGAAAAAGCAGCGGCGTTGGCGTTGGATTGCTTCCGTTGTTCTGCTTGTAACTGCAATTCTCATCGTGGCTGGAACGATTGTGGTCTCGCGTGCCGAGCCCATCGTCCGGAGACGCGTGGTTGAGACGCTGTCCGCGCGTTTTCAGAGCACCGTTGAGCTCAAGGAATTCCATGTCTTCCTCCTAGGCGGATTCCAGATTTCCGGCGCAGGCCTAAACATCTACGGTGATAAGGACGCCAATACTCATCAACTGGGAGATCAACCAGTTATCAGTGTTGCGGAATTCCGGTTTCGCACCGGCCTCTTCGATCTGTTTCGCTCTCCCATGCATGTCGACACCGTCTACATGAAAGGGCTGGCGCTGAATCTGCCGCCGCGGGAACAGCGCGCGCAGATGAGAAACATGGAGCGGCGTTCCGAAAAAATCAAGATCGTTGTTGACAAATTTGTTTGCGACGGGGCTGAGTTGGTAATCAATACCCTCAAGCCGGGTAAGCTCCCGCTGGAGTTTGACATTCAGAGTTTGAGGATGACGACGATTGGCACGAATCAGCCGCTGCACTTTGATGCCATGCTCATTAACCCGAAGCCAGTTGGAAATATCGTATCCAGCGGGTTATTTGGGCCCTGGCAGGCGGACAGCCCACGCGATACACCGGTCCGCGGAAACTATTCTTTTCAGCATGCGGACCTGAGCACGATCAAAGGCATCGCTGGAATGCTGTCATCTACGGGAGAGTATGCCGGCACGCTCAATAACCTCGTCGTCGACGGTTCTACCGACACTCCGGATTTTCGTATTGAATCGAGCGGGCGTCCGGTGCCGCTGCACACAGACTTTCACGCAATCGTAGATGCGACAAATGGTGATACTTATCTGCGTCCGGTAAAAGCGAGAATTTTGGACACACGGCTGGTAGCCTCCGGCTCTGTAGTGCGGCTGAAAGAACCGCCGGGCCACCGGGTTGTTCTTGATGTTGCAGTGGCCGAAGGCAAGATTCAAGACTTGCTCAAATTAGCGGTGCGTACTACCCCTCCGCTGTTGACCGGCGCCGCGCAACTGAAGACCAAGTTCGATCTTCTGCCGGGAACGTCTTCGCTCTGTGATCGGCTTAAGTTGGCAGGGAGCTTCCGGGTGTTGCAAGCACATTTCACCAACCAGAAAATTCAGAACAAAATCGATCTCTTGAGTATGCGCACCCGGGGAAGAATGGCTTTACTGCGAAAAAATATCATCGATGATGTCGATTCGGATTTGAGCGGCGTGTTTAATTTGGAGAATGGTGTTATTCACTTTTCCGAACTGCAGTTCGCTATTCCTGGCACCCGCGTGGACTTGACCGGCAATTATAGTCTCGATGGCAAACTGTTTGACCTTTATGGCACGGCCCGCCTGGACGCAAGGCTTTCGCAGATGGTGACTGGGTGGAAGCACATACTTCTTACACCAGCGGATCCGTTCTTCAGCAAAAATGGCGCGGGAACCGAGCTTCCGGTGAGAATCACGGGTACCGAATCAGAACCCCATTTTGGCCTTGACCTTCACCACAAGGACCGTCGGGCAGAGTGAGATGACCACCGCGCCAACGCTCCACGCCGACAACTCTTACCCGTAATGACGCATCACACAGCGGTTTGGGCTAAGCTGATTAGACCAACGAAAAGCGCCCGTGAAATCGAAGATGCGATTGTCAGTAATATTTTTCTTCCTGTTGACGACCGCGGCGTGGGCGCAGCTCACCGTACAGGGTCCCCAACCCGTTTACAACGGACAAAACGTAGCCGCCATTGATCTCATCGGAAATCCGCATCGCGATATGGAGCCATTCCGCTCCCCAATTGTGCAAAAAGTCGGGGAGCCATATTCACAGGACAAGGTGGAAGCCAGCATCGCGGCTCTCGAACGCACGGGGCAATTTCCCAAGGTGGAAGTCAATGTTGTTCCCGATGCTTCCGGTTTGCGTTTGAATTTTCTGCTTGAGCCCGCATATTGCCTGGGCGTTATAGATTTCCCCGGAGCCTCGAAATTTTTCCCCTACGCTCGCCTTTTGCAGGTGGTGAACCTGCCTGACGAAGACCCGTACGATAAGGCGCGGGTCATTCTCGGGCAACAAGCCTTGCAAAAGTTCCTCGAGGACAATGGATACTTTCAGGCCACAATTAAAACTAATACCAACATCGATGATGCTCACCAGTTGGTCAACCTTACTTTTTCAGTGACTCCCGGAAAGCTGGCCCGCGTGGCGAACGTGACTTTCGAAGGCCCTGACTCGACCGCGGATGCGCGGTTGCAGCACTCGATCCGCTCTCTGCGCGCGCGCTTTTCCGGAGGTTTACTTAAATCAGGCAAGCCGTATACTCGCGGGAGGATCAGCGAAGCGACCACTATGATTAAAAGGACGCTCTCCGCGCAGCGCCACCTGGCGAGCCATGTCCAGGAAAATCATCCGCAATATCACCCGGAAAATAACCGGGTCGACGTTTCGTTCAAAGTAGAGGTTGGTCCTGTGGTCACGGTGCGGGTGACAGGGGCGCGCTTGTCACTGATTCCATACATGTCTTCGCGGCAGAGGAAGAAATTGATTCCCATCTATTCGGAAGCCGCGATCGATAGCGAACTGGTGAATGAAGGCCAGCAGAATTTGGTCGACTACTTTCAGAAAAAAGGATATTTCGACGCCCAAGTCAAAACTACTTTCCAGCACCAGGGCGACAAAATTCTGCTGGTCTACGACGTCGACAAAGGAAAGAAGCGCAAAGTCGACGGCATCGCGTTTCGTGGAAACCACGAGGTCCCAGAAAAGGATCTGCTCGCGGTCGTCGTAGTAACCAAATCGCATATCTGGACGCACGGCAATATAAGTCGGAAGTTACTGAAGCAGAGTGTGTCCAATCTTGAAGCACTTTATCGCGACCGGGGATTTGAAGAGGTGAAGGTTAATCCGCAAACCGTCACTCACGATCCCAAGATTGATGCCGTTTTCAATATCGAAGAGGGGACCCAGACCGTCGTTCGCAATATCCACGTCACCGGAAACAACCATGTCCCCTACGCACAACTCACTGCTCCGGTGGGCTTCCAACTTCGTGCGGGTGCGCCCTATTCTCCGCGACGGCTTTCTGACGATCGCAATCGCATCACCGCCAATTATCAGAATCGTGGATATCTCAATGCCGAAGTGAAAGCCGCGGTGCAGCGCGATGCCGGTGATGCTCGCGCGGTGAATGTCACTTATGCGGTTGACGAACAGCAGATGGTGCGGACTGGCGAGGTGGTTTATCTCGGACAGAAGGTCACGCGGTTGCCTTTCATTCGCAGGACCGCGAAAGTGTCGAGCGAGACACCCATGCGGCGGGTAGATCTACTGGAAGCGGAAAGCCGGCTCTATGATCTAAATATTTTCGATTGGTCAAGCGTAGGCCCCAAGCGGCCTATCACCGATCAGACCGAGGAAACCGCTCTGGTCAAGGTGCATGAGGCGAAACGAAACGACATTACTTATGGAATTGGATTCGAAGTCTCGCATCGTGGAGGAAACATTCCGACTGGAACTGTAGCCGTGCCAGGCGGACCAAGCATTCAGCTTGGTAACAACCAGATTGCTCCGAGCCAGTCCACTTTCGCCAGCCCTCGCGGTTCGCTCGAATTCGATAGGCACAACATGCGCGGCTTGGGAGAAACTGCGAGCGCGTCGCTGCTGCTCTCTCGCCTCGACCAGCGCGCGCTTGCGACCTATACGCAACCTCACTTCTTCGGCTCAAAATGGAGTTCTTTGTCGAGTTTCTCGTTGGAGCGCACTACCGAAAATCCACTCTTTGGCGCCAACCTCGGCGATGCGTCGTTCCAACTCGAACGTCAGATCAATCGTAAGAACAACACGCGTTTCCAGCTTCGCTACGACTTCAATAAGACGGTGCTTTCGAATTTACTGGTGCCAGCGCTGGTTTTGCCGCAAGACAGGAACGTTCACCTTTCGACCGTGTCCGGCACTTTTCTGCGCGACACAAGAGACAAGCCTCTGGACGCGCACCATGGAAGTTTCAGCATGCTCACGCTGGGAATTACACCGCAGTCTCTCGGCTCCAGCGCGAGTTTCGCCAGACTTCTCAGTCAATATGCGTTTTACAAGCCTCTGCATTCGATCGTCTTTGCTAACAGCATTCGCGTGGGTATGGCGAAATCTTTTTCCGGAAGCTTTGTGCCCACTAGCCAACTATTTTTCTCTGGCGGAGGCACCACGCTTCGCGGCTTCCCCATCGATGAAGCGGGGCCGCAGCGCCTGGTTCCGTTCTGCAACGTACTTACCGGGCAAACCGGATGTGTGAACGTAACCGTCCCGGTGGGTGGTCGCGAATTGTTTATCTTGAATTCCGAGCTGCGCTTCCCGCTACATATTATGAAGGCGCTCGGCGGCGTGGTTTTCTATGACGGTGGAAACGTCTTTACCGCCATCAATCTGAATAGCTTCGTCAACAACTACAGCAACACGATTGGGATCGGCCTGCGCTATGCGACGCCCATTGGACCGGTTCGCATCGATCTCGGCCGCAACCTGAATCCGGTTCCCGGCATCAATCCGACGCAGTACTACATAACGCTGGGCCAGGCTTTTTAGGAGTATCGATGAAGTTGAGGAGGATAGTCGGCTGGACGCTCGCGATACTCGTGATTGTCATCGGAGTTGGCGTGGCCGGCGGATATTTCTACTTGCGGAGCAACGCGTTCCGCCAGTTTGCGATTCGCAAGATTGTTGAACAGGCCAATGAAGCAACCGGCGGGCGAACGCAGATTGGCGGCCTCGACTTCAAGCTTTCCACTCTGACGGCTCATCTTTATAATGTCGTCATTCGCGGCAACGAGTCGCCTGATGCTCCTCCGCTCCTTCAACTCGACAAACTAACTGTCGCCGTGAAAATCCAATCCGTGATCCATCGCGAGATTAATCTCAGCGAGTTGCTGATCGAGCATCCGGTAGTGCATTTGCTGGTAAACAGCGAAGGCAAAAGCAATATTCCGCAAGCGCCGCCCAGCAAGTCGGGTAGCCAGACGAACATCTTTCAACTCGCGGTGGGACATACAGCTCTCACTCGCGGCGAGGTTAACTACAACGACCGCAAGACGCCCGTGGATGCGGATCTGTACGATCTCGGAACAGGCATCACTTTCGAACCTTCTGCCGCCCGCTATCGCGGATCAATTTCGTACGACCGAGGACAGGTTCGCTATGGGGAATATGCGCCATTGCCGCACAGTTTCAACGCTCGGTTCGCCGCCACGCCATCCGAGTTCTCGCTTGAATCCGCGGTGATGAAGATCGCGTCTTCGTCGGTTAAATTGCACGCGAAGCTGACGAATTACAGCAATCCGGCGGTTGCGGGTGATTATGACATTCATATTCATGCCCAGGATCTGGCGGCGATGTCGCCGGCCGCAAAGGTCGCTGGCGATGTTTCGCTGAGCGGCAAGATTCATTACCAGAGCGACAGCAATCGGCCTTTTCTACCAAGTATTGCGATAGAAGGAGAGATGGCAAGTGAGGCACTGTCGGCCATTGCCTCCGGAAAACGCATCGAAGTCAGGAAACTGCAGGGACGATATAAACTAGATGATGGGACGTTGCGGGCTCAAGGCGTTCAAGCGGACTTGCTCGACGGCCGAATTGATGCGGATGTCGATGTGACTAACCTCGACACTGCGCCCTCATCCAGAGTTCGTGCTACCTTGCATGGCATCTCACTCCGTGCGGCGGAAGAGACAGTCAACAGCCCGGAACTCAAGAACATCGTGGTGTCGGGGAGCGTCGACGGCACTGTACAAGCCGATTGGACTGGCAGCGTGAAGAATATTCGCGCACGCTCGGACCTGGCCGTGCGCTCGGCCAAAGCTTCACACTCAGCCTCCGCGACGTATATTCCAGTCGATGGTGTCATTCATGCTGCTTATGACGGTTCTACGAACGTGCTTACGTTGCGTCAAACGACTGTGCGAATTCCGTCAGCTACTCTGACCGCAGATGGACAGGTGAGCAAGCGCTCCAAGCTGGAAATTCACGCGACAGCCGACGATCTTCATCAACTGGTAGCTCTCGCCTCAGCGTTTAGTGCTACAAACAATGCACCCCCAGCGGTTTCCGGTTCGGCAAGCTTGAACGCCACAGTGCAAGGCTCGATGCAGTCGCCACAGATATCCGGCAGTCTTGCAGCGCAGAATCTTCAGGTTCAAGGCGGCGAGTGGAAAAGCGCAGAGCTTTCGCTGCAAGCCAATCCATCGCGCATCGTGATTTCGAACGGAACTTTGGTCAGTGCGCATCGCGGTCAAGCCTCATTCGGCGCAACCATCGCGCTGCGCGACTGGTCGTATCTTCCGTCCAATTCGATTCAGGCGAATCTTTCTGTGCGGCAGATGTCGCTGGCCGACCTCGAGCATTTGGCGAATGTTCAATATCCGGTGAGCGGAAATCTGTCAGCGAGTGTTTCCGTTAGTGGATCACAACTGAATCCCGCGGGATCGGGTTCGGTCGACATCGTCAACGCCCGCGTCTACGACGAGCCCGTCAAGACGTTGGCCTTGAAGTTTCACAGCGAAAATGAATCGATTGTTTCTACGCTGAATGTCTCTACCAGCGCCGGGTCTGTCAATTCAAGCCTGACCTTCGCACCCAAAACCAAAGCCTACAAGCTGAGTCTCGATGCCCCCGCGATTGTGTTGCAGAAGCTGCAAATGGTTCAGGAAAAGAATCTGGCGGTGAATGGAACGCTAACTCTTTCGGCGCATGGGCAGGGGACGCTGGACGATCCGCAGTTGACGGCCAGCCTGCAGCTACCCAGACTGGACGTAAAGCAGAAGTCAATTGCGGGGTTGAAAGCAGAAGTGAATGTAGCCAATAAGCAAGCCAACCTGACCATCGATTCACAAGTTGCGCAAGCTGCGATTCGTGCTCGCGGTCATGTGAATCTCACTGGCGACTTTGACACCGAGGCATCTATCGACACTGCCGCTATTCCGCTGGAGGTGTTGCTGGCAACCTATGCCAGTTCGGTGCCCGAAGGCTTTAAGGGCGAAACAGAATTGCACGCGACGGTGAAGGGGCCACTGAAAGACAAAACCAAACTGGAAGCGCACCTTACGATTCCAACGTTGACCGCCAGCTATCGATCGCTTCAGATCGGCGCTGCCGGCCCCATTCGCGCGGACTACTCCCATTCCGTCATCACGCTGCAACCCGCTGAAATCCGCGGCACTGACAGTTCGATTCGCATACAAGGCAGCTTCCCGCTCGCGGGGAATGCCTCTCCGACGCTGACAGCGCAAGGCTCCATTGACGCGCGCATCATGCGCATTGTTTCTCCTGATTTACAAAGCTCGGGAACAGTTGCGCTGGATGTTCGCACCTCGGGATCCGCGAAGAACCCCCTGGTCCAAGGGCAAGTGCGCCTGCAAAACATTTCCATGACGACTCCGGACGCCCCAGTCAGTGTGGATAAACTGAACGGCACTCTCGAACTGACGAATGAGCGCGTGCAGATCTCAAGCCTGGCGGGAGAAGTCAATGGCGGACAGATTTCGGCGGGAGGTTCAATTGAGTATCGTCCCAACTTGCAATTCAATATTGCGCTGCAGGGAAAATCGATTCGCCTGCGATATCCCGAGGGCTTGAGAACATTGCTGGACAGCAATCTGGCGTGGACGGGCACCATGCGAGCTTCGACATTGACCGGCCGGGTGCTGCTGGATCAACTGGGTTTCACTCCGGATTTCGATCTCAGTAGCTTCGGCGACCAGTTCAGCAGAAGTGGTGCGGTACCGGCTCAGCCAGGTCTCGCCGATACGATCAAGTTACAGGTCGCTGTGCAGTCCGAGAACAATCTCAATGCGACCAGTTCGCAGGTCAGCCTTGCGGGAACCATGAATGTTAATGCCATCGGAACGGCGGCCAACCCAGTCATTATCGGGAGAGTCGATCTTGACTCCGGAGAACTTTTCTATCGAAACGTCCGTTACCAACTGCAGCGCGGCATTATTACGTTTGAAGACCCGAATCAAACCTCGCCGGTTCTGAACGTGTCCGTCTCCACCACAGTCGAGCAGTACAATCTGACGCTGAATTTGCGCGGGCCGTTCGATCGGCTGACTACTTCGTACACTTCTGATCCTCCACTAGCGACGGCCGATATTATCAACCTGATTGCAATGGGTAAAACCACGTCGGAATCTGCGGCGAGCAGTCAGAGCACAGATTCGATAATCGCCTCTCAGGCAGCCAGCCAACTTAGCAGTGGCATCCAGAAACTTGCCGGAATCTCGAGTTTGCAAATCGACCCGCTCCTCGGTGGCAATAGCCAGAATCCCTCGGCCCAGGTAGCTTTCCAGCAACGTGTAACCAAGAATTTCCTTTTTACTTTCTCAACCGATGTTTCGCAGCCCGGTCAGGAAATAGTGCAGGGCGACTATCAGATCAACCAAAAATGGTCGGTCAGCGTCGAACGCGATCAACTTGGCGGAGTGTCCGTCGGTGGCCGTTATCACAGTAAGTTCTAAGCCGGGGCTGGATTAGTCAAGCGGCGCGACCGAGATTCTGCTCATCGAAGGGTTGACTCTTTTCCTGCAACTGACCCTTGCGGCTTTCTTTCGCCAGTTCGGCATTGAATTCGGCGCCCATCAGAAGCGCGAATGAGTTCCAGTAAAACCAGGTCATGAAGGCTATGAATCCGGCCAGGGTTCCATACGTGCGGCTGAGGTTTGCCAGGTGGCGAAAATAAAATCCCAACAAGTACGAGAGAACGAGCCAGCAGGTCACGGAAAAAATTGCCCCGAGTAATGTCGCGCCAAAGCGTTGTTTCACGTTGGGGCCGAGAAAGTAAATTAGTTCCACCGCTACCAGCGTAAACAAAATGGCAATCGACCAATGAATCACAGGCCAAAACAAGACGAATTCCCTGGAGAGATGTATCCTCGCAGCCAGCCAGGCGCCGAACCGAGGCCCCAGAATCATTACCGCCAAAGCAGTCGATACCAGGCCCGCGGTCATTATGCCCAGAACAATGGCGCGGAGCCGAGTCTTCCAGAAGGGACGATCGTCGTTCACATCGTAGGCGATGTCGAGCGCTTCGATGAGCGCGTCGAAGGCCGCCGATACAATCCAGATTGATCCCAGCATTCCGAACGACAGCCACGCTTTTCGATTGGTCACCAGGACATCCAGCAAAACCGACTGCACGAGCCGCATAGTATCGGGCGGTAACAGGAGCGACATGGTGCCTAATACGCGCCCGAACAGGTCGGGTAATGGAATCAAACTCAGTAGCGAGGAAAGAAAAATCATGCTTGGAAATACGGCGAGAACCATGTAGTAGGAAAGTGCGGCCGCCATCTGGAACACATGATGCTGTATTAGATCGTGGTAAGTGGCGGCAAGAGCCCGGTTCAATCCTGACCGCGTCATGGTGCTTAGATGCGCCGCAGGAGGTGGGACGCACCGGCGGCAGTGTTATTCACCTTGGCAGCGCCGCCGTCTCGGCGGCTGCCCTGGGGGCATCCCGTCCGGACTGTCGCCAAGATCCCGGCGCTATACGCACGTAGCACAACGCTTTGCCCTAAAAGATCATCCAACTAGGGTTTTAACGGGAGAAGGCCTATGAGTCGCAAATCCGGGCGCAAGATTCGCAACAGGAAATTCACCGGGCGCCGCACGGCAAACCGCAAACCGTGAACGTGAAGTCTCCTTCTGGCGATTAGCGCGCCTGAGTTCACGTCGAGCCGCCAATGACTTTTCCCGGCGGCTCGCTGGATTGTCGAGTTTTCCGCTGTCGAAGAGAAGTATTTTTCTGCGGCTGTCAAAGCACTTTGTCATGTCAAGAAAACCTGATGTCATCGTGGTCGGTGCAGGGGCAGCCGGATTAGCGGCTGCTGTTGAACTTGCGCGCGCAGGAGTTTCCGTCATTATTATCGAGGCGCGCAACCGAGTTGGGGGCCGGATGTTCACGCAGCGCGATCCGGTTTGTCAGGCTCCGATTGAGTTGGGCGCGGAATTTATTCATGGATTGCCGCCGGAAATATGGAAGCCTCTGCAGGCAAATAATGTAAAGATCGAAGAAGTCAGGGGTGAACCGTGGTGCTTCCGGAAGGGACGATTGTCCACTTGCGACTTTTTCTCCGAAGTCGATGACATTCTGAAAAAGATGGATGATCGTTTGCCGGATGAGTCGTTTCTCAGCTTTCTAAAGCGTTGCTGCGATCCTAAAAACGACCCGAAGAAGCAAGAGGCTTACGAGCGAGCGTTAGCTTATGTTACCGGCTTCAATGCGGCCGATCCTGACCGGGTCGGAGTGCACTGGCTGGTGCAGGGAATGCGGGCGGAGGAGCAGATCGAAGGCGATCGTGCCTTTCGTGCCGCCGATGGATATCAGGATTTGCTCGATATCTTTTGCGGAGAACTGGCGCGGGCGGGCGTTCACATTCAGACTGAAATCGTGGTGGACTCGGTGCGGTGGTCGCAAGGGCATGTACAGGTCGAGGCCCATCGCGCCGGTGAATCGCAGAAGTTCGAAGCTGAACGCGTGCTGGTAACTATTCCGCTGGGAGTTATGAAAGCGGCGGCAGATGACGAGGGCGCGGTGCGTTTCATTCCCGCACTGCCGCAGACCAAACTAGATGCACTAACGAAGCTGGAGATGGGCAAGGTGATCCGCGTTACGCTTTGCTTCAAAAATCGTTTCTGGGACACGATCGCCGCTCCGGGTCAACAGCGAAAAACCCTCTCTGCAATAGGCTTTCTCTTTTCTGACGATGAATGGTTACCCACCTGGTGGACTACCATGCCGAGGGAACTGCCGATTATCACCGGCTGGGCGCCGTTTCGCTGCGCCGAGCGGTTATCCGGCCAAAGCCACTCATTTGTCGTGGATCGCTGTTTGCAGACGCTTAGTAAATTGCTCAACACAGGCCTCGATCAGATTACCCCGTCACTCGGGGCCGCTTACTTCCACGACTGGCAAAACGATCCATTCTCCCGCGGAGCATATAGCTATGGGGCAGTGGGATCAGACGGTGCGCAGGCGGCTTTGGCGCGGCCGATCGAAAACACCGTGTTTTTCGCGGGCGAAGCTACCGACATGAGCGGACACAACGGCACCGTCCACGGCGCTATTGCCAGCGGGCGGCGCGCCGCGAAGGAGATCGTACACGGTTCCACTAAGCCTGGGCCCATGCAAGCCGTAAACCATGTTCCCTGGTCGCGCCGGAGGCATCGAACGTAAATGTCGCCTCAATCACAGCCGATTGTGTGGCCCGGCCGGCCTTATCCCCTCGGTTCGACTTGGGATGGCGAGGGCGTTAACTTCGCACTCTACTCCGAACACGCGGAGAAAGTAGAGCTATGCCTGTTCGACGTTACCGGGAAACGTGAGACCCTCCGCGTCCCATTGCCCGAGCAAACCGACATGGTCTGGCACGGTTACCTGCCCGAAGTGCGCCCCGGCCAGTTGTACGGATATCGAGTGTTCGGGCCCTATGCGCCGGAAAAGGGGCATCGGTTCAATCATCACAAACTTCTTCTCGATCCTTATGGAAAACAGATTCAGGGAGGCATTCGTTGGAGCGATGCTCACTTCGGATATAAAGTCGGGAGTAAGCAAGAGGATTTGTCGTTTGACAGGCGCGACAATGCCGCGGGCATGCCGAAGAATCGCGTGATTGACTCCGCGTTCACTTGGGGGGCTGACGCGCCGCCACGAATCCCTTGGCACGAAACCGTCATCTACGAGCTTCACGTTAAAGGTTTCACCAAGTGCCACCCGGACGTTCCCGAACACTTACGCGGCACGTATGCGGGCCTGGCCACAGCTCCCGTCATTGAATATCTCACCCGTCTGGGAGTCACTTCCGTCGAGCTTATGCCCGTACACAGCTTCGTCGACGATCGTCAACTGATCGAACGCGGCTTGCGCAATTATTGGGGTTACAACTCCATCGGATTTCTCGCGCTCGAGCCGCGGTATATGTCAACCACTTCAATCCGAGAATTTAAGACCATGGTGAAGACCCTGCATTCCGCGGGTCTCGAAGTGATTCTCGATGTCGTCTACAACCACACCGCGGAAGGCAATAATCTTGGCCCTACGCTTTCGCTGAAGGGGATCGACAACATCACCTACTATCGCCTTGTCCCGACCAATCCTCGCTATTACATGGATTACACCGGCACGGGAAACACGCTGAACATGCAGCATCCGCGTGTGTTGCAGCTGATCATGGATAGTTTGCGCTACTGGGTTCTCGATATGCACGTGGATGGCTTCCGCTTCGACTTGGCTGCTACTCTCGCTCGCGAATTGCATGAAGTTGATCGCCTGGGCGCGTTTCTCGACATCATCCATCAGGACCCAGTGCTCTCGCAGGTGAAGCTGATTGCCGAACCGTGGGACTTGGGCGAAGGCGGATACCAGGTGGGAAATTTTCCCGTGGGCTGGGCGGAATGGAACGACCGCTACCGCGACACCGTGCGTTCGTACTGGAAGGGTGATGAAGGAACAGTGGGAGACCTCGCTTACCGCATCACCGGTTCGAGCGATTTGTATGCGCACAGCGGACGCCGTCCTTATGCCAGCATCAACTTCGTAACTGCGCATGACGGTTTCACCCTGCAGGACCTGGTCAGCTACAACGAAAAACACAACGACGCCAACGGCGAAGACAATCGGGATGGCAACAACGACAATCGCAGTTGGAATTGCGGAGTCGAAGGCCCCACTGACAATCCTGAAATTCTGGCGCTCCGCGCCGGGCAGAGGCGAAATTTCCTGGCCACTCTGCTGCTCTCGCAAGGTGTGCCAATGATGTATGCCGGCGACGCCATTGGGCATACGCAAATGGGAAACAACAATGCCTATTGCCAGGACAACGAAATCAGCTGGATCAACTGGAATGCACAAGGTCAAGATCGTGACGTGCTGGCTTTCGCTCAGCGCATGATTACTTTGCGCAAGCGGCATCCGGTATTCCGCCGCAAACGTTTTTTCCAGGGACGCCCGATCAAAGGCGCCAGCGTCAAAGATGTGCTCTGGCTCAATCCCACCGGCAATGAAATGAGCGAGGACGAGTGGCGCGATCCGTCACTGCGTTATCTGGGAATGTTTCTCTCGGGTCAGGGGCTAGACGAAACCGATGAACGCGGACGGAAAGTCAGTGACGAAAATTTTCTCGTACTGCTCAATGCTTATCACGAGGACGTAGCTTTTACTTTGCCGGCGACCCGTCCCGGCGCTCGCTGGACTGCGTGGATGGACACCTCACGCGAAGATGGTCTGCGCCCTGTCGATACCTATGATGCGGGTGCAGCGTATCCATTGCAGGGGCGCTCCATGGTCGTGCTGATGGAACGGCGCGGCAACGGCAAGAAAGAAGAGTCTATTGAACCGCCGCTATAAGATGCCGTTCGGGGCTGAATGCCGCGATGACGGAAGCGTGGGCTTTCGTTTGTGGGCGCCTGCCGCTCGTAAGGTCGAAATTTGCCTGACCAACTCCAACCAGCGCTTTGTGATGAACGGCCTCGATGGCGGTTGGTTCGAGTTAAACACTGATGCGGCCAAGCCTGGCGCCAAATATAAATTTCGAATCAACGACGGGCAGGAAGTTCCCGACCCCGCTTCCCGTTTTCAGCCGGACGATGTGCATGGTCCCAGCCAAGTAATACGCCCCGGCAGCTTCGACTGGCAGGACGGCGCGTGGCGCGGCCGCCGGTGGGAAGAAGCAATGATCTATGAGCTGCATGTGGGGACGTTTACGCCAGCCGGGACTTTTTCTGCAGCGCGCGAGCGGCTCGACTATCTCGCGGATGTTGGGGTTACTGCGCTGGAAATCATGCCTGTAGCCGACTTTCCCGGCAAACGCAATTGGGGATACGACGGTGTTTTTCTTTTCGCTCCCGATAGCGCTTATGGCCAGCCTGACGATCTCAAAGATCTAATTCAGAGCGCGCATGAACGCGGACTCATGGTTCTGCTGGATGTGGTTTACAACCACTTTGGCCCGGAAGGGAATTACTTAAGGTCTTACGCGCCGCAATTTTTTACTGATCGCCATTGCACTCCGTGGGGCGACGGAATCAACTTCGACGGCCCCCACAGCCGGGTGGTTCGAGATTTCTTTATTCATAACGCGCTCTACTGGCTGACTGAATTTAACTTTGATGGACTGCGACTGGATGCGGTCCACGCTATCGCTGACGATTCCAAGCCCGACATTCTCACCGAATTAGCCGAAGCGGTGCGGAACTCCATCGGGCCGGACCGTCACGTCCACCTGGTTTTAGAAAACGACCGCAACCAGTCTCGCTACCTTCAGCGCAACAAGCGCTGCCAGCCGAAGCTTTACACCGCGCAGTGGAATGATGACATCCACCACGCCTTGCACGTTCTGATTACCGGTGAGAAGGACGGCCATTATTCAGATTATTCTCAACATCCAATCGATCAACTGGGGCGTTGCCTGGTCGAGGGATTCGCTTACCAGGGCGAGAGTTCGGCTTATAGAAAGGGCGTGGCTCGCGGTGAATCGACTGCCGGCCTTCCTTCTACGGTTTTTGTTTCGTTCCTTCAGAATCACGATCAGATTGGGAACCGCGCATTTGGAGAGCGCATAGTCAAGATTGCGGACCACCGCGCTGTACGGGCGTCTGTGGCAATCATCCTCCTTGCGCCGTCCCCGCCACTGTTTTTTATGGGGGAAGAGTTCGCAGCGGATGCTCCGTTTTTATTTTTCTGCGATTTCGAAAAGGATCTAGCGGCTGCAGTCACCGTCGGCCGGAGAAATGAGTTTGCCCGATTTGCCAGGTTCAGTGATCCGGCGGAGCGCGAGCGAATTCCTGATCCAAATGCGGCTGAAACTTTTGCGGCCTCACGTCTCGATTGGAAGGAGCTCGGTCAACCAAGCCATCGCGACTGGCTGCGTTTTTATCGGAAGTTATTGGGGCTGCGGAGTCAATACATTGTCCCGCATCTTTCAGCGGGATGCGTGATGAGTTCTGCTTACGAAACCGTTGGAGAGCGCGGCCTCACCGCTCACTGGAACTTTCCGGACAACGCGAAACTTAGTCTGATCGCGAATCTTGGAAACGATCCGCTCTCTGGCCTGACTATCCCGGGTTCACAAGTTATTTATGCCAGCGACGAGGTGGACGCTGTTGCTCTAAAGCAAGGAACTCTGCCGCCCTGGTCAGTGGCCTGGTTTTTGGAATAATGAAGACGCGCTCGCACATTCCGCTCGCGACCTATCGTCTGCAGCTTAATCGCGATTTCACTTTCGTGCAGGCTACGGCGATCGTTCCTTATCTTTCCGCGCTGGGCATCAGTCACTGCTACGTTTCCCCCCTATTGCGGGCTCGCGCCGGCAGTATGCATGGGTATGACATTGTGGACCACAACTCGTTGAATCCTGAAATTGGAACTCCGGAAGAGTTTGACCGCTTCGTATCGACACTGCACGAACACGGTATGGGATTAATCGTCGACGTCGTGCCTAACCACATGGGCGTGATGGGAAACGATAATGCATGGTGGCTTGATGTCCTCGAAAACGGCGAATCCTCGATCTACGCCAGTTTTTTCGATATTGACTGGCATCCGATAAAAGCCGAGCTCTACGGGAAAGTTTTAATTCCGGTGCTGCACGACCATTACGGAGTGGTGCTGGAGAGCGGCGAATTGAAGCTTGTGTTTCACCGCGGGCGCGGTGAGTTCGACGTGGTTTACTACAACCATCGCTTTCCCGTTGATCCGCGCGAGTATCCGCGAATCCTGCAACACTGCGCCACGCCCAACCTCGATCAACAGAATCCGGATTGGCTTGAGTTTCAGAGCCTAATTACTTCGTTCAGCCATCTGCCGGCAAGGCATGACACCAGCGGCGAGCGCATTGCCGAGCGCAACAGGGACAAGGAAATTAACAAGCGCAGGTTGGCCGAGTTATGCGCCCGATCGCCCGAGGTTACGGCTTGCGTTACCCAAGCAGTCACCGCGATGAATGGCAGCCCGGCTGATCCCGCCAGCTTTGAGGAACTCCACGAGCTTATCAAGGCACAGGCGTTTCGCTTGGCCAATTGGAGGGTGGCGTCCGACGACATTAACTACCGCCGCTTTTTCGACACGAACGATCTCGCGGGTATCTGCGTGGAGAACGAGGCCGTCTTTGAGGCAACGCACCGGCTGGTTTTTCGCCTGATGGCGGAAGGCAAAGTTGACGGCCTGCGCATTGACCATCCCGACGGTTTATACGATCCACAGCAGTATTTCGAACGCTTGAATCGTGGTATTGCCAATGCCACTGGAAACGGGTCGCACTACCTGGTCATCGAGAAAATATTGACTGGCGCCGAACGGCTGCCTACCGACTGGCCGGTCTGCGGAACTACTGGCTACGACTTCGCGAGTCTCTTGAACGGACTGTTTATAGACCCGGATGCAGCCATGAGTATGGATCGCATTTACCGGAGTTTTGTCGACGACGAAATCGATCTTGACGACCTCACCTACGGTTGCCGGAAGCTGATCATTCGGGTAGCACTGGCCAGCGAACTAAATGTGCTGGCTACTAAACTTACCCGCATCGCCCTTTCCAAACGGCGTACCTGCGATTTCACTCTCAACAGTCTGCGGGACGCAATAACGGAAGTTGTCGCCAGCTTTTCCGTGTATCGAACGTATGTGAGTCCTTCCGGCGTTTCCGATACGGACGTGCGTTATATCAGGAGCGCGATTGCATTGGCGAAATCGAGAAGTCCGGCCGCTGATACCAGCATTTTTGATTTTCTCGCCGAGGTGCTGCTCACGAGCATCGCCGAAGGCCAGGATTCCGTCTATAAGAATGCCGTGGGCAATTTTGCCATGAAGTTTCAACAGTTCAGCAGCCCAGTAATGGCGAAGGGCCTGGAAGATACAGCATTTTACCGGTACAACCGGCTGGTCTCGCAAAACGACGTTGGCAGCGATCTGCATCGTTTTGGAACCACAATCCAGGAATTTCATTTTGCCAATCAGGAGCGCCTGCGCTTTTGGCCAAATACCATGCTCGCTACCAGCACCCATGATTCCAAGCGGTCGGAGGACGTGCGCGCGCGGATCAATATCCTTTCCGAAATACCGGCATTATGGAGGTTAAGAGTACGCGAGTGGCGGCGCTTCAATCGCAACTATAAGACGATGGTCAACGGCAAACCCGCGCCTTCGGCGGACGATGAATACCTGCTTTACCAGACACTGGTCGGAGCCTGGCTGTCGGACGCTTTGAATAATCCGCCTGAGTGGGAAAAATTTGGCGAACGGATAGAAGCCTACATGTTGAAAGCCATCCGCGAAGCGAAAGAGAATACCAGTTGGATTAACCGGAACAGCGAATACGAAAATGCAGTTTCATCCTTCGTGAAACAATTGTTGAAACTGGGCCATCACAATCGTTTCCTCAACGATTTTGTACGTTTCGAACCTCGGATTGGGCGTCTAGGATTATGGAACAGCCTGGCACAAACCGTTCTCAAGCTGACCTGCCCTGGCGTGCCGGATATTTACCAGGGAACTGAGATATGGGATTTCAGTTTGGTCGATCCCGACAACCGGCGGCCAGTCGATTACAAGCATCGCCAGAAAATGTTTCCCATTGTTCGTGAAGGGGCAGGTGATGGGGTCAGAAGTTTGCTCGAAACCCCAGAGGATGGTCGAATCAAGTTGTATCTGACTTGGAGAACTCTCTGTTTGCGCCAGCAGCAGCCGGAACTTTTTCAAAAGGGAGAATATTTGCCATTAGTGGTTGAAGGCGCCAAAGCTAAGCACGTTGCGGCTTTCGTACGGATGTCTGCGAAGTCAAATGTGCTCGTTGTGGTACCTCATCTGGTGGCCGGGCTACTCAATGATGCCGATGTCCCGCCAATCGGTGAGCGCGTCTGGCAGGATACTTCGATTGTCCTTCCATTCTGCACTTGTTCCGAGAAATATCGGAACATATTTACGGGAGAATTGTTGGAGACTCAGAAAATCGAAGGTGGAGAAACAATTTCTGTCTCTAAGGTGCTGTCAGATTTTCCCGTAGTGGTTTGCGTGCTGGAATAAAGCTGCCTGTTCGCGCAGCTTTTTCCTTCTTCCGCCGTGTACACTCGGCGAGAATTCGCAAGCAATGCGGCACTTCCGTTGTCGAACACAGTGATCTTTGTAGTACGTACTGGAATCGCCTCAAATACAGGATGCGCCGGAGAGAAAAAACCTTAGAAGCACAATAAAATTAAAGTGTTGGCGGATTACTTTGAGGGCGAACCTGCGAGACGGATGTTGCGCCTTCGATGCAGGTTATTAATTCTAATTGTTTGATTCCCACGCACAGGGCCATTTCGGGGACGTGCACGCATTTCTAACTGAAAGAAGGATTAAGCCATTCATGAGAATTGCACAAGTTGCGCCATTGTACGAGAGCGTTCCACCGAAGCTCTATGGCGGCACGGAAAGAATCGTTTCCTGGCTCACAGAGGATTTAGTGCGGCTAGGTCATGAGGTAACTTTATTCGCCAGCGGCGATTCCATGACCGCCGCGCGCCTGGTCTCATGCTGCGCTGAATCTCTGCGGATGAACGCTGGCTGCGTTGATCAGTTAGCGCACCATGTCAATATGCTGGAAAAAGTTTTCAGCGAAAAAGATAACTACGACCTAATTCATTTTCATATCGATTACTTACATTTTCCGTTAAGCCGGCGCGCTCGGATAGCAAATGTAACAACTTTGCACGGACGGCTTGATATTCCCGAGTTGGCTCCTCTTTATCGCACGTATTCCGAAATGCCGGTTGTTTCGATTTCCGATGCTCAGCGTAAACCCCTGCCATGGGTGAACTGGCAGGGAACCGTGCATCATGGATTGCCTGACAACAGTCTCTCGTTCTACAGCGAACCTGGGAAGTACCTTGCATTTCTTGGCCGTACTTCACCGGAGAAAGGGCTGGAGCAGGCCATCCATATTGCCAAGCGGGTAGGCATGCCGCTGAAGATCGCGGCCAAGGTTGATCGCGTCGATGAGCAGCATTTTAAAGCCGTCATTAAGCCGTTGCTCAATGATCCGCTGATTGAGTTTATCGGCGAAATTGGGTACTCTCAAAAAAATGAATTCCTCGGTAATGCTGCCGCACTGCTCTTTCCGATCAATTGGCCTGAGCCTTTTGGCATAGTAATGATCGAGGCGATGGCTTGTGGAACGCCGGTGATCGCTGTTCCTCTTGGCTCAGTGCCAGAAGTAATCGAGGACGGAGTCAATGGTTTTTTGGCTCGCGATGTGAAGAGCGGGGCCAAGGCCGTAGAAAAACTTGATACGATTGACCGGGCACAATGTCGCCAGCGTTTTGAAGAGCAATTCAGTTTACATCGGATGACGCAGCAATATCTCGCGATCTACAACCGCATACTGATAGGCGGAAACCATGAGCTATTACCCAGCGACGGAGATCTAGGTTGGACGAAGCTAGCATCAGCCAGCAGTTCTACATAGCGACCAGGTCGTCCCCTACCGACGACCGAGCTCGAGTTTTGAAATACGGTGAGATGTTTGCCGTATTTGACCGTTACGGCGACATCGAACCGATGGGCATGGGCGAGCAGGGTATCTTTTTTGAAGGCACCCGTTTCTTGTCTGAGTTGGGGCTGTCGTTATGGCAATCTCGGCCTCTACTTCTCAGCTCCACGGTCAAATCTGACAATTTCATTTTCACCGCCGACCTGACGAACGTCGATGTCTCCGAAGGTGAAGAAGTAACCGTCGAACGCGGGACGATTCACATCTTCCGCTCAAAATTTCTTTGGCGCGGCGTCTGTTACGAAGAGTTTCAGATCGTTAACTATGGACGCCTAGCGGTCGACATTCCGCTGTACTTGGCGATGTTCGCAGACTTCGCCGATATTTTTGAAGTCCGAGGTACCCGCCGTGAAAAACGAGGCCGGCGGCTTGAAGCCCAGATTGGACGCGACTCAATCTTATTGGGTTACGAAGGATTGGACAAAGTTATACGTCAGACTCGCGTTCACTCTCGTCCCCAACCGGCGCACATTTCATCTTCCGGAATGAGCTTTGAAATCTCGCTCGCGCCAAAACAATCGATTCTGTTGCGGCTGGAGATCTCCTGTAATCGGGAGCCATCGGTGCCTTTGATCGGCTACTCACGCGCCATGGTGGCCGCGGAAAGTCAACTGAACGCGGCCTCGTCGCGGCTGTGCAATATTTCGAGCTCCAACGACCGGTTTAACAGGTGGGTCAAGCGCTCCGTCGCGGATGTCGAAATGATGACCATGGGAAACCCTGAGCACAATTATCCCTATGCCGGAGTTCCCTGGTTCAGCACGGTTTTTGGCCGCGACGGAATCATTACCGCGTTAGAGATGTTATGGGTCAATCCTCGGATTGCGAAGGGCGTTCTTGAATTTCTCGCAGCCACGCAGGCGACAGAGTTGAATCCGGAAATTGAAGCAGAGCCAGGGAAGATTTTGCACGAAATGCGCAAAGGTGAAATGGCCGCACTCGGCGAGGTGCCATTCGGGCGTTACTACGGCACGGTGGATGCGACTCCGCTTTTCATAATGCTGGCTGGCGCCTATTGTGAATACACAGGCGACCACGCTTTCATCCGCACATTGTGGCCGCACATCGATTTCGCGCTGCAGTGGATCGATCATTATGGAGATGTAGACGGCGATGGCTTCGTGGAGTACGCGCGTCACGGCAGCAAAGGTTTAATTCAGCAAGGCTGGAAGGATTCGCACGATTCCATTTTTTATGCCAACGGAAATCTGGCGGAAGCGCCTATTGCGTTGTGTGAAGTGCAAGGCTACGTGTACGCCGCGAAGCGCGCGGCCGCAAGAATCAGCCGGATTCTTGGCGATGTCGACAGAGCGAACACACTAGAAAATGACGCCGCCGAACTCCAGATTAAATTCGAGGAAGCATTCTGGTGCGACGATCTTTCCACCTACGCGTTGGCTTTGGACGGCAAGAAGAAAGCTTGCCGGGTACGAGCCTCAAACGCGGGCCACTGTCTTTTTACAGAAATCGCGAGTCCCGAAAAAGCTCAGTTGGTGGCTCACACTTTAGTGAGTGCCGATTTTTTCACTGGCTGGGGCGTGCGGACCGTTGGGTCGGAGGAAGTTCGTTACAATCCGCTCTCTTATCACAATGGTTCGGTGTGGCCGCACGACAATGCGATTATCGCCAGCGGCATGGCCAAATACGGCCTTCGAGAACTTGCCGGGACGATAATGATGGGTCTCTTGGACGCAAGCAGTGCAGTGGACTTGCATCGACTCCCGGAATTGTTCTGCGGTTTGGACCGCCGCGCGGGGGAGGGCCCAACTCTTTATCCCGTTGCTTGTTCGCCGCAGGCATGGGCTGCAGGCTCGGTTTTTATGCTCCTGCAGGCCTGCCTGGGTTTGTCGATGGATGGCAGCGAAAAACGCCTGATCTTCGATCGTCCGTATTTGCCCGAAGGCATCCCGCAATTGTGGATCAAAAATTTGCGGTTTGATCATGGCCGGGTTGACCTGTTTCTTGATCGCCACGCCGGGACGGTGCGGGTTGAGGTAGTGGAGAAGCAGGGCGACATCAGAGTTGTGGTGAAATAGGCGGGGGGCTAAGTGGATTCGCTCGCAGACATGGGCTGATTACCGTATAGCGAAACGCATACTTCCCGGAGAAGCTGTCGTCTGGAGAATTTATGCGAGATAATTTCGAAGCGGTAGAGTCGAAGCAAGACCGCCAACCAGCCACGGAGAAGACGTTGGACAAAACCCTTGCCGATTCGTTTCCCACCAGCGACCCGCCTTCGACAATTCCAAATCCTGGCGAGAGCGATGTTTCCCACGAAACCGCGGTGGATAACCTGGAATGACTCCCGGCAGTTGGGCGGCTTTCTCTATCGATACCGGCAGAGTGGTCGCGACAGGAGCGAGCCGCGAGGAAGCCGAGGCGATCGTCCGGCGCAGCGGGCACGGCAAATTTTCTTTGTTGCAACTTCCGTCAAAAACAGACGGAACCGCAGCCGCGTGAGCGTTCCTATGCGGCTTTCTTCTTGGGTACTTTAGCGCCTTTTTTTCGCGCTTCTGAAAGTCCAATCGCAATTGCTTGCTTGCGGCTTTTCACGGCGCCACCTTTACCGCCTTTGCCGGAACGAAGGGTACCTTTCTTTTTGCGATGCATCGCGCTTTTGACGCTCTTGCCCGCTGCCTTGCCGTATTTACGACCGGATGATTTCTTTTTTGTAGCCATAAGTTGCTCCCAGTATTTTAGAGTCCTGCGGTATTTAACGGGTTGTTCGCAACTTTGAGTTTGGCAGCACTTCGGCGGTTAGGTTTGAAAGGGCGCGGTTTCCAGCCGTCAACCAATTCTGACGACGGCTACAGAAGCTCGGGCGCTGAAGCGCGGACGCATTTGAACGATTAGCGGCCCGACTGAAGCCGTGCCCCTCCCGAATCTGCGTGAATCATACTTTGTCCGCAGCCTGTAAAGCCGTGCCCCTTCAAAACTGTTCATCCGCAAAACTCTTCACCCGTGACGAGCCGCGCGAATGCCTTCTTCGATTCGCTTGCGCGCGTGATTGGGGCCACGCACATCGATTACCCGGTATTGCTCCTTGCTCAACTCGTGATAATTGACAAAGAATTCTTCGAGCTCGCGCAGGAATAGCTCGCCTAGATCGTCGATGCGCTGGATGTCGGCAAAGCTATGATTTGGGCTCGCCACCGCGACGACCCGGTCATTGCGTTCTTTCTCCTTCTTATCATATTGCTCGCCTTCAATGATTCCCACGAGGCGGCACTTCACCACGACTCCCGGGAAAGCGGGTTCATCCATAAGCACAAGAACATCGACGGGGTCGCCATCCCCACCCTTAGTTCGCGGGATGAATCCGAAATCGTACGGGAATGTCATACCGGCTGGCAAAACTTTCTTCAGTTCAAACACCTTCTGCTCCACATCAAACGCATACTTATTGCGGCTGCCCTTGGGGGTTTCTATAACAACCTGAATGATGTTCTTGTGGTCATCATCCAGAGACTGAAGCCGCGAAGGATCAGCCAGCGCACTTCTGGAATTTCCATTCTTACTCATCGAACCTCCTGTGAATTGACGAACCACGTCGTGGGGCAGCATGCAACCCGTGGCTCGATGCCGCATGAAATCTCGCCCGGATGCGCCGGCACAGCGTTTCCCGAAGCTCCCACACCATTACTGATGCTGCGAGCCACGCCAGCGTAGCCCCAACCAGCACAAGACTCAGCGAGGAATTCGGGAGTTCTTGCCATACGATTAATGCGAATGCCATGAGCCCGATGCTTCCCATCGCTGCTCCCGCCGCATCGACGCCTGCTGCTACACGCCCGCGCATGGTGCCATCCAGCCCCGCCCGATCTTTCGTTTCTTTCTCATGTTTTTCTATCAAGGTCGCTGCCGCGGGAAGAATTGCCGGAAACGCCAGGAACAACCCGCCAATCTCCGGACCATAGCGTTCGGCCACGATTCCTGCCAGTGCAGTAATGGTTCCTCCAAACACAAAACGGATCACGTATTCATACCACCTCGATAATCCAATACTGCTGGTATCAAACTTTACTTTCAATTCACTTACCTCAACACCGCATACCAACATCCGAAAGCGCAGGCGAACCACCACGCCATCGACAAACCGGTCACTGGAAGAACTGGCAGCTTGCGGCGAATGAGCAATCTGCTAACCACAAGCGCATAGATGAAAAATGCTATCGCACCAATCAGCATCGACCGTGCTTCTACGCTGGCATACTCCTTGCCCTGTTTGGAGACTGTCAACGCCAGGGTTGCCAGGGCCACGGATGGCGCTGCTCCAAACAGGCCGGCGAAACTTTTCGGTTTCAGCAGATCGCCCAATAAAGCGAAGACCGAAACTACAACTCCGCCGACAACGAATCTGACAAGAATTTCTTTCATGCAGCGTCAGCCACTTTTTGCATCTCGGGCAATACTTCCTTGCCGTAGAAATCGACTACGCGTTTTTGGTCAGGCTGGCCGGAATGAATGTGAATCTCCGTGGCCCCGCTGTTGAACAATTCAGGCAGCGCTTGTATGTGGACCTCAGGGTCAGTGCCTATACCCCGTTGATGCGGCACCGTGTTTGCCTTCGCGAATGTGGTCCATTTCCTCGCGGACGAATTCGCCAGCCTGTGTGCTGGGCGACTTTCCTTCACGAGCATCTTCCTGAGCCCGTGCGAGGGATCGGCCTTACGGTTGCCGTAGTCGTTCACGGAGCTTTTTGCTCAAGCAGCCTTCGATTTGCTGCACAGTTCTTGGTAATAATCGCGTCCGCGTTCATATCCACGAGTGAAAGGTGTAGCCACGTCCACGCCGGGATTACCCCGTTCCAAATCGCGGATGGCTGCGTTCATTTCGCCCATTACCTGGTCATATTCTTTGCAGCGGGTCCGCGCATGCAGCGCCGATTCGAAACCGAGCCGATAATACTTTTCGTTGTCGCCCGCTTTCTCGCCGTGAGTCAGATAATGTTCGCTCTCTGCATCACGCAAGCCGGTCCACCATTGTTCCCGCGCTGCGTCGACTGATTCTGCGCCCTCCGCGTTCAGCAGTTCGCGATACTTTGAGGCTTCAGCCTCGTCGTCCGCCATGGCAATTACGACGCTGCGGCCCTGGCGTAAAGCATCTTCGTAAATAAACAATTCATCTTCCGGAAGACCCTTGGTCATGGAATTTTCAAACTTTCCTCCGGCGACGGCGCCGATACCTGCTCCAGCGGCCCCAAGCAAAGCAGAACCTAACAGACCGATCGCCGTGATCGGTCCTACGCCGGGAATGGCTGCCATGACCAGCGCAGCTCCCGAGAATCCGGCGGACCCGCCGAGCACCGCGCCAATCGCCTTGCCCATGCCCGGCTGCTCCGCAGCCACGGTGGGTACTGATTGAAGACCGCTCTCCATACTTTCCCGCGTTAACACCGTAACCTGGTCGTCTCGCAGACCGATCGACCGTAATTGGCTTAGCGCACGTTCCGCATCCGCTCGCAACCGAAATACTCCGCTCACTGCTTTCATCTTGTCATCCTTCCTGCCGCTAAGGTTTCCATCTTTTGTCGCTTCCGCATCAAAACTGACGAGGTGTGAAATGATTCGAAAATTAAAGTCAGGCCAATACCGGCTCTACTCCCGCAAGAAGAATCCGAAAACCGGGCGTCGCCGCAATCTCGGCACATTCAGTACGAAGAAAGCTGCCGAGGCGCATGAACGTGCCGTCCAATATTTCAAGCACCGCTAATTCACATGTAGCAAAGCGCAGGGATGACTGCGATAAGGTGATCTCTGTAGAAGGACGAGATTTTGCATGGAGGAATGAGCCGTTTATGCCAGCGGCACGTTTTGTGAACAACGAACATGATTTTCGCTTTGGGAGGCCTTCACCAAACACGGTTTGTCTAGCGTTCTTCCAGAGATCGCCTGCTTTACAGTTGGCGGCAGCTTGCCGCAGCTCGGAAATGTGCGGGCGGTAGCAGTAATCGCCATAAGATTACTGCTGGCCCCTTCAACCGGTGACTGCTTCGCTTCGTTGCTGGAGAACGTTTTTCATACGGCGGATAGTGGTTGCAGAAACTTTCGAAATCGGCGACTGGCGGCGCGCCGGACGATGATCAATGCGATGAATTCTCTGCAGGAGTTGCGCGGCTGGTTCAAACGCACCCGAAAATCGGCCCTGGTATCGAGTATCTTACGGATGCTTAATTTTCGCGGTTTGGAGTCGTTTATGGAGGCCGAGCGTCCTCGCCCGGCTGAACGGGGCGAGACGCTCGAATAGACGGGTTAAACGCTAGCTGCCGGCCGCAAACCCGCCGGCGTGCGCCATGGTAAAGCGCAAGAACTTGTGCGGATTGACCGGAGTGTCATTGATGCGGACTTCATAATGTAGATGTGGACCGGTGCTGCGGCCGCTCAATCCAACATAGCCGATGGTATCGCCACGGCGGACGTATTGTCCGGGAACTACCGCATAGCTGGCAAGATGCCCGTAGCGGGTCGAGATTCCATGACCGTGGTCGAGAGCAATAGCCCGTCCGTATCCGCCCATAAAATCGGCGAACATCACCACACCATCTGCCGGAGCTATCACCGGCTGCCCGTATGATGCGGAAATATCGATCCCCTGGTGGAACGCGCCTTCGCCGTTAAAGGGATCGGTTCTCTCGCCAAATGACCCAGTCACTGGACCTTCTACCGGCCAAAGATTGGGCGCTGAATTGGCTCGCAACCAGTCTGCTGTAGTCGCATTCCGGGTGAGCCCAAGAGAGATTCCGGTGGCGGCAGCCCCGCTCAACGCCGTGTCTTTTAGAGCATAAAGACGGTCAAGGGACGAGCTCACCAAGGCGTCCTGAACGCGATCGGAAGATGCCGTCTCCAGCGCAGGGTCGGATTTCAGCCCGTATAGCGATGACACTTCGCTAGCCAGGGATCCCAGCGACGCGACTTGAATATCTCTTTCCTGAGCAACCTGCTCAAGCCGCGAATAGCGGTTTTTCAGCTCGTCTTTCTGGGTACGCAATTCGTTATAGTGCGAAACCTTCAACAACATTCGCATATACGAGCCGGCGATTCCGGTAAGGCTTAAGGCGCCTATCGCTGCCCCGGCAACCAATACGTAGAGATAATGGACTGGAATGGAAATCTTTCGCAACTGGCCATCGTCGCCCCTGGCCACGAAAAGTATGTAGAAACGCTTACGCAATATGTTCCCTTCGTCAGATACTGTTGAACCTTAGCCGTTCAAGGCACCCGTTCGCCTGCAATCCCAAGCACATGCAGAACTTAGCTCGACTAAGATTTTCGGGGCAGCTTCGCAACGGTAACAAACTACGCTTCCCCCTGTCAACGCGCCAGCGCACAGTCCCAGGTTACGGAAGACGGATGGAAGCGGCACTTCCGAGGGTTACCGCCGCTAAGTCCCACACTATAAAGATCGGACCTGGCCCAGAAACAGGCTCTACCGATGGGACGCTCGGCCCTCCGGCTTTTGTTAGATGATTTCAAAGCAACGGAGTTGTCTGAGGATCTTCAGCCGCAGTTCAACCACTTCTGCTCTGCCGCCCGCCTAGCTTGTATAGTGGTCCTTATCTAGATTAATCCCTATCCCTAGTTCCCGAGTGCAGATTGCCTGACGCCGAGAAACTACTGATCGCTGGCATTCGCGGCCGCGCTGCTTCCAGAAGCCGTGCGATCACGACTGGAATCGGGGACGATTGCGCTATCCTGCAGGTACCCTCGGCCCATCAGACACTGGTCACCACGGATTTCAGCCTTGAGGGAGTTCACTTCCGGCGAGAGTGGCACCCTGCTGAAGCCGTGGGTCATCGTTGCCTGACTCGCGGCCTCAGCGACATTGCGGCCATGGGAGGCAATCCCGTTGCAGCCTTCCTGTCTTTGGCTCTCCCGCAAAACTTGCCGCAGTCTTGGATCAACCAGTTCTTGAAGGGCTTCCTTAAGTTGGCGGACCAGTTCCACGTAACTCTCGCGGGGGGCGACACAGCTCAGTCTCCGGGTGGAATTCTCGCCGATATTGTCGTTATCGGATCAGTTCCGAAAGGCGAAGCAATTCGGCGTTCAGGGGCACGCCCCGGCGATCATATATACATAACCGGCGCCTTGGGTGGCGCTGCGGCGACTTTGAAGTTACTGTTCTCCGGAAAAAAAGTGCGTCCAGCTGATTTCCCCCAGCATTTCCAGCCCATGCCCAGAATTGAAATCGGGAGATTCCTTCGAGAAAAAGGCCTCGCCTCGGCAATGATCGATCTGAGCGATGGGCTTTCTACCGACTTAGTCCACATCTGCGGGGAGAGTGGTGTGGGCGCGGAGATACAAGTCTTAGCCATTCCCCGCGCCAGCATCGGGAAGCCCGTCCGCGCCGTGGACCTTGAACTCGCTCTCCACGGGGGCGACGACTACGAACTGCTTTTTACCGCGCACCCGGCTAAGCATGTTCCTTCAAGAATTGCGGGTATCCCGATCACGCAAATCGGTCGGATTAGTCGTGATAAGCTTGTGCTCCTGGTGAATGAGAACGGCGTGGCGTCCAGACTGCGTCCTCGAGGATGGGAACATTTCAAAGGGGCGAGGTCTTGAAGGGGCTCAGTCGCCCCCGGTCAACATCCATTACGCCGCCGCAGCATGTGACTTTCGTGCTATTCCCGCCTCTTCTTTATGTGCTTCCGATGCGCCCGCCGGATTAAAGTAGCATTATGTCGTTCCCCAAATTTTATCTTCTGATCGCATTCTGCCTGTGGCTTAGCTTTACGCTCAGCGCGCAGCCAGCATCCCTGCCCCCGGCACCCAAACTGTCGATTGACAATGATTTTGTCCAAAAACAATTTGGCTCGACTTGCGCACTAATCGGCATCGAGCCGTTGAAGGCGGATTTGGATGGTGACGGCGTCGAGGATATCGTTATCCCCGCGCGATGCACTAATCCGATGATGGATCAGACCGAGAATAGTTTCGTCGTCATCGATCCTTATGACAGCTTCTTTGGCTACGGCAATCCCAAAATCACGACCCAATTCTCTACCGAGGATCCTGAGCGCCGTGGCTTCTCCCTGCTCGTAATTCACGGTGCCGGGCCCGAAGCCTGGCGTGCCGCTACTCCCAAAGCAAAATTCATCATTGTGAATCTGCCCTTCAAGCAAGTGATGGTGAAGAAATTGGCCATCAAGAAAAACAAAACAGTCATGGGAATCTTCACCGAAGAAAACGGCGGCGATCAAATGACGTCTGTGATCTTCTGGGATGGCAAGAGATACAAATATCAACCTCTCGGCTCCAGCATGGAGTAGTCCCAACTTGAATTATGTGGGGACAGCCGTCCTCGGCTGTCCAGACGAGCAACGCTCGGCAGTCTCTCACCCGTATCCGGTCCCCCAACCCGCTATAATTCTCCCGCCATGAGAATTGAAGAGAAACTTGCTGAACTGAAAAAGCGCGACAAGCTTGCCGAAGAGGGCGGAGGTGAACAGCGGCGTGAACGCCAGCACAAGGAAGGCAAAATGTCGGCCCGCGAGCGCATTGAGTTTCTACTCGACGAAAGCACATTCGAAGAGACTGACAAACTGGTAACCCATCGCTGCAACGACTTCGGCATGGCCGAGCAGAAGGTTTACGGCGACGGGTTCATCACCGGATACGGCCGCATCGAAGGACGTCTTGTATTTGTCTTTGCCCAGGATTTCACGGTCTTCGGCGGTTCCCTCTCCGAGACTAATGCAGCCAAGATCGTCAAAGTCATGGATCTCGCCGCCAAAATGGGCGCGCCAATGATTGGCCTCAACGATTCGGGCGGCGCCCGCATCCAGGAAGGTGTTATGTCGCTGGCGGGCTACGCCGACATCTTCCTTCGTAACACTCTCTACAGCGGCGTCGTTCCGCAGATTTCGGCAATCATGGGCCCATGCGCGGGCGGCGCAGTTTACTCTCCCGCGATTACCGACTTCATTATCATGGTCGACAAAACTTCCTACATGTTCATTACCGGGCCGGACGTAATTAAAACCGTCACCCACGAGGAGGTCACCAAAGATCAACTCGGCGGGGCTGAGACTCACAATGAAACTTCCGGCGTCGCGCATTTCAAAGCGCACGACGATGCCGAATGTTTATCGATGGTGCGAGAGCTGCTTAGCTTCATGCCCTCCAACAATCTCGACGAAGCGCCTCGCAAGCCCTGTACCGATCCTATTGATCGAGCCGATCCGTCCTTGGACAAGATCGTCCCCGATCAATCCAACATGCCGTACGACATCAAAGACGTAATTCATGCGGTAGTCGATGACGGCTATTTTTTTGAAGTCCAGGAACATTACGCGAAAAACATTGTCGTCGGATTCTCCCGGCTGAATGGCCGTCCCGTAGGGATGGTCGCGAATCAACCCGCATTCTTAGCCGGGACGCTGGATATCAATGCTTCGATCAAAGGCGCCCGCTTCGTCCGCTTCTGCGATTGCTTCAACATCCCTCTTGTGACCTTTGAAGATGTACCCGGATTTCTACCAGGAACCAATCAGGAATACGGAGGCATCATTAAACATGGCGCTAAGCTGCTCTTTGCATTCGCGGAGGCGACAGTACCCAAGGTGACCGTCATTACGCGCAAAGCCTATGGCGGAGCCTATTGCGTTATGGCTTCGAAGCACATCCGCACCGATGTGAATTACGCCTGGCCTACGGCGGAGATCGCAGTCATGGGGCCGGAAGGCGCGGTCGACATCGTGTACAAGCGAGAACTCGAGCGCGCCGCAAATCGCGGAGAAGTGCGCAAGCAGAAAATCGAAGAATTTACCGAGCGCTTCGCCAACCCCTACGTAGCCGCCGATCGCGGCTATGTCGATGCAGTGATCCAACCGCGCGAAACCCGTAAGAAACTAATCCAGGCGCTGGAAATGCTCGAAACCAAGCGGGATAAGAATCCACCGAAGAAGCACGGAAACATCCCGCTGTAGTTTCGACCGCCTACATACCTTTGAAAACGAAATTTATCTCTTTCGTTTGGTTCGGCCCAACCGTGATGGTCTGGGTTGATGTGCCCAACTTCTCGTGCCACGCCTTGATCGTGTATGTTCCCGGCGGTAGCTGCGGCAGATCGAAGCTGCCATCTGCCTTGGTCACCGCAAAATACGGATTCTTCAGAACGGCAATATATCCACGCATCCAGGGATGAATGTTGCATTTGACGGGAATGGCGATTTCCTCCCGCGCGAAAGCCTCTTCCACCTTGGCTCCCGGAAGCTCAGCCTTATTCCACTCCCGGTTATTAGTCGGGATGGGATGAATGTTGTGCGAAGTCGGATCGTCATTCACGACCTCGATAGGCTGGTTGGCTTGCACTGCAAGTACTCGTGGCTGATATAGGCAGCCTTTTTGAGTAATGACCACGGGTTCCTTGGGCGGATCGAAAGTTTGGCCGCCTAATCCATCCGCGATAAAAATGAGAACGTTTTGCAGCCCCCCTTTGGTGTCGGTGACAACCTCCAACTCAGGCACGAGGCCAGAATGTTGCTTGGCGCAGCTCGGATCGGCCGCCATGCTGATGGGTTTAGCCTTGGGCACGGTGCCTTCGATCTTGACCGTGCCTCTTATGCCAGACGCACCAGCGCTGCTTGCCGATGGTGGTTCTGCTCTCAGCAGCGGAAAGGTGAAGCAGCAAATTATCAAAGCAATCGGAACGAAAAGTTTTTTCATAGTGATAACGCACCTTGTAGAGGGCAATGCCCCTAAAACTTCCGTGAGTACGGTTGTACGATTAGTTTTGTTCTCCCGTAGTGGCGCCTGCTCGGCTAGCGAGAAACTCGCTGTATCCTTGTTCATAGCCGGTGCTGAAAGAAGACCGGTCTTGCGCAGTCGCCCACCGGCCTGCCGAGACGTGGTGTCCGCTACCGCTCTGAGCTGCGAGTCTTCCCAGGTACACTCCATCTCGAAAAGCTCCGTCTGTCATCTGGGCAAATCTACTGGGTTGGGCGAATTGCTTAGGATGTTCGGGGGCTAGCATGAATGCCGTCCCTGTGCCGAGGGCAACGACTAGAGCAAGAGCAAGACATGTTTTCATTGTGTTCCTCGATCTCTCTCTGAACTAAGTCAGACTGACGAATGGTTGAAGCCTTATGGGAGGAGATTAAGGTGGACGCTGGGTGACGGTGTCATGCGCGCGTCATCAGCGGGTCAAATCATCGTCATCTTTTTGTCGGGGTTTAGCTTTGGCCGGGAGGACGATAGAATCTTTCAGTGCAGTCGATCTTAGCTGATTGAACGTTTCGAGCGGAGATGAAGAGAACTCGATCTGGTAAAAAGCTGATCACCCTATTGCTCCTGGCGCTCTGGATCTTGCAGACGCCGGGCGCATTCGGCTGGGGCAACGAAGGCCACGAATACATTAATCGCGTCGCCGCCGAGCGCATTCCAGCCGATATGCCCCGGTTCTTACGGCATGCGGTCGCCGAAATCACTTACCTTGGTCCTGAACCGGACCGCTGGCGCAGTCCCTCCGAGTTTGCGTTGAAGAACGCGCAAGAACCGGATCACTTCATCGATCTCGAACGGGTGGCGTGGCTCGATCCGCTTCCGCCCGGCCGCTACGAGTTTTACCGCAAACTTTACGAAAAGCGAGCCGTGACGACGGACCATCCGGACGACTACCTTCCCGAACGGGTGGGACTTCAGCCGTACATCACCTTGGAAGTTTACGGCCGGCTAAAGGCTGCATTTCGTGAATACCGCCATCTGCGGGAAACCCATAAGCCCACCGCACCGGTTGAACACGCAATAGTTTTCTACGCGGGCTGGCTCGGACACTACGTAGCCGACGGCTCCCAACCGCTGCATACCACAATTCAATACAACGGCTGGGTCGGACCAAACCCGAACGGCTACACCACGGAGCACGGAATCCACGCCAAGTTCGAGACCACGTATGTCGGGCAGAACATCACCGCGAAAGATTTTGCCAGATTCGTTCACGCCCCCGAGCGCTTAGCGGACCCGTTTTCGGATTATGTGGCGTACTTGCGCGAATCGCACCTGCAGGTTGAGAAGGTCTATGCCATCGAAAAGGCTGGCGGCTTTAGCGGCAAGGGCTCACCCGAGGCCTTCGACTTCACTACTCATAGGCTCGCCGCCGGATCGCAAATGCTCTTAAATTTGTGGTACACGGCTTGGATAGAAAGCGCGACCAATCCTGAAGTTCCGCAGGGCACGGTCCCGATCTCCCCTAATAGATGAAGCATTCTCGTGTTGATCGGAAAGGTCAGCCGTACGGAGCACGTCACCGTTAATGTGCAAATCTCAAAGGTTGCATCAAGAATTAAACAACCGCTAGTAGGTCAGATAACCCTCCGAAAAAACCCTGTAACACCATAAAAAATAAAGATTTGCGGCAGTTTCGATATGGGGCCAAGCGCCTGTATCGTAATCACATTCAAACCGTGGTAAGCATCACGGCGCACAGTTCCACAGCCTTTCCACAGGCATTTTGTTCATGCGCTGTGACACGTTACAGTTATTCAGGCGGCGCGACCCCGTCGCCCATCATCGATTCGAATCGAGTCGAATTCTTAAGGAAGGCCAGATTCACGCGACCGGTTGGGCCGTTGCGCTGTTTGGCGATAATCAATTCCGCTTTGCCCTGCAGGTCAGGATCGTCCTGTTTGTAAACTTCTTCACGGAAGATGAAGGCAACCACGTCGGCGTCCTGCTCGATCGATCCCGATTCACGCAGGTCGGACAGTTGTGGACGGTGATCGCCGCCCCGGCTTTCCGGCGCTCGGCTTAACTGCGACAGCGCAATCACCGGGACGCTCAATTCCTTGGCCAGCGCTTTCAAGCCGCGGGAAATAGCGGAAACTTCCTGGGTGCGATTTTCATAGCGCCGACCGCCGCCTGACATGAGTTGCAGGTAGTCGACGATTAGAAGATCGAGCTTGCCTTGCGACTGCTGCAGGCGGCGCGCCTTGGCCCGCATTTCACTGAGCGAGATCCCCGGCGTGTCGTCGATGAATATGGGCGCATGGGCGAGTTGCTCCATGGCATGAACAACTTTGGTCATGTCGTCGCGCCACAGCGAACCGGTTCGCATCTTGTGCGAATCAACCCGCGCCCGCGAACATAACAACCGCAACAGCAAAGCCTCGCGCGACATTTCCAGCGAAAACATGCCCACAACTTTTTGATCCTCAATGGACGCGTTTTCCGCGATGTTCATAGCAAAGGCGGTTTTCCCCATCGACGGGCGTGCTGCAATGATGATCAAATCCGAGCGCTGGAAGCCGCTGGTCATTTCGTCCAGATCCGTATAGTGCGTGGCTAGACCGGTGATGCGTTGGCCTCGCTGCAGCAATGCATCGACTGAGCCGAAAGATTCTTTGACGATGTCCTGCACGCCCATGAAGCCGCGGCCAATGCGCTTCTCGGAAAGCTGAAAGATGGCGGCTTCGGCATCATTCAGAATTTCTTCGGCAGGATCACTCTGATCGGAGGCGCGTGTGATGGCGGCATTGGCGGCGTGAATCAGTCCGCGCAGCAGCGCTTTGTCGCGGACGATCTTGATGTAATGCTCAATGCTTGGCCGGTCCGGAACCCCGTCGACCAATCCGGAAACATAGCCGACGTCACCAATCGCCGCCAGTTCCTTGCGGCGATCCAGTTCCTCCACAAGCGTAATCATGTCGATGGGGCGCGAAGATTCGGCCAGATCGACCATGCGGGTAAAGATGCGGCGATGCGAGTCGAGTGAGAAGTCCTCCGGCTTCAGATGCTCGGCGGCTTCGTTGTAGGCCAGATTGTCGAGCATGATCGCGCCCAGAATGGAGCGCTCGGCTTCGACATTGGCCGGCAAGCTGTGCGCGAGACTGTAGTCAGTGGTTGCCAAAGTTGTTTTTATTTTTCGTGGAAAGAGTGTGTAAGAATGCGAGAGCGATAGTACGCATGAAACAGTTGTGAATTCTTTGGAAAAGTAGGGCTCGAACTAATTATTACGGATGCCAAGTTGCGTGAGAAGAAATGAAGTATGGAACCCCGCTTCATGCGGGAAAGTATAGGTGAAACAAAAGCGAAGATCAATCACCTGGGAATGTTCGCCCTTGGGCTTAATCCGCGTGATCTGTGAACAAGAATTTTTCTCCAAAATAAAATGCGGCTCGGGCCAGCCACCCAAGCCGCATTGCTTTGTGTGAGTCCTGCTCGCTGTCCCGCCGCACGGTGCGGCGAGGCGCCCTTTGAAACGCATTCGCAAGAACGCGGTTCCCGGCGCGCTTTTCAAATCACGACCCGCAGACCTCAGCCTACGTGCCACGACTTGCAATGATCGCTCAAACTAACGGTTCAGCTCATCCAATGCGTGGGACTCTAGGAGGAAGCCGCGACGCCAAGGTATCCCCAACGCGCATCACGCATCTTAGAAACTGCTTCCGGCAATTCACCCTCGAGAATCGCCGGAAGCGCCAGCTTTATTGCAATCCGTAGCGTTCAAGACATCTCACGTTTGCACTGGCGATACTTTGCTTGAAGTGTGAAAAAGCCGCAACAGAAAATCGATGCCCGGCTGTGAACAAACTGTGGAGGACGAAATTTCTTTGTGGAAACTGCAGGAAAACCGGATAAGAATCCGCCAGCCAGTGTTGAGGAATTCTTTTCCTGACAGAACTCTGACTCGACGCTTTTCTATGGGGGCCGGGCGTCCCCGCCCGGCTGTACGGGCAAGACGCCCGTCCTCCATTGACGAAGGCAAAATCAATCTACGTGCTCGCCAACGTCGAATCCTTCTTCTGCCATGGGCAGGACGTCACGTTCGCCGGCCACCCAAACATAAAGGGTGGGCAAGAGAAAAATGCTCATGATGAGAGCCGCAATCAGACCGCCTACGATAACAATTGCGAACGGACGCTGAGAATCGGAACCGATGGCGTGCGATAGCGCTGCGGGCAACAGTCCGAGAGTAGCCACCAGCATGGTCATCATGATCGGACGCAGCCTTAACACCGCCCCTTCAACCGCAGCATCTTCTACGGAGAACCGCCGGGCACGAAGCTGGTTGATGTATTCGAGCATGATTACGCCAGTTTGCACCGATACCCCGAACAGCGCCAGAAAACCTACGCCGGAAGAAACACTGAAATTAGTGCCGGTGATCAGCAGTGCGAGCAGCCCGCCAACCGGCGCAATGGCAATATTTGCCATAATCAACAGCGCCCATTTGAACGATTTAAACATGGTGTAAAGAATGATAAAGATGATGAAAACGGTGATGGGAAGCACGATGAGCAACCGCTCGTTAGCTCGCTTCTGGCTGGCGTATTCGCCCTCCCAGTCGAGGGTATATCCGGTCGGCAATTTGACCTGCTCGTTCACTTTCCTGATCGCTTCTTCGACGGTGCTGCCCAGGTCGCGCCCCCGCACACTATATTTAATGGCAACGTAGCGACGGTTGCCTTCGCGATAAACTTCCGAGGCGCCATCGGTCACGCTGATTTTGCACAACTGGGCGAGCGAGACTCGTTCGCCCGTGGGCGACAGCAAACGAATCCGCTCGATCGCATCTTCAGTATCGCGGTATTGGGGCAGATAGCGCAGGGTAAGGTCGTATCGCGCCTCGCCCTTTAGGACTTGAGTGAGAGCATTTCCTCCCACCGCGGTTTGAATCGCATCCTGCACATCGGAAACGTTGATCTGGTAACGAGCCGCTTGTTCGCGATTGACGCTGATATTGAGATTGGGCTGGCCCAGCACGCGAAAAACGCCCAGATCCTCGACCCCTTTGATTCCGCGCATGATGGCCACAATCTCATCGGCCTTTTCTTCCAGAAGCCTCAAGTCGTCGCCGAAGATCTTAGTTGCCAGCGCGCCTTTCACTCCGCTTACCGCCTCTTCCATGTTGTCTTCGATCGGCTGCGAGAAACCCCAGACAACGCCTGGAATTTTGTCGAGTTCGCGCTGCATGGCCGCGATTAACTCATCTTTATTCTGATGAAAAACTGGCCGCCAATCTTCTTTCGGTTTGAGATCGACGAAGAATTCTGTATTAAAAAAACCTGTGGTATCGGTTCCGTCGTCCGGCCGCCCCACCTGGCTGGTGCATTGCGGAACCTCGGGAAAGGCGCAGAGCATGATGCGGGCCTGGTTGGCAACGCGGATGCCCTCATCCGGACCGGTGCTGGGCGCAAGCGTGCCTCGCACCCAAAGCGCACCTTCATCGAGATGCGGCAAGAACTCAGAACCGATAGCTCCGCCGAACGCGAGGTACGCAGCAAAGCACAACAGGACTCCAACCACGCCAACCGTAATCAGACGATGCCGGATGGCCCACCGCAGCGCTACGCGATAGCGGTCAATGATGAAGTCCATGATTGGGTTGCGCCATTCCTTCGCGCCCTTCGCAAAGGCGAAGCTTGCCAGCACAGGAGCAATCACGATCGAGAACAGCAACGCGCCAAGCAGCGCAAACGCCACAGTCCACGCCATGGGATGGAACAGCCGGCCTTCAACCCGCTGCAGCGTGAAGATAGGCAGGTACGCGGTAATGATGATGGCAATCGCATAAAACACCGGACGCTGCACTTCGTGCGAGGCCTCGCTGATCTGTTCTGCCGGTGTTTTCGTCTCATTGTGCCGGCCTAGATGACGGACGATGTTTTCCACCATGACCACCGCCCCATCAACCACCATGCCAAAATCCAATGCGCCAAGCGATAACAGGTTGGCGGGAATATGCCTCAGGTCGAGGCAAATCGAGGCGAACAACAACGAAAAGGGAATTGTCGCCGCAACAATCAGCGCTCCTCTGATGTTGCCAAGGAACAGAAACAGAATGACTGATACCAGAATCATCCCTTCAGTCAGGTTGTGGAGAACGGTATGACTGGTGAAATGAACCAGATCGCTGCGATCGATGAACGGAACAATTTTCACACCCGGAGGAAGAATGTGATTGTTCAATTCCTCAACTTTTTGGTGAATGCCTTGGAGTGCGGTGTCCGCCGCCGCGCCTTTTCGCAGCAGCACAATGCCTGAGACCACATCGTCGTTATCGATGATCTTTCCGTCCTCGTGGTGAATGGCTCTGGCAAACTGTCCGAGCCTGATTTTTGGTCCTTGCCCCACCACAGCAATGTCCTTCACCCGAAGCGGCGTGCCATTTTTGGTCAAGATGACCGTCTCTGCAATGTCTTGAGAGCGGTCGACCAATCCCCTGGCATTCACATTGATCTGCTGTAGACCCTCTTGTATGAAACTTCCTCCGGCATTGGCGTTGTTGTTGGTAAGTTGCTGCTCGATCTGCGCCAGGCTCAGGCCATAGGCGATCAGTTTGTTCGGGTCAACCCGAACCTGGTACTCGCGCGTAGGGCCGCCGAAGCTGGATACATCAACAATATCGGGTACTTGTTTAAAATTCTTTTCGATGACCCAGTCTTCGATGGATTTCAATTCCATCGGGTCATAAGCCGGATTCGTGCTGTGCAGCGTGAAGAAATAGATTTGACCGACCGGGCTCCAATCGGTGCCCATTTGCGGGTTCACCCCCGGCGGCAAAGTTACTTGGCTTAGCCGTTCGAGAACGCGCTCACGGTTCCAGTCGTTGTCGGATTCGTCGTCAAAGATCAATTTCAGATCAGACAGACCGAAGAGTGAAAAGGAACGAAGATGCACAACATGCGGGATGCCGTTCATCACAATCTCAAGCGGGATCGTGACTTGCTGCTCAATTTGTTCCGCCGAAATTCCTGGCCATTGCGTAATAACTTCGACGTAGTTGTCGGCTACGTCGGGATAAGCCTCAATCGGTAGATGACGGAAAGCGACAATCCCCCCGGCAAAAAGAATCAGGGCGAACGCCAGCACGAGCAGACGATTGCTGAGAGCAAAGTCAACGACTCGGCGAATCATCTATTGCTCCACGGTATTTTGCAGAACCAAAGCATTTGAAACCACTTGATCTCCTGGTTTGAGTCCGGAAACAACTGCCTGCATGTTGCCGGGAAGCATGCTTCCCGTGACTACTTCCTGACGTCTGAAACGTCCTCCGCCTAGTGGCACGTAAACCCACTCGCGATCGTGTAAATGCAGAATTGCGGTCGCCGGAACTGCGGCGTAAGTCTGGGGTTGCTTCCCGTAGAAGATCGCAGTCACGAACATTCCCACCCGCATAATTCCAGGATTTGGGACCTCGATTCGAACTTTTGCAGTACGGAGGTTGGGATCGAGAACCGGCAGAATGTTATCGATTCGTCCCTTCAACACTCGGTTGGGATAGGCATTCAGGCGGATGTCCGCGGTTTCTCCGACGAGCACGGCGTCGAGATCGTTTTCGTAAACGTCGCAAATAATCCAGACATACGACAGGTCGGAAATTGTGAATGGATTGGGTCCAGACAAACCCTGAACTCCGGATGCGTTGGTAATATTCTGATCCGTGATCACTCCAGAAATTGGGGCTCTGACGTCCACGATGCCCGATGGATGGTCTTTATCGATTCCGAGAAGCCGTAGTTGCTCGGTTGCCGCGTCCAGATCGGCTTTGGCGTTCTGCGCCGCCTCCTCAGCTTGCTCGAGGGCGCTCTTTGCGATTGCACCTTTGTCGTAAAGCAGTTGGGCTCGCTCGAGTTGAATTCGCGCCAAAAGTTCATCGTTCACCGCCTTGCGATATGTCTGGTAGGCTCCGGAAACATCGTTGCTCTGCACTCTCAACAACAACTGACCTTTCTGTACCTCATCGCCAAGACGGGCCTTAACTTCTACAACCCGGCCGGCAGCCAGCGAGACCACGGGCACGGCGCGCGCGATGTCAGGCTGCACCACGCCGGTTACATTGAGCGCAGGCGCAGCTTTGTATTCGATGGCGGCTACGATCGGAAACTGCTCTGGATGGTCCACCTTAAAATTGTTGGCATCAAGATCGGGCTCGACCTTAGCCGATGGCGGCGCTTCAGCTTTCGGATCTGGTTTTTTTTCACCGCAACCGAGCAGCCATAAGCCCAGTGGCAGGCAAAGAATGGCGCTCAGCATCGCACCAGAAAATCGGGGACCAGAAAATCGGGTTCTCATGGGATCACCTCTCGGCCCACGGCCTCGTTCAACTGAGCTGCAGCCGTCAAGTAAGAGCCGACCAAATTCACGTAGTTCAACTGCACGCTGCGGAACTCCGACTGCGCGCTTAGAAAATCCAGCAGCGACGCTCCGCCGTGCTGATAAGAAAACATAATCGTGTCCCGCACACGTACCGACTGTTGCAGATACTTCGCCTTGTAGGGACGAAGCAAAGTCAGATTGCTGGCGAGCGTGGCGTAACCGGAGTCTACGTCGCTCAACACTCCGGCTTGAGTGGCGTCGCGCAGTCTCTCATTGCGCGTGATATCGATTTGGGTGCGCAGTTTTTCTCCCTGATTGCGATCGAATATGCGCAAGGGAATGTTGATACTGGCTCCCACAGTATTTATGGCAAACGGATTGTTGGTAGACGAATTGTGCGTGTACCAGACGCTGAATGTAGGATCGGTCGACCCATTGGCAACCGCCAGTTTGTGATCGGTCTGCGCTTTATCGATGGCCTCGACTGCCGCTTTTAGATCGGGCCGCGTATCCAGCGCGATCTTCCGAACTTCATCCCGAGGAATAAGCTGATCATTGAAATCGAATGTCCCGATCACATCGAACTGTTCAATCGGAGTCCGATCGTTCAGCAGCGTGAGCAATTGGATCTTCGCCGTGCGGAGATTTACTTCCGCGGTTTGCACATCCGATTCGTACGTCACGCGTTGCAGTTCCAATCGATCAAGATCGATCTGCGCAATGTCACCCGCCTGAAATCGAATTCGGCTGATTTCGAGCAGGTGATCGTAGTATTCAAGGTCGGACGTTGCCAACTGGAGCACCGCTTTTGCCTGCATTATCGATATAAACGCACTGCGCAAGTCGAAGAGCAGAGTCCGTTCCAAGTCAGCATGGGTCGACTCCGCGATTAGGGTTGCCTTCACCTGGCTCTCGCGGCGTAACTCCCGCTTGTGCTGCCGCTCGTGCAAATAGCTCAGGCTGGGCGTCTCGAAGGTTCCGGCAAATGGTTTCCACACGCCTTGGTCAGGCGCGATCTGGGTGCCGTCTGCCGACAAAGTAAATTGAGGATTGGGGCGCAGAAACGCCGTGATTTCCTCCGCTTTCGATTCATCGATATTCATCTTGTCGGCCAAAAGAGTAGGGTTGGTTGACTCAAAGCGAGTGCGCACCTGATCCCACGTCAATGCCTGCTGAGCCCCGGCCTCAAGGCCACAGCCGATCAGCAGAAAAAACACGGAATAACGCCAAAGGGTCTGGTTCATCTCGCACTCCAAAAACATTGGGCGCCGCAATACACGCAACGGATGCGTATCGCCTACTGCACTGACGCCAGGGGCTCACTTCAAATCGGGAAAATTTCGCCGCAGAACTAAGCGGAGAATCGACCGTACATATTCAGGATGGGAAGAGGCGGGGCACGAGAAGAGGACTTAGCGAATCGCGTTTGTTCAGGCAGACGGACTGGAACAATGAGGACTTGTCCGTTGTCCTTATCATCGAGACCAATCGATGAGGGGAAAATCAAAACCGGCAAGGCGCCAGCTGTCATAAGCCGGGTCAGGGATTTGTCGGCCACGGCTTGCTTAACCACCCGCTTCGAGGGGCTGGATTCTTCGATTTCTTGCCGCATGGCATGCAGGTCATCCGTGGCTGAAATCACGGGGAACAGCAGCATGAGGACGCAGCCAAAAAGCACAATAGGACGAATCCGATCAAAACATCCGCAATTTTTGGCCGAAACAGACTGGTTGCGCCACATCCAGATCGCCGGCAACGCCAACGTCAGCCACAAGAGATTTAGCAACAATTCCATTGTGTAGTCGAAAGTATAACTAAAAATCTCACCTTTACAAATTCTGCGCGGTAACACAAGTTTTGCAGACTATCGAATACAAGTCAATGTAAACGCAAGACGTTGTACGTTTGTGCAAGATGCCGAACTGAAACCCGCACGGGCCGAGCGCCCGCTCCTTTCGAAGGGTTGCAAACGAAGATCGATGCGCGGCGCGTTTCGCTTTAATCACCAAGCCTGCACCACATTGCAGGGACAGCGTAAAACGCAAAAGGGCGGCAACGCCGCCCCATTATCCAGAAGCCTGAACCTAGCTCTACGTCCCCTCACTCCACCCCGCCAGATACTCTTCCTGCTCCGGCGTGAGCTTGTCGATTTTAATTCCCATCGACTCGAGCTTCAGTTTCGCAACGCGCTTATCCAAGTCATCAGGTACCCGATAGACTTTCTTCTCGAGCGATTTGTGGTTCTTCACCATGTAATCGACGGAGAGCGCCTGATCGGCGAAGCTCATGTCCATCACGGACGCGGGATGCCCTTCGGCTGATGCCAGGTTGATCAGGCGGCCTTCGCCCAGAAGATTGATCTTGCGTCCGTCTTTCAGCGAATATTCTTCGACTGAAGTGCGCGTGGTGCGCTTCGAAGACGACAGCTTCTCCAGCGCCGGAATATCGATCTCCACGTTAAAGTGGCCGGAGTTCGAAATGATCGCCCCGTCTTTCATCAGCTCGAAGTGATCTTTGGTGAGCACGCTCTTGTTGCCAGTCACGGTGCAAAAAACGTCGCCGATCTTGGCCGCTTCCGTCATCGACATTACGCGGAAGCCGTCCATCACCGCTTCCAGGGCTTTGGTGGGATCGACTTCGGTGATGATCACTTCGGCGCCGTTACCGCGGGCGCGACTGGCTAGCCCACGTCCGCACCAGCCGTAACCGGCGACCACGAACTTCGATCCTGCCAGCAGGAAGTTGGTGGCACGAATAATGCCATCGATGGTCGATTGTCCGGTACCGTAGCGATTGTCGAACAGGTGCTTGGTGTCGGCATCGTTCACCGCGACGATGGGGAAGCGCAGCACGCCTTCCTTCGCCATGGCGCGCAGCCGGATCACGCCAGTCGTAGTCTCTTCCGTGCCACCAATCACGCCGGTGAGCGCGTCCTGGCGCTTGGTATGCAAAATGGTGACGAGGTCCGCGCCGTCGTCCATGGTGATGTGCGGCCGGTGATCGATGGCCGCAAGAATGTGATTGTAGTAAGTGTCATTATCTTCGCCCTTAATCGCGAAGACAGGAATGTTGTGATCGCGCACCAGGCTGGCGGCAACGTCGTCCTGGGTGGAAAGCGGATTCGAAGCGCACAGCACCACATCGGCTCCCCCGTCGCGAAGGGTGATGGCCAGATTCGCAGTCTCTGCGGTAACGTGCAGGCAGGCGGAAATGCGGATACCCTGCAGGGGCTGGTTCTTGATGAATTCCTTGCGAATGATCTGCAGAACTTTCATCGACTGGTTGGCCCAGTCAATGCGTTTCTTTCCCAGATCGGCGAACTCAATACCTTTGATATCAGATTGCACTTGCGTTGGCGTAGTCGACATTACTTCTCCTGTGGCGCTGAATTAATCTTGACTCTAAACTTTTTCACCGTGGCCGGGTACCCCATTTCTCGCGTCTTTTGCGAGAAGTGGGAATCGGAAGGTCTTTACCGGGTGCCCCACTCTTTCGCGTTCTTTACGAAAGGGTGGGATCGCCAAAATCTACTTGTGCGCGTGCGAAACCGGCTCCCGCAATCCCGCATCACTGGCCAGTTTCGCCGCCTTGTCCGTTAACTCCCACGTGAAGTCAGGATCGGTGCGCCCAAAATGCCCATAAGCCGCAGTCTTGCAATAAATCGGCCGCCGTAAATTGAGCGACTCAATAATTCCCTTGGGCGTCAGTTTGAAATGGGCCCGCACCAGATCAGAAATGATCGCAGGATCGACCTTGCTGGTCCCGAGCGTGTCCACGCGCACGCTCACCGGTTCAGCCACGCCGATCGCGTACGCCAACTGCAACTCGCAACGGTCAGCCAATCCGGCGGCTACAATGTTCTTGGCAATATGACGCGCCATGTACGCAGCCGAACGATCCACCTTCGTTGGATCCTTGCCGCTGAACGCGCCGCCGCCGTGCCGTCCCATGCCACCGTAGGTGTCGACGATAATCTTTCGCCCAGTTAACCCGGTATCACCCATGGGACCTCCAATCACAAAGCGCCCAGTGGGATTGATGTGGTACTTGGTGTCTTCATCGAGCAAATGCGCGGGGATCGTAGCCTGAATTACGTGCTTGAGAATGTCGCTGCGGAGTTCGTCGTTGCCCACAGTTTCAGAGTGCTGCGAGGAGATCACAACCGCATCCACCCGAATCGGCTTGTGATGCGCATCGTATTCAACTGTCACTTGGGATTTGCCATCGGGCCGCAGGTAGGGAAGCTTGCCATGTTTACGAACTTCAGAGAGCCGCATGCAAAGCTTGTGCGCAAATGAAATCGGCGCCGGCATCAGCTCAGGAGTTTCGTTGCAGGCGAAGCCAAACATCAGCCCCTGATCGCCCGCGCCCCCGGTGTCAACCCCCATGGCGATGTCGCCAGATTGCTTGTTGATGCTGGAGATCACCGCGCAGGTGTTGGAATCGAATCCGTAAAGCGCATTGTTGTAGCCAATCGATGAAATGGTGCCGCGCACCAGGTTCTGGAAATCGACGTAAGCCTTAGTGGTAATTTCACCCGCGATTACTACCAGGCCGGTCGCGGTCAGAGTTTCGCAGGCTACACGGCTGGAGGGATCGTCGGTAAGACAGGCATCGAGAATGGCGTCAGAAACCTGATCTGCAATTTTATCTGGATGGCCTTCGGTCACAGACTCGGAGGTGAATAAATGGCGGTTCTTCGACAAAATTGTTCTCCTTAGCAATCTGGGCGTTACGTCTGGCGGGGGACAATCAGCACACAACGGCCATACGAAATGCAATCTTTTGTGGTCTCGAAAAGGCTACCAGAGAACGTGCGGAGGCGCAATCTTTTTGCTCCAGTCTGCTGCTACTGGCAGCGAGCGGTGTTCCGTGATGGGTAGAGGGGACAGCCTATTTCCAAGCGATTACAGGAAGTTGCGCAGGTAGATCGGCACGTTGGCTTTTGTGACGGGCCTACTGTGGTTTTGCAGGGTTTTCATCGGCTCGGTGAGGCGATTCTACGGGCGACGCTGGCGGCGCAGCCGACGCTTGCAGGCCGCGTGCGTTGAAGGTCAGAGTTTTTACCTCTCCGTAGTCTCCTTGCGCGGGAAGTTTTTGCCCGTTGAATTCAAAATCCAGCGCGCCGATATTGCCCGCCTTAATCACGATTTCCTTATCCGCGCGAACCGATTTTTGCGCCGGCGCGGCCAACAAAGCCCGGGTGACAATTTCGCCATCCACGGAAATCGATAGCCACGAATCTTCGCGCGCCTTGATCACCACCAGCAGGTTTCCACGGGCGGGGACTGCTGGCGGAGGGACAGGTGAAGACGAGGCGATTACTTGCTGGGATGATGTCGATCCGCCCGCGCGCATGGCCGTCGTCCCTTCGACCGGCTTTGCGGACGAATCAGCAGGCTCGCCGGATTTCTGCAAAGGTGGAGATGTTTCCCCATCTGCCGCCGGAGAAATGCTGGGAACATTAGGTGGGGCCGTATCCGTAACGCTCTTTTGTGATTGGCGCGAGTAGAAGCCCCATGCCGCAAAGCCAATGGCTGCGAGCAGCAGCACAATGGCAAATATGCCCCAGGGAAGATCCGACGCCTCGCGCTCCCTTTCGCGCGGCAGTTCGAGCACCGGCGTTTGGTCGCGTTCTTCGGAATTGTTTGCCAGCGGGCTGGTACCGGTCGCGGCCATGTATTCAGCGATGGCGTGCTCTTCATCCATGTGCAGGCAGCGTGCGTAAGCGCGAATGAAGCCTTTGTTGAAGATGCCGCCAGGGAGTTGGTCGAAATGTTCTTCTTCAAGCGCGCGCAACATGCGGGTTCCAATTTTCGTAGACAGCGAGATCTGCTCGAGAGTCATTCCCTGCTTCTCCCGCTCCTTTTTCAATTGCGCGCCGAACGATGCCACGATTGCATTCTCCTGCACACCAACACTATAGGTCAGGTATTCCCAATAAATATATGTTACCGGAGTGTCAGAAGCGGCGAAATTTTCATGTGGGCGCGAGCGTCTCGCTCGTGCTTCGTAAAGCCAAGGCCTGAGATGACGGACAAATCAGATGGCGAGTGCCCTACGATCTTCGCGTTGTAATTCGAGGCTTTTAGCTGACATTCCGGACGAACCACAAAACAATGGGAGCAGTTTCAAAATTCCCCAGGCTGCGGAATACGAGAGATAACTCGCTTAGGGTGGACGACCCTCGGTCAACGAGTGTAATAGAGATTTTTCATCAGTTATGGGATGCCGGGCCGACCGCAGCGCAGAACGATTCCCGTAGACTCGTGCGATCCCGCTTACTTTGCTTCCTTGCCGGTCAGGGCAATCGAAAGTTCGGAGAAACCGTTCGAGCCTATACCCTGGCTGTTGCAGGTGACGTAGTTGTCTCCGAATGAA
>Ga0182015_10000243_pt1 | contig 79022 bp, 72 predicted proteins | sample 712P3MmetaG_FD_120478 | JGI IMG/M metagenome (GOLD analysis project Ga0182015, IMG submission 120478) | Permafrost microbial communities from Stordalen Mire, Sweden - 712P3M metaG | ecosystem: Environmental > Terrestrial > Soil > Wetlands > Permafrost | place: Sweden: Stordalen | collected...
AGCCCATGCGAGCTCGTGGGGGTATCCGGTATTAGCACCAGTTTCCCGGTGTTATCCCGGTCTTTGGGGCAGGTTGCTCACGTGTTCCGCACCCGTTCGCCACTGAGTCTTCACCGGTGTTGCCACCGGATGAACTCCGTTCGACTTGCATGTGTTAAGCACGCCGCCAGCGTTCGTCCTGAGCCAGGATCAAACTCTCCATCGAGATCTCGGCGCCGGTGAGACCGGCGCTTCAATCTGGAGAGCTGGTGCCTCGATACGGTGATCGAGACACCAACTGGCACAAGAACAGTTTGTTGTTGTCCGTTCTAGTGCATTGACTTCGTGACCGTCGGCACCGTTGTGGTCCCGACAGCCACCCGCACTGGCTTTTGGCTGTTCCTATTCCGTTGTCAAGGAGCGACGGCGGGGCACGCTTCCTCTCGGAAGGAGGTGCCACCGCGCTCCGTGCGTTGCCCTCTTGGGGCGTCGGCGCACGTCACCAACCCAGGATGCGGGCCTAAGGCCCGCCTGGAGGCCGCTCAGACAAGGTCAACCCCGTTCTGAGCGGCTCTTGATGGTAGCACGATGAACCCCCAAGTCAAGCTCCGAAATTTCCATCTCGGAGCCCACCCTGAGCCACCGTGCTGCTGGCAGAGCGACCCGAAACGTGTCCGGATTGCGCTGCGAAGACCATCCTAGCGGGCCGCCCGCGGTCCCGACACGTTCGGGTCACCGGGTACCCACCAACGCCAAGGCTCGTCGCGTGTCGCGCAGCTCTTTGCGAGGCCGAGCCTCCTCCCGACCGAGGGTTCGTCGGGCGGCGGTGTCCCGTCGTCCAGCAGTGCCACCCCCTCGCGGCCGCTGACCAGGTCGTATCCATCGGCGGAACGATCCAGCGCGAACGCCTGGCAGAGCTTCGCCGGCCCTGAGCAGAGATCCTCCGCCCGCATCCGCAACGGACCCGGCCCCGGCTCTGACGGCGCCGGCCGCGGCGCCCCGAGCACCCGCAGGCCTTCTGCCGCCGGCTTTCTCGTACCCGGCCGGCGGTGGGAACGGCGCTCGGCCATCACCTCGAGCCCGCTCACGGGCGCGAGCGCCCGGAGCAGCACGGCGCCGGCCTCGCCCTCGCGACCGCACACCACATTGGCGCAAAAGTGCATCCCGTAGGTGAAGTAGACGTACAAATGCCCAGGTGGGCCGAACATGGTCGCGTTCCGGGCCGTTCTCCCCCGGAACGCGTGCGAGGCGGCGTCGGCCGCCCCCCGATAGGCCTCCACCTCGACGATGCGAGCAACGAGCGGCCCCCGCTGCAGGAGCTTGCCGAGCAGCTGCGGTGCGACCAGGACCGGGTCGGACCGGAGAAACGATCGTTGGAGCCGTTTCGGGCGCCGGCTCGCAACCCCCGAGCGCCGGGCGCCGGCGCTCATCCCTCCCGCTCGGCCAGCCGCTTGGAGTCGTAGGCGACGCCGTGCCGGAAACGCTCCAGCTGGACGGCGACGGCGTCCGGGCCGGTCCCGCCCGGAGTCGTGCGGCGACGGAGGGCGGCACTTGTGTCCAGGACCTCGAGCGCCTCGGCTCCGAAGGCGGGATGGGCCTCGACGAGCTCCCCGATCGGCACGCCGCGGGCGACCGACTGGCGCACGATCGTGGCCACCAGGCCGTGGGCGTCCCGAAACGGCACTCCCGTCCCCACGAGCCACTCCACGAGATCGACCGCGACGAGCCCGGGCCCGTCGGCCGCGGCCTGCATCCGGTCGAGCTCGAACGTCGCCGTGCCGATCAGGCCGTCGAGCCCGTCGAGGGCGAGAACAACCTGGTCGAGCGCGTCGAACAGCGGTTCCTTGTCCTCCTGGAGGTCACGGTTGTACGCGAGCGGCAAGCCCTTCAGCGTCGTGAGGAAGCCGGCCAGATGTCCGACCAGCCGGCCCGCCTTGCCGCGGGCGAGCTCGGCGACGTCCGGATTCTTCTTCTGGGGCAGCATCGAGCTTCCGGTCGCCCAGGCGTCGTCCAACCGGACGAAACCGAATTCCTCGCTCGAGAACACCACGATCTCCTCGCCGATGCGCGAGAGGTGGATCGCGACGAGCGCGAGATCGAACAATGTCTCCGCGACGAAGTCACGATCGCTCACCGCATCGAGGGAGTTCTCGAAGCGGCTGGCGAATCCGAGCTCCTCGGCCACGAGGTCGGGGTCGATTCCGAGGGAAGAGCCCGCGAGGGCTCCGGCGCCGAGAGGCGACACGTCGAGCCGGCGCCAAGTGGCAAACATTCGGTCGATGTCGCGTGCGAGAGCCCACCCGTGTGCGAGCAGGTGGTGAGCGAGGAGCACCGGCTGGGCTCGCTGCAGGTGCGTGTACCCCGGCAGGTAGGCGTCGCCGACCTCCGTCGCGCGCCGCTCCAGGGTCTTCTGGAGCGTGATGACGTGCCGGATGACACGTGCGAGCTCGCTGCGGGTGAAGAGCCGCAGGGCCGTGGCGACCTGGTCGTTGCGGCTGCGGCCGGTGTGGAGCTTGGCCCCGCTCTCGGGAGCGAGCTCGGTGACGCGCCGCTCGATCGCGGTGTGGATGTCCTCATCGGTGTCGAGATACGCAAAGCTCCCGCTTGCGAGCTCAGCGGCTACCTGCTGCAGGGCATCGACCAGCGAGTCGGACTCGACCGCGGTGAGGATGCCCGCCCTGAGCAGCCCGTGCACGTGCGCGACCGATCCCTTCACATCGCTTGCTGCGAGCCGCTTGTCGAACGCCAGGCTGGCGGTGAACGCCATCAGGGCGTCCGCAGGAGCGGCGCTCATCCGGCTGCCCCAGAGCGTCACTCGGCGCCACCCTGGCGGGCCGCCCAGGTCTGGATGCCGAGGCCGAACAGCCGCACGAAGCCTTCGGCGTCTTCGTGGCGAAACGCGTCGGCGGCGTCGTAGGTGGCCAGGTCGTGGACGTAGAGCCCGACCGGACTGCGGCGCCCGACGACCTCGGCTCCGCCGCCGGGGCTGAATCGCAGACGGACCTCACCGGTCACCGACCGCTGCGTCGAGGTCATGAACGCCGAGATCGCCTGGCGCAGCGGTGAGAACCACATGCCATCGTAGATGAGCTCGGCGAACCGCGGCTCGAGACGGGCCTTCTCATGGGTGACGTCCCGCTCGAGCGTGAGCCCTTCGAGATCCGCGTGCGCCATGATCAGCGCCAATGCGGCCGGGCACTCGTACACCTCGCGGCTCTTGATGCCGACGCGGCGTCCCTCCACCATGTCGACCCGCCCGAAGCCGACCGAGCCGGCGACGCGCCCGATCTCGCTCACGAGCTCGACGAGCCCGAGCCCGGTCCCGTCGATCGCCACGGGCACTCCCTGCTCGAAGCCGACCGTCACCTCGACCGGCTCGGTCGCCACCGGCACGGTCAGCGCGAAGACGTCCTCGGGCGGAGCGGCCCAAGGGTCCTCGAGGATGCCGCACTCGATCGCCCGCCCCCAGATGTTCGCATCGATGGAGTAGATCCGGTCGCGGCTGACCGACACCGCGATGTCGTGCTTCTCGGCGTAGTCGATCGTCTCCTCGCGGCTCATGCCCCACACCCGCACCGGCGCCACGATCTCGAGGTCCGGTGCGAGCGCCCGCGTCCCCACCTCGAAACGGACCTGGTCGTTTCCCTTTCCTGTGCACCCGTGCGCGACCGCGGAGGCACCGTGGGTGCGTGCCGCGGCAACGAGATGACGGACGATGACCGGGCGCGACAACGCCGACACGAGTGGGTAGCGACCCTCGTACAGGGCATTGGCGGCGAGCGCCGGCATGGCGAAGTCCGACAACAGCTCCTCGCGCGCATCGACGACCACGACCTCGACGGCTCCCGCCGCGGTCGCCCGCTCGCGGAGGGCGTCGAAGTCGACCGACTGCCCGACATCGACTGCGACGGCGATGACCTCGTAGCCGAGCTCGGCGCGCAGCCAGCCGAGCGCCACCGAGGTGTCAAGTCCGCCCGAATAGGCGAGCACCACCCGTTTTGCCACTTGTTCCTGCCTCTCGTCATCGCCGGGGTTCGCACCGAGTTCGCCGGCGAGCGTACCGGGGACCGGTCAGGCCCTGGCTCCTGCGATCTCCTCGATGCGATCGCCCAGCTTCTCGCCGCCGAGCTGATCGGTGGCCACGACCAGCACTGTGTCGTCCCCGGCCACCGTCCCGATCGCTCCCTCGAGGCCCGCCCGATCGAGCGCCGAGGCCACGACGTGGGCCGAGCCCGGAGGGGTCCGGAGCACGACGAGGTTGCCCGACGTGGCGATGTCCACGACCCACTCCCCGAGCACTCGTCGCAGGTGGTCGGCGGGCGCGATCTGGTCCTTCGGAAGCTCGGGAACGGCGTAGACGAGCCGGTCGAGGCCCGGGACGCGCACCTTGACCGCCCCGATCTCCTCGAGATCCCGGGACACGGTGGCCTGGGTCGCGACGACTCCTTCGCCGGCCAGGAGCTCCACGAGCTGCTCCTGGCTCGAGACGGCGTTGTCGGCCAGCAGCTGGGCGACGAGATGCTGGCGCCGGGGCTTGGTCGGCCTCCCGCTCGTCATACTCGCGCCCGGGTCTCCGCGGACGTCGTGCCGGAGGATTCGAGCACGCGAGCCAAGATTGCGATCGCCTCGTCGACTTCGGCGACGCTCACGTTGAGCGGGGGTGCCAGACGCAGCACACCGGGGACCGGGGCGTTCACCACGAGCCCTTCCTCGAGCGCCGCGGCGGTGATCGCGGCCGCGTCGAGCCCGGGCTCGAGCACGGCCCCGAGCAGCAGGCCCCTGCCCCGGACCGTCGCTACACCCGCGAGCGATTCCAATCGCTGCGCCAGGTACAAGCCCGTTCGCATCGCAAGGCCGGGGGCGTCGATCGCCTCGAGCTCGGCCAGCGTCGCGAGGGCTGCCGCACAGGCGAGCGGCTGGCCGCCGAAGGTGCTGCCGTGGTCGCCCGGAAGGAAGGCGGCCGCGGTCTCGCGGCGAGCCCAGCAGGCGCCGATCGGCATCCCGTTGCCGAGCGCTTTCGCGATGGTCACGACATCGGGGCGGATCGCCTCGTGCTGGAAAGCAAACCAACGGCCGGTGCGTCCGAGTCCGGTCTGCACCTCGTCGAGCAACAACAGGAGCCCACGCTCGTCGCACAGTCGCCGCACGGCCGCGAGATAGCCGGGCGGAGGGACCACGACACCCGCTTCGCCTTCTATGGCCTCGAGAAGAACTGCGGCGACCGATCCGGGATCGGCCGCCTCCTCGAGCGCGGCGAGATCGCCGTAGGCGACGCTCCGGAACCCTTCGGGGAGCGGCTGGAAGGCCTCGTGCTTCTTCGGCTGCCCCGTCGCGGCGAGCGTCGCCAGCGTGCGCCCGTGGAACGAGCCCAACGCCGAGATGACGACGTGACGGTCCCGGCCACCTGCCCGGCGGGCGAGCTTGACGGCGCACTCGTTCGCCTCGGCGCCGGAGTTCGCGAAGAACACCTGACCGCCGGCCGGCGAGCCGTCCCCGATGAGCCGGTCGAGATCGCTCGCGAGGCGCTCGGCGAGCTCGTTGAAGAACAGATTCGACACGTGCACCAGCCGCGCCGCCTGGGACGAGATCGCCTCGGTGACGCGCGGATTGGCATGCCCGAGCGACACGACCGCGATGCCCGCCAGGAAGTCGAGGTAGCGGCGGCCCTCGTCGTCGAACAGCTCGGTGCCGCGACCGGAGACGAACCGGACGGGGGCCGGCGCATACGTCGCCATGAGCGTGGGCGAGCTCGGGACGACCCGCATCAGGCGACCACCATCGTGCCGACGCCTTCGCTCGTGAGCAGCTCGAGCAAGATGGCATGGGCGACCCGCCCGTCGAGGACGTGAGCGCTCCTGACGCCGTGCCGGACGGCGTGCGCGCAGGCCGTCGCCTTTGGCACCATGCCCTCGGCGACGGCGCCGGAAGCGACCATCGCGTCGAGCTCGGCCGCGCGGAGCTGGTGAAGCAGCGTCTTCGGGTCGGCCGCCTCCGAGCGAATTCCCTCGACGTCGGTGAGGAAGACGAGCTTCTCCGCCTCGAGCGTCTCTGCGATCGCTCCCGCGACGGTGTCGGCGTTGATGTTGTAGGCCTGCCCGCTCCGGTCGGACCCGATCGTCGCGATGACGGGCACGAGCCCTTCGGCGAGCAACCGGTGGAGGATCGAGGGGTCGACGGCGCCGACATCACCGACGTAGCCGAGCCCGGGATCGCGAGCGGTTGCGGTGATGAGCCCGGCATCCTCGCCGGACAGGCCGACCGCGATGGGCCCGTGCACGTTGATCACACCGACGATGTCGCGGTTCACCTTGCCGACGAGCACCATCCGTGCGATCTCGAGGGTCTCCGAGTCCGTGACGCGCAGGCCGTCGCGGAACTCGGGCACCTTGCCGAGACGAGCCATGAGCGAACCGATCTGCGGCCCGCCACCGTGCACGACGACAGGAAGGATGCCGATCGATTGCAGGAGGACGACGTCCTCGGCGAAGCGCTCGAGCGCACCGGCTTCCCGCACGGCTGTGAAGTCGCCGTTCCCCACGGCGGCGCCGGCGGCGCCCGCTCCGTCGCCACTGCTCGGAGCGGCGAGGGCGTTACCGCCGTACTTGACGACGACGGTGCGCCCCGCGAAGCGCCGAATGTACGGCAGCGCGTCGCAGAGCACGGCCGCCTTCACTGCTGCGGGCAGCTCGACCGAGCTCACGATCGCCCCATGTTGAGCTCGACGTAGGCGGGTGTGAGGTCGGCGCTGATCATCGTGGCCGAACCCGCTCCGAGGCCGAGATCGCAGACGATCTCGAACTCGCGGCCGGCGACCAACTTGGCCAGCGCCTCCTCGTCGTGATCGACGCCGACGCCGTCGCGGCAGACCGTCACGCTGCCGTAGGCGACCGATACCCGGTCGGGGTGGAAGGCGGAGCCGGCAGATCCGAGCTCGCTCACGATCCGTCCCCAGTTCGGATCCTCCCCGAACCACGAGCTCTTGACGAGGTTGCTCTCGGCGACCCGCCGCCCCGCCCGCCGTGCCGAGTCGTCGTCCGCGGCGCCCACCACCGTGACTCGCACCACCTTCGTGCCGCCTTCGGCGTCGGCCACCATCTGCAGCGCGAGCTCGGCGCAGGCAGCCGTCAGCGCCTCGGCCAGCGCTCGGGCAGCCACCTCGCCCGCAAGGCCGCTCGCCAGCACGATGACCGAGTCGTTCGTTGACGTGCAGCCGTCCACCGTCATCGTGTTGAACGAGCTTTGAACGGCCTCGCTCAGTGCCGCCTGCAGCACGTGCTGGGGAGCGGAGGCGTCCGTGGTGAGCACCGCCAGCATCGTCGCCATGTTGGGTGACAACATCGCAGCCCCCTTCGCCATCCCGCCGACGACGAACCCATCCGCCTCGACGATGACTTCCTTGGTCACCGTGTCCGTGGTGAGAATCGCCCTCGCCGCCTCCGCCGAACTCTCGGGCGACAAGCCGAGCTTGCCGGCGAGCATCGGCAGCGACGCCTCGATGCGCTCGACGGCGAGCCGGGTCCCGATGGTCCCGGTGGAGCAGACGAGGACGTCCTCGGGCCGCACGCCCAGGGCTCTGGCGGCAAGCTCGCTCGTCAACTCGGCGGCACCTCGACCCTCCGCGCCGGTCGCGGCGTTGGCGCATCCGCTGTTCAGCACGACCGCGGCGGCGCGGCCTCCGGTCGCCGCCAGGTGGGCTCGGCAGACCTGTACGGGCGCGGCTGCCAGGAGGTTCGAGGTGAAGGTGGCGCCCACCGGGACGGCGAGCGAGCTTTCGGTCGCGACCAGCGCCAGGTCGAGCGCTCCGTCGGGCTTGATGCCGGACGCGATACCTGACGCCACGAATCCCCGAGCGGCCAGGACCGTCACGGCACGAGCCCGAGCGAGGGCAGCCCGGCGGACTCCTCCAGGCCGAGTGCCACGTTCGCCGCCTGGATCGCTTGGCCAGCTCCGCCCTTCACGATGTTGTCGAGCGCCGCCAACGACACCACGTACCCGGTTCGGTCGTCGTAGCGGGCGGTGACTCGAACCGTGTTGGAGGCATAGGTGTCCCGCGTCGCGGGTGGTGCCTCGCTCACCTGCACGAAGGGCTCGTCACGGTAGGTCTCGCGCAGCACCGCCAACGCTCGCGATCCCGCGCGCCCGTCGGTGGCGCGGCCGTAGCAGGTGGCGAGGATCCCTCGGGTCATCGGCGCAAGGTGCGGCGTGAACAGGATCTGCGCCCCGATCGCCTGCTCCATCTCGGGTGTGTGGCGATGGTTGAGGAGCCCGTAGGCGGAAAAGCTCTCGTTGACAGCCGGGTGGTGCATGGTCGCCGACGGTGAGCGCCCGGCTCCCGAGGTCCCGCTCGCCGCGTCGACGATGACCCCCGACGACTCGATCACCTGCTCGCGGACGAGCGGCTCGAGTGCAATCGCCGCCGCCGTCACGTAGCAGCCGGGAGCGGCGACGAGCTGGGCGCCGCCCAGCTCGCGGCGGAACAATTCCGGCAGACCGTAGACGAAGCGACCGAGCAGTTCTGGTGCGCGGTGCTCGAAGCCGTACCAATCCGGGTAGAGCGACGCGTCGCGGAGCCGGAAGTCGGCTCCGAGGTCGACGACCAGGCGGGCGTGGTCCGCGAGCGCCTGGACGAGTTCCTGCGAGCGCCCGGAAGGAAGGGCGACGAAGACGGCGTCGACCCCGTCGAACCCCGCCGCGTCGAGCGGAGAGAAGGCCAGGTCACCGTAGGCGGGGGCGAGATTCGGATACAGCTGCGCGATGGCGGTTCCAGCGGAGCTGTCACCTTGTGCGACCGCGACCTCGAGGACCGGGTGGCCCGCCAGCAGGCGCAGCAGCTCGGCGCCGAGATAGCCGGATGCTCCGGCAACGCCGATCTTCACGGCATTAACATACAGTCCACAGAATATCTATGCAACAACCGACCGATCGCGGGCCGCTCGGTTCATCGGTTCGATCGGTGGCCCCGAGGCGACCGTGCCTCAGGCCGTCACGTCCCGACGGACGAACACCAGCATCGTGATGGCGACCAGTCCGGCCAGATAGGCGGACACGGTGATCAGCGCAGCCCCGAACGGCGCCCCGGAGGACCCGCCTTGGGCGATGGCCTCGAGCAATTGGCCGGGCAGCCAACGGACGGTTCCGGGAATGGCGTCGGTCAGGATCGTCTCGATGGGAAGCAGAAGCGCGAGGCCGGCGGCGATGGCGATGACCGACGAACGGAGCAGCACTCCGAGGATCATGCCGACGATCGCGAAGCCGCAGGTCGAGATCGCAAGATCACCGAGAGCGATCCCGAGCTGGGCCATGCCGTCCCCGGAGGTCCAGGCGCCGGTCGGCACGCCGCGCAGGTGCGCCATGGCGAACGCGGCGCAGATGCTGACGATCGTCGCCACGACGACCGCTCCGATGAGGAAGGTGAGCACCGCGAGGCACTTGCCGCCCATCATCACCGTCCGGCGCGGCTGGCGCACGAGGAGGTTGCGAAGCGTCCCGTGCGCGAACTCGCCCCCGAATTGGGCCGCTGCGATCGAGAACGAGACGGCACCGAGCAGGACGCCTGACTGGGCGATCCCTTGGCTGAGCCCGCTGGCATGGGCGAGCTGGGCGATCGTCAGGTCGCCCTGACGATCGGGACGGTGGATGGCTCCCGCGATCGTCACGATCGTCGTCAGCAGGACGACGCCGGTGATGGCGCCGTAGCTGCCGAACCAGAGTCGCCGTCGGCGCATCTTGATCCATTCGCTTTCGAACGCACGCAGCATCACGGCCCCGCGACCTGTTCGACTTCATCTTTGGCGCACAGCGCGGGGTCGACCAAGCCCTTCCGAACACGAGCTTCCCGCGACGCTCCCTCCTTGGCACAGCCTCCCGTGATCTCGAAGAACGCCTCCTCGAGAGTCGACCGCCGCTCGGACAGGTGGACCAGCGTGATGCCCTCTGACATGGCGAGCCGGTTGAGATCGCCGGCCCAGCTGCAATCGGCGGCGATCTCGAGCGTCGTGCCGGCGCGCTCGCCGACGATCTGCACGGTCCGGCCAGTGCCTCTCACGAGGAGCAGCAGGCGCCTTGCGTCCTCCCCGCACTCGGTCCGAACGACCAGTTCAGGCGCGCGGGCCGCCAGCAGCTCTTCCACGCCCCCTTGGAACAGCAGCCGACCGGCGTCAATGACGACAAGGTGCTCGCAGACCTGCTGGATCTCGGCGAGCAGGTGCGACGACACGAAGACCGTCATGCCCTCGTCGGCGAACGACCGCAACATGGCCCGAATCTCGGCGATCCCGTGCGGATCCAGGCCGTTGGTCGGCTCGTCGAGCACGAGGAGCTCGGGATCGGGAAGCAGCGCCGCGGCGATCCCGAGCCGCTGACGCATGCCGAGCGAATACGTCCGGAACGGGTCCAGGCCGCGCGGCCCGAGACCGACTCGCTCGAGCACCTCGTCGACCTTCCGATTCTCGACCCCGCCCAGCCGCGCGAGAACGACGAGGTTCTCGCGCCCCGAAAGCGTCGGGTAGAAGGTGGGGCCCTCGATGAGGGCGCCCACCCGCGCGAGGTAGGCGCGGGCATGGCCGAGCGCCTGCCCGAGCACGGTCCCGCTGCCGGCGGTCGGGCGAATGAGGCCGAGCAGCATCCGAATGGTGGTGGTCTTCCCGGCCCCGTTCTGACCCACGAATCCGGAGATCGATCCGGCGGGGATGGCCAGGTCGAGGCCGTCGACGGCCAGTCGTTTGCCGAAGCGTTTCGTGAGCCCGCGCGTGACGACGGCATAGGTCTTGTCGGCCTGCTGACCGATGGTCAACGCGACCTGTTCGGCCGCGAGTGTGGCCGCGCTCACACCAAAATGAAAGCACGGATTTCGACCATGCAGCACGCGTCGTGACCAATTCGTGATTTTCAGCACTTGATCGGCAGTCGAACAGGGCCACCGGCCCGCAAGTAGGCGACGAACCTGCGTCCGCTCAGCTGTCGATCGCTGCCCGGAACTCCGCAACGAACGCCGCCGCCCCTTCCGGCCCGGCGCCTTCGAGCAGGCGGTGGACGAGCGCAGATCCGATCACGACCCCGTCGGCCACCGTGACGACCTCCCGCGCCTGCTCGGCTGTGGAGACCCCGACGCCGATGAGCACGGGCGTGTCGGTCTCCGCCTTGCACCGGGTGGCGACGGCGAGCGCGGTGGCGCTCAGCGCCGCCCGCTCGCCCGTGACGCCCATCAAACCGACGCCGTAGACAAAGCCGCGGGATCGAGCGCAGATCGCCTTCAACCGGCTGTCGGGCGTCGTCGGAGCGACGAGCAACACCGACTCGACTCCGGCGGCGAGCGCCTCGTCGCCCCAACCGTTGAGCTCGTCGATCGGGAGGTCCGGCACGATCGCGGCGGCGATCCCCGCATCGGCAAGTGTTCTTGCCATACGGCGGTGGCCCGCCCTGAGCACGATGTTGTAATACGTCATCACCGCGAGCGGGACGCCGGCGTCGGCTCCTGCCAGAGCGGCGATCACCGAGGCCGGCGTCGTACCGCTCCGGAGGGATTCGGCCGACGCCTGCTGGATGATGGGACCGTCCATGACCGGGTCCGAGAACGGGATCCCGATCTCGATCGCGTCGGCACCGGCGGCGGCGATCGCTCGCACGACATCGAGCCAGTCATGCCCGAGACCTCCGGTCACGTACGGGACGAGCAGCTTGCCGCCGCCATCACGACGTGCCCTGAGCGCTTGCTCGAGGGCGCCCGCCGTCACCGGGTGAGGTCCCGGACCAGCGCCACGTCCTTGTCCCCCCGGCCGGACAACGTCAGCAGCACCGCCGCCCCCTCCGGAATCGACTTTCCCGCCTCTCTGACGACCCAGGCCAGGGCGTGGGACGGTTCCAGAGCGGGGATGATGCCCTCGGTCTCCGACAGCAGGCGGAAGGCGGCGAGCACCTCGGTGTCGTCAGCTTGGACGTACTCGGCCCGCCTGATGGCTCCCAGGTAGGCGTGCTCAGGGCCGACGCCCGGGTAGTCCAACCCGGCGGAGATCGAGCTCGCCTCCAGGATCTGACCCGTCTCGTCCTGCAGGAACCGGGACAACATGCCGTGCACCGCGCCGGGGACGCCGTTGCTCATGGCGGCGCCGCCGGCTGCCTCGACTCCGACGAGGCGGGCACCGGTGTCGACGAAGCCGGCGAAGGTGCCGGCCGCGTTCGATCCGCCGCCGACGCAGGCCACGACGACGTCGGGATCGAAGCCGCCGAGGCGGTCCAGGCACTGCACGCGAGCCTCGTCGCCGACCACGCGCTGGAACTCGCGGACGATGAAGGGATAGGGATGCGGGCCCATGACCGAGCCGATGCAGTAATGCGTCGTCTCGACTGACGCCACCCAGTCCCGCAGGGCCTCATTGATCGCATCCTTCAAAGTCCGGCTGCCCGAGTGCACCGGGCGCACCTCGGCGCCGAGCAGCTCCATGCGAAACACGTTCAGACCCTGGCGCTCGACGTCGACCGCACCCATGTAGACAAGGCACTCGAGGCCGAGGAGCGCCGCCGCGGTCGCTGCCGCGACGCCGTGCTGGCCAGCGCCTGTTTCGGCGATCAGCCGCCGCTTGCCCATCCGTTCGGCGAGGAGTGCCTGGCCGATCACGTTGTTGAGCTTGTGCGACCCGGTGTGCGCCAGGTCCTCGCGTTTCAGGAGCAACCGGATGCCGAGCCGTTCGCTGAGCCGGCCGCATTCGGTGACCGGGGTCGGGCGGCCGCCGTAGTGCCGGAGGAGGCCGTCGAGCCGGCTGCGGAAGCCCGGATCTCCCCAGGCGTCGGCGAAGGCCGTCTCGAGCTCCTCGCAGGCCGGGACGAGCGCCTCGGGCACGAATCGCCCTCCGAACTCGCCGAAGCGCCCGCCCGCATGAGGCTCGCGCATCAACTCACCGCTGGTGATCAACCGTCCACCTGCCAGTCGAAGGGGCCAATGTCGTCCGAGTCGTAGGGCTCCGGTTCCGCGGCGCGGGCCGCCTGCACGAACGTGCGCACCTTCCGGGCGTCCTTCTTTCCGACGGACGCCTCGACGCCGGTCGAGACGTCGACGCCCCACGGATGGACGGTGCGGATCGCGTCGGCGACATTGTCGGGGTTGAGGCCCCCGGCAAGGACCATCCTCCGCCCCGCCGGCGCACCTTCCGCGAGGCGCCAGTCGAAGACCTTGCCCGACCCGGGCGACGGGGCGTCCACGAGAACGATGTCCGCGCCGTACTCGGCGGCACGCGCGAGCCGGTCGTCGCCGGCGGAGAACGCCTTGATGACAATCGGCACCCGCACCGACACGTACCCACAATCCTCGAAGGACTCGGTCCCGTGCAGCTGCGCGGCGTCGAGTCCGGCCCGGTTCACCGTGTCGACGACCCGGCTCGGCTCCTCGTCGCGAAAGACCCCGACGGTGCAGATCTCACGCGGCAGCCGGCGGGTGATGGCGCCCACCGCGCTCGGGCTCATCTGACGCGGCGAAGGGGCGAACACGAAACCGACGGCGTCCGCACCCATCGCCACGGCGATGAGGGCGTCCTCCTCGCTCGTGATCCCGCAGATCTTCACCCACATGGGACGGCCCGCCGAAGAAGCTCCGCGGCCGCAGCCGAGCGGTCGCGCGAGCGCAGCAGCGCCTCGCCGACGAGCACGCCGTCGAACCCCGCTCTCGCCAGCGCGGCCACGTCAGCGGCCGACTCCACGCCGGATTCGGCGATCTTCAGCACGCCGGCCGGCACGTGGCGCGCAACCCGGGCCGCGCGCTCGCGATCCACCTCGAAACTGTGCAGGTCCCGCTGGTTCACACCCACCAGTCCAGTGCCGGTCTCGAGGGCTTGCTCCAGCTCGTGCTCGTCGTGCACCTCGACGAGGGCGGCCATCCCGAGTGCCACCGCGAGGTGGTGCAACTCCGCCAGCTCCTCGGGCGCGAGCATGGCGACGATGAGCAGCACGGCATCGGCGCCCATGACGCGGGCGTCGAAGACATCGCTCGCCGAGACGGTGAAGTCCTTGCGGAGGACGGGAAGGCCCACCGCCGTCCGAGCAGCCTGCAGATCGTCAGGGCTTCCACCGAAGTGCGGCCCGTCGGTGAGCACCGACAAACAGGACGCGCCACCCGCCTCGTACGCCCTGGCCACCTCCGCCGGATCGAGGTCCGGCGCCAGCTCCCCTTTGGAGGGAGACCGGCGCTTGATCTCCGCCACGAGCGCGATCGCGCCGCCGCCGCCGCCGCTCACGTTGCCGGTGGGGGCCTGGAGCGCCTTGACGAAATCGCGGGTCGGCGGGCACTCGCAAGCCCTCGCCGCAAGCTCCTTCACGTCGCGCCGGTCGGCAGACGCTGCTGCACGGTGCCACGCCGCGATCCGATCGAGGTAGGTGGCCACCCACCGAGCCTACCGGTCGGCTCAGGACGCCTCCCGGACCTTCGCCCGCCCCCGCAGCTGGCGCGGTCGCCCGAGGCGCTCGTGTGCCACCGATCCGGCGATCAACGGCGACTGGGTGAGGACGAAGAGCCCCGCGCACATGACGAGGAGCGCGCCGGCGTCGAAGGCCAGCGCTCCCCTGCCGCCGCGCAGCTCGTCGCCGAACAGACCGACGCCGATCACGATGCTCACGATCGGGTCGACGATCGTCAACGTCGCCTGCGAGGCGGTGATCGGACCTGCGTGGAAGGCGTCCTGGGTGAGGACCAGTCCGGCGATGCCGGCGATCACGATGCCGTACGGCTCCCAGTGCTCGAACAGCTTCCAGAAGCCCGCAGCGAACAGGATCGTGGTCGTCTTGGTGAACGAGGCGCTCAGCGCGAACGCGATCGCCGCTGCTGCCCCGAAGAAGGCGGACCGCCAGGGCCGCGACCCGAAGCGGGTGCAGGCGAGGCAGATCAGGATCGCCCCGCAGCAGGCGGTCGTGACAAGGATCCAGCCGCTCGTCGAAGGGATCGTCGTGCCGCCGCCGGCGTCGCTCACCGCGAGGAACCCGGCCAGGCCGGCCACGGTCAGGACGGTCCCGGCCGCCTCCCGCCAGCCGAGCGGCGCCCCGAACCACACGCGCAGGATGACGACGAGGAAGACGAGCTCACTGACCATGAGCGGCTGGACGACGGTGAGCCCTCCGTAGCCGAGCGCCACGGCCTGCAGCCCGAACGAGCCGATCATCGTCGCGAATCCGATGTACCAGACGGGGCGGCGCAGCACGTGGCGGATCAGCTTGACGCCGTGGCCGTGGGCGTCGGGAGCTGTCTCGACGCCGAGCCGCTGGAAGACCGTGGTCACGGCGTTGCACAGCGCGGCACCTACCGCGAGGGCGATCGCTACCACCGGACTTGTCTACCCGATCAGGAGGGGGAGTTCCCGGATCTCGGCGCTCGCCCCGCCAGGCGTCAACCTGGCCGCGAGCGGCGGAACGACATCGCGACGCACATATCCGAGGGCGACGGGAGCGCCGAAGCCCGGGGACCACGCCACGCTCGTGAGGCGGCCCACCTCGCGGTCGCCCGAGACGAGCACGGTGTCGCTCGGTAGCTCCTCTGCAGCGGTGGTTCCCAGCACGACGCCGCGAAGGCGCCGGGCAACGTTGCCGCCCCGGGCGTCGAGCCTTGCCACGAGCTCCTGGCCGGTGTAACAGCCCTTGGTGAAGCTCACGGCGTGCTCGACGAGGCTGCCGGCTTCCTGCGGGATCGTCTTTTCCGTGAGCTCGCGGCCCATCGCAGGAAGGCCCGCCTCGATGCGCGCCGCCTCGAAGGCTCCCGGGTCGCCCGTGGCAACGTCGAGCTCCAACAACTCTGGCGCATCGACTGGCCCGAGCAGGTCGAAGCCGGCATAGCCGGGCCACGCCACCGGGACTGCGACGACCCATCGCTCGCCCAGGGCCGCAGCTCCCGGCTCGCCGCTGAGCTCCCCCGGCCGGATTGCCGCTCGCTCGAGGCAAGCCGGCGAGCCGGGCCCGCGGACCATGACGCATCCGATGGTGCCGAGCTCGAGCTCCGCTTTCACCCGCAGGCGGAAGCGCCGGAGCCGCTCGAAGAGCACCTCGCCTTGACCGCCCTCGGTGTCGAGCAGCACCACATCGTCAGCGAGCACCGTCGCGCGGCAGTAGGCGTCCACCTTGCCCTGCGGCGAAAGCACGAGCGACTCGGCCGAATCGCCGGTCGCGAGCGGTTGCAGGTCCTGGCTGAGCTGACCTTGGAGCCAGCTGCGCGCATCGCGCCCCCGAACGAGAACGACGTCGCGTCCGGTCTCGAGCGCGCAGGCGCCCTCCCGGATGAGCGAGTAGGACTGCGCGAGGTCGGCGGGTGCTGGTCGGCTCACGGCTTGCGCCGCTCCGCGGCCAGCTGCCGGGCGCCGGCAACAGCGGTCAGCACGGCGGCGGCCTTCGCCGCGCACTCCTCGTCCTCGGCTGCCGGGTCGCTGTCGGCGACGATGCCGGCACCCGCCTGCACGGAGGCTCTGCCGTCGGCGCCGACCACGAGCGTGCGAATCGCGATCGCGGTGTCGAGGTTGCCCGAGAAATCGATGTAGCCGGCGACTCCGGCGTAGGGCCCTCGTTTGGTGGGCTCGAGCTCGTCGATGATCTGCATCGCCCGCACCTTCGGCGCGCCGGACACGGTGCCGGCAGGAAGCGTCGCCCTCAGCACGTCGACGGGCCCCCGGCCCTCGAGCAACATGCCGGAGACCTCCGAGGTGAGATGCATGACGTGGCTGTAGCGCTCGACGGTCATCAGCTCGTCGACCCGCTCAGAACCGAACTGCGCGACCCTGCCCACGTCGTTGCGGGCGAGATCGACGAGCATGACGTGCTCCGCAAGTTCTTTCGGGTGCTCGACCAGCTCGGCCTCGAGCCTGCGGTCCTCCTCTTCGGTGGAGCCGCGCCGCCGGGTGCCGGCGATCGGGCGTGACACGACGCGCCCGCCGAGAAGCTGCACCATCGGCTCGGGGGAGGCGCCGACGACCGAGACGCCTCCCTGGCGGAGGAAGAACATGTAGGGGCTGGGGTTCACTTGCCGCAGCACCCGGTAGACGTCGAACGGGTCGCAGCCGAGCTCGAGGTCGAAGCGCTGCGACAGCACGACCTGGAACGCGTCGCCGGCACGGATGTACTCCTTGGCGACCTCGACGGCCTGGCGGTAGCGCTCGGCGCTGGTGCCTCGCCGAACCGCACCTTCTGGGAGACTGGCGCCGAGCGACGGTGGAGGGACGAGCTGGGCGTGGCCCGGGCGCTCGAGGTCGTGCCGCAGGACCTGCAGGCGCTCGCCTGCGCCGTGATAGGCGGACTCGAGCAGGCGGGTGTCGGTGCCCTCACCCTTGTCTTGGTCGAGCAGCACGTTGTCGACGAGGGTGACCCGTTGCCGCCAGTGGTCGAAGGCGGCGAGCTCGCCGATGACCGATACGACGGCATCCGGGTGGCCCAGGTCGTCGGCCGGAGGCTCTCCGAGGCGTTCGATCTCCCGCACGACGTCATAACCGAGATAGCCGACGAGCCCGCCGTGAAGCGGCGGCAGCTCCTCGAGCGGCGGCGACCGGAACCGCTCGAGGAGCGACTCGATGCAGCAAAGGACGCCTTCGTCACAGGGCACCGACGCCGGCAGTGAACCCTGGGTCACCTCGACGCGCCGGCCCCGCGCCACCAGTGTCGCCGCGGGCGAGCGCCCGACGAAGGAGAAGCGGCTCCAGCGCTCGCCGTGCTCGACCGACTCGAGCAGGAAGCCGGGCCCGTCGCCGACCATGGCCCGGAAGGCTCCGACCGGTGTCAGGGTGTCTGCCACGAGCTCGCGCCAGACCGGGAGCACCGAGTAGTCGCGGGCGAGCTCGCGGAACCGCTCGAGGTCGGCCCTTCCCTCGACGGCGCCGACCGGGCGAGGCGCTCCCCGGCCCGGACGCGATCGCTCTCCCGAGTCGGTGCCGATCACGTCCGCGGGTCGCCGAACCGGTGGTGGAAACAACTCCAGTCCCCGGTATGACAGGCCCCACGGCCCTCTTGATCGACCGTGATGAGCAGCGCGTCGCCGTCACAGTCGTAGGTGGCGGACCGGACGTGTTGACGGTCGCCCGAGGTGTCGCCCTTGCACCAGTACTCCTGGCGGCTACGGCTCCAGAACCACGTGCGACCGGTCGTCAACGTCCGCCGCAGCGCCTCGGCGTCCATCCATCCGAGCATCAAGACGTCGCGGGTGGTGGCCTCTTGCACGATCGCGGCGACAAGCCCGTGCTCATCGAAACGAAGCCCCGCGATCTCCTCATCGGTGAACCCCACCGGCGTCGCGGTCACAGGTACAACCCCGTGCCGTCCTCGAGTCGCTCGGAGGCAACGGCCGGGATATCGCGCTCTCGAAGGATCAGGAAGTCCTCGCCTTTCACCTCCACCTCGAAGCACTCCTCGGGGTTGAACAGCACGCGGTCTCCGGGGCGGATCGAGCGCACGTTCGGCCCGACCGCCGCCACCTCGGCCCACGACAGCCGCCTTGCGACCGCAGCGGTGGCCGGGATGAGGATGCCCGCCCGCGAGCGGCGCTCGCCCTCGGAATCGGGCACATGAACCAGCACGCGGTCGTTCAGCATCGTGACGGGTTGCTTGATCTCGTCGGAATCGAGACGTGACCGGCTCAGTTCTGGCATTTCCACCACCCGAACGGTAGTGCCGCTAGCAGGCGATCGTGACCCACGCGCGGTCGGCGTGCCGGGGCGGGGGCGCTCACCGACGACAGCGGGGCTCGCCGCGAGGTTCTCAAGGGCGCGCCTCGAACAGCCGAAGAGTGTAGGTGCACGACCCCCGGTCGCCTTGCGAGGGAAGCTGGGGGCCGTGCGCTATGAGTATGTCGCGGCCACGCCATGGAGCGGTGGACCATTCCTCTGTTCCGCCACGCGCTTGACGCCCGGCGCGCCAGCCCTCGGGTCGGTTCGACGTTAGGGTTCGGCAATCATAGGAACGTGGATCGCGTCCTTCTTCTCGTTCCCTCGACGAGCTATCGGACCTCCGACTTCCTCGCGGCCGCCCGGGCGCTCGATCTGAACCTGGTGATCGGGAGCGAAGAGCCACCGGTTCTGCCCGGTGGGACCGGAGTGCTCCAGGTTCCGCTGGATGATCCGGAAGCCGCCGCCGATGCCATCGTCGCGCTCGACCTCGTCTCGCCTCTCGACGGCGTCGTCGCCGTGGACGACCAGGGAACTCTCGTCGCGGCCCGCGCCGCAGAACGCCTCGGCCTTCGCCACAACCACCCGGACGCCGTTGCCGCCGCCCGCGACAAGCTGCGCGCCCGCACGCTGCTCCGCGGCAGCGAGGTGTCCCAACCGGCCTTTGCCGTCGTCTCCCCCACCGCTGATGCGGCCGAGGTGAGCCGGCTCACCGAACTGGTGGGGCTGCCGTGCGTCGTCAAGCCGACCGGATTGTCCGGCAGCCAAGGGGTGATCCGTGTGGATTCCGTTTCCGAGGCGACCGAGGCGGTCGAGCGCGTTCGGTCGATCGCCGCCGCTGCCGGCTCCGAACCAGGTCGTCCCCTCCTGATCGAAGAGTTCGTGAGGGGCCCCGAGATCGCGGTCGAAGGTGTGCTCACCGGCGGAGAGCTCACGGTGCTTGCCGTCTTCGACAAGCCGGATCCACTCGACGGCCCCTATTTCGAAGAGACGCTGTACATCACGCCGTCCGGGCTCGACGCCGCCGACATGACCGCCGTCACCGTCGCCACCCAGGCTGCCACTCGAGCCCTCGACCTCACGGAGGGCCCGGTCCACGCGGAGCTTCGGGTTCGCGACGGGCGGGCGTGGGTGATCGAGGTGGCGGCCCGGTCGATCGGCGGCCTCTGCTCGCGCACGCTCGAGTTCGGGACGGGGGTGAGCCTCGAGTACCTCATCCTGGCGCACGCGCTGGGCCGGCCGGCCGGGTCGCTCCGCACAACCCCGGGGGCAGCCGGCGTGCTCATGCTGCCGATCCGCGCCGGCGGGATCCTCGTCGGCGTCGAGGGGCGCGAACGAGCCCTAGCGATACCAGGGGTGGTCGGGATGGAGCTCACGATCCCCCCGGGCCGCCTGCTGGTTCCGCTGCCGGAGGGAAATCGCTATCTGGGATTTGTCTTCGCGCGAGGCGACAACCCCGTGCAGGTCGAGGCGTCGTTGCGTGCCGCCCACGCCGAGCTCGACGTGAAGGTGCTCCCGCCCGGGGAACTCAGGCGCCCGGTGGCCGGACCGTGACGCCCCCGGCAGCGAGCTGTTCCTTGGCGTCGGCAATAGTGTGGCGGCCGAAGTGGAAGATCGACGCGGCGAGCAAGCCGTCGGCGTGGCCGACGAGCGCTCCTTCGACGAGATGGTCGAGCGTGCCGACACCGCCGCTCGCGATCACGGGCACCCGCACCGAGTCCGCGATCCGCCCCGTCAGCTCGAGGTCGTAGCCGGCTTCGGTCCCGTCCCGATCCATCGAGGTGATCAGGATCTCGCCCGCGCCGAGTCGCTCGCAGGTCGCTGCCCACCTCACCGCGTCGAGACCCGTGGGGCGCCTCCCGCCGTGGGTGAAGACCTCCCAACGGTCACCTTCTGCGACGCGGCGCGCGTCGATGGACACGACCACGCACTGTGCGCCGAATTCGCTCGCCAGCTCGGCGATCAGATCGGGCGCCGTCACCGCTGCCGAGTTCAGCGCCACCTTGTCCGCCCCGGCTCGAAGCAGTGCCCGGCCGTTGGCGACCGAGCGGAGGCCCCCGCCGATAGTGAGGGGGATGAAGACCTGTTCCGCGGCGCGTTCGACGACCTGCAACATGGTGGCGCGATCGTCCGAAGACGCGGTGATGTCCAACAGTACGAGCTCGTCGGCGCCCTCGGCGTCGTAGCGCGCGGCCAGCTCGACCGGATCGCCGGCGTCACGGAGCCCCTGGAATTCAATGCCCTTCACGACCCTTCCGGCATCGAGGTCGAGGCAGGGGATCACCCTCACGGCCCGCAAGCGGCAACGGCCTCCTCGATCGAGAGCGCGCCCGAGAGCAGCGCCCGTCCGACGATCGCCCCGGCCAGGCGGCGCTCGCCGATGTGGAGCTCCGCGAGCCGGGCAAGGTCCGCGCTGCCCGCGACCCCGCCCGAAGCGATCACGGACAGGCGGGTCACGGCGAGCACGTGGGCGAGCCCTGCCAGGTCCGGGCCGTCACCGGTTCCGTCACGGTCGATGTCGGTCACGACGACGCCGGCGAGGCTCAGGTCATCAAAGCGTTCCAGGGCGTGGTCGAGGCCCAGATGCCCGGATTCGACCCAGCCCCGCACCGCCAGCTCGCGCGTCGGCGCCTCGCCCGGCCGGGCCACCGTTCGGTGGTCGAGGCCGACGAGCAACCGGCCCGGCCATCGATCGACCATCCGCGCCAACAGCTCCGGGTGCTCCACGGCCAGTGTGCCGACCACCACCCGCGAGACGCCGCCGTCGAGGAGGGCCGCCGCCACGCGCTCGTCGCGGACGCCGCCACCTACCTGCAGCGGCACCCCCAGCACAGAGCCGATGCGGAGTACCACCTGCCGGTTGGGCGTTCCGCCGTCGCGTGCGGCGTCGAGGTCGACCACGTGCAGGCGGGAGGCACCTGCCGCCACGAAGATCTCGGCTTGCTCGAGTGGGTCGCCGTACACGGTCTCTGCGGAGAATTGGCCCTTGAGCAGGCGCACGCACCTACCCGCCCGGATATCGATGGCCGGCCACAACTCCAAGGTCAGGACCTCGCAGACGGGTCGGCACAGACTCTTGCGAACCGGTCGAGCAGGCGCAGGCCGGCCGACGCCGACTTCTCGGGATGGAACTGGGTGCCGAACACGTTGCCGTGCTCGAAGGCGACAGCGAGCTCCCCTCCGTAGTCACACGTTCCGACGACGGCATCCCGCGCGTCTCCTTCGGGGACCGGGGCGTACGAGTGGACGAAGTAGTACCAACAGCTGACAGCCTCACCCAGCAATCGCGAGCCGCCGCCCGCCTGTTGTCGGACGAGGTTCCACTGCATCTGCGGGCGGCGCTCGGAAGCGGCGATCGCTCGCACCGTTCCTTTCAAGACTCCGAGGCCTTTGACGTGAGGATCCTCCTCCGAGCTCTCGAAGAGCAGCTGCAGCCCGACGCAGATCCCGAGGAAGGGCCGCCCGTCGCTGATGCACCGCCGCACGACGTCGTCGAGCCCGGATTCGTGCAGCGCCCGGGCGCAGGCGCCGAACGCGCCGACGCCGGGCAGCACGATCCCGGCGGCGTCGGCAGCGGCCTCGGGGCGGTCGACCAGACGAGCGTCCGCGCCGACGTGCTGAAGGGCCTTCTCCGCGGAGCGGAGGTTCCCGATGCCGTAGTCGAGGACAGCAATCACGCCCGGAGTTACAGCGCGCCCTTGGTCGACGGGATGCCGCCGCCTTCGATCCGGACGGCGTCCCGCAACGCGCGGCCGACGCCCTTGAACGACGCCTCGAGGACATGGTGAGGGTTGCGTCCCCGGCGAAGCTCGAGGTGCATCGTGATCGCCGCCGAGTGCACGAACGCGCGCCAGAACTCCTCGGCCAGCTGGACGTCGAAGGGCGGGTTCCCGAGTGGCGCCACCTCGCCGAGAGCGACGTCGTAGTGCAAATACGGCCGGCCGGAGAGGTCGAGCGCGACGTCGACCAGTGCTTCGTCGAGTGGCACCGCGATCGAGGCGAAGCGGCGGATGCCGACCTTTGATCCGAGCGCCTCACTGAGCGCCTCGCCGAGGACGATGCCGGTGTCCTCGACGGTGTGATGTGCGTCGACCTCGAGATCGCCGCGCGCCCGGACGTCGAGGTTCAAGCCACTGTGACGGCCGAGCTGCGCCAGCATGTGGTCGAAGAAGGGCAGGCCGGTGACGGCAACCGCTTCCCCGCTCCCGTCGAGCTCGACGACCACGGCAACTTCGGTCTCTCTCGTCGCACGCTTGCGCTCGGCGCGGCGCGGCTCAGTGCTGGAGTTCATTCCCATGGGCGAAGCCTTGCACGCGGGAGCTCGAGGCTGGGCCGACCAGCTTGGGCTTTCACCGCCGAGACGTCACGGTCAGGCCGATGGGCACGCCATCCGCGGCGAGCTGGCCACATGCCGCCGCGATGGAGCGTCCTCGATTCTGGCGGATCGTCGCGTTGACGCCGGCCTCTCTGAGCCATGCCTGCAGCTGAAGGACGCCGCCGCGAGTCGAGCCGGCGAGTCCCCTCGACGCGCCGCCGGGCGTCGGATTGAGCGGGATCAGGTTGACGTGGGCCCGCAGCGGACGAGCGAGCGCCGCCAGCTCGCGGGCATCGGAGGAGCGATCGTTCACGTCGGCAATACAGGCCCACTCGAAGGAGATCCTTCGCCCGGTTGCGGCGCGGTACTCGGCGCACGCTCCCATGAGCATCTCGAGGGGATATCTGCGGTTGAGCGGCACGAGTCGCTCGCGCAGCTCGTTGTTCGCCGCATGCAGCGACACGGCGAGATTCACCTGGAGCGCCTTGGTTGCCAGCTGACGGATGCCAGGCACGACCCCGACGGTGGAGATCGTCAGATGCCGTGCCGCGAGGCCCAGATCACGATTCATCTGCTCGACGGCGGGCCAGACCGCGCCGAAGTTCGCTAGCGGCTCGCCCATGCCCATGAGCACGACGTTGACGAGCCGGCCCCAGCGCTCCGATCCGCAGCGCCTGGCGGCGAGCACGACCTGTTCGACGATCTCTCCAGAGGTGAGCTGACGGCCGAATCCCGCGTCGCCGGTCGCGCAGAACGTGCAGCCCATGGCGCAGCCGGCCTGGCTGGACACACAGACGGTCGTCCGATCGCGATATCGCATGAGAACGGTCTCGATCCGCTTGCCGTCGCCGGTCTCGAGCAGCCACTTCACCGTCGCTCCGCTGTCCGCGACGCTCTCTAGGGAGCAGCGGAAAGCCTTCGCCAGGGCCGGCGCCTGCGCCAGACGGTCGCGAAGCGCCTGCGGCAGCTCGGTCAGCTCCCCCGGTTCGGCCAAGCGCCGGTAGAGGCCGTCGAAGACCTGATTGACGCGATACGAGGGCTGGTCGGACAGTAGCTCGGCCAGCTCGTCGCGCGACAGGTCGTAGCGGCTCACGCGGGCCGCACGTCGGTCACATATGCACGGTCCACGTGGTCGTCGGCAAAGCCGAGCGAGAAGTAGAGCTTGCGTGCGGCGTCGTTGTCGTGGTCGACATACAGCATCCCCGTGCCCACGCCGCGCTCGGATAGCGAGGCCAGGCCAGCCAGGACGAGCTGACGTCCGAGGCCGCGGCCCTGGAAGTCCGGATCGACCGCGATCACGTAGATCTCGCCGAGCTCGTGCTTGATGCCTTCGTTCATCACGCCGTCCTCGGGCTCGTGAACCTTCGTCCAACAAAAGCCTGCGAGACGCCCGCCGAGCTCGTGCAGCAGGAATCCGTCCGCGTCGAACCACGGCTGCGCTTCGCGCTCCACGAGGGTGGCGAGGTCCCAGGATCCCTGTTCGGGATGGCCGTGAAAGGCCCGGTTGTTCACCTCGAGCCAAGCCGATTCGTCGACACCGGGCCGGAACCGCCGGACCGATATTCCGGAGCGCTCGCTCGTGATGGGCAGCGGGCACCGCATCTGAATCAGATCGCGCCCGCGGCGCATGCCGACTGCCTCGGCAACAGCGTCGTCGATCGAGCTCGGCTTCGGGACCCAAAGGTGCACATGGCCACCGCCCTGAGCGGCAATCTCCCCGAGCGCGGTCGTGAGCAGGTCCTTCTGGAGGTCCGCCCCGGTCTCGCGCCACCGCGGGTGCACCACGTACTCGACGGCCCAGCTCCCGTCGTTGCCTCGACTGATCTGTGCGTAGGCGACCACTCGCTCACGACCGGCCTCTCGGGCGACGAAGCCGGCAAACCCCTCGCGACCCCCTTGGACGAGATCGAGCCACTGGTGCTCGCCAAGCGCGCGGTGCCCGTCGGCGACGCTGGCGGCTTCGAGCAAGACCGAGATGGCAGCGATATCTGCCTCGCCCATCCTTCGCTTGATCTCGACGTGATGCATCCGCCGAGGGTAGCGCCTGTTCACGAACGCTCAGTGGCTACCATCCGAGCGTGCCCACCGCGCCGGCTGCCCGCCGCCCGGGCGCTCGTGCCACTCGCCGGCCGCTCGCGCGGGCCCGCAAGATCGGGGATCGCCTCGGTGCCGCCTACCCGGGCACGGCGACCGAGCTCTGTGCGCTCGTCCACCACAACGCCTTCGAGCTGCTCGTCGCGACCATCCTTTCCGCCCAGTGCACCGACGAGCGGGTCAACATGGTGATGCCCGTCCTGTTCGCGCGCTATCCCACGCCGCAGGACCTGGCCGCTGCTGACCTCGCCGAGCTCGAGGGGCTGATCCGGTCCACGGGCTTCTTCCGCTCGAAGGCGTCCCACATCCTGGGTGCCTCCGAAGCGATCGTGCTGCGTCACGGAGGTGAGGTGCCGAGAACGATGGATGAGCTGACCACCCTCCCCGGCGTGGGCCGCAAGACCGCGAACGTCGTGCTCTCCGTCGCGTTCGGGCTTCCCGGACTACCGGTCGACACCCACGTGACGAGGTTGAGCGGCCGCCTCCGGCTGAGCGCCTCGAGCGATCCGGTAAAGATCGAACAGGATCTCTGCGGCTTGTACCCGCCCGAGGAGTGGGGGGCGATCAGCCTTCGCCTCATCCTGCACGGCCGCAGGGTCTGTGTCGCCCGCAGGCCCAGGTGTGAGATCTGCGAGGTTGCCGACCTGTGTCCCTCACGAGGAAGCTTCTGAACACGATCTCAACAACCTCCGAGCGAGTTGCCGGATTCGCAGGTCGGTTCGCCCCCTTCCCTGAGAGTCTCGTGACAGAGTGCCAAGTCGTCATGACAGGCGAAGAACCGAGGCGCTATGTTCGCCGAAGGAACCGGTTCCCGCCACCTGGTTCCAATGAGCGGAGTTCGGGATCCGCCGCCCGACCCCGCTCCCCGACGGCGCCCCTACGGGCGCCGTCGGCGCGTCTCGGCCCGGTCACCCGCGACCGGCCGACCGGCCGATCGCCAGCATGCGCTCGAGGCGCCGCACGGCTCCGACGAGGGCTCGTTCGACCGCGATGAGGTTGGCGGCAACGTCCTCCCGTTTGTCGGCGGTGGCGGCGTCGGCCAGCACGGTGACACGCGCAGCGATTTGATCGAGCGAGGAGGCGATCGAGGACAGCTCGGACAGCTCCGGCAGCTCGGACGGTTGGGGCGCCATCGGCACATCATCGCCGATCGGTGCCCGCGGCCGACAACCGGTGCTCGAGGCGCGGGTACGCTGCGCCGGTGCTGGAGCGCCTCGACCTCCGCGGCCGCGGGCCCAACCTTCGCGGCCTTCTTCCTCGGCCGAATCTCGCAGACGAGGGCCCGGCCGCCGAGGTCCGGGCGATCGTCGACGATGTCCGAGCTCGAGGGGACGCGGCGCTTCGGGAGTACACGCTTCGTTTCGATGGGGTCGACATCGATGACTTCCGGGTGCCCGCGTCAGAGATCGCCCGCGCCCGCGACCGCCTCGACCCTGCCCTCCTGGCCGCTCTCGCCGAGGCCGCTTCGGTCATCGAGTCCTTCCACCGCCACCGGGCTGCGAATCCCGGGACGTTCGAGCGCAACGGCATCGCCGTCGACCTCCTCGAACTGGCCGTCGAACGGGTCGGCGTCTATGTCCCGGGGGGTCTCGCCAGGTATCCGTCCAGCGTTCTCATGACCGGCATTCCGGCCCGGGTGGCCGGCGTGGGCGGAATCGCGTTGTGCTCTCCGCCCGCGCCGGGCGGCGCCATCCCGGCCGAGGTGCTCGCGGCCGCGAGCCTGGCGGGGATCGACGAGGTTTACCGGCTCGGCGGCGCCCAGGCGATCGCCGCCCTTGCCTACGGGACCGCGACCATAGGGCGCGTCGACGTCATCGTCGGAGCCGGGAGCCGCTGGGTGTCGCTCGCCAAGCGGGAGGTCCGCGGCGCGGTCGGCATGCCGGCCTCGTTCGCCGGACCGTCGGAGGTCGTGGTGATCGCGGACGAGACCGTCCCTGTCGAGTTCGTCGCCATCGACCTCGTCGTCCAGGCTGAGCACGGACCGGATGGGCTCGCCTGGCTCATCACCTGGTCCGAGGCCGTCCTGACGGCGGTCACGGACGCGGTCGCCGGATTCGTCGAGACCTCGCCGCGCCGCGCGGAGATCGAGGCGACGTTGGCGGGCGGGGGTTACGCCGTGCTCGTCGACGGGCCGGAGGCGGCGATGGCGGTCGCAAACGAGATCGCCCCCGAGCACCTCGAGCTCTGCTGTGAAGATCCACAGGCCCTGCTCCCGCTCGTGCGCAACGCCGGCGCCGTCTTTCTCGGACCCTACGCACCGGCATCGCTCGGCGACTACCTCGCCGGCCCGAGCCACGTGCTGCCGACGTTCGGATCGGCGCGCTACTCGAGCGCCCTCGGCGTGGAGGACTTCCTCCGCAGGGTGCACGTGATCTCGGCCGACCGCGCGGCCTTGACCCGGGTCGCCGACCACGTGGCTGCGATCGCCACGGCGGAGGGGCTCTCGGCGCATGCCCGCTCGGTGATCCTGCGGTCCGAGCAAGAAAAGCCGGTCGCCGAGTGAGCCCGGCCCAGCCCGAGGAGCCGGCCGACGCGGACCAGCAAGGACCCGCGGTCGCCGCGTCTCGTCCGGAGGTGGCACTGCGGCCCGGCTATCACTCGCCTCAGGTCGAGGTCGACGTACGGCTGAACACGAACGAATCCCCGGAGGCTCCTCCGGCCGCCTTTGTCGAGGCACTCGCCGAGGAGCTGCGGTCGCTCCATTTCCACCGTTACCCCGACCGCGAAGCAACGGCGCTGCGAGCCGCACTTGCCGCCCACCACCAAGTCGAGCCGCGCCAGGTATTCTGCGCCAACGGCTCCAACGAGGCGATCCAGTGCCTCCTCCTCGCCTACTGCGGGCCGGGGCGGCCGGCGATGCTGTTCGAACCGACCTACGCGCTGCACTCCCACATCGCCCGGCTCACGAATACGCCGGTGGTCTCCGGGCTACGAGACGACGCCTTCCGCGTCGTGCCCGAGGAGGTGCGCCGGGTGGCCGCAACCGCGGTGCAGAAGTTCGGACCGGCCAGCCCCGCTGTGACGTTCCTGTGCTCGCCCAACAATCCGACCGGCGGTGTCGAGACGGCCGAGAACGTCGAGGCCGTGCTCAGCCTCGTCCCCGGCTTGCTCGCCGTCGACGAGGCGTACGGGCAATTCGCGCCGTGGTCGTCGCTCGAGCTGCTCACGTCGGAGACGCGCCTGGTCGTGCTGCGGACGTTCTCCAAGACCTGGGCGATGGCCGGGCTCCGCCTCGGCTACCTCATCGCGGATGCAGAGGTGGTCGACACCTTGTCGAACGTGGCGCTGCCGTACCACCTCGATGCGTTCAAACAGGCTGCCGGGCGGCTCGCCCTCGGATTCAGCGACGAGATGCGCTACCGAGTCGCGGGCACCGTGGAGGAGCGGGGCCGAGTCGCGGCGGCTCTCGGCAATCTGCCGGTCGAGGTGTGGCCGTCGCAGGCCAACTTCATCTTGTTTCGTGTCACGTCGCGGGACGGGTCGGCCGTCTGGCAGGAGTTGCTTGCCCACTCGGTGCTCGTCCGGGACGTCTCGGGCTATCCGGGCCTCGAGAACTGCCTGCGAGTCACGATCGGCACGCCGTCAGAGAACGATCGATTCCTCGCCGCCCTCCAGGCGGTGCTCTCCCGGCGGTAGTCGACCGCTATTCGCGGCCCGCCTTCGCGGCGGCGAGGTCCGAGAGCAAAGGCGCATAGTGGTCGAGATCCGGAGTCGGCGCGCCGGGCACCTTCGCGAGATCGTCCCACTGGCGCAGTCGCAGGGCGTCGGATGCGTGGCTGTTCCTCTCGAACTCCAGCACTTCTCCGGCGTCGAGCGGGCCACCCTGCGCGACCAGCGTCCGGAGGGAAGTCTCCGACAGGGTCGCCTGATAGCCCTGGCGCGTCGAGCACAAGTACCGCTTGGCGGGAACATGCAACCTGATCGGCTCGGTGACCTCCCGCGGCAGGAGGGTGCTCAGCCAGTCGGCTCCGAGCTGCTCGTGAGGAACCTCCCGATGACCGCGAGACGAGGCCTGGACGATCCAGCCGATGTCGTGCAGCAGGGCTGCGACGATGAGCGAGGCGGAGGCGCCTTCGAGTTCGGCCCGGTGGGCGGTTTGGAGCTGATGCTCGGTGAGGGTAACGTCCTCGCCGAAATACCCGACGGACCCCTCCACCCGGAGGAGCCCGAGTACGCGAGCGACGGTCGGCGCGCTCATGCGCCCTCGTCGCCGGGCGCTTCGACAGCTGCCACTTTCTGGGCTCGCAGGCGCCTCAACACCGCGAGGCGACTGGCCAGGCCGTCGCGATCTGCATAGCAACCTTGGAGATGACGTTCGCCTCCGGCGTCGAACCCGGTCCTACCATGGAGGACCCTGAGGTTATCGAAGCATACGAGCTCGCCCGGTTCGAGCCGAAGTCGCAGCTGCAGGTCGCGCCGCTCGAGCAGGGCAGCGAAGGTCCGCAGTGCGCGCAGATGGGCATCTGCAACCTCGGAGGTGAACGTGCTCGGGACTCGGGCTCGTTCGTTGAACCTCACCGTGGTGAGCAGGCCTTCGCCATCGACGCCGAGCACGGGGGCCCGGCAGATGAGCTCAGCCGACTCGTCGACGTATCTCCACTGCACCGCCAGCTCGCTCAGCAACCCGAACGCGTCCGGATCCTCGGCGGCCAGCACCGCGGCCGCTTCCAGCCCGTCGACGAAGATGCTCTCTCCGCCGCCAGCAGAGGACGCGAGGCAGTGGAGCAGCTGCAGGGTCGGCACGGGGTCCCGATAGGGGTTGTCGGTATGGGGTCCGAGCGGGAGGGACGTGAAGGCGAGATTGCGCGGGTCGACCCTGGTGACGACATCGAAGATCTGGCCGTAGTTCGTCTCCCGGATGTAGCCGAACAGCTCCACGACGCCGGTCAACGATCGGGGAGCGATGCCAACGCCCTCGAGGACGGCGATCCCGGCCCCCGCGACCGCGGCCAGCCACGCCTCGAGGGCGCTGTCGTCGGAGCGGAGCTCCCCGACCGAGCACCGAAAGGGTGCGGCTTCGGTTGCGCCGTTCCAGCGTCGGCGAATCTCGGGTGGGCCCTGCCCTCGCGCGCAACAGGAACAGCGAGCGCGCAGCCAGGCGAGCTCGTAGTGGCTCTCGTGACCGCCCGGCACCCACGAGACGACGAGTCGGTGATCTCGGCGGGCGACCACGGACGGCTTCGGCGCCGCCGGGAGGGCGGCGACATCGGACAGGCGCTGCGTGGTGCCGTCGCCACGGCACTGCTCACATCCGCAGCAGTCGCGCAGCCACAGCCACCCGTAGCTGCTCACGTGGCCGTCCTGCCACACGAGCTCGACCGCGTGCTCGCCTGGGCGGATCTCGACGTCCGGCGTCTCGAGGAGCATCGTTCAGCTCCTCATCGAAGCGGGAAGGGCGCCGAAACGAGGAGCTCAACATTCCGGTCCTGGCGGCTCCCCTCCAGCGTCGCCCCCAGTCCGGCACCGGGCACGTTGGCGGCCAGCTCCCGGTGTATCGAGGCCAGGCGGGCCCGGCCTTCCTCGGTGCGCGGATCCGGTCCCGCCGCATGGTCGACCATCGTGCACAGGATCGAGAGCGTGCCATCGCCGTTCGCAACGAGCTCGACGACGCGCATCTGCGACGGCCAGTCCGCCAGTGACACCGTCGAGACCTCCCAGAAGCCATGGTCTTGTTGACCCGGCGACCGGCGAAACACGATCTCGTTACGGTGCCGGTGGCCGTTGAGCCACAGCACGACATTGGGGAACCGGTGCAGGAGGCCGCGAATCTCCGTCGCGGTGACACGCGGCTGGTCCTCCTCCGGGCCGTCGACCTGCTCACGATCGTTGGTGAGCGAAGCGAGCCCGTGATGCGAGGCGAGCACCACGAGCCGGTTCTCGAGACCTGCCGCTACCGGCCGGCCATCCGAGCTGAGGTGGAGCGAGTGCACCTCCGCCAGACGCTCCTCGAGCCAGGCGAGTTGCCGGACTCCGAGGCTGCCGTCCGAGCGGCCGTTCAGGTTGGTCGAATCGAGCAGGATGAGCCGAAGACCTTCCACGCCGTCGTAGGCCGCGTACGCAGTTGCGTCGTTCAAGTTGGCCTCGGAATAACCGTGCCCGTGCGGCGAGCCGGGGGCAGCCAGGTGGGCGGCGACGAAGTCACGCCGGGACACGATCTGGCGGCTCTGGTCCGCGATGATGCCGCGCCGGGGGCCGGCCAGGAATCGCTCGGGCCGGGAGAAGAGCTCCAACTCCCGGCCGATCGGGTCGAGGCCAGGCGGGAGGGCGACCGGTTTCTCCGAGCCGATGACAAGTCGGCGATATTCGGTCGTCGGCACGGACTCGCCGAAGACGAGCCCGTCGTGATTGCCGAAACAGGACATCCAGGGAACGCCGACGCCGGTGGCGTCGAAAGGCGCCGCCGCCTCGTCCAGCAGGCCGGCGTAGCCAGGGAAGCCCCAGGACGATTTGTAGCGGTCCCCGACGGGGTCCGGGTGCCAGTAGAGGTCGCAGTCCCAACCAGCGCCCTGGACGCCGTCGTATCCCGGCCCGCCCGAGGACGGCACGACCCTGCCCCCGCCGAGCAGCGACAGGTACCAGGTCAGCTCGTTCAACTGAGCGTTGTCGACATTGTCACCCGTGGAGACGACGAGGCCGATCGGCGCGCCGGTCTCCGGGCTGCCACCGTAGCTACGAATCGCGGCGGCGATCGCGTCGATCGCGTGCACGTTCAGCACTTCCTGCGGCCGATACGCCGGCACGAACGCCCTCATGCCGGATCGCCCGCGGAGGTACTCGAAGAACTCGAAGCGGCCCGGCGACTGCGCATCGGCGAGCTGGAGGTCGGTGATCTGGGCCAGCACGAGCAGGCTGCGGCGCTGCGGGTTCCCGGTTGAATCCCGGCACGAAAGCTCGTCCCGTACCAACCGGGGTTCGCCGGCACCGAGTCGCAGGCGCCGAAAGGTACCTTCAGACCCGACGCCTGTCACCTCACCAGCGATCAGCGTCCGTTCGAGAGTCGTCGGTGTCGGCACGTTCCGCTCGACGGTGGTCATGACGCCACATTTCTAGTTGGTGATTGCATGTGTGGAACACAAGAATGACGGCGTGCCGGCGTAACGGAGGTCTCCTACGACCTCGTTGCAGGTGGGCAGGACCAGCAGCAAGCGCACGTTGAGTGGCCACGGGTTCGCCGCACCTTAAGAGACGGCAACGGGCCCGGTGTTCCTCGCCGGCGCCGACGGATTGGCCAACACGCGCGTCTGCGTCATTCGGATAGGACCCTGGTCGGCCGCTCCGCGCCCGCTCTCGCGGAAGAAGTTTACTCAGAGTTCTCCTCTGCGACATGTTGGCGTCATCGTCAGTTCGGTTGACCTTCGTAGGCTCCCCCCGGTACCTGATTCAGGGAACGCCGCCTGGTTTAGTGACACGCCCCATGGGCCGGTGTGACCACCGAAACACGACCATGCACAGCACACCAATCCAGGAGAGACACCCACGATGAAGATGAAACGGACCGTCCGGCTCGTGCTGACCACGGCAGTGGTCGTCACATCAGCCCTTTCCTTGGCAGCCGTGCCGGGGCTCGCAGGTGCGAGTGCAGCGAAGGCAACGGACCACTATCTCGCCGCCGATACGCGGCTGAACTTTTCAGCGACCATAAGTGGCGCGGGTTCGACCTTTGCCGCGCCCTTGGAGAATGCTGCACAGGCCCTCTACCAGGCCCGCACCGCCAATGCGACGCTGAACGGCTACCAAGCAGTCGGTTCGGGCACGGGCGAGACCGACCTCCTCAAAGGGTTGGTTGACTGGGGCGGCAGCGATGTGCCGTTGGCACAAAGCGACATCAACAAGGACGAGCCTTCCGGCTCCCACTTCACGGTCGGCCAATTCCTCCAGATACCGATCGGTCTCGGTGGTGTGGCGATCCCGTACAATGTTCCCGGCCTGAAGGCTGGAACGACGCTCACCATGACCGCCTCCTTACTTGGTTGGATCTACGAGGGCAAGATCACGAGGTGGAACAGCTCGAAGATTAAGGCCTTGAACCCGAAGATCAAGCTGCCGAACGCCAAGATCGTTGTTGTCGCCCGCGGGGACTCTTCTGGTACGACATACATCTTTACCAACTTCCTCCACGTCGCCGCCCCGAACGTATGGAAGACTTCGCCCTCAAAGACCGCATTGACGCTGCCGAATGGTGGTATCGCCGGAGCTGGAAACGCTGGTGTCGCGGCCGATGTACAGAACACGAAGAACTCGATCGGCTATGTCGAATACTCCTACCTGCTCTTGAACCCGAGCCTGCTCCGGGGAGTCGCGGCGATCATCAACAAGTCGCGCAAGGCGGTTCTTCCGTCTATCGCTGGCATCGCGCTGGCTGCGGCTGCAAGGCCGAAGGTCTCGTCGACGGCCTTCTCGATCGTCTACGAGCCCGGACTAAAGTCGTATCCTATTGCTGGGTACACGTGGGCGATCATATTTAAGTCCAACAGGACGAATGATCACGAGGGCACGCTCCTGGTGAAGTACCTCGACTGGCTCTCGCACTCTGGTGCAGTCAATGGGACGGTCGCAGGACAAGAGGTCGCTGCGCTCCAAGGCTACGTTCCGCTTCCGGCCAAGATCCAGGTGTTGGCGCGCACAACCTTGCTCAAATGCCACGGTTCGCACGACCAGACGTTGCTGACCACCAATGGCAGCTGAGTCCTGAGGGTCGCTGAGCGATAACTAGGCGCCCAAGGTGGCGACCACTCCCCTATTAGATAATCCAAATCGCCCCTTGACCGAGAATCCGAAAGGATTCTCGGTCAAGAGCGATTCGGCGCACTGGGCTGTCCTCTACGGCGTATCCGGCCTCTTCGCTCTCATCTGTGTTGTCTTTCTCATCAGCATCGTCGTGTCGTCAATCCCCGCGTGGCGCCATTCGGGACTCTCGCTCATCTACGGCCGCGTGTGGAATCAAGGCGCGAACACATTTGGCGCGCTGCCGATCATCGTCGGCACGCTGGCGACCACAGCCATTGCGCTCTTCTTCGCGATCCCGATCGGGGTGGGTTCAGCCCTTGCAATTGTCCATGTGCTGCCCCACCGCCTACGGATCCTCTTCTCGTCCCTTGTCGAGCTGCTCGCCGCTGTTCCGAGCGTGGTTTACGGACTGTGGGGCCTGCTGGTGTTGGCGCCGTGGTTCGAGAGCACGGTGGAGCCAGGGCTTGCGAGCATAACGGGACACAAATTCCCGTTCCAGTCTCCCCCGGAGGGCGTTTCCCTCCTTCTCGCCGGCTGCGTGCTCTTCATCATGATTCTGCCGATAATCGCCGCGCTCTCGAGAGACGCCATTGCGGTAGTGCCCCGCGAGCAGTTTGAAGGTGCCCTGAGCTTGGGCGCGACAAAGTGGCAGGTGCTCCGAAAAGTCGTGTTGCCCGGTGCGCGCATCGGCATCGTCGGGGCTGTGACACTTGGGACGGCCCGTGCTCTCGGCGAGACCGTGGCCGTCGCCATGGTTATCGGCCTGAATCCACTCTTTCCGCGTTCCTTGTTTTCCACAGCCGCCACGCTCGCATCGACCATAGCGCTGCAGTTCCAAGACGCCAGTCCTTTACAGGTGGCCTCGCTGGGCGCACTCGCGGTCATCCTGATGGCATTGACAGCCATCGTGAATTGGTTCGGCCGTCGCCTCGTCGCAGCCTCGGCCTACAGCGCGGGTGTCCTATGAAAGCGGGCGTGATCGAAGGAGCTCCACCCGATCCGATGATCGAGCGCCGCGAGCTAGTCCAGCGCGTCGCGCGACAGACGCTGGCTCGGCGGGTTCGCATCTCGAGGGGCATTGTCGCACTTTGCGGCCTCGCGCTCGTGCTCGGTCTGATACCCCTGTTCGCAATTCTGTACTCCCTCATCTCGAAGGGCTTCCGATGGCTGAGCGTCGACTTCTTCACCCAGACGCCGCAATTCCCCTCACTCGTCGACCCGAATGCCATTGGTGGGATTTCGAATGCCATCATCGGGTCGCTCGTTATCGACGGGATCGCAGCACTCTTCGCGATTCCGATCGGGCTCGTCGCCGGACTGTTCCTGGCGGAGTCGAATTCAAGATTCGCGGGCTTGCTGCGAAAGACGGCCGAGATCATGACTGGCCTTCCATCAATACTGCTCGGTATATTCGCCTATCAGATACTCGTGATCGGGTTCAATGAGTGGGGAATAAAGCTACCCGGCATCGGCTTCTCAGCAGTCGCTGGGAGCTTCGCGATCGGCATTCTCATGATTCCGATCATCATGAAGGCCGCCGAATCGGCGTTGCGGAGAGTCCCAGCTCCAGTTCGAGAAGCCGGTCTCGCACTCGGAGCCCGCAGGGGCGTGATCGCACGCAAGGTAGTTATTCCCACCGCGCTACCGGGGCTCATCACTGCCGTGCTACTCGCCCTCTCGAGGGCCGTGGGTGAAACCGCGCCTATCTTGTGGGTGATCGGTGCCTCTACAGTAGTCAACTGGAATCCGAAGAAACAGATGGCCTCGATGCCTCTCCAGATATTTCAGTCAGCGACGTCACCCTACGTTTCCCTGCGGGACGAGACGTGGGGGATTGCGCTGTTCCTGGTCTTCGTCGTTCTCGTCCTGAATTTGGGAAGCCGCCTCTTCGCGGGTTGGCTGCAACGAGAGAGGCGGTAGTGGTGGATCCCACAACCACGGTTACTGTGTCGACCGGAAGCTCGGGCCAGGACACCGACCCACGGACGGGCCCGCTTTCGATGCGGATCAAAGACGCCGCTGTGGCGTTCAATGGTCGGACTGCGATCCGCGACGTCACCTTCGATGTCCCCAAGAACGCGGTCACGGCGCTCATCGGCCCCTCAGGTTCGGGAAAGACGACGCTCTTGCGAGCCATCAATCGGTTGCACGATCTCACGAAGGGTGCGGTCGTGAGCGGCTCGATTCGCCTCGGAGACGTCGATGTCTATACGGGTGGGATCCCCCCCACGTTATTGCGTACCCGCGTGGGAATGGTGTTTCAACGACCGAATCCGTTTCCCACAATGTCGATCTACGACAATGTGGTCTCGGGGCTGCGCTTCAACGGAATACGGAAGAAGGCAGTCCTCGAAGAAGCTGCCGAATCCGCCCTGATAGCCGCGGCGTTGTGGGATTCGGTCGCGAACCGACTCAAGGCGCATGCATCGACGCTTTCTGGTGGTGAGCAGCAGCGTTTGTGCATCGCGCGGGCTCTTGCAGTGGAGCCAGAGGTGCTCCTGATGGACGAGCCGACCTCGTCGTTGGATCCAATCTCGATGCGTCTCATTGAAGAACTCCTCGGCGAGCTGAAGAGCCGCGTCACGATCGTGATAGTCACCCATAACATGCAACAGGCTGCTCGCGTCTCGGACTTGTGCGCCTTCTTCCTAATGGGCAATGACCGTGCAGGTGAGCAGATCGAGGTGGCTCCGACAAAGAAGTTGTTCAGCGAACCGGACGACCAGAGAACGCTGGATTACATCCAGGGACGCTTTGGCTGAGCTCGACTTGCGTCATGAAGAGACCCCCGCCTGCGGGGCATTGCAACACGGTCGATGGCTCCCGGCGGTGCTGAGGGATTCGACCAGCGCGAGCCGCTCGAGCTGGCTCGCTGAGCCTCGCGATCGCTCGCAGACGTTGGCCTCGTGATCTCGCCGTGGGCATTCTCTCGACCGCGACGATGCCGTAGCCGAGAGCGCCGCGACGGCGCCCGCTAACGTCGCCGTGATGAGGATCCTCGTCACGGGTGCCGGTTCGGGGATCGGAAGCTGCACTGCGGTGAAGCTCGCCCGCCGCGGGCACGACGTGGTCGCAACGGCCCGGGACCTCGCCACTCTGGACGATCTCGACGTCACGACGAAGCTTCGCCTCGATGTGACCGATCCGGAGTCGGTGGACGAGGTTCGCCGCATCCTCGGCTGGGTCGACGCAATTGTCAACAACGCTGCCGTCTCCTTCCGCGGCCCGGTCGAGGACGTTGCCATGGAGCACGTCCGCCAGATGTTCGAGACCAACGTCTTCGGGCCGGTACGCCTCATCCAGGCGTTCGTCCCCGGTATGCGGGAGCGCCGATCTGGGGTCGTGGTCAACATCTGCTCGGTTGCGGGCCACGTCGCGGAGCCGCTCGGCGGCTTCTACTCGGCCACCAAGCACGCCTTGGAGGCGCTCTCCGAGGCGCTCTACATCGAACTGGGCCACTTCGGCGTGCGGGTCGTCGTCATCGAGCCCGGCTTCATCGCTCCAGGAGTGAGGCGCCGGAACTCCGGCAGTGCGCTCGATGCCTACGACGAGCTCGCCGAACAGTTGGCTCGTGTCGAGGGCAAGGTGCTGGGCGGGGAGCGCCCCGGGCCGGAGGTCGTCGCCGACGTCATCGCCAAGGCGATCGAAGGCGATGGCGGGCCCCTCCGACGGCGCGTCGGCGACGACGCCAACCTGATCCTGTCGGCGCGCAGCTCCCTCGGAGACGATGAGTTCGAGGCCGCGCTGCGAGAGGTCGTCGGCCTCACCTGGTAACGCTTCGGTTTAGGCTCAGCTGCGTGAGTTGCCCGTGATCCGCGCCATCGACGACGAACCCGCCCACGCATCGCCCGCCGACTCGTTCGGCGCCGGCTCGCCGCTGCCGGAGGGCAACGTCAAGCAGGAGCTGGTGCGGTCGATGTTCGACTCGATCGCACCTCGGTACGACCTCGTCAACCGATTGATGACTTTCGGGCTCGATTCGGCCTGGCGTCGCCGGACGATGGCACTCCTGCAGGCGTCCCCGCAGTCGACGGTGCTCGACGTCGGTTGCGGGACGGGCGATTTCGCCCGCATCCTGCGGCGCGCCGGACACCGGTCGATCGGGGTCGACCTCTCGTTCGGGATGCTCGCCGCGGCTCGTTCAGGAGGGGCTCCGCTCGTCCAAGCCGATGCGGCGGCGCTGCCGCTGCGCGCCGGTATCGCGGACGCCGTCGTGAGCGGATTCGCGGTCCGCAACTTCGCCGACCTGCCCGGCGTCCTCAACGAGCTCGGTCGCGTGCTGCGCCCTGGAGGCAGGCTGGCACTGCTCGAGGTCGGCGAACCGCGATCGCGCTTGTTGCGCCTCGGTCATCGGATCTGGTTCACCCACGGGGTCCCCCGGCTCGGGGCGCTGTTGTCCGACGGCGCCGCCTACCGGTATCTGCCGCGCTCGGTCGCCTATCTGCCGTCCTTCTCGGAGTTCGTGCGCCTTCTCGGGGAGGCCGGTTTCGAAGACGTGCGACACCATCCCCTGAGCGGCGGTATCGCCCAATGCGTGACGGCAGCAAGGGACGGGGACGACGCGGACGGGGACGAGTCGTGAGTGGCCCGGGAGCGGGGCTCTGCTACGCCAAGCTTCCGGTCGGCCCGGACGACCTTCCCCGGCTGCGGGCGCACGCTCACAAGGGCGGGCGCGTCATCGAGCGCGACGGTCTCATGCTGCTCGGGTTCGGGGCGGCGGCGGTGCTCCCGCTTCCGGGCGGCCTGACGGATCCTGCGAGCCTCTCCCGGGCGATCGAAGCCCTCGCTGCCATCGTCGCGGCGCCGGCGGGCCGATCACCTTCGGAGCAGGCCGGAGCCGAACACGGCGTCGCCAGCAACAACACATCCGGCGAGCAGAGCCCCGAGCCCGTGCCGATCGCGCTCGGCGCGCTCCGCTTCGATCGCCGCATCGACGGCGAGCTGATCGTTCCCGAGGTGACCGTGTTCGCGCCGGCGGACCGGGCCGCCTCGATGCTCGTGGTGGGCTCGCCCGATCGGGTCTCCGAGCTCGTCGACCAGCTGAGCAGCGGCCTGCCCGAGATCGTCACGGGAGCGCCGGGGATCGAGTGCACTCCCCCGCCCGATGACTTCCGGCTCGTGTCGGCTCGACCGCACCAGGACTTCCTTACTCGTGTCAATGCCGCGCTGGCCGAGATCCGCAGCGGGCGACTCGACAAGGTCGTGCTCGCCCGTGAGGTGACGGTGCAGGCGAACCGACCGCTTCGTCAGGCTGATCTCCTCGGCCGGCTGCGGGCGCTTCACCCCTCCTGCACCACCTTCGCCCTCGACGGGTTCATCGGCGCGACCCCCGAACTGCTCATCCGTCGAAATGGGAAGCAGATCGCCTCCCATCCCCTCGCCGGGACGGCAGCTCGAAGCGGGAACGCCGAAGCCGATCACCGGGCCGAGGCCGCGCTCCTTGCGTCCCTCAAGGAGCGCTCCGAGCACCGGGCCGTCGTCGACGCGATCAGCTCGGCCCTCGCCCCGGTCGTGGAGCGCCTCGAGGTCCCCGACCGACCCGAGATCCTCGAGCTCCGGAATGTGAGCCACCTCGGCACGTCGATCACCGGCTCGCTCGCGAGGCGCGACGGAGCTTTCCCGAGCGCCCTCGAGCTCGTCGGTCTCCTCCATCCGACGCCGGCGGTGGCGGGCACACCGGTTGACCTGGCGCTCGATTACCTGGCCAAGCTCGAGGAGCTCGACCGGGACCGCTATGCCGGCCCGCTGGGCTGGGTCGACGCCCGGGCCGACGGGGAGTGGTATCTGGGCATCCGCTCGGCGATCGTCGCAGGAAGCTCGGCCCGGCTCTTTGCCGGTGTCGGGATCGTCGCCGACTCCGACCCGGCCGAGGAGCTGGCGGAGACCCAGCTCAAGCTTCAGGCGTTTCTCGCCGCTGCGGTCCGACCCTGACGTCGGACGCCAGCGCCGAATAGCGGCGCACGACCTCGGCGACGAGATCGAGGTGATCGAACGGGAGAAGGTGGCCACCGGCGACGACGATCAGCTCGGCACCCGGCACTCGTTCGGCCAGGGAACGGGCTGCCGAGCTGGGCACGATCCGGTCCGACGCGCCACTGATGACGGCGGTCGGGACGGCAATCCTGCAAAGCGCCCGCTCGAGGCCCGGCGTCTCGGCGACGAGGGCGCGCTGCTCGACAAGGAAGCTCTGCCTGCCCCTGCCGATGATAGGGCGGCCGCCGGCGCCGATCCCTGCCCGCACCGTGGGCACGACGACGGCCTTCGGCGCCACCCGCGTTCCCGGGTGGCGTTCGGAATAGCGGGTCGCCGCGATCAGGCCGCGTCTCATGGCGGCGACTCCGGCGCGGAGAATGCCGTCTCCCACCATCGGCACGGTCAGCAGGCGATCGAATCCGGACAGCGCCCCGGCGACGCCGACCGATCCGATCAGGACGAGAGCGCCGACCCGCTGCGGGTGCCGTAAGGCCAGCTCGAGCGCGATGCCACCACCGAGCGAGTGGCCGACCACCGTCACCGGACCTTCCACCGGGGCGGCCTTGAGGACTGCCTCCAAGGCATCGGCGTTCGCGGCGATGCCGGTCGCCGGGCGGGTGTCGGAGCCCCAGCCGGGACGATCCGGCGCAAGCACCCGGTAGTCGGTCGCCAGCTGCGCCGCCAGCAATTCCCAATCGGCTCCGGCGCCGGGCTGGCCGTGCACCAGGACCACCGCCGGCCCGGCACCGCGGTCGATCGGCACGCTCGAGCCGACGACGGAGGCTCCCCTCTCGCCGCCGCTCACCGCAAGGAGGGACGCTGCGTCGCCGCTGGGACGGAGCTGCGGCCACGAATCCGCCGGAAGGCTCGCTGGGCGCCCCACCAGGTGACGAGGCCCAGTGCCTCCACGACGGTGTAGGTGGACATCTTCGAGGCACCGAGCTCCCGATCCACGAAACAAATCGGTACCTCCCGGACCCTCGCGCCCGCCCCGATCGCGCGGTAGGTCATCTCGATCTGGAAGCCGTAGCTGTCCGCGCGGACCGAGCCCAGGTCGATGCGTTGCAGAAGGGTGGCTGCGTACGCCCGGAACCCTGCGGTCGAGTCTCTGACGTGCAACCCGAGCAGAAGGTTGGCGTAGAGGTTGCCGCCCTTGGAAAGAAGCCGCCGGGGCAGGCTCCAGTTTGGAATGGACCCGCCCGGGACATACCGGGAGCCGATGCAGACTTCGTAGTCATCACCGAGCGGTTCGATCAGGGACGGAAGAGCGCCCGGGTCGTGGGACAGATCCGAGTCCATCTCGACGAGGACCTCGTAGCCGCGCTCGAGGCCCCAACGAAACCCGTCCCGATATGCGCTTCCGAGTCCCGACTTGCCCTCACGGGAAAGGATGTCCACATTGCCGAGCCGGTCTCCGACCTCGCCGGCGATCTTGGCGGTACCGTCGGGGCTCGCGTCGTCGACGACGAGGATCGAGGCGTCCTCGAGCGCCTCGCGGACGCGCTCAAGGACCTTCTCGATGTTGGCCGCTTCGTTGTAGGTCGGAAGCACCACCAGTACGCGCATCGGTGCATCCTACCGGGCAGCGCCGACCCCTCACTTGGGCCGCAGGACCCGCCTTCGCTAACCGCTACGGGCTATTCGGGCGGCGACGACAGGCTGGCGGACAACACGGGCTCCTCCGCCGGGGCGACGCCGGTCGTCCGCGCAGATCGACGGTGCGTCCAAATGTCCCGCGCGACCACCTGTATCGCGCTCGCAGCCGGAACCGCCAACAGGGCGCCCACGAGAGCGCCGAGCGTGGAGCCGACGAGCCCGCCCAGCTCGGCGCCCACGAGGATCGCCAGCAGCACCCACAGTGGATTCAGCTTCACGGTCCGGCTCATGACGATCGGGTTGAGAATATGGTTCTCGATCTGCTGGTAGATGAGAAAAACGACAAGGGTCACGATCCCTGCTGGCAAGGAATGCAGCGCGGCGATCGCCACGGTCGGCACCCCGGCGAGCAGGCCGCCCACGAGGGGTAGGAAGTCGACGATGCCGACCCAGATCGCAAGCACGCCGGCGAAAGGGACACCCGTGGCACGCAGCGTGCCGAAGACGACGATCCCGGCGACCACCGAGGTCGCAAAGTCGCCGAGCACGTAGCCGTACACCGCTCTGGCAACCTCGCCGAGCATGTTGCGCAGTCGCGTCGACCGCTTCGGCTGCATCCAGTCGAGCACCCCGCGAATCAGGCGGGGTGCCTCGAGGAGAAGGAAAAAGGTGAGCACGAGCACCGTCGCCAAGGCGACCACGCCGCTCACGACCGTCTTGCCGATGGCGAGCGCAGGCCGTCCGAGACCGCTGATCAAGCTCTCGAGCTTGGGCGCGTCCCTCTTGACATAGTTCGCGAGGTGGAGCCGCGTCACGAGATGGCCGATCTGCCCCTTGCCGTGCTGTGCCTGGCGGACGAGGTTCGGCAACTCCGCGGCGAAGTTCGTGGCCGAGGTATAGACCGGGTGCAACAGCACATAGCCCACCGCCGTCGCGATCACCGCCGAAAGGAAGAAGACGATTGCCGTTGCGGTTCCGCGCCCGCTCCCACGGCGCTCCACGAAGGTGACCAGAGGGTGCAGCAGCGCGCCGATGAACAAGGACACGAGAATGAGCAGCACAATGACCCGAAGCCGCCACAGCAGGGCCAGACCAATGCCGGTTACCACGACGACGCCGGTGACGATCAGCGCCGTGCGGGCGACTCGCAAGTCGTAGGCGTGTCGTCGCTTGCCGGGATCCGGCTCCTGGAGCGCCGCCTGCTGGGGCATCGGCACCAGTCAACTCCATGCGAGGTCGCCGAAGGGTGATCCAAGCCGGGTGCAGCGAGGGCTGCCGGCGCGGGTCACGAGGCGCGGCTCTTGCGGACCGCGTGCCAGGTCGCGAAGAGGCTCGCCCCACGACGTGTTTGCGCCTGCAAGCATGGAGCGATGGCCGACTTGCCCGAGGTCGACGGCCCAGCTGCCGACGGCCCGCGTGTCGACGGCCCGGCTGTCGACGGCCCGGCTGCCGACGGCCCGGCTGCCGACGCGCCGGGGCGGCGCCGCCGGCGCTCGCTGCTCGGGTGGATACCCGGCCCGCTACGACATGGGATCACGCTCTTCATCGCCCTCGTGTTCATCGAGTACGTCGCGATTCCGAGCTTCCTTCACTCGAAAGCCCGCTCATCGCTGAGTCAGCTGGGTCGCGTCAATTTCCTCTGGCTACTCGCCGGTTTCGCGCTCGAGACCGGCGCCCTGCTCGCCTACGGGCGCCTCACCCGGTCGGTGCTGCCCAAGAACGGGCCGAGCTTCTCGAAGATCTTCCGCATCGACCTGTCGACCCTCGCGGTGAGCCACGTGATCCCCGGCGGCACCGCCGGCGGCACGGGGCTCGGGTACCGACTCCTCACCTCGAACGGGGTGAACGGCGCCGACGCCGGTTTCGCGCTCGCAACCCAGGGAATCGGTTCCGCCGTGGTCCTCAACGCCATGCTTTGGGTGGCACTCGTCATCTCCATCCCGCTCCACGGGTTCAACAGCGCCTATGTCACCGTCGCCCTGGTCGGGGCCGTGCTGCTCGCCGCCTTCGCCATCCTCGTGCTCTCGCTCACGCGGGGCGAACGCCGCGCCACGCTGGCGTTGCGCGCCGTCGCCCGACGGGTGCCGTGGGTCACCGAAGAGCAGATGGAGAAGCTCGTCCAGCGCCTCGCCGTCCGGCTGCGGACGCTCGGATCGGACCGCGCCCTCCTCAAGGACGCGGTCCTGTGGGCCGCCGCGAACTGGCTCCTCGATGCCGCCTCGCTCTGGGCCTTCATCGCCGCCTTCGGGCACATCACCTCGCCGATCGACCTCTTCGTGGCCTACGGCGTTGCGAACATCCTTGCGGCCGTGCCGCTCACTCCCGGCGGCCTCGGCATCGTCGAGGCCGTGGCCGCGACGACATTGATCGGATTCCACGTCCCCGCCGGGATCGCGTGGCTGGGCGTGATCTCGTGGCGACTGTTCAACTTCTGGCTCCCGATCCCGGTCGGCGCGGGCGCCTACCTTTCGCTACGTGTCAGGCGCGGCGCGGGCCTGAAGGAGCGCCGTCGAGTGCTGGAGGGAATGACCAAGCCCCGGGACCCTTCCGCACCGCCGACCGCTCAGGTGCCGGCCATCAAGCCGAACCAGCCTCTGCTGCCCGGGTCTGCAGCTCCTCCGGCCCCGTCGGCACCACCTCAAGGCTGATCGGGACCTCGAACAGCTCCTCGAAGAGCAGCTTCTTACGCTGCAACAGCCACCGCTCGAGCTCCGCCTCGCCCTGCGCGCTGACCACGATCTCGACCGACCTGCCGCTCAATTCGACGCCGACGTGACCGACGACCGAGCCGTGGGCCGCATCGAGCCCGTCCGCAATTCGGAGCAGGGAGAGCAGCTTCAGCACCCGGTCCCGGTCCTTGCGCTCCAGAGTCTCCCAAGCCTGGAAGGACTCTCGCGGGCGTCCCCGGACGTGATAGCGCCCGAGGCAGGCGAGCATTTGGATCTCGATCGGCGAGAATCCCCGAAGATCGCCGTTCTCGATGAGATAGGCGCTGTGGCGGGCGTGGCCGTCCCGGCTCACGTGCTCGCCGATGTCATGCAGGAGCGCCGCGAGCTCGAGGAGCTCCCGATCCTCGGCATCGAGACCATGCAGTGGTGTGGTCGAGTCGAACAGCTCGCCGGCGAGCATCGCGACCTGGGTGGAGTGGGTCTCGCGCCAACCCGACCGGCGACAGAGCGAAAGCACCGAAGCCCGGCGGATCGCCCGCGGGTCGTCGCCGAGCTCCGCCCGGTCGTGCTTGCCGATCGTCGAGATGACGATGCCTTCCCGCAGGGCCCACTCGGACACGGTCAGCTCCCGCATTCCGGTCCGTTCCATCAGCATCTCCGTCACCGCGACGCCGGCCGGCAACAGCTCGGCGCGCTTGGCGTCGATGCCGGGGAGCCGGGCACGCTCCGAGCTGGGCAGCTCGTAGATGAGCTCCCCCAGTTCGCCAAGCTCCTTGGCGGTCACCGTCAGCTGGTTGACCGAGGACGGCACGACACCTTCGCGCATCGCCGCGGCACCGCGGGCGAGGGCGCAGAACGTGCCCGAGGTGCCGATCAGCATCTGCGGCCCGAAGCCAAGGACGTCGTCGAGCACCTCGCCGAGCGACTCCGAGATCCGCTCACGCAACCGCGTCCGGTCCTTCTTCGTCGGGGGATCCGTGCGGACGTACTCGGCGGTCAGTCGTCCGACGCCGAGATGAAGGCTCGTTGCGTAGGTCAGGCCAAAGCGGTCGCCAACCGAGAGCTCGAGACTTCCGCCCCCGAGGTCGGCGCAGAGCGCGGGGCTCGGATCGATCAGGACGCTCGCCCGCACGGCTTCGAAGATCAGCTGCGCCTCTCGGATCCCACTGACGACCTTGATCGCGACGCCGGTCGCCGCTTCGATGCGCTCGACCGCAACCGGTCCGTTGGCCGCCTCGCGCAACGCCGCGGTACCCATGGCGACGATCTCGTCGATCTGCTGCACGTCGGCCATCGCCTTGAATCGCCGGATCGTGTCGATCGCCGATTCGATCGCCGCTTCGGTCAGCCGGCCTTCGCGTGCGACCACGTCCCCCAGCCGCAGCATCTCCTTCTCCCGCACCAGCGGTACGAAGCTGCCGTCGGGCCGGGTCTCGACCACCAGTAAGTGGAACGAGTTGCTGCCGAGGTCGAGCGCGGCGATCCGCAAGGCCGGAGCTCAGTTCAGCGACTCGGGGGAGCGGCGCCTGCGGGCCCGCTCGAGCGCGAGCTCCTGCAAGCGCCGCTGCGCGCTAAGCCCGAGCACTGGCACGACTCGCACCCAGTCCCCGTCGGGGCCGAGCTCCCAGGACATGGTGTCGTCAGCAAGGTTGAGCTCGATGGTCTCCTCGAGCCGAGCCCGCAGCTCAGGATCGAGAACCGGCACGAGCACCTCGATCCTGCGGTCCAGGTTCCGCTCCATCAGATCGCCCGAACCGATCGTGTAGCGCACCTGGCGCTCACCGGCGGGGTCGCCGAAGCGATAGATGCGGGAGTGCTCGAGGAATCGTCCCATGATCGAGCGCACCGTGATCCGATCGGAAAGCCCTGGTACCCCGGGCCGCAGACTGCAGACACCGCGAATCACGAGGTCGACGCGCACACCGGCCTGCGAGGCGGCATAGAGGGCATCGACCACCTCCGGATCCGTGAGCCCGTTCGCCTTGATGGTGATCCGGCCGGCCTCGCCCGCCGCCGCCTCTTCTGCTATCTGGCCGAGGACCCATGGCCGCATACCTTGGGGAGCTACCACGACTCGCCGATAGGTGATCGGCCGGCCGTAGCCCGTCAGATGGTTGAACAAGTCCGTCAGATCCTCGCCGATGGCGGGATCGGAGGTCAGCAGGCCGAGGTCCTCGTAGATCTTGGCCGTCTCGGAGTTGTAGTTCCCCGTCCCGATATGGCAGTAGCGGCGCAGCCCGTCCTCCTCGCGCCGGACGACGAGCGCGATCTTCGAGTGCGTCTTCAACCCCACGAGGCCGTAGACGACGTGGACGCCCGCCCGCTCGAGCTGCCGGGCCCAGAGGATGTTCGCCTGCTCGTCGAAACGGGCCTTTACCTCGACCAGCGCGGCGACCTGCTTGCCCTGCTCGGCCGCCCGGACGAGGGCCGAGACGATCGCGGTGTCGTCGGAGGTTCGATACAGGGTCTGCTTGATGGCGAGCACGTTCGGGTCGTCGGCTGCCTGGGTGATGAACGCCTCGACCGAGGTCGTGAACGAGTCGTAGGGGTGGTGAACGAGCACGTCGCGCTCGCGCAGCACGGAGAAGAGGTCAACGGGACCGTCGCCCGCCGTCGCAAGGCGAGGCGGCGTCATGGGCACCCAGGGCGGCTCGTGCAGATCAGGCCGGTCGAGGCCATGGATCGCCCACAGCTGGCTGAGCCCGAGGGGAGCCGAGCTCTCGTAGACGTCGTCGGTCCCGAGCTCGAGCTCGGCCATGAGGAGCTCCCGGACCACGGCGGGCATCTCTCGGTCGACTTCCAGCCGCACCGCGCGGCCGAAACGGCGCCGGCGCAACTCCGTCTCCACCGCGGCGAGGAGGTCGTCGGCTTCACTCTCCTCGAGGTCGAGGTCGGCGTTGCGCGTGACACGGAACGCGTAGTGCTGGCCGATCTGCATGTGCGGGAAGAGGCGGGGCAGGTTGGTGGCAATCAACTGCTCCAGGGCAACGAAGCGAGAACCATCACTGAGCGGTACGAAACGAGGCAACAGCGGCGGTACCTTCACCCGAGCAAACCGCTGCTCTCGAGTGCTGGGATCCTCGACCAGCACGGCGAGGTTGAGCGACAGGTTCGAGATGTAAGGGAAAGGATGACCGGGATCGACTGCGAGCGGGGTGAGGACTGGGAATATGTCCCTCTCGAAGACCCCGAGCAGCCGGGACTTCTCCTCGTCGTCGAGGTTCTCGATGCTCGTCAGCAGGATGTCGGCAGCGGCGAGCCCGGGCACGATCGACTGCTCGAAGACTTCGTCGCTGCGCGCCTGTAGGCGAACGCACTTCGCGCGGATGTCTTGCAGCTGGTGCGAGGCCGTGCGCCCGTCGGCCGACCGAGCCCGGAGTCCCGCAGCCAGATGGTCCTTCAACCCGCCGACCCGCACCTGGAAGAACTCGTCGAGTCCAGAGGAAAGGATGGCAACGAACTTCACGCGCTCGAGAAGCGGAAGGGAGGTATCTGCCGCGAGATCGACGAGGCGGTCGGCAAAATCGAGCCAGGACAGCTCGCGGTTGAGGAAGCGATCGGGCTGGGCGAGCAGGCTCTCAGTCGTTATGACATCGACTTTCACACCCCAGACGCTACCGTGAAGTCGTGCAGCCCCTCGCAATCGCACCGAGGGTCAAACAGCGGCGCCGGAGCGAGCTCGGCTTGCTGCTCGTGGCTGTCGTCGTCATCCTTCTCGCCTACGTTCTGGCCTCCCTCGGCACCTACGACAAGTTGCCCCCGAACGCGTTGGGCTTCATCGCCGTGATCACCGGACTGGCGCTGGTGGTCCATGTAGCCAACCGGTTCCTCGCCCCGCAGGCGGATCCGGTCATTCTGCCGGTGGTGCTCATGCTGAACGGCATCGGCTTCGTGATGATCTACCGGCTCAACGCTGCTCCCCAGTCTGCAGCGGACGCGCCATGGCACTATCAGGCGGTCTGGACGGTGCTCGGCGTCGCCGCTTATGTCATCACGCTGCTCGCCGTGCGCCGGTCGCGCGATCTCGAGCGGTATCGCTACATGCTCGTGTTCGGCGCGCTCCTGCTCCTCGTGCTGCCGCTTGCCCCGTATCTCGGAAACACCCCTGAATATCAGCTGACCGGCGTGAGGTTGTGGATCCACGTGGGATCGATCACGTTCCAGCCGGTCGAGATCGCCAAGCTGATGCTCGTCGTCTTCTTCGCGTCGTACTTCGTGGAGAAGCGGGAGATGCTCACACTCTCGACGCGGCGGGTCGGCAACCGGCTGCTGCCGGATCTTCGGCCCCTCGGTCCGATCGCGGTCGCCTGGGTCGTGTCGCTGCTCGTCATCCTCTTTGAGCACGACATCGGCTTCTCGTTGCTCCTCTTCGTGATGTTCATCGCGATGCTGTGGGTGGCCACCGGGCGCTGGACCTACGTCGTGGGCGGCATGGTCGCCTTCGTCGCCGGCACCTACCTGGCCGCGCACCTGCCGTTCGCGAAGACCTTGATCGACCAGCGCGTGAGCGCGTGGCTCGATCCCGGAGCTCACTACAGGACCTTCGGGTATCAGACGGTGCAAGGTTGGCTCGCACTCGGCCGAGGCGGCTTGACGGGGGCGGGCCTCGGCCTCGGGACTCCTTACATCATTCCCATCGCCTACAGCGACTTCATCTTCGCCGCCATCGGCGAGGAGCTCGGGCTGCTCGGCACGAGCGCGGTGGTCGTCGGCTTCCTGCTTCTGATCGGCGCCGGCATTCGAACCGCCTTGCGTGCTCGCTCCGATTTCTCGAAGCTCGCAGCGGTCGGCTTCACTGCGATTGTCGGGTTCCAGTCCTTCTTCATCATGGCCGGCGTGCTTCGCCTGCTCCCGCTCACCGGAGTCTCACTGCCCTTCATCGGCTACGGCGGCTCGTCGCTGCTTGCGAACTATGTCCTCGTGGCCCTGCTGGTGCGCATTTCAGACGAAGGGGCTACTCCGCCAGGCGTCGTGGTCGGAGCAAGCTATCGGTCGGCCCGCCTGCGACGCCGCACACTCGTGAGCTCCGGGAGACCCGTTCCCGCGAGCGAGACGGTCGCCGCGCCCACCACGGGCGGAGTGCCCGCCTGACTGCCGGGTTAATTCGAGCCGGTGGGATCGCTGCCGGCACGGACCAGCACGCTCGGAGCAGCCATGATCGGCACGGGGAGTCGATGGCGGAGCGCGAGGGCGATCGCGTCCGAGGGCCTGCAGTCGATCACGCGGGCACCCAATCGGCCGGAAATGACCATCTCGGCGGTGAACGCCGTCCCCCGCACCGTCGTGATCCGGACCACGTCGAGCGTCATCCCGAATTCCTCGAGGATGCGTGCAAGGAGCTCATGGGTGAGCGGCCGAGGGGTTTCTAGTCCCCTGGCGGCATAGCCGATCGCGATTCCTTCGGCTCCGCCGACGGGAATCCGCAGCTCGCGGTAGGGCGGATCCGCCTCCTGCAGCACAACCACCGGATGGGTCGCGGGCAGCAGTACGACGACATCCACGAAGAGCATCTGCGACATCTCAGGTGGCGTGATCAGCGAGTCGCGATCGGGACTCAGCACGTCGAAGTCGGACACCGGAGCGTCCGGGTCCGCTTCGCTCGGCTCTAGCTCGAGCTCGCCGGGATCCAGCTCAAGCGCTGACACGGTGTCGCCGGGCTCCAGTTCGGGCTCCAGCTCGAGCCCTGACTCGCTCTCGCCCGGATCCAGCTCAAGCTCTGACTCGCTCTCGCCGGGATCCAGCTCAAGCTCTAACTCGGTGTCGCCGGGCTCCGGTTCGAACTCGGACTCGGCTTCGGCGGGCTCCGGTTCGGGCTCCAGCTCAAGCTCTGACTCGCTCTCGCCGGGCCCGAGCTCCGGCTCCGCCGACGTGAGCAGCGAACCGTCGCCGTTCGGTGGAACCACCACAGTTGGACCGGAATCGATCTCGACGGCGTCCTCGTCGGGCATCAGGGGACTCATCGGCGGTTCAATCGCCGCATCTCAACGTTCACCACAAGCCCGACCGTAGCGAAGAACACGATCAGAGCAGACCCGCCGTAGCTCACGAAGGGGAGCGGGATGCCGGCGATGGGAATGAGACCGATGGTCATGCCGACATTCTGGAAGACCGAGAAGGCCAGAAATGCAAGCGCCCCGGAGCAAAGCATCCGCCCGAGCGGGTCCTTTGCGATCTGCGCCGCCCGCAGCAAGCGGAATGCGATGATTCCGAACAACGCGATGACCACCGCCGCTCCAGCAAAGCCGAGCTGCTCCCCCACCGCGGTGAAGATGAAGTCCGTCTGTTGGGACGGGACGTAGCCGCCGTTCGTTGCGGCCCCGTGGAAGATGCCGACGCCGAAGACCCCCCCGGACCCGATGGCCGCCTTCGACTGGGCGAGGTTCCAGTTGGCGCCTTTCGTCGCGTTGTTCTGGTTGAGAAACGAAGTCAGTCGACCAAGCTGGTAGGCGTGAATCATCCCGAAGTGAAAGGCGCCCACCATCGCCGCAACACCCAGAACGGCGAGGACGACGAGTGACCTGAGCCGGACGCCCGACGTAACGATCATCACCCCGAGGGTGACGGACATGATCAACGCTGTCCCGAGATCGGGCTGCTTGTAGACGAGCAGGATCGGCACCGCGGCGAGCACGAGCACGACGACCAGGTGCCTGGGCAGCATTGTCTCCTGGCGGCTGCAATAGACGCCGACCACGACGATGAGCGCGAGAGCAGCGAACTCCGATGGCTGCAGCTCGAGCGGGCCCAGGGAGAACCATCGCTGGGCCCCGAGCGCTGAGTGCCCGAAATGGGTGAGCACCGCGACGAGGGACAGGACGATGAGGCCGTAGAACACGTAACCCCACTGCTCGAGCCTGTGATAGTCGATCAGGGCCACGACAACCATGACGACGAGGCCGATCGCGACCCAGGCGAGCTGGCGCTTCAGGTAGTACTTCGGGTCTCCGTCGATCGATATCTGCCCGACGCGCGTGGCCGAGTAGACCATGACTGCGCCGATGAACGAGAGCAGGACCGCACTGGCCACCAGGATGAAGTCGCAGTGGCGCACCAGCTCCCATACAGGGTGCCGCTCCCTACGCGTGCTCCACCTTGAGGGCACGCTCGAGTATTGAACGGCCATGGTGGGCAAGAATACCGGCGATGGCCCCAACACTCGCTGCAGCTTCGTCGGCCGGTGCGGCGCCCGGCTCCGGATACTTCTACGAACTGCTCCGCGCGCTCGGAATCGACGAGGTGACCGCGCGCCACTTACAGGACCTTCTTCTGCGGCCGCTGTCCATCGTCATCATTGTGCTGGTGGCGTGGGTGGTCTCCCGCTACGGTGCCCGGGGCATCCGGCAAACGGTCCGGAGAGTACGCAACCGGGCCGAGTTACGAGCCACTGCGGCTGCTGGGTCCGATGCCGGGCTCCCTGACAACGCCTCGGTCCACCTTGCGCTCGCGCAGCGCGTCGAGACCGTCGGGAGGATCCTGGCGAATTGCTGGCGAGTCGTCATCTGGGTCATCGCGATCCTGACGATCCTCGGGACGATCGGGATCGACCTGACGCCGCTGGTGGCGGGCGCGACGGTCATCGGCGCGACGGTAGGTTTCGGGGCCCAGACCCTCGTGAAGGACTTTCTCTCGGGTTTCCTCCTTCTCGCCGAGGACCAGTACCGCATCGGCGACGAGCTCCAGACGACGACCGCGACCGGCGTCGTCGAGGAGATGACGCTCCGGGTAACCCGGCTTCGAGGTCACGACGGGACGGTCTGGTACGTACCGAACGGTGACATCCGGACGCTCTGCAACCTCTCTCGGCATTCGATGATCAGCTTCGTGGACACGTTCATACCGCTCGGGACGGCGATCGGCCCGGCTGCCGCGGCCATCGAGGAGGAAGCCTCGGCTGCTGTCGCCCAGCCCGAGATCGCGGGCTTGGTTCTCGACACGCCCGTCATGCTGGGCGTTGAGCAGGCCGACGCGACCGGCATGCTGCTGCGACTGTCGATCCGCATCCGACCAGGGAGCGGTGACACGGTCGCCCGCGCGATCCGTACCCGGGTCGCAGCTCGCCTGGCCGCCGACGACCTGCTGCAGGGTGGGGCTGCCCCGGACGCCTGAGATCTGCCTCGCATCCGGCGCGACGGCGGGGCCGGGGCTAGCCAGCTCGGGAGGTATCTCCTCCCACCACGGACCACATCACGCTGAGTGGAGGCTCCGCACCGGTCCAAAGCCGGATCTGATGGGCCGCCTGATGGACGAGCATTCCGAGGCCGTTGCGAACCGTCGCACCCTGGCGCCGCGCCTCGAGAAGAAATGGCGTCAGCGGCGGGTCGTAGACGAGGTCCACCACGAGTTGGCCGGACCCGAACTTCGACGGATCAACGCCGGCGACGAATTCCGACCCACTTCCGCCGGGCGCAGCCCCCGGCGAATCCCCGCCCGAGGCGTCGCGACCGGCCATCGCCACCGGCGTCGCCTGCACCACCAGGTCCATGCCGCTGAGCTCGGCCGGCCGCCCGACCCGCGCCACCTTCGGCGCCAGCGCGGCTGATCGCCAGGCGGGAGTCACCGTCCTGTTGACGATGATGATCTGCTCGGCACCCGCCTCCGCCAGCGCGAGCACCGCGGCTCTGCCGGCTCCACCCGCGCCGATCACTCCGCAGCGCCGTCCGGCCGGGTCGAAGCGCGCCCCTTCGCGAAGGTCGTCGAGGAGGCCATCGCCGTCGGAGTTCTCAGCGAATACGGCCCCGGCCTCGAAGACCAGCGTGTTCGCGGCCCCGAGCCGGCGCACCCTCGCAGAGCGGCGGCCCGCCAGGCGGGCGGCGGCGTCCTTGTGCGGCATCGTCACCGACAATCCCCGGACCCCGAGCATCGCCGCCCCCGCCACCGCGCCCTCCAACGACCCCGGCGGCACTTCGAACGCGAGGTAGCTCCAATCGAGGCCCATGATCCCGTAGGCCGCATTGTGCAGCAGCGGCGAAAGCGAATGCCCGACCGGAAAGCCGACCACCCCCGCGATGGTGGTCGACGACGTCGGCCACGCCGCCATCGGTCGGGTGCCGGATGGCATCTCGGCGAACTGGCTCATCATTTGCCCCGATTCTGGTCGAGCCATGCTTGCAGAAGCACCGTCGCGGCCACGGCATCGATCGGCACGCGACGCGCCCGGGAAGCGGCACTGGGCCGGCTCGGACGGCGAGCGCGCTCGCCGCCACGGGCTCGCACCGGATCAGGCGGCAATCGCCGGCGGTCGGCTTCAACGGTCGTCAGTCGCTCGTCGTGCAGTGCCACCGGCACGTCGAGCTCCGACGCGAGCGCCGAGGCTTCGGCGGCGGCGGCCGATGCGGCAGGTCCGCGCTCGCCCGCCAGGGTCAAGGGCAGCCCGATCACGACGAGGCCGGCTCCGAGCTCCGCCACAAGAGCGGAGATGGCGCGGCGGTCGGCCTGTGGATCCCCGCTGCGGGTGAGCACCGAGTGCGGGGTCGCGAGGCGACGCCTCGAGTCGCTGAGGGAAACGCCGATGCGCCGCTCCCCGAGGTCGATACCGACGACTCGGGTGCCGACGGCCGGCCCCGTCTCTACAAGCTCCGATTCCGGGCGGCCGTCTGTCAAGCCATTGCCTCTTCGTCGTCTCGGCCCAAGGCTTCATAGAGCTTGAACAGCGCCTCTTCTACTCCCGCGACGTTCCTCCCGCCGGCAGTGGCCAGCTCCGCCGTCCCTCCCCCGCCTCCCCCGAGCGCGCCGGCAGCCGCGGTCACCGCTGCTCGGGCATCCACGCCGGAGCCCTTCACTGCCGCCACGACGAGCGCCACCCGCTCGGGACCGGTCACACCCACGATGCCCACGGCCCCGATCCCAGGATGGTCCCGAACCGCGATCGCAAGCTCCCGCAACTCCCCGGCCTCGAGTCCGTCCCGCCGCCCGACCGCGCGGCCCGCGACGGCCTTCGCAGCCAGGAGGTCGGCCTCGCCCCGCAGCTGCTCTTCGCGCAAAGCTCGGAGCTGCTCCTCGAGTGACCGCTGGCTCGCCAGCAGCCGGTCGACGGCGGACGGAAGATCGCAAGCTTGGGTCCGGAGGCGTTCCGCGGCCTGCTCGACGGTGCGCTCGTAGAGGCGCATGCGAGCGAGGGAAGCCGCGCCCGTGACTGCCTCTATCCGGCGCGTGTTCGATCCGATCGACGCCTCCGACACGATCTGCAGCGGCCCGATCGTCCCCAGGGCGCTTACATGGGTGCCCCCACACAGCTCGACCGAGTCGCGACCGGCTTCGACCACGCGCACGACGTCACCGTACTTGTCGCCGAAGAAGGCCATGGCACCGGTGGTCTCGGCTAGCTGGCGGGACGTCTCGTAGACCCGGACCGGTTCGTTACCCAGCACCTCGGCGTTGACGAGATCCTCCACGCGGGCGATCTCTTCCTCGGACATCGGGCCGAAATGGCTGAAGTCGAACCGCAAGCGGTCCGGCGCCACGAGCGAGCCCTGTTGGCGCACGTGGTCCCCGAGGACCTGTCGCAACGCCCAGTGAAGAAGGTGCGTTCCCGTGTGATTGCGGCGGATCGCCTCCCTGCGGTCGAGGTCGATCGCCGCGGCAGCCTCCTGGCCGGCCTCGACAGAGCCCTCCAGGAGGTAGCCGAGGTGCCGAGTCAATCCTTCGACGACCGAATTCGCATCCAGCACCCGGACCCCACCGGTGGCGGTCGTGATCGTCCCGGTGTCCCCCACCTGGCCGCCCCCCTCGGCATAAAACGGCGTCCGGTCGAGGAAGACCTCGATCAAGTCCGCGCCGGCGGGCGCCTGCTCGCCGTCGACGTTGGCAAACGAACGGTCGACCGAGCTCGGGATCGCCGCGAGCACCCGGGCCTCGGCGGCCGGCTCGTGGCATCCGAGGAACTCGGTCGAGCCGAAGCGCGAGCGGATCTCACTCCACTCGGCCGCCACTTCCTCGGGCGTCAAGGCACCGGAGCGGCCGGCCTCGCGGGCCCGCCGACGCTGGGACTCCATCGCCGTTTCGAAACCGGCCCTGTCCACCTCGATCCCCCGCCCGCGAGCGATCTCCTCGGTGAGGTCGATCGGGAACCCGTGGGTGTCATGGAGCCGGAAGGCGACGTCGGCCCCGACCGACGCCCCGCCTCTTGCGAGCTCCTCCTCGAGCAGCGTCGTCCCGGATCGCAGTGTGCGCAGGAAGGCCTCCTCCTCGTGGAGGGCGATGCGCGTGAGGAGATCCCGATCACGCAGGAGCCTCGGATAGGCGCTGCCCATGACTTCGGCCACGACGTCGATCATGCCCGGGGTGACGAGGCCCTTGGCGCCGAGGCGCTGTGCCACGAGTACGGCCCGGCGAATGAGCCGGCGCAGGACGTAGCCGCGACTCTCGTTCGAAGGAAACACCCCGTCGCAGATCAGGAACGCAAAGGTGCGGGCGTGGTCGGCGACGATGCGAAGGCCGACATCGGTCTCCTCCGAGCTGCCGTAGACGCGGCCCGTCACGTCCGACGCCGCCGCGAGGATCGGCGCGACGAGGTCGGTGTCGAAGACGGACTCGACGCCCTGCAGCTGCGTCAGGATGCGGTCGAGTCCCGCTCCCGTGTCGATGTTGCGCTGCGGGAGCTCGGTGAGCGAGCCGTCGGCGGCGCGCTCGTACTGCATGAACACGAGGTTCCAGATCTCGACATAGCGCTCGCCCCCCTGTGCCGGGCCGCCGGCGGGACCGTACCGCGGTCCCCGGTCGAAGAAGATCTCCGAGCACGGGCCGCAAGGACCGGTCTCGCCCATCTTCCAGAAGTTGTCCTCGTCGAGCCGCTGCAACCGGCCCGCGAGCAAGCCGGGAACCTCGTGCCAGAGCGCCTCGGCCTCGTCGTCGGAGACGTGAACGGTCACCCAGAGGTCCGCCGGGTCGAGCCCGAATCCCTCGGTGAGCAGCTCCCAGGCATAGGCGATCGCCATCTCCTTGAAGTAGTCGCCAAAGCTGAAGTTGCCGAGCATCTCGAAGAACGTCACGTGGCGCGACGTCGTTCCGATCACGTCGATGTCGACCGTACGCACACAGGGCTGCACCGTCGTCGCACGGGGCCCGGGCGGAGGAGACTCGGCAAGAAAGTACGGCTTGAACTGCACCATGCCCGCAATCGTGAACAGCATCGTCGGGTCGTTCGGCACGAGGCTCGCGGGCGGGAGCGCGAGGTGGCCACGATCGACGAAAAGGCTCGTGAAGGTGTCGCGCAGCTGGTCGGCGTTCACCCTCTGCTCTGCCCCTCCCCCGTTGCCGCGCCTTGCGCGCCCTCACGTCCCGCAGCGCCCGGATCTGAGGCGCCCAGCCGAGCCCTCCACCGCTCCGCCAGCACCTTCTCGGCGCCGTGCTGTGACGGTTCGTAATAGCGGCGGCCCGCAAGCCCCTCGGGAAGGTAGACGGCTTCGACGAACCCCCGCGGGTCGTCGTGAGGGTACTCGTAGCCCGCACCGTGCCCCAACGCATTGGCCCCGCGGTAATGCGCGTCCCGCAGCCCCGGCGGCACCGGCCCGAGCGGGCGGTCGCGGACATCGCGCTGCGCCGCCCACCATCCCGTCGCGACCCGGTTCGACTTTGGCGCCAGCGCGAGGTGAACGACGGCCTGAGCCAGGTTCAGACCCGCCTCGGGAAGCCCGACGAACTCGACGGCGTGGGCCGCGGCGGCCGCGATCCCGAGCGCGTGGGGATCGGCCATGCCGACGTCCTCGCTCGCGAGGATCACGAGGCGCCGTGCGACATAGCGCGGGTCCTCGCCGGCCTCGATGAGCCGCGCCATCCAGTAGAGCCCCGCGTCCGGATCCGAGCCACGCACGCTCTTGATGAGGGCCGAGATGAGGTCGTAGTGCTCCTCCCGCCCGTGGCGGAAGGCCCGGGTCTCGCGGGCGCCCTCGACGTCCTCCATCGAGATCGTCGGCACGGGTTCGTTCTCCGCCGGCGACGGCTCGGGGCTCCCACGGACGCGACCACGGGCAAGAGCCATCGCCACCTCGAGGGTGGTGAGCACGGCCCTCGCGTCTCCCTCGACGAGGTCGACGAGCCGGGTGATCGCGTCCGGCTCGGCCTCGAAGCCCTCGACGCGCAGGGCACGCTCGGCGAGCTCTCGGAGATCGTCCGGCGTGAGGGCCTCGAACCGCCACAGCGTCGACCGGCTGAGCAGCGGGGCGTTCAAGGCGAAGAAGGGATTCTCGGTCGTCGCTCCCACGAGCACGATCACGCCTTCCTCGACACCGTGCAGGAGCGCGTCCTGCTGTGCTTTGTTGAACCGGTGCACTTCGTCGAGGAACAGGATCGTTCCTCTGCCCTCGGTCCCGAGTGCGCGCCGGGCATCGTCGAGCTCGTTTCGTACGTCCTTCACGCCGGCGTCGACCGCCGAAAGGGCTCGGAAGCGGCGTGCCGTGTGCTCGGCGAGGAGGCGTGCCACGGTCGTCTTTCCCGTCCCTGGCGGTCCAAAGAACACTGCCGAGCTGAGCCGGTCGTCCTCGACGAGGGCGCGGAGCGGCGCGCCCGGGCCGAGAAGGTGGCGCTGGCCGACGACTTCGTCGAGGCGCCTGGGGCGCAGTCGGGCCGCAAGCGGCGCTCGGGACGTGAGCTCCTCGTCGGCAGCGACGTCGAACAGGTCAGGCGGGCGGCCGCTGCCCGCACGGCTCGGCGGGCTCGGAGTCACGTGCGGCTCGGGCCCGGCGGCTCGGACGGCTCGGGCGACTTGGCCGCGACGACCCGGATCCCGAGCTCGGCCAGCTGCCTCGGCCCCAACGGCTTCGGGCCGCCCGACATGAGGTCGGCTCCCGACTGCGTCTTCGGATACGCGATCACCTCGCGGATATTGTCCTCGCCGGCCAGGAGCGCGACGAGGCGATCGAGGCCGACGGCGAATCCACCGTGCGGCGGCGCGCCGTACCGGAACGCCCCGAGCAGGAAGCCGAAACGGGACTCCGCGTCCTCGTCGGTGATGCCGAGCGCTGTGAAGACGCGGCGTTGGATGTCCGCCCGGTGGATACGGATGCTGCCCGAACCGAGCTCCCAACCGTTCAAGACCAAGTCGTACGACTGCGACCGCACGGCCATCGGATCACTCTCGAGCAGGTCGAGGTCATCAGGGTGCGGCATCGTGAAGGGATGGTGCGCAGCAATGGGGTGACCTTCGTCGTCGATGCCCTCGAAGAGCGGGAACTCGGTGATCCAGGTGTAGCGGAAGGGCCGCTCGCTGATGGGGGGCTGACCGAGGTCGAGGCGGAGCTGACCCAGCACCTTGCAGGTGCGCGTCCGTTCGCCGGCGACGACGAGCACCAGATCGCCCGGCTCGGCCGAGGTCGTGGCGACGATTCGCTGCTGCTCCGGCTCGGAGAGGAACTTCGCCACCGGCGACTCCAGCCCGCCCTCGGCCCCCACCCGCATCCACACCAGCCCGGCCGCCCCGAGCTGCCGGGCGCGCTCCACGAGCGCGTCGAGCCGGCTTCGCGGCGAATCGCCCCCGCCGGGCACGCAAAGCGCCCGGACACAGGGCGCCTTGAAGGCGTTGAACTCCGTACCCGCGACTGCGTCTGCGAGGTCGATGAGCTCCATCTGAAAGCGGAGGTCCGGCTTGTCGGTCCCGAACCGGTCGAGAGCGTCGTTCCAGGTCATGGATACGATCTCCGGGGGTCGCTCGCCGGTGGCCGCGAACGTCGCCTCGATCACGGCCTCGCTCACGAAGCCGAGCACCTCGCTCTGACCGACGAAGGAAGCCTCGATGTCGAGCTGGGTGAACTCGAACTGGCGATCGGCCCGCAGATCCTCGTCCCTCATGCAGCGCGCGATCTGGTAGTAGCGGTCGACCCCTCCGACCATGAGGAGCTGCTTGGCGATCTGGGGGCTCTGGGGGAGCACGTAGAACGAGCCGCGCTGCAACCGCGACGGGATCGCGAACTCGCGGGCTCCCTCCGGCGTCGGCGTCCACAGCAGCGGCGTCTCGACCTCGACGAATCCCTGGCGCTCCATGGCCCGTCGCAGTGCACTGTTCACCTGCGCCCGGAGCCGCAGATTGCGTTGCATGCGCTCGGTCCGGAGATCCAGGTACCGGTACCGGAGCCGGACCGCCTCATCGGTCTCCGAACGCGCGTCGAGGGAGAACGGCGGAGGCTCGGCCGTCGCAAGGACTTCGACCTCGCAGTCGCCGAGCTCGACCTCGCCGGTCGGAAGTGCCGGGTTCACCGTGCCTTCGGGACGGAGCCGCACGGTGCCGGTGATCCGGAGCACATGCTCTGACCGCAGGTCGTGCGCGCCGTCGACGACGCACTGGATGATCCCGGTGTGGTCGCGGAGATCGACGAAGGCGAGGTGCTCGCCGTGCTCTCGCCGGCGTGCCAACCAGCCGCACACGCCTGCGATTCTGCCGGCGTCACCGGCGCGCAGCGCGCCACAATAGTCGGAGCGGAGCCCGCGGGGGGCGAACGCCTCGGTATCTGCCCCGGGCGTGAACGCCCCGTCGTCGGCGGAGCTCATGACATCCTCGTGATCTCTCCGAGACGGGCCGCGAGCTGCTCACGCCGCACCTTCTCCTCCAAGCCGGCTCCCGATCCCTGCATCACCCGCACCGTGACGAAGCCTGCCGCGATGTCGTCCTTGCCGACGATGCAGGCAACTTTCGCGCCCGAGCGCCCCGCCACCTTCATCTGCGCCTTCATGGAACGGGCGTCGAACGCATGGTCGACGGCGAAGCCCGCCGCCCGCAGCTCATGGCTGAGCTCGAGGGCGATCCCTTCGTCGGTCGCATCCACGACGAATGCGTCGAGTGCCCGGCTGAGCTTCAGGTCGCCGGCGGAAAGCGCGCCGTCGGCGTCGCAGGCGAGCAGGATCCTCTCGATCCCGGCACCGAAACCGACCCCGGACACGTCAGGGCCGCCGAGTGCCGCCACCAGCCCGTCGTAGCGGCCGCCACCGCCAACGCCCTCGAGGACGTCCGAGCCGTACTCGAACGTCGTGCGCGTGTAGTAGTCGAGGCCCCGGACGAGGAAGTCGTCCTGCTCGTAGTCGATCGCCAGCCGGTCGAGCCCGCCAAGCACCGTGGCGAATGCTTGGCGACAGTCGTCGCACCACGAGTCGCGCAGCCGCGGCGCTCCCGCCCGCACGCCTCGGCACTCGGGGCGCTTGCAGTCGAGGATACGGAGCGGGTTCACCGCCCACTTGTACCGGTGCTCGTCGCACAACTCGTCGCTGTGCGACTCCAGATACGCCGACAACAGGTCGCGATAGGCGGGGGCGCAGTTCTTGTCGCCGAGCGAATTGACCCGCAATCGGAGCGACGACAAGCCGAGCTCGGCGTAGAGCCCGTCCAGCAGTGAGATCACCTCCACGTCGGCGATCGGATCGTCGGTGCCGAGAATCTCGACGCCGAGCTGATGGTGCTGGCGGAAGCGTCCGGCTTGAGGGCGCTCGTACCGGAACATCGGCGCCACGTAGAAGGCCTTGAAAGGAGAGACCGGGCGGTGCTGCACATAGGCGCGCACCACCGAGGCCGTCCCTTCCGGACGGAGCGCGATCTGGCGCCCGCCGCGGTCGGTGAACTCGTACATCTCCTTCGAGACCACGTCGGAGGAGTCGCCCGAGCTCCGGCGGAAGACCTCGGCGTCCTCGAAGCCGGGGCTCACGACGAGGCCGAACCCGAACCGTTGCGCCCAGCAGGCGAAACGTCCGACGAGCTCACTCCAACGGGCGCTCTCGGGAGCCAAGATGTCCTGAGTCCCCTTCGGGGACTGAAAGCTGGGAATGGCGCTACCAGGCCTTAGGAGGGGACCGATGCCCGCGCGCGAGCCCGTTCGCCCCCGCGACGAGCGGCTCGGGGGAATGCTGGGGATGAGACGGCGCCCAGCCGCTGCGCGTTGCCTGGCATTGCCGGTCAGTCTACGGCCGCCTCCCTCGGCGGCGCGCTGTCGTTCGGGGTCGTGCGGTCAGGCTGTCGGCGCGGGGACACCGCCTCTTCCGGGTAGGAGGCGGTAGGCGTCATAGACGCTGTCGAGCTGCTTCAGCGCTTCGAGCACGGACTCGAGATGCGCCGGATCCGCAAGCTCGAACTCGAAGCGCATGCGGCTCACCCGGTCGGGCGTCGTGTGCGTCGACGAGGAGATGATGCTCACGTGATGCTCGGAGAGCACTTTGGCGACGTCGGCCAGCAGCCGGTTGCGATCGAGTGCCTTCACCTCGATGGCGGCGACGAAGACCCCGCTTCGATCCTCGTCCCACTCCACCTCGATCAGGCGCTCCTTGTCGTCGGCGGCGAGGGCGAGCGCGTTCGCGCAGTCCTCGCGGTGCACCGAGACGCCGCGACCACGGGTGACGAACCCGATCACCCGGTCACCCGGAACCGGCGTGCAGCATCGGGAAAGGCGGACCATGACGTCGTCGAGGCCCTCGACGTAGATGCCACCCGAGCCGCGGCGGTGGCTCGGCCGGCGGGGCTGCAGCGCGGTGGAAGGCAGCTGCTCCTCGCCGTCGCCGCCGCGCAGCTCCCGCTCGAGGCGCTGCACGAGCGCTTGGCCGGAGATGTGGCCCTCGCCGAGGGCGGCATGGAGCGAGTCGAGGTCGCCGTAGCCCATCGACGCCGCCACCGCCATGAGCGCGGGGGAGCTCTGGAGCTTCTGGATCGGCAGCCCAGCTCGCCGGAGCGACCGCACGAGCTCCTCTCTGCCGGTCTCGATCGCGTCCTCGCGGCGCTCGCGCGAGAACCATTGCCGGATCTTGTTGCGGGCACGAGGAGAGGTCACCAGCTGCAGCCAGTCACGCGACGGACCGGCGGAGGCGATCTTGGAGGTGACGACCTCGACGGTGTCGCCCGAGTGCAATTGCGAGTCGAGTGGCAGCAAACGGCCGTTGACCCGCGCGCCAACGCACCGGTGCCCGACCTCGGTGTGAATCGCGTACGCGAAGTCGACGGGAGTCGCGCCCGCCGGCAAGGTGATGATCTGGCCCTTCGGCGTGAAGACGTAGACCTCGTCCTGCTCGAGGTCGATCTTGAGCGTCTCCAGGAACTCGACGGGGTCGGGAGTCTCGCGCTCCCAGTCGACGATCCGCTGCAGCCACTCGATCTCGTCGGTGGACCGCGCGCCGCGCTGGGCGGTGGGCTTGGTGCTCGGCTTGGTGGAGGCGCCCTCTTTGTAACCCCAGTGCGCAGCGATCCCGTGCTCGGCACGGCGGTGCATCTCCTGGGTCCGGATCTGGATCTCGAGCGGCTTGACCCGAGGGCCGACGACGGTCGTGTGCAGCGACTGGTAGAGGTTGAACTTCGGAGAATTGATGTAGTCCTTGAAGCGGCCCTGCACCGGCGGCCACAAGGCGTGCACCGCTCCGAGCGACGCCCAGCAGTCCTTCTCCGCGGTCACGATCACCCGGATCGCGACGAGATCGTGGATCTCGTCGAACTCCTTGCCCCGCACGACCATCTTCTCGTAGATGCTCCAGAGGTTCTTCGGGCGCCCGGTGACCTCGGCCTCGATCCCCGCCTCGGCGAGGCGGGAGCGAACGACGGCGAGTACGTCGGCGAGCTCGACTTCGCGCCGCGGGGCGCGTGTGGCGACCATCTGAGCGATCTCACCGAATCGCTTCGGGTGGAGCGTCTCGAACGCGAGATCCTCCAGTTGCCACTTCACTTCCTGGATCCCGAGCCGGTGCGCCAACGGCGCGTAGATGTCCCGAGTCTCCTCTGCGGTCCGGCGCTGCTTCCACTCGGGCATCACCGACAGCGTCCGCATGTTGTGGAGCCGGTCGGCCAATTTGATGACGAGCACCCGCCAGTCGCGGGCCATCGCGACGAGCATCTTGCGCATCGTCGCGGCCTGCTGCGCCTCTTTCGAATCGAAACGGAGCCGGTCCAACTTCGTAACCCCGTCCACAATCGCCGCCACCGCCGGGCCGAACTCCGCCTCGATCTGGGCGAGACTCGCTCCGGTGTCCTCGACGGCGTCGTGCAGCAGCGCCGCGGCCGCGCTCACCGTGTCCAGGCCGAGATCGGCGATGATGGTCGCGACCGCTACCGGATGGGTGATGTACGGCTCGCCCGAGAGCCGGTGCTGGCCCTCGTGAGCCTTCGTCGCGAAAGCATGGGCACGCCGAACGAGGTCGAGATCCTCGCCGACGCGCCGGACCGAGAGAGTGGAGAGGATCCCTTCCACATCGGCGGTCGGTGGCGGGATGAGGGCGCGGGCAGGGTTTTCCGGCGGCGCCTCGACCAGCTCTGCCGTCGGACCACTCGGCAACGGATCGACCACCGACATGGTCCAAATCTACCCGCGCCGGGCCGCCGGGCCGGTGAGCCCGCTGCCAGTTGGACCGCAGTCCAGGTACGATGCCAGCGACGCCTCGTCACGAATCAATCCCCGAGACTGGCCCAGTGGAGAACCGCGCCGTGACTACGACCCCGGATTTCGGAAGCGAAGCGACCGATCCGCCCGAAGGGGCCGATCCGGCCGGAGCGGCGGAGATGGCCCAAGCAGCCGAGGAACCTCGCCCGCTCCACGCGAAGCCACCGTCGCTCAAGCCGGCCCTCTTCGTGCTCGCGTGCGTGGCGGTCGTGTCGATCGGCGGGTTCGCGCTCGCACTCGTGGGCAACGGAGGGGCGGCGTCGCCCACCGTCAGCGGGCTCGGGATACCGGTACCGGGAGTGAACCTGTCGGCGATCGGCGCAGCCCAGGTGCTCCGTCGCATCACAAGTGCAGGGTCGCCGCCGAGCGATGTCCTCGACTCGCTCGTCGTGCCGAACGGCGCCCGGATCATCAGCACGACCTCGCAGGATGCCGAGGTGGACCAGTACGACCGGAGCATCTACTTCGAGATCGACACGACCTCCAAGGAGCTGCTCAAGTTCTACCAAGTGGAGCTGAAACGAGCCCGTTGGTCACCTCTCGGGACCTACCCCCTCCCGGGCGCGGGAGAGGAGCTCCTCGCCCGCCGGGCCGGTTCCGACGGTTACGAGTGGGAGGTCGGGGTGGTGGTCACGCCCGTCAATCCCGCGATCTCACCCTCGCTCGCCGGGGGGGGCCAGACCTCGCCGACGATGGGTCTCAGTATTCGCCTCTTCCAGATTCCCGACGGCTCCTGACTCAGCCGGCGGACTTCGGTCGCCTTGGCCGAGAGCGGTGGGCGAAGCAGGACTGCCCAGGTCAGCAAGTTGAGCGGATAGATGAGATACCCGAATCGGGTCGCCGGAGCGAGAAGCGTGGCGAGCAACATCGCAAGCCCGCTGAACCCAGCAGCGCTCTGCGGATCCCCGGGGCGCAACTTCCAGAGCCCATATCCGACCACGGCGACGCCGATGGCCGCCAGAAGCGCGATCAGCTCCGGCTTGGCTCCCGGGAAGAGCTTGACGAGCTCCTGGCCGATCAGCGGGCTCGCCGCGGGCGACGTCACCTTCGTGAGGCCGAGCGGGAATCGAATCGCGTTGAGGATGAACGCATGCGGGTCCGCCCCGACGCCGATTCCGAGCACCGGGATGACGACCGCCGCGACGGCTAACGAATATCGAAGGATCGCCCGCCGCCCGAGCCGGTCCCATTCACCGAGCGCGAGCAGGAACAGCAACGGCCACGCCGTGAACTTGAGCGTGCCGGCGAGTCCCATGGCAAGCCCGGACCACACCGGTCTTCGCCGGGTCGCCAGCGCGAGAGCGAGAAACAGCAACGCCAGGACCGGAAGATCGTCCCCGCCAGTCACCATCGGCAGAGCTCCGCTGGGCAGGACGACCGCGACCTGGAAGATGCGCCATCGCCTTCGGGAGGAGGTGTCCGCGACCAGCAGGGCCCCAGCGAGGACGATCAGGGTGAATCCGCTGAGCGCGATTCTGGCGTCTTTTAGCTCAGGCGGTCCGGAAGTCGCGTTGACGAGCCCGAAGGGGATCATTCCCGGCAGATAGGGGAAGAACGAATTCGCTCCCTGGTTCTGCAGCGAGCCGCCGGCGTTCTTGGGATCGGACGGGTAGCAGTCCTTATGGTGGGCAACGCGGTCACCGCAGGCCTCGATCACGGTCACCTCATTCTGCGCTCCCGCCTTGGACTCGGCGCGCAGGATCACCTCGACGGTGAGCGGCAGCAGCACGACCGTCAAAAGGAGGCCGAGCACGATGCCTTGCCGCACGCGGTCGCGCCCCTTGCGCGGCGCTGCGCCGGCGTTGCGGGCCCGTCGACGGGAGACCACCCAGCAGATTCCGGCCGCCAGCACGTACGGGCCGATCGACATCGCCGCCCACTGGCGGTAATCGCGGCTCTCGGCCAGGAGGATGGTGCCGAGCGCGAAAACCGCTGCGAGAACGTAGAGAATCGCGTCCTGCTCGAGGACCGAGAGCGCTACGCAACGATCCCGCCAGCGAACCCCCGTGCGCCAGACCACGGCCATTCCTCAGAGCGTACCGGTCCGGCGGGCGCCCGAAGCGGACGCGCAAGGGCCGCCCGCGCGAACGCGGACGGCCCTGAACCCGATCGTCTGCTCAGCGATTGGGCTGAGGCGTGTAGCGCAGGTACGGCTTGACCGCGCGGAAGCCTTTCGGGAACTTCTCCTTCGCATCCTCGTCGCTGATGGCCGGCACGATGATGACGTCCTCTCCCTCATGCCAGTTGACGGGTGTTGCGACCGAGTAGTCGGCCGTGAGCTGCAGCGAGTCCAGCACCCGGAGGATCTCCTCGAAGTTCCGGCCCGTGCTCGCCGGGTACGTAATCGTGAGCTTGACCTTCTTGTCCGGCCCGATGAGGAACACCGAGCGCACCGTCATGGTGTCGCTCGCGTTCGGGTGGATCATCCCGTAGAGGTCCGCCACCTTGCGGTCGGGATCGGCGATCAAGGGATAGTTCAGCGCGTGGCCGGTGGCGTCAGCGATGTCCCCGACCCAGCGCTCGTGGGAGTCGAGGGGGTCGACCGAGAGTCCGATAACCTTCGCGTTTCGCTTTTCGAACTCGCCCTTCAGGCGTGAGACCTCGCCAAGCTCGGTCGTGCAGACCGGCGTGAAGTCCTTCGGGTGCGAGAAGATGATCCCCCACCCGTCGCCCAGCCACTCGTAGAAATTGATCGTGCCGTCGGTGGTTTCGGCGGTGAAGTCGGGGGCGACGTCGCCCAGCTGAAGTGCCATCGTGTATCTCCTGTTCGGTTGTGTCCGGTCCGGTGCTCGGCCCGCAGGGCGCCGCGTGCCTTTGGCGATGACATTAGTCGGATTTCCTTCGCGACCGGGTCAAGAACGGGGGCCCCGCGGGGCCGAATTCGACCGGTCGCAGGGGTGCTGCGATCCGGTCACGTGGCTCCGGAGGCTCGGTCTTCGGGATCCTGCGGCTCGGTCGTCGGCTCCTGTTCGCCCGCCGTCGCATGCTGCCCGCCAGCCTTGCGGTGCTCGCGGACCTTGCGCCAGATCACGACACCCACGATCACGGTGACGATGAGGACGATGAGTGATGTCGACGCCTTGCCCGCGGCCGATATCACGCGTTCGTAGGACTTGCCGGCAAAGTAGCCGGCGAGGGTGAAACCCGTGCCCCAGCAGATCCCGCCGAGGGCGTTCCAGAACAAAAAGGAGCGGTAGGTCATGCCGGACATTCCCGCGACGCCGGGGATGACTGCCCGGAAGAGTGCCGTGAACCTGCCCACGAAGATCGCAGGGCCCCCGCGTCGCTGCAGGAACTCGCTGCTCTGTTCGGCTCCACGCCGAGCCTTTGCGGGAAGCCGGCGCAGCAGCGCTGGCCCGAAGCGCCGGCCGACCTCGTAGCCGACCGAGTCCCCCGCCACGGCACAGACCACGACGAGCACCAGGATCCTGACGAGGCTGACGTGATGGAAGGAGGCCAGAACTCCCCCGAGCACGACCGCGGTCTCTCCGGGCAGCACGAAGCCGAGGAAGAAACTGGCCTCGCCGAAGCACAGGCCGCCGACGACGAGATAAGCCGGCCACCCGTGCAAGCCCAGCACCCCGTGCAGCAACGAGCTCATGACCGATCCCGGCTGCGCACGGCCGAAGTGTAGGTGGCGAGGGCGGCGCGACGGTCGTGTGGATCGGGATCCCCGCTGGAGGTTCCCGCCGTTTCGGGCGACGGCACGGTATCGTTCCGCCGATGTCGACAGCGGCACGGCGCCGGTTCCGCGCGGGTGACCGCCTCGCCGTCGCCCTACTGAGCGCCGTCTCGGCTGGAATGGCGATCCTTCCCACCGCCTTCGGCCGCCCGATCATGAACGGCGACAACCTCGAGCAGAATTACCCGTTGCGTGTCCTGGTCGGCCAGATCGTCCGCGACGGCCACCTGCCGTTCTGGAACTCCTTCATCTGGAGCGGGACCCCACTCCTCGCCGGCTGGAACGCCGGGGCCGCCTTCCCAGGCACGTGGCTCTTCGCATTGCTTCCCGACATCTGGGCGTGGGCGGTCAACCTGCTCATGGTGGGGCTCCTCGGGACAATCGGCACCTACGTCTTCCTGCGCCGCCAGCCGATCGGACCGACCGGGTCCTTTATCGGGTCGGCAACGTTCGCCTTCACCGGGTTCATGAACGGCCAGTCGGCGCACCTGGGACTCGTGCTCGGGACGAGCCTGCTCCCCTTCGTACTGATCGGGGTTGACGAGATCGCGCGGCGTCTCGACGATCGCCCGCTCGCCGATTTGCTGGCGCCTGCGCTGCTCGTGAGCGCTTCCGGAGCGCTCGTGGTCCTCGCCGGCGAGCCCCGCGCGATCTCGAGTGACGCGATCGTCATCGGGATCTACGTGCTGGCGTGGTGCTGGCGCTCCCCGGCTCGGGCCACACGCCTCCTCCTCGTGCTCGCGGCCGCCGGCGCCCTCGCGCTGGCGTTGTCCGCCGTCCAGTGGCTGCCCGGGGTTCAGTTTCTCCGGGCGTCCGAGCGGGGCGCAGGGGGCTATCCCCTCTTCGCGATTGGGTCGCTTGCGCCGTCGTGGGGCGTCTTCTTCCTGCTGCCGTATCTGCTCGGCGGCTACGGCAACTTCGGCCTGCCCGTCTTCTCCGGCCCGCTGAACCTGCCCGAGCTGAGCTTCGGCGTCGGGATCCTCCCGCTCGTGGCGTTCGTCTCGCTGCTGCCGGTCGCGCTGCGCCGGCACTCGGGGAGCCGCCTCGGCGTGTGGTACGTGCTGGCGATCGTGGGCCTCGTGCTCGCTCTCGGCACGAGCACCCCCCTCGGCCATCTGCTTTGGCACCTTCCCCTCTATGGAGGCCAACGACTGCAGAACCGGAACATCGTCATCACCGACTTCGCGCTCGCAGTGCTCGTCGCCTACTGGGCCGACCGCCTCTCGACCGACCGCGCGTCGGTCTCGGGCGTGTCGAGGGAGCACTCGCCGAAGCATCGGGCGGAGGCACGTCCCACGCTCCCGGAACGCTTGGCGCGTTGGGCCAGTGCGCTTCCGGCGCTGGCGGTCCTCGTGATCGTCGCGGTCTTTCTCGCCCACCCGATCGGCCTCGAGCGCTTGCTTCGCGTGCGACAGCTGGACTCCGCCCGCGCCCACGAGCTGCTCGGCTATCTCGTTCCCGCCTGTGTGCTCGCGGTTGCCGTCGGCATCTTCGCCCTGTTCGCCAGTCGCCTGTCGCCTCTGGTGCGCCACGGCGCGCTCGTTATGGTTGCCGTCGCCGAGATCGGATTCCTTGCCGCCAACGGCCCCTACGCGCTCGCTCCGGCCGTCACGATCGCAGCGACGAATCCGGCGACCGCGAAGCTGGCGGCACTCACCGGAAGTCAGGGCAACTACGGCTTCTACGACCCGCACTTCTACGTCGCGCCTTCGACGCAGCCGATCGCCGAACAGCTCGGCTTCTTCGATCTGGGGATCCTGCACCACATCTCGAGCGTCCAGGGCTACGGGTCGATCGTGTCGCAGCTGTACGAGAACGCCACGGCTTCGCACCCCGTCGGCAACTTCGATCTCGAGGCACTGGCGGGCTCGACGGGCAACGTGCTCGATCTGCGCACCCTGCTCACGAGCCGGCAGTACCTTGCTCAGAGCATTCCCGACCACGCGGCAGTTCCGATCCTCACCGAGCGCGGACCGCGATTCGACGTCGGGACCGGCGAGCGGGTGCTGAAGGGCCAAGCGCCGGCGCAGACCGGTCCGTGGTTCGTTCTGCCGGGCTCAAACCGCACGTGGTTCCTGCCCGAGGTCCTCAAGGGCGCATCGGTCACTCTCGTGCTCGATCCGACCGTGCGGCCCCGGCCGAAAGACCTTGCCGTCGCCTTCGTAGACTCCCACGGCCGATCCGTCAGCGAGAACGCCCCCGTCCGAGGCACTCGGGCGCAAGCCTCGGCACCCCCGGCGTTCAACGTGGTGGAGCTCCGCGTCACCGCACCGGCGGGCGGGCTGACCGTGGTCCTCGGAGGCGTGGTGATCGCGAGTCGGGCCGGGTCGGGCCGGCTCCTGCTCGACGGCATCCTGCAGACTGCCCTGTCGGCACCCCATTGGCGATTCGCGGGCATGGTCGGTCCCCTGCCGGCGTTCACGAACACCGAAAGCCGCGGACCGGCATGGGTCGTGAGCTCCAACAGCATCGATCCGGACGCGCCCCTTCTGGCCGGCGCTACCGCCCGGACGCCCGTGGTTGCCGTCGGGGACCCCACCCGGACCGCGGTCAGCTCCCCAACCCCGGCACTGATCGTGCGGAGCACCGCGTTCGCACCCGACTGGTACGCCGATGTCCAGCCCGCATCGGGAGGGCCGGCTCAGCTCGTGCCGGTGCGCGCCCTCGGCGTCGTTCAAGCAGCTCCGATCCCTGCCGGCCAGGTCATCGTCACCTGGGTCTACCGCCCGGGCGCGGCGCGCCTCGGGGCGCTGTCGACGCTCGCCGCGACGATCGTGTTCGTCGCGCTCTTGGTCGTCGCGTGGTTGCGACGGCGGCGCGCACCCACCACCTAGCTTCGGCCGCGTGCTGAGTGCCGCGACCGTCTGCACGCCTGTCCCCGAGCCGCCGCTCCCTTCGGTCGTCGCCGGAGGCGCCCGTTTCCGCGTCTGCGACGTGTGTCGCGGGGCCGCGGCCCCCGGTCACCGGATCTGCTGGAGCTGCCACGTGGTCCGACGCCAGCTCGGCGGACTGCTCACGCGAGCCGTACCCGTCTCGCTCTTCGCACCCGGCTCGCCCCTGCAGGAGATGCTCGTCGCCTACAAAGCGGCGCCCTCGCGCACTGCTCGACGCGAGCGACACACGTGGCTGGCGGGGCTTCTCGGTGAGTTCCTGAGCTTGCACCTCCCTTGCCTGGCCGGGCCGGCAACGATGGCGGATCCCGTCGTGCTCGCCATCCCGGTGCCGTCCAGCTCGAGCCCGCGCCCCTCCTGGGCCGGCGAGCACCCGCTCGTCGGCCTCGTCGGTGCAGCCGTCGCGAACGAGCCCAGGCTGGAGGTGGCGGCGCTGCTCGTCAGGTGGCCCTGAGCCGCTCGGTCATCTTCGCGCCGGCCCGGGCGGCTTCCGCGTGGTCGGACCGGTGAGCGGCAGGCGGGCACTCGTCGTCGACGACACCTACACCTCGGGAGCGCGTTCCCAGAGCGCGGCAGCGGCGCTCGCGGCCGAAGGCGCCGATGTTCTCGCGATCGTGCCGATCGGTCGGCTGATCCGTCCCGACCACAACGGCTCGACGGCCGCGCTCTGGGGGCGCCAGCAGCGAGCGCCCTTCGATCCACGTTGGTGCGCCGGGCCGTGCCGTCTCCGGCAACCGCCGGCGGCGCAGTCCGGTCCGGTCCGTGCCGCCTCGTCCGCGCGGGGCGAATCGCGACCGGTCCGACACCTAGGGCAGCAGGAGTCGCCCGAGGCGCCGCGACGCGCCCAGCAGGCCGATCGTGCCGAGAATGCCCAGGTACGCCGCATGGACGAGCAGTGCGGGCCCGAGGACACCCGTATCGAGTCCGCGCAGCAGCGCGACGCCCTGGTAGAGCGGCGTGACCGTGACGACGATCCGCAGCCAGTCCGGGTAGAGCGAAAGTGGGTAGAACACTCCCGAGAAGAGGAACATCGGGACGATCGCCAGCGAGATCATGTCGAAGTCCTGCCAGCCGCGCATGTAACAACTGCCGAACATCCCGACCGCCCCGAAGGCGAAGCTCACGAGCATGGCGGCGGGCAGGCAAAGCACGGCCCACCAGGAGGCGACGAGCCCGAGTGCTGCCATCACCGAGAGGAAGGCGACCGAGTAGACCGTGCCTCGGATGAGCGACCACGACAGCTCACCGATCGCCACGTCGCGAGGCCCGAGCGGCGTCGCGAGGATGGCGTCGTAGGTCTTGGCAATCTTGAGCTTGAAGAAAATCCCGAAGGTGGCGTCGAACACGGCGCCATTCATGGCCGAGGAGGCCAGGAGGCCGGGCGCGACGTAGTCGGTGTAGGCGATCGAATGGCCGCCGATCTCGAGATGACCGACGAGATGGTTCAGCCCGAGCCCGATCGACAGGAGATAGAAGAAGGGCTCGAAGAACCCGGAAACGAGGAAGATCCAGCCCCGCCGGTAGGCGATGACGTTGCGCTCGACGAGATGGCGCGCCCGGCCACGGCCGATGCCGACGGGGGGCAGGACCCGGAGCGGGAGCGACAATGCCGGCGCGCCGTGGTCAGTCATGAGCGACGGGCCTGGTTTCGCCGATCTGCCGGGCTCGCACCGGGTCCCGAGGTCGACCTCGTCCGCGCCGTGGTCATTGCACCAGCCTGCGGCGATAGGTGACTCTCGCGGCGAGCGTGCCGGCGGTCAGCATCGCCAGCAGGTACGCAACGTGGCCGACGGCGTCCCAACCGCCGGGACGGCCGAGCACGAAGCCCCGGCAGAGGCTCACTCCCTGGTACAGCGGCGTGCAACGGGCCACGACCTGCAGCCATCCTGGCAACAGGGCGACCGGGAAGAAGGTTCCGGAGAACAAGAAGAGCGGCACGACGCCGAACCGGTAGAGCACGATGAACGATCGGTCGGTCTCGCGGGTGGCACTGAAGGCCATCACCGGTGCCGCAAACGCCGCACCGGTGAGGACGGCGGCCGGAAAGGCTCCCACCGCCCACCACGACGGCACGGCGTGGAATGCAGCCATGACGGCGAGGAAGACGGCGGAGGCCGTCGTTACTCGAGTCGTGATCCACAACAGGTGCCCGTAGAGCACGTCGGTCACTTCAAGGGGCGTAGCGAGCATCGCGAAGTAGGTCTTCAGCCACTTGATGCCAGCCATCACGGGAAAGGTCGACTCGTTCGCCCCGATCTGCATCGACGTTCCCGCCAGCAGCCCGGGCGCGAGGAACCAGACATAGGGCACGCCGTCCACCGCTTGCTTCGAGCCATGGTCGATCAGGTGGCCGAGGCCGACGCCGATCGCGGCGAGGTAGAGAACCGGATACAGGAACGTCGTAGTGAGCGAGCCTCTCCAGGTGCGCTTGTAGGCAAGGAGGTTGTACTGGTAGGCCCGGAGCGCGGGAGGGGTCCGCGACCGCCGCGGTGGCGCAGCGGCGCCCGAGGAGACCGGCGGCGAGACGCTCAATCGACCAGGCTCCTTCCGGTCAGGTGCAAGAAGACGTCCTCGAGGGTCGAGCGCCTCACCAATGCAGCGATGGGTGAGGCGCCGCGAGACTGCACGGCGTCGAGGGTGGCATCACCTTCGTCGGTGTAGAGAAGGAGCCGGTCGGGCAGCACCTCGACGCGCTCGGCAAGATCGGCGAGACCTTCGCCCTGGACCTCATGGCCACCCGGCTCGAAGCGCAGCTCCACGACCTCTCGCGTCGACCACCGCTCGATGAGCTCGCGCGGCGACCCGGCCGCAGCGATGCGGCCCGCGTCCATGACCACGAGCCGGTCGCAGAGCTGCTCGGCCTCGTCCATGTAATGGGTGGTGATGACGAGCGTCACCCCTTCGCGCTTGAGCCGGTAGAGGCGATCCCAGAGCAGGTGTCGCGCCTGGGGATCAAGGCCGGTCGTCGGCTCGTCAAGGATGACGAGGTCCGGAGAGGACACGAGTGCGCGGGCGATCGTGAGCCGGCGGCGCATGCCGCCCGAAAGCGGCTCGACCCGTTCGTCTGCCCGGTCGCTGAGACGCGCAAACTCGAGCAGCTGATCGACGCGCTCGCGCAGCAGCTTCTTCGGCAGGCCGAAATACCGCCCGTAGAGATAGAGGTTGTCCCGCACGGTCAGCTCGAGATCGAGGGTGTCCTCTTGAGGGACGAGGCCGATCCGACTGCGTATCTGCGGACCGTCGCGCATCGGGTCCAGGCCGAGTACCCGAAGCGTGCCGGCCGAGATCGGCGAAAGGCAGGCGATCATGCGCATCGTCGAGGTCTTGCCGGCGCCGTTCGGGCCGAGGAAGCCGAACGCCTCTCCGGCTTGGATGCTGAAATCGACTCCGTCGACGGCCGTGAAGCCGCCGAACCGCTTCGTGAGACCGCGCGCTCGCACTGCCGCGCTGCTGTCAGCCGCATCCACGCTCGATGTCTACCAGGCCCTAAGCTTTCAGCTCGCCGTGCAGCATGCTCTCGATTGGCGCCGTTTCTGGACCGGCACAATCGCCCTTGTCGTGGGCCTCGGACTTGCTTCGGCGGTGATGCTGCCGTTCCGGAGCCACTTGAGCGTCGCCACGGCCAGCCTCGTGCTCGTGGTGCCGGTCGTCACGGCCGTCGTTCTCGGCGGCCCGCGGGTGGGCATGGTCGCCGTCCCTCTCGGGTTCCTCGTGTTCGACCTCGAGTTCATTCCGCCGTACTGGAGATTGTCCGCCGGCAGCGATCAGAACTGGCTGGCGCTCGTGGTGTACGTCGCCGTCGTCCTCCTCGTCGGAAGGGTCGTCTCGCGGTTGCAGGACCTGCGCGCCGAATCGGCGCGCCACGAAGCCGACTCGCGGCGGGTTCTCGTGCTGTCGGAGCACTTCGCCTCGGACAAACCGGTACGTGAGATTCTCGCCCTCGTCGCCGCGAGCGTCCGGAGCGCCTTCGATCTCGAAACAGTGGCGCTGCTCATGCCCTCGGGCGACACTAATAGCCTCGCGATCGTCGCGTCTGACGGCCCCGATCTCGGCGACGAGGCGCTGCGGCGCATCATGCCCTCAGCCGGCACTCCGGCCTCGCTGACCGGGAACGTCGTCGCCGGCGCGCTGCTGCAACAGATCCCGCTCACTGCGGCCGGACGCCCCGTCGGGCTCCTCGTGCTCCACGGCCGTGCCCTCGACATCCACGATCGCGGCCTTCTCGTGATTTACGCCAACCACGCCGCTCTCGCCATCGAACGGGCGCAGCTCCGCGACGAGGCGCTGCGGGCGCACCTCCTCGAGCAAGTCGACGAGTGGCGCGCCGCCCTCGTCGGCACCGTCGCGCATGACCTGCGCACGCCACTCGCCTCAATCAAGGTGGCCGTGTCCGATCTCCGAGAGCCGGGGCTCGCGCTCGGCGCGGCAGCACGTTCGGACCTGCTCGAGACGATCGAGGAACAGACCGACCGCCTGACCCGCCTCGTGAGTACGGTGCTCGACCTCTGGAGGCTCGAGGCGGGAGCGCTTCGGCCAAAGCGCGAGCTCGTCTCCGTGAACGACCTCGTCGACGAAGCCGCAGCCCTCGTCGAACGCTCGGTCGACCCGTCCCGGCTCCGGCGAATCCTGCCAGCGGGCCTGCCGCCCCTCGAGGTCGACCCTGTCCTCATGGCCCAGGTGCTGGCGAACGTGCTCGAGAATGCGGCCCGGCACAGCCCGGCGGCCACTGAGATCCTCTTGGAGGCCGCTAGTCGGCAGGGCCCGGCCGACGAGATCGAGATCGCGGTCTCCGATTCGGGCCAAGGTGTTCCGCCCGAGCAGCGCGAGCTGATCTTCGAGATGTTCCATCGTGGAGCCGACGGCGGCCGCTCCGGCCTCGGGCTCGCGATCGCCAAGGCCTTCGTGGAGGCACAAGGCGGCCGCATCGGGGTGGGAGCGGCGCGCGGCGGAGGGGCACGTTTCGTGCTGACGGTGCCGGCGGCCTCGGCGTCGGCCGCGGCGGAACTCCTCGACGAAGGCAGCGACCGATCATGACCCGAGTCCTTGTCGTCGACGACGACCCGGCGCTTCTGAAGGCCCTCCGGATCGGACTGGATGCCAGAGGCTTCGAGGTCGTCGTGGCCCACACCGGAGCCGAAGGACTCTCGCGCGCCGCTCAGGCCATACCCGATGTCGTCGTGCTCGATCTCGGGCTGCCGGATATCGACGGGGTCGAAGTCTGCAAGCGCCTTCGCCAATGGACCGAGGTGCCCGTCATCGTGCTCTCCGCGCTCGACACCGAGGACCGCAAGGTGCTCGCGCTCGACAGCGGTGCGGACGACTACGTGACCAAGCCGTTCGGCATGCAGGAGCTGGAAGCTCGCCTGCGGGTCGCCCTCCGTCACGCGGCAGCGCGCAACCCGTCCTCGCAAGCCGCCACGCTCACCGTCGGCCCGATCCAGGTGGACCTCACCACACGCGTGGTGGAGGTCGGAGGAGCTCGGGTCGAGCTCACCGCCCGGGAGTTCGACCTGCTCGCGTATCTGGCCCGTCACGCAGGCAAGGTCTGCACCCACCGGACCATCCTTCGCGAGGTCTGGGGACCGGGCTACGGAAGCGAGAACCACTACCTGCGCGTCTACGCGAGCCGCCTGCGCCGAAAGCTCGGCGCCGACGGAGGTCCCCTGCTGCGGACGAATCCAGGAGTCGGGTACCAGCTCGTGGACGAGCGGCCGACCTAGCCGCCGGGAGGTGGCGGTGGCGGTGGCGGTGAGTAGCCACCCGGCGAAGGTGGCGGTGCGTAGCCGCCGGGTGGCGGCCAACCTGCCGGCGAGGACGAAGGATCGGCACCGTAACCGGAAGGAGGCTGACCTGGATACGGAGGCGGGAAGCCACCGGGTCCCGGGCCGCCGTAGCCACCGGGTCCGGGGGCGCCGTAGCCACCGGGTCCCGGGCCGCCGTAGCCACCGGGTCCCGGGCCGCCGTAGCCACCTTGGCGGTACCGGCGGAGCTCCTGGTCGACGGGCCAGTCGGAGAACGCGAACACGAGAAACATCACGATGTTCACGATCGGGACGAACGCCAGGAGAACGAACCACATCGAGTACCCCGCCTTGGAGATGATCTTCGCCGTGGCAACGATCAAGCCGGCAAGGAACGCGAGGTAGACGATCACAAAGATCCCAGCGCCGGCCCCGGCCATTCTTGCGAGCTCCATCGAAGACCACCTCCCCGCGGCGGCCGGTCCACCGCCGCCCACGTCAAACGAGCGTAGACCCCGCTCAGCTGCACGCTGGCGATCTCGAGCTCTGACCGCACCGCGCCCCGCCCCTCGGCAATGCTGAGCGTCGAGAAAGGAGGCCCGATGCTCGCGATCGTCACGCCGCTGCCCTACCTCGCGACCGTCACACTCGCGCTCGCCGTCGGCATTGGGCTCTGTGCCGCCGCTCGTCGGCGCCCAGGACCCTGGACGGGCGTCGCAGCCCGCCTCCTCGCTCTCGTGCTGGTCTCCGATGCGATCAGCTGGACCGTCTCGGAGATCGTTGCGGGAACCTGGTCTGCCGCTACCGACCTCCCGCTCGCTCTCTGCGACGTCGCCGTCCTTGTCGCCGCGGCCGCCTGCTGGTGGCAGACCGCGTTACTGGTCGAGCTCACGTACTTCTGGGGCCTCGCCGGCACCCTCCAGGCCGTGATCACGCCCGATCTCGGGGTCGGCTTCCCCCACCTCGGCTTCTTCCAATACCTCGTCGGCCATCTCGGGATCGTCATGGCGGCCTTTTATCTCGTCGTCGGGCTGCGGATCGCGCCCCGTCCCGGCTCGGTCCTCCGCACCTTCGCGATCACGCTCGCCTATACCGGCTTCGTGGGCGTCGTCGACGCGCTGAGCGGGGCGAACTACATGTTCCTCCGCAGCCCACCGGGCAACTGGACACTGCTCAGAGTCCTTGGACCATGGCCGTGGTACATCGCCAGCGCCGCGGGCGTCGCGCTGGTGCTGCTGACCACCCTCGATCTCCCCTTCTGGATAGCCCGCCGCCGCGATGTCTGATCCCGCGAAGTCAGAAGCCAAGCTGTTCGGCTCGCGACTTCATCTCCACGGCTGGTCCGAGCCGGCGGTGGTGGGCGCGGCGCTGCTGGCCGCGGCGGCGGGTTTCGGACAGTTCGGAGCGGTCGCGGCGCTGGGCGACGTCGCCAAGCATTTCGGCCGCATCACCCACGGCGGCGCGACGATCGCCGAGCAGGCCGGCCTGTCCGGGACCCGTCTCGGCATCGGACTGGCGATCCTGCGCCTTGCCTCTCTTGGCGGGCTGCCGCTGGCGGGACTGGCCGACCGGCTGGGGCGGCGCCGGATGATGCTCGTCGCATGTGCTGCCGGCCTCGGGCTCACGGCTGTTTCGGCCGTGAGCCCGACGTTCTGGTGGTTCGTCGCCCTCTTCGCCCTCGGTCGGCCACTGCTCAGCGCCACCACCGCCGTGGCGCAGGTCGCAGCCGCCGAGCAGACCGCTTCGTCCCAACGCGCCAAAGCCGTCGCCCTCATCGCAGCCGGCTACGGGATCGGATCCGGGCTGATCGCGATCGTGCACAGTCTCGGCGCGACCACGCTCGGCTTCCGCGGCGTCGTCCTTCTCGCGCTCGTGCCGCTCGCGGCGCTGCCCTTCATCGCGCGCTGGGTCGCCGAGCCCGACCGCTTCACGATCTCCGCGGCCGCGAAGAACCACCCGATGCCGGTGCTCGGTGCGGTCGGGCCTCGCTACCGGCGTCGTCTCCTTATCGTCGCTGGCCTGACGTTTGCGGTGTCGATCGTGACCGGCCCCGCGAACAGCTTCTTCTTCCTCTACGCGCAGAACGTCATGCGACTCTCGGGCGCGGCGACTGCGCTCCTCGTCGCCTCTGCGGGGATCACCGGGCTCGCCGGGCTCCTTCTCGGCCGTTTCCTCGCCGACCGGTTCGGCCGCCGCCCGGCCGCGAGCGGCGCGATGATCGCCATGGCGCTTCTCGGCATGGTGACCTACAGCGGGTCCAAGCTGGCAGCAGGCGTCGGCTACCTGCTCGCCGTGCTGGCCGCCGCGGTGTTTGCCCCCGCGGCCGGCGCGCTCACCAACGAGCTTTTCCCCACCTCTGTCCGCGCGTCGGTGGCCGGCTGGGAGATCGCCGCCGGCGTCTTCGGCGCCACCGCGGGCCTGTTGGCTTTCGGCGCCGTCGCCGACGTGGGCAACCGGTTTGGTCTCGCCGCGATCGTCGTCTTCTCGGCTGCCATCCCGGCGGCCGCCCTTTTTGCAATGCTGCCCGAGACACGCGGCAGGGAGCCGGAAGACCTGTGGTCGACGGAGGGCTGACGGCCGCAGCCCACGGTGGGCTCGGCCGGGACGCTCAGCGTGCGAAGACGTGCCAGCCAAGCCAGAGCCAGGCGACGATCAGCACGAGCCGGCCGCCAAGGTGGCCCCGGGCGCGACGGAAGAGCTGCGCCGCCGTCGGCCAACCGCGCCTGAGCGTCCGACCCGCCACCTCGCATGCGACCAACGCTCCCGCGACTACCAGCCAGAGCGCGACGTTCACGGGCGCCGCCCCGGGCGCGAGGCCACGATGAATCCGCAGGCACCCCAGCACACGAACGCCGTCGCCCGGGCAATCCGGTGCCCCGGGCCGATCACGTCGTTGGCAATGGAGCTCAGCGTCGGGTAGAGGTGTCGCGGGCCGTGCAGGAGCTCCCACAGCTCCACTGCGAGACCGAACAGTGCGGCAGAAAGCCAGGCGAGCGTGCCCGGCAGTAGGCGGCCGGGTGGGTCAGGCACCGGCCGCCTCATGCGGCCGCAGACCGCGCTCGTCGCGAGCACGGCGGCCGCCACCGAGAACGTGACGGCGCTGGACCCGAAACGAAACGGAGCCAGCCCGGCCTCGAACCATCCGCAGACGGCGAGCGCAACGAGTCCCGCCGCGATCGCCACCCCGCGGCCCGCCGGTCTCACGTCCCCCGTCGCCGCATGCGCGCCGCCCGCGGGCATAGTCTCCTCGATCCTTGGCCGTCGTCGTGGCGAGGTCGCCGGACGCGGCGCCATGCTAGATCTTCTTTGTCCGCGGAACTCGTGACATTGTGACAAGTTTTCTGGACATCGAAGCGGCTAGGGAGCAAGATACTTACGGACGTGCACCTCGTTTCGCCTGGGAAATCGACCCCTTG